>RCMY010000726.1_pt1 | contig 31424 bp, 32 predicted proteins | sample 2041341 | NCBI WGS metagenome assembly RCMY01 (sample SAMN09708234, study PRJNA481090) | Marine sediment metagenome, whole genome shotgun sequencing project. | reverse complement strand
AACACGACAGCGCTGACCTGATTGATGCCGCGTCTCTGCTGGTCGAGGTTGGCGGCGAAGGCCACTACGTCGGCTATTCGATGGGCGGCCGGATGCTTCTGCACGCTGCCCTGCTGTTCCCCCAACGGTTCCGGTCCCTGACGCTCATTGGCGCCACGGCAGGCATCGACGGCTCCTTGGAGCGAGCGAAGCGGCTCATCGCCGACGATGCTCTTGCCGAGCGACTGGAACGAGACGGGCTCGATTCCTTTCTCGACTTCTGGCTGGGACTCGATCTGTTCGCGACGCTTCCGGCCGAGTCGGCACAGCGCAGCGAACGCTCGAGGAACCGTGCCGTTGGGCTCGCCGCCAGCCTCCGAAACTGTGGCGCAGGGAACCAGTTCCCACTGTGGGATCAGTTGAGTGGCATCAGCGTGCCAGTGCAGGTCATCGCCGGATCGTCGGACGCGAAGTTCACTGAGATCGGTCAGCGAATGGTCGATGCTTTGCCGAACGCTCGCTTTGCTGCGGTCCCTGGAGGCCACGCAGCGCACAGTGAGCAGCCAGAGGCTGTCGCTGCACTTGTGGCTGCCTTCAGTGCAGGCGGGGCCTGATCCGCTCCGAGCGTTGCAGCGTCAGCTTGTCCAGTGCTTCTTGATCGGGGAGAGGAGCGACGCCTGGTGTTGTCGGTACAACGATGTCCGGGCCGACCATCTCGATGTCGGGCCACGGATCTTCGGCGAGCCACTGCGAGGCGGGCGAAAGATCGCCCGTAATGGCGAACCCATCGAGCGCTCCAACAGCGGCCAATGCATGACGACCAAGCCCGCATTCGAGCATCCCGCCGAGCGAGGCTCCAACGTTGTTCTCTCGGCACCACGTGAGCAGTTCCTGTGCGGCGCGAAAGCCGCCGACGCGAGGCGGCTTGATGGCGACGCCGCGAAGTGCGCCTTTGTCCAACAACGCCCGAGCGTCCGCAATTGTGGTGACCGCCTCGTCTGCGATGACGAGCGCTTCGGTGCCGAGAAGAAGTTCTGCGGCAAGGTCGGGGCGATCGATGGGGAAGGGCTGCTCGATCGCCGACACGCCGTGCCAGGTCAGGCCGAGCAGGGCCATGAGGTGTTCTTCAGAGAGCGAGCCATTCCCATCGACATGAACCTCGATGGGATCGTCGTCTCGTTCACCGAAGACGTGGGTGAGCTCGTGGGCGACGTCGTCGACCTGCGTCGGATCGATCTTGACCTTCAGCTTTCGATAGCCGGCGTCGACGAGCTGGCGCGCAGTGGCGATCGATTCCGAGACCGGGTGAAGCCCAATTGTTGCTCCGGCGCGAATGGTGGAGTTCGGAGCCTCGAGGGCAGCGGCGAGCGACTGACCGCTCGACCGGAGCGAGAGGTCAGTGAGCGCCATCTCGATGGCGGCGAATGTCATCGGCGTTCCGGCGATGTCGGGCCGCTCTCCGCCTTCTGCCCAGGCCGACAGACGGTCGAAGCTGTCGGCCGCCCATTCCGCTGTGTAGGTCGGCGCGTTGAGCGAGCTGCACTCGCCCCAACCCATGGTGCCGTCGGCGTTCTCGACCCCGACGACGACGAGCTGGCGGTCTGACGCTGGTTGAGCATTGTGGGCCGCCGACAGTGTGCGTCGAGTAGGCAGGCCCAGCAGTCGGACCTCGATGCGCTCAATATCTGACAATTGCTCGGTCGTCGGCGTCACCGTGCCACGTTAGAGCGCTCGTACCGGTGCTCACTCGTCCGGCGGCGGTGCTGTCAGAGGACCATCGCTGTGCCGAAAGCGCAGAAAGATCTTCGACCAATTCGCCGTTCATGCCCTCCGAAGTGGCACCATCAGCTTTCAATATTTCAAGGGGAACCCATGTCAGAGCCGATCGCGTCAGACAGCACCACAGACGACGTCATCCCAACCGCGAAGCCAGACAAATCCGGTCTGAAGACTGTGCCGTCGCTGATTGTTGTCAACACGGGTCATGGGAAGGGCAAGAGCACGGCTGCGTTCGGCACCATGCTTCGTGCCGTTGCGCTCGACTGGCCAGTGGCGGTCGTCCAATTCTTGAAGAGTGGCGACTGGAACACTGGCGAAGAGAAAGTCGGCAGGTCCATCGGGGTTGATTGGTTCTCCGCCGGTGACGGCTTCACGTGGGATTCGACTGATCTCGACGAGAGCACCGCCATGGCGCAGGGCGCATGGGCATTTGCCAAGAAGACCATTCTGAGCGGCGACTACAAGCTCGTGATCATGGATGAAATCAGCTACGCCATGACCTGGGGCTGGATCGACACCGGCGATGTCGTACAGACGATCCTCGACAGGCCAGAGCACGTCAATATTGTGCTGACTGGTCGCGACATGGCCGAGCCCATCATCGACATAGCGCACACGGTCACCGAGATGACCAAGGTGAAGCACGCGTTCGACGATGGCATCGTCGCCAAAAAGGGCATCGACTACTGAGTCGTTCGATGGCTGGATTCACATTCCTCATTGGTGGCGCTCGCTCGGGCAAGTCGTGGCTCGGTCAGCGATTGATCGAGAATGCTGTTGGTGCTGGCGGCCTTGTCGTTGCGGTCGTAACGGCGGAAGCCGGTGACGACGAGATGACCGATCGCATCGCCCGTCACCAAGACGACCGGCCGGAACACTGGCAGACCGTCGAGGCGCCACACGCGCTCGCGAACGCAATCGAGACAGTTGCGGCTGACCATGCCCTGTTGCTCGATTGCCTCACGTTCTGGATCGCGAACCGAGTGATGGCGGAGGTTCCCGACAGCGACATCGAAGCCGAAGCCGAACGACTCGCTGGCTTGCTGGCAGCCCGCGTATCACCAACTGTTGTCGTGACAAACGAGGTCGGCCAGGGCATCGTCCCTGGGGATCCGCTCAGCCGCCGATTCCGCGACGTGCACGGTCGAGTCAACCGCATCGTCGCTGACCATGCCACCGACGCCTTCCTCGTCGTCGCCGGCCGCACCATTGCCTTGTCCACCGGTGCCGGGTCTTAACTTGTCACTTGCTCATCGGGGTGACCTTCGACCTCGCCGCCCGTAGGCAAGTGACAAGTTAGGACCCGGCACCATTCGTGGGGAGGGCCATTCGTGGGGATCGGGCGCCGACGGACTTCTGAGGGGTGGTCGGGGGTTCACGGGGCATGCGGTCGCTTCGAACCTCCAAGCTCAGCAGCGTCGGCACGCGCTTGTCGGACTACGGAACCTGGATTGCATGTTGCTTGGGTCGAGGTCGGCGGGCACCGCTGGGTGGGAGCGACGTTGACCAGTTGGCTGCTGAGCTCGGCGAGTCGACATTCGCCGGGGGAACGTTCGTCTTTCGCAGCGGTGATGTTGCGGCGCGGATTCATGTCGTGAGGACCGGAACCATCGAGCTCTCGCGAGTGGTCAACGAGCGTCGAGTTGCTCTCCAGATCCTTCGACCCGGTGACGTGTTCGGAGACGTTCCTGCGTTTCTCGGAGAGCCGGAGCCGTTTGACGCACGGGCACTCGAAGACTGCGCCATCCTCTCGCTCGAGGCATCGTCGCTGTTCGAGTTGCTCCAAACGCGCCCGCACATCGCCGCTCGTTGGTTCGTATCACTCGCCGAACGGATGGCGGGTTTGCAGCAGCGTCTCGGCGACCTGCTCGCCGGTGGCCTGGACGCGCAATTGGCGTCGGTGTTGCTGCGCGAAGGTGCCGAAGATGGCCGGGTCGATCTGACCCAGGATCAGCTGGCGGAAATGCTCGGCGCAGCTCGGACCAGCATCCAGCGTGTGCTCAAACAGCTCGAACACGATGGCTTGGTCGAGCTCGGCTACCGGCGCATCGAGGTGCTCGACGCGCCAGGTTTGGCAGCGCTGCTGAACAGTCCCTCCTGAGTTCAGCCTTCGCTGGCTGACTCGCATCGGAGACTTCCTCATATGCGGCATTCATGAACGCCACGTGGGGGTCGTGCGGTTCCCGCCTCTGAACGCCCTCAACGTTGGGGGCCAAACGAAAGGGAGACATCATGGCTGCAATCACACAGCTGGCAGCGCGACCATCAGCGGGGGCTGACCCCAGCGGAAGGTCTCGTGAACGCACCGTCGGGATCGCGTTGGCCCTCATCGGCTTGATGGGAGCGACGGCTTCGGTGATCGGCAATTTCGTCGCCGCATCCGGCATTGATGCGGACAACCGCTACCAGGAGACACTCGCCTGGACGTTCGGTCTCTCCATCTTCTCGTTCGGACTGGTGAAAATCGCCATCGCCGTCACCCTGATGGGCATCATCGTCAGGCTCTGGTTCCGGGTGGATGCCTTGAAGGCGGCGCTCGTGACGCTGAAAGGCGAAGGCTCTGCAGCATCGGCGGCAAGGGGTGTCGTGCAGACGCCGTTTGGCACGGCCACGGTGACCGACTCAGCGCCCCCGCTGCTCCCGATTCATCGGCTGGCCCGCTTCATGTGGCGGCCGTCGCTGGTGATGGGGGCCATGGCGCTGACCAGCGGCCTGGTGAGCTCGCTGGTGTGGGCCGACAAGACACCGGGAACCGAGAGCTTCAGACAAGCTGCTGCGTTCACCCAGGGTGTCGAGTTCCTCGGTGAGACGCTGCTGTTGACGGGAATCGCCTTCTTGTTGGGCACGATCCTCGCCGGGCTCCGCCAGGGTGGAGGAGAGGTCCAGGCAAGCCTTGGTCTCCCCATCACCACGTTGAAGATGCCAGGAACCGCCAAGGCATTCGTCGTCCTGATGATGATGGGCATGATGGCTGGGGTCGCCCAGTTCGTCCTCTATCTCGGTCAGATGGCCAATGCCGATGACGCAGCGTCGTTCTCCTCGTGGGCCAACTGGCTCGGCCCATTCCGCGAGCTCGCACTTGGTCTCATCCTCGCCGGCATCGTCCTGGCGCTCGTCACCATCGGCAATGTCCTGGCCTTCCAGTTCAACCGAGTCACATCCATCATCCGCACCGGCGCCTGAGCCGGACCCTCCCAGAAAAGGAACAGATCCAATGACTGCAACCACGCTCCGCAACAAGCCCTCCACCCCACGGCTGAACGCCGTCGACCGAAAAGACGGCTTCGACGTCGTCGGCTCCGAGGCCAGCCTCGGCATCAACCTTCCCCAACAGATGGGGCGCAAGCTCTGGCTCCCGATGTTCGCCATGGCCTTCATGGGCTGGGCTGTCGGCTTTGTCCTGGCCATCGTCGAAGCGGGCACTGACCGGGGTGAGGTTGACAACCTGCAGACCCTGAGCCATCTCGTGCCAGCGTTCATGTTCATCGGCTTCCTCGGAGTCTTCGCCGCCATCAGCCTTGCGATCGCCCGCATCCTCGGCGAGTTCCGCAGTGGCGGCGGAATGGTCCAGGAAGCGGCCGGGGCTCCGGTCCAGACCTTGAAGATGCCGCTGACAGCCAAGGCCATGCTCGGGTTCATGATGATGGGCATGATGGTGATGGCCGCCGGCATCGTCACGAACTTCGTGGCCGCTGGTGCGTTCGACGGGACCAACCCTGCAGACATCATCGACAGCGCTCGGTACGGCGCCGCCGGGGCCGGGCTCCGTCGACTCGGCACCGTGATCTACCTCACCGGCATCACGTTTGGCCTCGCCACCATCATCGAGGTGCTGCGGTTCCAGGCCATCCGCATCAGTGAGGTGGCAGCGAGCCACGGTCGCCGAGATTGAGCTTGCCGTGAGCACTGAGCTTGCCGTGAGCACTGAGCTTGCCGTGAGCACTGAGCTTGCCGTGAGCACTGTCCTTGCCGTGAGAACTGCGCTCATGCGCTGAGCCAGCGACGAGAGGTGGTCGGTGACGGAGAATCGAGCCGACCAACAATCGAGCTGGCCAACCCGGCGAACTGGCGGAACCAGACCTTTCGGTTTGGTCCCGCCAGTTGGCGCGTGCGCAACAGCTCAGTGGCCAGGCCGCGGCCGATGAGAGTTCGCCTCAGCCGACCGATGTCGAAGGTGGCAACCGGCGGAATGGGCGGACCGTCTCGATCCGTGCTGCAAGTGCCAGGAGCGAGGCTTCGTCTCCCACTCGTCCGGCCAGGTGAATCGCCGTCGGCAAACCGTCGTTGTCGACACCGGTGGGGACGACCAGAGCGGGTTGCCCGATCGTGTTCCACGGCACCAGCCATGCAGAGGTGTTCGCCTTCAGCAAAGAGCGCATTGCGCCCTGCGTCGGGCAATCGCTCACCAGTGGCGCAGGTGACTCACAGACCGGTGTCAATACGACGTCGGCAACTTCGAAAACGCTGTTGATCGAGGAAGCGATCTTCGACTCACCAGCGAGCGCCTTCTCGAGGGATCGGGCAGGGAGTACTCGACCGAGGCGGGCCACGGCCCTGGAGCGGGCCTCGAGGCGGCTGGGGTCTGGCAGGGACGCGACATCATCCTGAACGCCCTTGAGTAGGCGGACGGTCGAGTTCCAGAGAGCCGCAAGGCCGTAGTCGATGTCGACCTCGATGATCTGGTGACCAAGGCCGGAAAGCAGTTCGGCCGCGTCGTCGATTGTCCTGCGACCTTCTGGCGACAGAGAGACCTGACTGCCCGGGGGAGGGTTGGTCGACACGGCAACTTTGAGCGACCGGCTCGGCTGGTCGACGGCGTTGCGAAATTCGTTCGACGTCTGCGGCGCAGCGGCCACATCGAGGAAGAGAGCCGCGTCGCGGACTGAACGGGTAAGCGGGCCGAGGGCGATGAGGCCGTGCCATCCGGAGGCGTGTTCGGCCCCGATCGGAACGCGGTCGCGTTGGGGCTTGAGGCCGACGAGGCCAGTCAGCGCTGCGGGGTACCGGACGGATCCACCGCCATCGCTTCCCAACGCCATGGCCGCCATGCCAGAGCAGACGGCTGCCGCGGAGCCTCCCGACGAACCGCCGGGTGTCCGCTCCACGTTCCACGGGTTGCGGGTGATGCCCCAGGGTTTGGACGCGGTCCATGGCCAGAGCGTGAGCTCTGGGACATTGGTCTTGCCGATGATCACGGCGCCGGACCGGCGAAGCCGGCGGACGACCTCGGCGTCCTGGGTGCACTCGCCCCGATCCACCCTTGTGCCCCACATAGTTGATTGCCCGGCGACGTCTGTGTCGTCCTTGATGGCGACTGGTACGCCGGCGAGAGGAAGAGTTCGCCGTTCAGCGGAAGAAAGCGAGTCGATCTCGTCGGCCTGCGCCAATGCCTGCTCCGACATGACCACGCGGAACGCGTTGATCGTGGGGTCGAAGTCTTCGATGCGCCGCAGGGTTGCCTCGACGAGGTGACGGGAGGTGAGCTCATCTGAGCGAACCTTGGCTGCGAGCGTAGTTGCGTCGAGGGAGGTGAGGTCGGACGGTTTCATGAGGGGGTCGAACGTCCGAATTGGCCCCTCGAGGGCACATCAGCGCGGGCGAGTGCATGGGCAACAGTCACAGGAGAACTCTTGCGTGCTCAGCGGGAACCGGCAACTAGGCCATCGCTGGCGTCCTTGGTCTGCCAAGCGCTCTGTTGAAGTAAGGGTGACCTAGATTCGCAACGATGTTGACGGACCGAGAAAGGGCGTTGCTCGAGATGTTGCGCGCTGACAAAATGGTGTCGAGTGGTGAGATGGCTCGACGGGTTGGACATTGCGACATCGGTAGCGAAGCCCGTCCTCATCGATCTGGTCAGCGACCCCAAGGCGGCGGCCCTGATCGCGACTCGTCTCGGCAAGCGCGGCAGCCTGATGTCGTCCACATCTCCTGACGAATCCAACGCACCGACAATCGTGGAGATCCCTGCCCTGCCCTTCCCGCCACCGTCGTCGATGTCACCGGGGCCGACGACGCCATGGCGGCCGCCTACGTGCACTCACGACTTGGCGGCGCAACGGTGGCCGACGCAGCGCACCTGACGCATGCGCCAGCAGCGCTCACGATCGAGAGCGAACACATCGTCCGCCCCGACCTCACTTCAGCCAGCATCAATCGACGCCTGAGCCACTCCACTGCTGCTATTCGCTCGATGGGAGTAGCCCGAGGTGCGTTCGGGTCTGTCGGTTTGGCAAGCTCTTCGTCGCTGGTGACGCGAACCCCTGCGAAGTCTTCCCAATGGGGTACCGGAGTGCCTGTTCGAACGCGCTTTCTGGTTTCGGCAGAGTCCGGGTCATCGTCTCGAGGCGCTCGGGGTGGCTGATCTCGGACTGCGGTGTCAGCGCCGTAGTTGCTCGCCCCAGACGTGGACCGTAGGTTCGAGCTATGGCCGATCCGTACGTCAGTCCAACCGATGATGAACTCGTCGAGGCTGACCATGCGTTTCGGCCCGATCTCTATGCGGGCCAGGTCGTACTCGTGACCGGTGGCGCCGGCGGGATCGGCCGCGCTATCTGTTTGCTCCTTGGCCGGCTGGGCGCTCGGCTCGTGGTGTGCGGGCGTAGCGAGGAGAAGCTGACCGAAGTCGTCGCCATGTTGGCCCGCCATCGAATCGATGCGACGCCGGTGAGCATGACCATCCGCGACCCCGAACAGGTCGCTGAGCTGATCGACACAGCCTGGCAGGTCGCAGGCCGCCTCGATGTGCTCGTGAACAACGCGGGAGGGCAATTCGCGGCACCAGCGACCGACATCACGCCAAAGGGTTGGCGGGCGGTGATCGACACCAATCTCAACGGCCAGTGGTACATGATGCAAGCGGCGGCCCAGGCATGGATCGAACACAACCAGCCCGGCTCGATCGTGAACATCGGCACGATTACCGGACGAGCAAGCATCGGGATTGCTCATACCGCCGCAGCCAGAGCTGGAGCGGCAGCGCTGGCTGGCACGCTTAGTGTCGAGTGGGCGCCACACGACATCAGGATCAACACGGTGGCGGTCGGCGTGGTCCAGAGCCCTGGACTCGCGAACTATCCGCCGGAGGCCAGACCGAGCTTCGATCACAATCCGCAGCGACGGCTCGGGAGCGTCCATGACGTGGCGCAGACCGTGGCGTTCCTGGGTTCACCGATTGCGTCTGGGTATGTCACCGGTGACGTCGTGCATGTCGCTGGCGGCGGGCAGATCTGGGGCGAGTACTGGTCGATCGGCAAGCCCGACTACTTCAAGATCGACGAGTGAACGCAACGAACGGAGACGTCAGATGACCGACGATCAGGACACGACCACACGGCGCCCCGACACCACTCGGCTGCAGAGCATCGCTCGGGCGTACACACAATCCGCAGTGCTGTTCGCTGCGATCGATGCCGACTTGTTCAGCCACGTTCGCCGGGGAGCAGTGACCGAAGCAAAGCTTGTCGAGGCCACCGGTCTGCGGCCGATCGACGTCAACCGTTTGGTGTCTTGCGCTCTGAGCATGGACCTACTCCGCTGGTCTGAGATGCCAAGCGAGCAGCAGCTTGTCAACGCTCCCGACGTCGACGCCTACCTGGTCAAAGGCGAGCCCCGATATGCCGGACCGTGGATGACCTTCACCCGCCCGGACGTATCGAAATGGTTCGAGATGACCGAGCTCATGCGCTCCGAGCGCGGGAGCCATCTCGGTATGTATGAGGAACTGACCGTGGAGGCGGCGAAGACGTACCACCAGGCGACCTCGAGCATCGGCTTCGGAGCGGCTCGCCGATTCGTACGAACTGTCGACCTGAGCAATCGGCGCCATCTGCTCGATCTCGGCGGTGGTTCCGGTGCGTACAGCATCACTGCAGTCGAGACGTTCAGCGGGCTTCGAGCCACCGTTCTCGACTTGCCACCGGTGGTCGTGGCAACCAATCAGTACATCGAGGACGCTGGCGTGGCGAGCCGGGTCGACACCGTCGGAGCGGACTTCACGGTTGGAGAGTTTCCTGGTCCTGTTGACGTTGTTGTCATGGCGAGCAACCTGCCGATCTATGACGGCGAGGTCATTGCTGGGGTCGTCGCCAGAGCATTCCGGGCGCTCGAGAGCGGAGGTGAAATGCACCTGATCGGCGAGATGCTGACCGACGATCGAACCGGACCGATCGATGCGGCAATGTGGGGAATGAATGAGCTGATCTGCGGAAGCCTCGGGCGGAGCCACACCGAGGGCGAGTGTGTCGCCTACTTCGAGGCTGCCGGTTTCATCGGGGTCGAAGTCGTCGAGTTCGTACCTGGGGTTCTCTCTCGCTGCACGGGAATCAAGCCGTAGCGGCCGAGGCCGCCGAGACTCACCTCTTACAGTGACTCGATGGATCTCCATCTCACCGGCAAACGCATCCTCATCACCGGCGGCAGCAAGGGCATTGGCCGGTCCATCACTCAGACTCTGTTGAACGAGGGCGCGATCGTGACGATCTGTGCGCGCAACGCCGACGATCTCGTCGCCGCAGCCGACGAGTTGTCCGCGTCAGGTGAGGTGCATCACCGTCGCACCGATATGGCAGTCGATGGTGAGCCATCTGCGCTCGTGGAGTGGGCAGCCGATCAGATGGGCGGACTCGACATCGTCGTGTCGAACGTGTCCGCGATGGCCGGCCCTGATTGGACCGCCTCGGTCAACGTCGATCTGGTTCGAACCAATGAGTTGCTCAGAGCTGCACTCGACAGAATGGGAGACAACGAGGGCGCAAACATCGTTTGCATCGGGTCACGCGCTGCCAGCACGGGAGCGCCGCGGATTCCTGCCTATGCGGCGGTGAAGGCCGCAACCGTGAGCATGGTGAAGTCACTTGCCCTCGAAGTTGCACGTCGCGGCATTCGAGTGAACGTGGTCTCTCCCGGCGACATCATCTTCCCTGGCGGGACGTGGGACAGCGTGCGCGAAGAGGGCGGCAAGCTCTGGGATGCCACCGTCAAACAGAACCCGTTCAGGCGGCTGGGCACACCTGAGGAGGTGGCGAACGTGGTCGCGTTTCTCGTCAGCGAACGCGCCAGTTTTGTCACCGGCGCCAACTATCTCGTCGACGGCGGCGCGACCACGGGCCTGCAAATCTAGACAGCCTGCAGATCTGCGATCTGCGAAGCTCAGCTGCCGGACCCGCTCGGCGCTTCTCGGTCCGTCATCGCTACTGTCGGATCGTGTCTGATGAACCGTCCATGAGCCCGTTGGACTTTCAGCGGTCGCTGCCGATGAAACGGATGGGTGCGGGAGCCCTCCTTTTCGACGGGGCTGGAAGACTCCTGATCGTGAAGCCGTCCTACAAACCAGGCTGGGAAATTCCTGGAGGCGTGGTTGAAGCAAACGAGTCTCCAGCGCAAGCGTGTCGACGAGAGATCCACGAGGAGTTGGGCATTGACGTGCAGCCGACCGGTCTTCTCTGCGTCGACTACAACACCTCGACACCGAACTACCTAGAGAGCCTGATGTTCCTCTTCGCTGCGCCGGTTCTCACCGAGGGCGACGTTGCCTCGATCAGAGTTGATGGCGATGAAATCGTCGCGGCTCGCTTCTGCGAGCCAAGCGAAGCGATCACCCTTCTGGGACCCAGGTTGGAGGCGCGAGTCCAAGCCGTCCTCGACACAACGAACCACAGCACCTACGTCGAGGATCAACAGCCGCTGTCGACCTTGCCGTGACCCGAAGAGCACACCGGTACCCCTTCACGATCGCGACCTGTTGTGGTGTGCTCCAACCTCATCCTCGACCAGGATTGGCTCCTATTGGTTCGGGAATCGAAGGCTGCGGCACCGGCAGATAGTCCCTGCCCGGCGGGAAGCTGGAACGAGGAGAAACGCTGCGGTAAGGAGCAAGTCGGGAAGCCTTCGAGGAGACCGGCTCCCGCTGATCGATCCCGGCCTGGGCCAAAAGACGAAGGCCTAGACCCACTCTCTACTCCCGTCGGGTTGTTCTCGATCGTTGGCCCGTAGATGGGGCTCGTCGTGCGCTGTTGTTTGGGTGAGGACGCGTCAAACCTCACGCAGAAGCGTCGGACGTAGAGTGCTGGCGTGTTCGAGCCGCCCCGCACCGCGCTTGCGTTCCTGACTCGGCTTCCCGGTGGCGTCCACCCGGACGGTCAGGCCGGGATAGCGGCGTCGGTGCCATGGTTCGGAATGATCGGGCTGCTCGTCGGAGGTATCGCAAGCGCGGTCTATGTGGGCGCGAGCGAACTCGTCGCGCCGCTGTCGGCCGCGACGCTGGCCTTCATCGTCACTGGTCTGGTCACTGGCGGGTTCCACGAAGACGGCCTGGCTGACAGCTTCGACGCGCTCGCCGGAGGCTGGACACCTCAGCGCCGACTCGAAATCCTGAAGGATTCCCGTCACGGCACGTTCGGCGTCATGTCCTTGGTGCTCATCACGATCCTCAAGATCACAGCGCTCGCTCCTCTCACAGGTTGGGACGCCGTCCTCGGGCTCACCGCTGCTCACTGCATCGGGCGCTCCGCCGCTGTTGCCGTCATGGGTGTTGCGCCAATGGCGACCGCCGACGGACTCGGCGCCGACTACACACGCTCCCTGCCGACGAGCTCGGCGTTCCTCGGCGCTCTGATTGGTGTAGCGGCGGCCATTGTTGCGTTCGGCGTGTGGGCTCCAGCCGTACTCGGTGCTGTGGCCGTCGGGTCAGTGTCGGTTGTGCTGTGGGCCAAGTCGAAGATCGGTGGGGTGACCGGCGACATTCTTGGAGCAGTCGAACAGGTTGGCGAAGCCGTTGTTCTTCTCGGAGCCACGGCGATTGCGCTCCACGCCTGACCGCTGCACACCCGACCGCTGCACACCCGACCACTGACCGCCTGACCAAGAAAGATGCCGCTCTACTACTCTCCCGACACCAACGATCGGGAGGTACGAATGGCTGAGAACGCCGCCGCACTGACCGTCACGGCACTGGACATCCCCGAAGGTGGGGAAGGCCGGGCCGTTTCGGTCGAATGGAGCACGGGTGAACGTACGTCGTTCAACGTCCTCTGGCTTCGGGACAACTGTCCCAGCGGTGGCGACAAGCGCTCGGCATTCCGCTCCTTCTCGGTGGCTGAGCTCGACCCAGCGCTCTGCATTGCAAGAGCCGACACGGTGGATGGCCTCGAAATCGAATACTCCGATGGCCACCGGTCATGCTTCGAGCTGTCATGGCTCTACCGGCACCGCCCAATGACGTCCATGATCGGCCCAGTATCGACGTGGCGAGCTGACGCGAAATTGCCGACCCTCGACATGAAAGCGGTGCGGGCCGACCCCGGCTGGCACGGGCTCTTGGAAGCGATCGCCGACTGCGGCGCAGCGGTCGTGACTGGTGTGCCAGCAACCAACGATGGCTCGGCTGAGCTGGCGGCACGCCTGGGCCATGTGAGAGAGACCGACTTCGGCCGGTTCTTCGACATCATTTCTGAGCCTGACGTTTGGACCATGTCGCAGTCCACGGCGGCGATGGACCCGCACACCGACGACCCGTATCGCTACACGCCGTCGGGCATCAGCGTGCTGCACTGTTTCGATGCCAGCCCGACGGGTGGAGGTCGAAGCACGTTGGTCGACGGTTTCGCTGTTGCAGAAGACATCAGAACCTCGGTACCGGAGGCCTTCGACTTGCTGACCTCGGTTGCTGTCCCGTGGGTTCGGCACCGGACCGAGTCGGTTGACCAGGGCGAAGCCGTGCACCTCATCGCCCATGCCCCCGTGATCGCGCTCGATCGAGATGGAACGATCGCTGGCATTCGCTTCCATGAACGCTCGATGGGCACGCTCGACATCGAACCCGCACTCATGGATGGCTACTACCGCGCACTCATCGAGTTCACGAGTCGGATTCTCAGCGTCGACTTCCGGTGGGAGCACGGATTGGTTCCCGGCGAGGCGTTGGTGTTCGACAACCAACGCGTGCTGCACGGCCGTACAGCATTCGATGGTGATCCTGGCCGTCGTCACCTTCGGCTCTGCACGGTCGATCGTGACCAGGTCCATTCTGCACTCCGGCTGCTTCGAGAGCAGATGGCTCCTGGGACCGAGCACGCCAAGCTCCCCGTCGGAAACCTCTCATGAGCAGCCCTGTCTCGAATCTGGCAGTCGTGACGGGAGCCAACCGAGGCATCGGGAGGGCAATAGCGGAGGGCCTCGTCGTCGCCGGGCATCACGTGGTCATGACCGGTCGGCGAGCGCAAGTCATTCGAGCGGTCGCCGTCGAAGTAGCGGAAGTCGGATCGGGCAACGCTGAGGGTGTCGTGCTCGATGTCACGAGTGACGCTGACGTCGCTGCGCTCGCCCAACACGTAGCGACTCTCGGGACGCTGTCGATCCTGGTCAACAACGCTGGCGTCTACCTCGAAGCGCCGCATGTCGCTGGCTCAGCGCCGAATGCGATCATCGATCAGCCCATCGACGTGTTCAGGGCAACGATGGAGACCAATCTCTACGGGCCCATCCGCATGATGCAGGCGCTGTGGCCACTCATGACCGATGGCGGATCGATCGTCAATCTCTCTTCCGGCAACGGCCAGCTCAACGCCATGGAGGGCGGCGATGGCGCCTACTCGGTCTCGAAGACGGCGCTCAACGCTGCCACGGTGAAGTTCGCCAACGAGCTACGGCCTCACAACATCTCGGTCAACGCGATGTGCCCCGGATGGGTCCACACCGATATGGGCGGCCCTCGAGGAGACCGCACTCCCGCCGAGGGGGCGGACACGGCCCTGTGGCTGGCGTCATTAGCGCCCCTCGAGCTCACCGGCGGCTTCTTCACCGACCGCAAACGCATCCCGTGGTGAGCCGGGCGATGGCTGCAGAAGTAGCCTCCCGGCCATGACTTTGGTGAACGCGACAACGACCCTGCCGATACAGCAACTCTGGATCAACGGCGAGTACGTCGACGCAACCTCTGGTGAGACCTTCACCACCATCAACCCGGCGACGAACACCGTCATCGCCGAGGTCCAGCAAGCCAGCCAGGATGACGTCGATCGAGCGGTCGCTGCGGCTCGCGAAGGTTTCGCCGTCTGGTCCCAGATGCCGGCCATGGAACGCACCCGCATCCTCATGAAGGCTGTGGCGATCCTGCGTGAACGCAACAATGAGCTCGGCCATCTCGAGACCCTCGATACTGGCAAGCCGCTGTCGGAGACCACCACCGAAGATGTCGTCACCGGCGCTGACGTGATCGAGTTCTATGCCGGTCTGATCTCATCGATCCATGGCCAACACTTTGATTTCCCGCCCAGCGCCTTCGCCATCATCCGCCGTGAGCCGCTCGGTGTCTGTGCCGGCATCGGCGCCTGGAACTACCCGATCCAGATCGCGATGTGGAAGTCCGCCCCGGCCCTTGCCTGCGGCAACGCCTTCGTGTTCAAGCCAGCAGAGCTCACGCCCTTGACCGCTCTGAAGTTGGCCGAGATCTACCACGAGGCCGGGGTACCACCTGGCGTGTTCAACGTCGTGCAGGGCGACGGCCGAGTCGGCCAGATGCTCAGCCGTCACCCCGGCATCGACAAGATCTCGCTCACCGGCGAAGTCAGCACGGGCAAAAAAGTCATGGCCGACGCGGCAACCACGCTCAAGGAAGTCACGCTCGAACTCGGCGGCAAGAGCCCAATCATCGTGTTCGATGACGCCGACCTCGACAGTGCGGTCAACGCGGCTCTCGTCGCCAACTTCTACTCGGCTGGCGAAGTCTGCAGCAACGGCACTCGGGTGTTCGTTCAACGCGGTATGTACGAAGCGTTCGTCGAGAAGCTGGGGCCGCGAGCAGACGCGATGAAGGTCGGCGATCCGTTCGACCCAGACGTCGTCGTCGGGCCTCTCATCAGCACCGAGCATCACGCAAAGGTGATGGGCTACATGGACATCGCCATGGCCAGTGGCGCCCGCCATCTCTGTGGCGGCACGGTCCCAGATGATGCAGCCCTGGCCGCAGGCAACTACGTCACGCCAGCGATCTTCGCCGACTGCGAAGACGACATGACCTTCGTCAAAGAGGAGGTCTTCGGCCCGCTGATGGCGGTGCTGGTGTTCGATGACGAAGATGAGGTGCTGCGTCGAGCGAACGACACCGACTACGGCCTTTCTGGTGCAGTGTTCACCTCGGACTTCGCTCGGGCCCATCGGGTGGCCAACCAGATTCAAGCGGGCTCTGTGTGGATCAACGACTACAACGCGTTGCCCGCATCGGTGCCCTTCGGCGGCTACAAGCAATCAGGGGTCGGTCGTGAGAACGGGCTCACGACGCTCGAGCACTTCACCCAACAGAAGACCATCTACGCCAACATGGATTCGTTCCCGGCGTACTACTAGCCCCGAGGACAGGATCGACCTTCTGGCGCGGGTCGAGGTGTCGGTGCCTACATGCCCTCATTGGGCAACATCAGGTCGACGTTGGCCGCTGAGCAATCAGCTCGATCTCGATGTCAGAGCCAAGCGGTAGCGATGCAACGCCGATGGTCGTGCGCGACGGGAACGGCTCGCTGAATCGGCTGGCGTAGGCCTCGTTCATCGCCGTGAAGTCGTCCATGTTGGTCAGGAACACGTTGACCTTCACGACATCGTCCGAGCCGAGGTCGCCGTCGGCGAGCACGGCGAACAGATTGTCGAAGCACTGATTCGTTCGGTCGCCGATCGAGCCGGCTTTCAACGACCCGGTGTGCGGGTCGACGGGCGTCTGTCCAGAGCAATAGACGATTCCTCCCGCGTCGATGCCGTGGCTGTACGGGCCGACAGCGGTTGCGGTGGAGCTGGTGAGAGGCGTGCGCATTTGGCCAGTCTGTCGTGCCTGCAGGCGAACGCCCTCTCAGGCTGCGTTCGGGATGGCCAGCGGTGCTGGGTCCTTCGCCGCCAAGACTGAAGGACACCAGCGTCACCAGAGTTCGAACAGCATGTTTCCTCGTCGGAGCGGAATGCCGAAGTTCGACTGAAGGTCAGAGCAGCGTTGACCGATACTTGTAGCCATGCGAGCAACCTCAAAGCATCGGCTCCCACGTCCCTTCGTTTCGGCATTGCTGTCGCTCACGCTTGTTGCCGCCGCCTGTGGATCGGCTGACAGCGGGACCGCTGGCGCCGAGTTCACGCCTGGTGAGGCCGAGGCAAATGCCGCCGAGACAACGACGACCGTCACCTCGGAACTCGATCTGACAGACGCCAACGATGATGATGAGGAGCCCCTTGCGGAGAGCGGCTGCGAGAGCCTCGAGCAGGAGATGTTCACCACGATCAATGACTTCTCGGCGCCGCTGCAAATGCCCGTGGCCGTCGACCTGGAAGGTCGGGCCATTGCCTTCGGCCCGGCCGAGAACTGGGTGGTGCTGCCTTCTCGCACGCTGCTCCAGCGTGAACCGCTCAACGACGCTGGCACGCTTTTGGCGTTCGACCCGCAACGACAAGTGTTCTTGGCGTGTGGCCCCATGCCCGACCGGGTAGTGACGTCGGCCCAGGTTGCACGATGTGCCGCTGTCTCCGGATGGAACGAGGTCTCGGTGCTGTGGTGGGGGCCGCGAGATGGCGGGACCGTGGAAGTAGTCGGCGGAACGCACTTGGCCTATGCCGTTGGCGAAGTCGAAGCATCAAGTGTCCCGAACGATCTGATCTGGGCCGTTGCTGAACGGTTGCAGAGCCTCGGCATCGACCCGCGTCAGGCCGACGATCTCGGCTACGGGTCTGGAGTCTTCTCCGACTTTGGGGCTCCCGAAGGGGAAGAGGTCAGCTACCAGATCGTCGTGAGGACTGCCGACAAGGAGACGACGATCGACTGCGGCGAGGCTGGCATCACCGCCGCCCCTCCGACACCGACCTGTGTCGTGTCGATGTCGGCTGGTGTTCCGGTGTTCCGAGCGTCGTATGACTTCTACGGGCCATCGATCACAGCGCTGCTTCGAGACGGCGAACCCGTCGAGCGAACGATCACGCGAGCCCTCGACGGTGGCATCACCGACCCGTCGGCCGAGTTCGACGTCACGTATGGCTATGACATCGAGGTTGATGCCCTTCGAGGGTTCGGACCGGTGCGTGTGCCATGCGGTGTGGCGACGAAGACGATCGCTGTGCTCGACGGCGATTCGCTCGTCGTGGCTCGTGACCTTCTTGCCAGTCTCGAAACGGGGCCGTACGTCTACATGTCGATGACGGTGGCCGGGGAGCCATACGAGGTCAGCCGTCTTTCTGGCGAACGCTTCGTCTTCGAGCCTGCGCTGCCCGATGGCTTGCGCTTCGACTTGACGACGATCCACGACGAGCTTGCCGCGCGCCCAGACGATGCGACGATCGAGATCGACGCCCTCTCCGGCGCCCCTACCTACTGGGCGGTCGATGGTGTCGAGTGGACGATCAGCTGCATCGAGTACGACACGGCGCCGCCTCATCTCCGACAGGGTCCGTGCGAGTTCAACAACCTGATCGGAGGGCAGTAGTCCTAGCAACCGAGACCACGTTGCTATGTTCTCTCGATGGCCCTTTCAGAGACCGTGGTTCGGCGAGCGGTGCCGGCTGATCTCCAGCCCGGCGCAGTGGCACTCGCCTCCGCTTTCACGAACGACCCAATCATTCAATGGTTGATGGCGAAAGATGTCGAGAAGCGGCTGAACATGCTGTTTCGGGGATCGCTTGCTGCCGAGTTTGCCAAGCCGTCCCACATCGTTGACGTCGGTGGATCTGGCGAGACCGTGCAATCGGTTGCGCTGTGGCATGACGTCGACGACTGGCACTCGCCAACCCCGCCGCTGCGACTGCTGCTTCCCCGGCTCTATCAGCTGTTCGGGTCACGGACGCTTCGGGCGATGCGGATCTCGCCGGCCATGGACTCGGCCCACCCTGTCGAACCCCATCGGTACCTTCACTTCATCGGCGTGCGCCGTGATCGCATTGGCACCGGGCTGGGCGGCGCCCTGCTCACGTCGATGACGAACGAATGCGACGAGCTCGGGCTTCCCGCCTATCTGGAGAGTTCCAACCCCGTGAACGATGCGCTGTACCACCGCTTTGGTTTCGAGAGCAGAGGGCTGGTCTCTCTGCCCAAGGGGGCGCCTCCCATGACCGCCATGTGGCGAGTCTCTCGCTGAGCGCTCTGGAGCCACACCGCTCTTGGCTGTCATACTCGCCCGATGGTTCCCTTTTCCCAGTCAGGCCGACCCGTCGACGATGTGATCGGCGACCTTGTGGCAAAGCGGGTCGACGACCTGCGATGGCAGGACGGCAAGACCTTCGGCATGGTCTACGACGGAGGTCTCGGCGTCCGTGAGGTGGCGGAGCGCGCCGCCGAGCTGTACCTCCACGAGAACGCACTGAACACGAAGGCGTTTCCTTCGCTCGGCGCCATCCAGTCCGAGGTGGTTGGCTGGGTTGGGCAGATGCTCAACGGCGACGCTGAGGTCGCGGGGTTCCTGACCAGCGGCGGGACCGAGTCGATCCTTTGCGGCGTGAAAGCGGCGAGGGAGCGAGGCCGGATCGAGCGAGGCGTCACCGAGCCAGAGATGATTGTGGCCGAGAGCGCTCACGCAGCCTTCCACAAGGCGGCCCACCTGTTCGGGTTGAAGCTTCACAAGGTGCCCGTCAACGACGACTGGCGCGCTGACGTCGACGCCATGGCCGAGATGGTCAACGAGAACACCGTCTTGATCGTGGCTTCGGCTCCGCAGTATCCGCAGGGTGTGATCGACGATGTCGCAGCGATAGCGGCTCTTGCGTTGGCTGCGGACGCCAACTGCCACGTCGACGCATGCATGGGCGGCTTCTTCCTCCCCTTCGCCGAGCGCCTCGGTCGCGCGGTCACGCCTTGGGACTTCAGAGTCGACGGCGTCACCTCGATCAGCGCCGACATCCACAAGCTCGGCTACGCGCCGAAAGGCGTGTCGGTGATCTTGCATCGCAACCGTGCGCTTCGGAAATTCCAGACGTTCGTCTTCGACGATTGGCTTGGCGGATTCTACGCCTCGCCGAATCTCCAGGGCACCCGCTCGGGTCTTCCCATGGCCGCGGCGTGGGCCGTGATGCAGCATCTCGGAATTGACGGCTACGTCGAACTCACCCGCCAGACGCTCGAGAACGCCGACCGGATGCGGGCCGGCATCGCCGAGATCGAGGGCCTGCGAGTGCTCGGCGACGGAGACTTCCAACTCGTGGCGATGAGCTTCGAGCCAGACGACCCGGACCCGATCGACATGTTCGCTCTGGCCGATGCGCTCGTCGCGAAGGGCTGGTACCACGATCGCCAGACACCACCAGACTCGCTGCACTCGACGGTCTCCAACACGAATACCGGTGTCATCGACGACTACCTCACGGTGCTGACCGAGTGCGTTGCTGAGGTCCGTGGCACCCGCACCGACGATCGTTCCACCCAGTACGCGACCCTCGAATAGCTCGATGCCCGAAACCTCACCAAGCCAACGGACACCGTGGAGCCGTATCGGTGTCGTCGCCCATCGTGGGGCCTCGAGCATCGCTCCGGAGAACACGATGGCGGCCTTCGCTGCCGCCAGCGCTCTGGGAGCCACGGGCATCGAGTTCGACGTCCATCAGACCGTCGACGGTGAGCTCGCTGTCGTTCACGACTTCGACTTGAGTCGAACGACGAACGGCAGCGGCGTCGTCTTCGAGTTGCGATGGTCGGATCTCGCCGATCTGGACGCTGGCCGCTGGTTCGGCGACGACTTTGCCGGTGAGCGGGTACCCCGTCTCGACGACGTCCTTGAGCTCCCCGGCCTCGACTTCGAGCTCGAAATCAAGGGTCTCGGGCGTGGAATTGCTGATCGCGTTCTCGATGCCGTCGACAGGGCTGATGTGATGGGGCGTGTCAAGTTCACGGGCTGGAACGTGTTGCTGTTGAAGGAGATCAAACGCCGACGACCCGAGGCGGCGATCGGATTGTTCTCCCGCGGTCAAGAGCCGTGGATGACTGACGCGATGTTCGAGCACACGATTGTGGGGACCGCGTCGACTTCAGGATTCGATGTCGCCCACGTCCTGGCCAGGGACATCACGCCTTCAATAGGGGAGGGGCTGCGGGCCGCTGGGCTCGTGGTGCATGCGAACGACGTGGGTCGAGACGTGCAAGCTGACCTGGTCGCGACCCGGACCGAGGCGCTCGGAGCGCTGCGAGCCGGCGCTGATCACATGTCAGGAAACGATGTATCAGCCATGCTCGCTGCTGCGGATCTTTACCTGGCTGAGCACCGCTGACGCCAATCCAACGGACATCGGTCGTGACAGAAGTGTCTCCCCGGGGGGAAATTCGCCACAAGCGGCGGGCTGACGGGTCACCATGTTCAGATGCCCGAGATTCGCCGAACCACCGAAGTTGATGCCGAGGCTCTTCGCTCCATTCGCCTGGCCTCCCTCCAGGCCGACCCGACAGCGTTCGGCCGGACCTACGACGAAGTGGTTGAGTATGGCCCAGAGGTCTGGATCGAACGGGCGATCGGAAATCACAGCAGCACCACATTCCTTGCATTCCAGGACGGTGAGGCGATCGGCATGGTTGCCGGAATCGAGATGCCGGAAGGGATTGGCCACGTCGAGCTCGTGTCGATGTGGACCGCTCCGGGCGCCAGGGGTCTCGGTGTTGGTCAAGGGCTCGTGCAACAGGTCGTGCAGTGGGCTGCTGACCGAGACACACCCGAGGTGCGGCTGTGGGTGACCCGCGGCAACGACCAAGCATTTCGTCTCTACGAACGCTGCGGGTTCGAACTGACCGACGAGGTGGGCGTCTCGCAATCCGACCCCTGCCGGGAAGAATTGCGGATGCGAAACCCGGGCTGACCGCGTCTCGTTTGGGTTCGCGTTCGAAAGCTGCCATCCTCCCCTGGTGCACGGTGGAGAATCATGACCTCACACGACAAGTATTTGGACGAGCTGCTTCACGATGCGTGGATTCCGCTTCCGCCGGTCGAGATCGACGATGCTGTGGTTTTGCAATGCCACCGCGACGCCGACAAGAAGCGGTCCTACTTTCGGGTGACGCTGACGGGATGCGTCGTTCGTGGGTTCGACGATCCAGAGAAACAGGCTGGCATGAAGGTGCTCGGCGTGGCGGTGACCGACGGGCAGCTGTGCCTGGAGGGGGTCGAGGGCGGCGAACTGCGTCTGGCCCTCCCCGTGGCCATCAAGCACGTGAATGCGGGCTCGGTCGACGACCCACGGTCATGGAGCACGAAGCTCGGTATCCGCGACGGAGAGCAACCGCCACTCGCAACTGAGATCGTGCCCATCGGGGCGACGAGAATCGTGCGCCCGACGACGCCGGGCACGCAGGATCAGAGCATCTGACCCGAACCGGGGCTCGTGAGTGTCAGCGAGTGAACTTTTTGCGCTGCATCCCGATAGCGGTGAACACAAACCAGATGCCGCCGAAGACGCAGATCGGGCCCCAGAACTCGGGACTCCATCGTTCAGCGAACTCATACGAGAGCGCGTGGCCGAATGCGACAGCGGCCAGCAGCGTGGTGCCGACCTGAACTCTCGGGTTGTACGAGATGAGGCCGACGGCTTCGGCGCAGTAGGCGACGGTCGCAGGAATCGAGAGAAGCCAGATCGGAAGTGGATCGATCGAAGACGGCCACGGCGTCAAGCCGTTGAACGAGAGGATCGCGATGAGCAAGCCGAGTGGGTACAAAGCAGCGCACCGACGGCACACGTGGCGCTTCCCGATCTTGACGCATCGCTCGTTGTAATGGTCGGGCCAGTGGTGGGCCAACCACATCTGGCTCCGAGCCTGACGTTCGCGCTCCTTCGCCCCGATGAGGGCGAGGCTGGCGTCGAGCATGCGTAGCGCTTGCTCTTCTTCAGAGTCGGGTAGTCCTGAGCTCACTTGGGCCCATCGGCCCAGGTCGACCGATCGTGAGCACTCCGGCTGACGGTGTTCACCGTGGAGCAAGGATCATCTGCGTGCAGCGGAAGAGAGCCATCGTTCGAGCGGTCTCGCGATTCGTGATCGTCACGTCCCACACGTGCGTTTGGCGCCCGAGGTGGGCTGGTGTGGCGACCCCCAAGACGCGCTGTCCGAGCGATGCGCTCGCAAGGAAGTTCGACTTGAGCTCGATGGTGGTGAAGCTGTGGCCCTCCGGGATGTTCTCGCCGCAGCCCGCCGCGCAGAGCGTGTCGGCCAACGAGATGATCGTCGGGGCGAAGAGAAATCCGGTGCCAGCGATGAGTGGTTCCGTGACATCGATATGGCCGTCGACTTGTGTCGGCGTGACCAGGTCGAAGACGACACCGTGAAGGCCAGGGGCGAGAGGGGAGAAGAACGCGTTCATGTCATCAGCGGTTGCCATCCACTGATCCTGTCACGCCTCGCGCTGGTCGCAGCGTCGAAGGGTTCGAACCGAAGCTGAAGCTGAGGGGGTCCGACCCCGCCAGGTCACGTGCAGGTGGCGAGAGCTGCTTCGAAGACGGTGCGGAAGGCTTCGGCCTGATCGTTGAGATCATCAGCGCCTTGGTTGATCTCTGACTCGCTGAGATCGCCGTTGTCGAATACCTCGACAGCCATGCACTCGGCCTGCTCGGCGGACATTTCGCCCTGGCCTGCCATGGCTCGAACGAAGGACTCGCGGTCGTTGGCTTCGTCGCCGCAAGCGGCAAGGAGCAGTCCGGAGACGAGGACCCCTGACACGATTCGTAACGAGGTGGGACGTCGATTCATCCGCACAGTCAATCGGATTCACCCAGAATCAGCACCCACCGTCAGCGACACCGCAACTGGCGCCAGAGATTGATGCCAGGGCGACACTTTCTGGCGCCAGTTCGTCAGGTGGTTTCGGTGGCGTTGGTCAGGCTCGGCGGCTCGAGATGACGCCGGTGTTGAACCCCGCGAGGTGCAGTCCGCCGGCGAATCGGGCGTGCTCGATCTTGGTGCACCGGTCCATCACGACCTCGAGTCCGCCTGCCGTACCGATCGCAGCCGCTTCGTCGCTGACGATGCCGAGCTGCAGCCACAACGTCTTTGCCCCGACGGCGACGGCCTCTTCGGCGATGGCCGGGCAATCGTCGGCCCGACGGAACACGTCGACCATGTCAGGCACGACGGGAAGGTCAGCCAACGACGGGTAGCACTGGTGGCCGAGAATTTCGGTCTCTCGCGGATTGACCGGATAGAGGTCGTAGTCACACCGCGACGAACTCAGATAGGTCAGGACGAAGTAGCTGGCCCTGGAGGGGTTGGACGAGGCGCCGACGATCGCGATGCTCTTGGTCTGATCGAGGATGGTCTTGCGTTGTATGGCACCTGGTGCGGTCCAGCTCGTATTCTTTGAAGGCACAGCGTCACGCTCCTGCTCGGGTTGCGGCATCGAGGCCTCGATCAAGATCCCACAGAATGTCGTCGAGGTCCTCCAGACCAACCGACAATCGGATCATGTCGGCCGTCACGCCGCCAGCAGCGAGCTGCTCTTCGGTGAGCTGCTGGTGCGTTGTGCTCGCCGGGTGGATGACCAGGGTGCGGGCGTCGCCGACGTTGGCAAGGTGGCTCACCAAGCTGAGGTTCTCGATGAACGACCTGCCGGCGGAGCGCCCGCCCTTCACGCCGAAGGTGAAGATTGCGCCGGCGCCGAGCGGCAGGTACTTGGCTGCCAGGTCGTGATATGGCGAGTCGGGAAGATCGGCGTGTGCGACCCAGGCGACACGGGGGTCGGCGTCGAGCCAGGCAGCGACAGCTTTCGCGTTGGCCACGTGGGAGTCCATGCGCATTGGCAGCGTCTCGAGTCCTTGCAGCATCAGGAAGGAGTTGAACGGCGACAGTGATGCGCCGATGTCCCGAAGCGACTCGGATCGCAGGGCGGTGCAGAACGCGTATTCGCCGAAATTGCCCACCCATTGGAGGCCGTTGTAGCTGGCGACCGGCTCAGTCATCCGGGGGAATCGACCCGAAGCCCAGTCGAAGCGACCGGACTCGCTGATCACGCCGGCGATGCTGGTCCCGTGGCCGCCGATGAACTTTGTGGCTGAATGCAAAACGATGTCGGCCCCGAACTCCATGGGCCGGCACAGGTATGGCGTGGCGAATGTCGCGTCGACCACGAGTGGCAGCCCGTTGCTGTGTGCGACATCGGCCAGTGCCTCGAGGTCTGCAATGGCCCCTGAGGGGTTGCCGATGATCTCAGTGTAGATCCCCTTCGTCTCAGGGCGGATGGCGGCGGCGAAGGCGGCGGGGTTGGAGTTGTCGACGAAGGTCGTTTCGATGCCGAGCCGGGCAAGCGTCGTTGCGAACAGGGCGTATGTGCCGCCGTAGATGCTGGCAGCGGCGACGAAGTGGTCCCCAGCACCTGCAAGTGTGGTGAGGGTCAGGAACTCGGCTGCCTGACCGCTGGAGGTGGCGACGGAGCCAATGGCCCCTTCCAGGCTGGCGATGCGCTCTTCGAATGCTGAGGTGGTGGGGTTGGAGATGCGACTGTAGATCGTGCCGTACTTCTGGAGGGCGAACAGGTCAGCAGCATCCTGGGTGTCTTCGAAGACGAAACTGGTGCTCTGGTAGATCGGCACTGCCCTGGCGCCGGTCGCGCTGTCTGGCTGCCCGCCGGCGTGCAACGCGCGAGTCCTGAAACCGAACTCGTGATCTTGGTCGGTCATGGCAGGTCGAGATGCATGTCGGCGGTCCGTTCAGGTTGGCGGTTCGATGCCTGGTCGCAGCTTCGTTGTTGCTGCTCGCTCTGCCCTTGTTAGCAGCTCAGCTCGCGGCGTTGTATTGCGCCGCGGCAACGGGGAGGAGGCGCTCGGGTGTCGCCGTTGCCTCGTCACCGAGGATCGTGACGAGAAACCACTGATTCCCGCGGGTGAACGTGATGCCGAACACCACGAGGGGGCCGTCGTCGCTTGCGACTTCTTGTCTGAACCCTCGCGCCGCCGGGATCGACTCCACCTCGTAGATGGTGCCGCCATCGCCGATGAGCGTGATGGTGCCATCTTCGAGATAGAACTCGGCCTCGAGCGCACTCACGAAGTCGTACACCGTGGTCACGACCACGTCGTTGTCGGGGTTGCGGAACGCTCGGGTCCAACCGCCCTGGAAGCCACGGGTCTCGAGTAGTGGAAGTTCCTCGGTGGGGTCCGGTTGGAGCTGAGCCGCGTCGTCGATGCTCAGTCCGCGGTCAGCGGCTCCTGCGTCGACAGGCGTGAAGCCGGGAACCTCGGCAAGCAACACCGCAGCGAGGGCAGCTGGGCCGACCGGTGGTCGTGGCTCGATGTCGTCCGGTGACGTGACCAGAGGTAGCGAGGTCTCAGCCAGACTCGACTCGGTCAGAACCTGCGTCGTTGGCGTCGCCGCGTCGCTGTTGCCATCGACAGATTGACCTTCGGTCGACGGAGTCTGGTCGGTGTTCACGATGTCTTCCTCGGCGTTCGGGTCGGAGGTATTGCTTGTGGTGATGGTGCCAGGTCCGGCCTCGACCGAACTGTCGCTGGTGCAGGCCGCAGCAACGAGGGCAATGACGACCAGCACCACGGCGAAGCCGTCGAGCGACAGCCAGGCTTTGGTCGTGGCCATGCGTAGTCGGCCAAACCAGTTGGCGTGGCCGGCGTCGTCTGCCCGGTGCGACGCAGCGACGGTGACAACCATGCGCACAACGCCGAACACGATTGCGGTGACCACGCTGGCCAGCACGCTGGTGAGGGCTGCCCCGATGGTCGCAGCCCACCAGAGCCAGGTGGACAGCATCGTGAGTGGTCCAACGCCGAGCCGGGCCCCATACAGCACAGCGACAACTCGAGGGTCGAACAGACGGCCCCACTCCACGGGAACTTGCTTGCCGACAGAGAGCGGCGTGGGTCGGCCGAAGCGCACGCTGGCGACGTCGGCGACAACGGCCAGGATTGCCAGCACCAACAGCGCTCGCAGCTCGATGCGCGGCGCCCACTGCAGGGCGACCCCGGCGATCAAACCGACCAAGGCGGCACTGGCCGCGCCGGACGTGACCAGCATTGCGGCCACCAGCGTTCGCATGCGCCCCCGAACCGAGGGCACGACGGTCTCAGCGACCGACAGACCTCAAGGCGACCAGAGTGTGTGCACCGCCGCCAAACACGCGATGCCCGACAGCAAAATCAGCTCTGAGGTCATCGCTTGCCGCCCATTCTCGCGGGGGTTGGGCGATCGGTCATGAGCGGAACGTCTGGCCAGCGGATGTCCAGTAGCCGGGAGCGCCTTCGCTGCCGAAGGGAAGCGATCCGTCGACCTTGGCCAGGCCGATCGGGCGCTCGGCCCATGGCTGACGACTGACCGGCAGACCCTGGCCAGACACGCCCTGCAGCTGATCAACTCGGAAACCGTTGACCATTCCCTGCATGGTCCAATACTCCGCCTGCGTCAGCTCGCCAGGACCGGTCGTGAAGTACACGCCGGACAACAACCCGTACCGAAGGCTGTGCGTCTCGAACCACTTGGCGACAGGGCCGAGGGCGTTGAGAGGATGGAGCACGAGGGGCGTGCGCAAATTGAGCAGACCAATGATGTCAGGCGTGCCGATCGGAGCGATCGTGACCCGGTCAGCGGGAACGAACGGAGCGGCCGAGGAGAGGTCGGCGAGCTCGATCGAGAGGTCCTGAAGATTGGTTGAGGTGGTGCGCTCTTGTGGGACGGTCCCCACGATTGGCTCGGGACCGACGTAGATCGTTGGCATACCGATCGCTTCGGTGGCATCGCTGCCGACCGCAAGTGGGAAGCCGTTGAGCGCAGCGAGGTTGGCGGCGAGCGGTGCTGCCGCGGCCGACAGCCCCGTGGTTGCCACCGTGACCGTACGATTCACATCGTTGACCTGACGGATGTACGCAGCGACCGCGACGCTGAGGTCGGTGGGATCTGCTGCGTCGGAAACCAACCAGGTCTCCATGGCGCTGAATGAGCCGGAGGCCTCTGGCGTCAACGCGCCGACGATCAGTAGCCGTGTGGCGCCGAGACGGTCGAGCACATTCGCGTCGGCGGCACTGAGCCCGGCGGCGGTGATGGGGAGCAGCGGGGCGCCGAGGACACCGGCAAGCGGAGCGGCGATGAGCAAGGCCCAATCGTCATCGGCCGGGGCCACGACGACTGTTCGAGCCGACGCGTGGCCAGCGAGAATCGCCGCATGGTGGTAGCCGGTGTCGGCGTCCCACGCAACGGGAGCGAGCTCGACGTTGAGCACGCGAGGATCCTGTCCGCAGCTCTCGACGATGCACCGAACGTTGGTGCCGCTTGGGCAGTAGCCATGCACGTTCGGGTAGTTGACCGTGCAGCAGTCGCAGATCTTCTTCAGGCCCTCGTTGGCGCAGCAACCGTCGTTCGCATACCAGCACCAGCCCCAGACGTCGTCGATGCCGTTGCAGTCGAAGGTCTCGCATTTCGGCGTGACACCGGACTGACCACAGACTCGGGCGTCAGCCTGTCGCACGAGGATATTGGCGACGACGGGGCCAGCAGCGACCATCATGGCCACCTGTCCAGCCCGGTGGAAGAACGAGCGACGGGTCAACCGAGCTGCGGTCCAGCGACTGAAACGTTCGATTCGGTCGTCGACACGACGCCCGCGGGGTGCGCTTGTGCGATCAGCCATTGGAGTTCTCCGAGTTCGGGGTGTTGGGCGTGGACGATCCGTCGAGGAACTCGGCGAGCATCTCTTCGACTTGATCGAGCGTGTTGGCAACGCCCCGGCTCTTGACGATGCCGGTGCTGTCGACAGCAACGAGGTAGGGAGTGGAGCGAACCTTGAATGCACTGAATGTCGGCTCGTGCGTCGATGACGACACGGCCCGAAGATCGAGCTCGTCGTAGGTCGTGGCCATGTGGCGGAGCTGTGGGACCAAGGTGGCGCAGAGCTCGCACGTCGGTGACGTGAATGCCACGAGCGTGTATGGAGACGCGGTGTAGTCGTAGATATCGGCATCAGGCGCCCTGGTCTCGCGATCGGGCCCTTCGCCGGCGAAGTGCACGCCCATTGGGGCAACCCGGGTGTGCAAGACCCCTATCTGACGCAGGAGCGCGATGACAGTGAGGCCGAGCACGACCACCGCGATCCACAACAGCACGTAGGAGACAATCCAGATCGTGCCGTCCATCAGTGTCGACCTTGTTCTGGGTGGCCGCTCATGCTGGTGCCTCGCCGCTGAGGTGGGTTGACCACACGGCACCGACGTCCCGTTTGAACGCGACGAGCTGGATGATCACGATCCCGATGATGGCCGCTGCAGAAAATGCTACGACTGCTGCGAAGCCGGGAACGGCGAGGCGGTCGATCGGCGTGACGGCGGCAGCTGCGACCAGCAGCACGCCATTGCGGGTGACCTCGACCCACGACACCGGCTCGTCAGATACAGCGCCGAAGCAACTGCAGGCAATGGGTTGACCGGACCGAACGAGGCTGATGAGGAGCGCTGTGAACAGCACGAACAATCCGAAGGCCGCGACGGCCCCCCACCCGGGAATCACGATCAGCGCAACGGCGACGGCGAGTTCGATGGCTGGAACCAGGCGGGCGAGCACGGATGGCATGGGCAGTCCGAGGGCGGCGAAGTCGCCGGCGGTGCGGGTGGGATCGCGGAGCTTCGCCGCCGAGGCAGCCACGAGGGTGGCGGCGACGGCGATGGCGAGAAGTGTTGCAAGCCCTGTCATGAAGCGGCGCTCATCGTGAAGGCGGTTTCGATCATGTCTCGAGGGCGGCCAGTAGAAACACGTCGAACGCCTCATCAGACGCGAGAAGCGCTGCCTGCACCGCTCGCTCGTCCTCGGCCAGGATCAGAGCAACGCCCAGGGTGATTTCGGCACTGGTTGGGTCGCGATCAAGAATCGCCTGGTGATAGGCGGTGACTCGGTTGCCCAATGATTCTGGGCTCTCGTAGATGCTGCGTGACACCCACCAACGGGGCGTCCCTGTGTCGAGGAGGTCGACGTAGAAGTCGAAACCTTCCCGATCGATGTCGCGCCCGAGGAGGTCGAAGTACAACTTCTCGACGTAGGCGCTATTGGAGTTGCCACTGTTCTGGAAGTACTCGTCGCTGGCAAGGTGTTGGAAGCGCAAGGTGTTGACCGAGCCGGTCCGGAGGAAATTGGTCCAGAACGCCAGGCCCTGCGAGTCGGGATCACGCCGGAGGAGTTCGGCATAGGCGAGATTGGCCTCGTTTTGTGCTCCCTCGGTGCTGTTGAGGAACGAGCGGGCGACTGACTGGCGCGAGCTCGCGCCACCGGCGCTGATACGCGCCAGCCAGTGGTCGAGACCGTTGAGGTCGGCTGGTCTGGCAAAGACTTGGGCGTAGAGATCGACAAGCCACCGCGCATTCGCACTGTTTGCGGTTCCGTTGAATTCGACCATCGAGGCGGGGATGCCGTCGCGTTCTTCGAAAGGAACGTCGACGGTCTCGTCGGCTTGCGTGCTGGCTGCGGTCGGCACAGCCGCGCTGGCTGCGGTCGGCACAGCCGCGCTGGCTGCGGTCGGCACAGCGAACAGGCTGGCTGCAGTGACCAGGGCGGCGACGGTGAGGCGGAGTGATGTGATGGCGACGAACGCGGCGACGGGGCGGCGGGAGAACGTTGGTGCGGGCAAGCGAGACAGAGTAGGGCTCCCCGGCGAGCAAGTGGGGGGTTTGAGGTGGAGGATTCCCCGGACCGTCTGGTTTTGGCGCTCCGTCGTCGTGCGAAATCGTGATTCGTGTGATCGGGCCATGGGTCGTCTGGCAGGCGGGCAGGCGGATCGACTCGGGGGGATGATGTATCCCTGGGGTCGAATCTGTGCGACCATGCACTCGTGCTTCTGAACCTCATCACAGAACTCCAGTCCGCCGAACACGGTCAGATCATTGACCGTGGCCGAATCATCGACCACCTCCTCGACCTCCGGCTTGTCGCCGAAGACGACCTCCTCACCACCGAGACAATCGATCAGCTGCTGGCCAACACGCCAGGCAAGAGCACGGTCGAGACCACCTGGTGGCAAGAAACGCTCACGACGCTGCACGCCGGCGCCAATCGCGAACTCACCCACTAACTCCTCTCAGGAGCGTCGGCGAGTCAAACGGTCAGATCCAGCATCAAATCCGGGAAGCTGGGTTTGCACGGCGTTGTGCTTTGACGCCAGCTCGACGACCATCTCTTCCACCTCGGCCCACGTCGATGCGCGGGGGCCGGCCATGTCCTGGTTGTACGGCTGGTCGAACACGATCACCGGGTTGCCCGTTGCCCGAAGCGCGGTGACGTTGTGCGACGCGTCGTCGATGTAGACGTTGGCCTCGACCTGGGGCTTCTTCCCGAGGAAACAGATGTCCCGGTATGGGATACCGAAGGTGTCCAACCACGTGACGGTGTCACTGACAGCTGTCGCATGGCCCCAGTTCACGTAGAGCCGGTGGGTGATGATGCGGATCCAGATGCCCGCATCCGACAGGCGCCACAGTGCATCAGCGCAGCCGTCGAACGCGGGTAGGTCGCGGAACAGGCGACGCTCGGTGACAGCGAGATGGTGGAGTCGTTCGAAGTCAGCGTCGTCGAGGCCCCATTCTCGGAAGTCCCACGAACGGTCGAGGGGAAGGGTCTCGATGTCAACGCCGAGTTCTTCGGCAACGATCTGGCGAAAGCCGGTGGTGTAGTCCGCGCAGACGCCGTCGAGGTCGACGCCGAAGACGAACGTGCCCGGAACATAAGGGTCGGCCACGACGGGCAACCGTACTGATGTCTGGGCCGGACC
>RCMY010000725.1_pt1 | contig 31425 bp, 20 predicted proteins | sample 2041341 | NCBI WGS metagenome assembly RCMY01 (sample SAMN09708234, study PRJNA481090) | Marine sediment metagenome, whole genome shotgun sequencing project. | reverse complement strand
GAACGAATACTAAAGAAATTATGTAGGTCATTAAATACTTTGCTAGAACCTACTAAAGCTGATTGAATAGCAATAATAGGGGCATTTCTTTGCATATTATAAATTACATCATTTAGTAATGAAGCTGTCATGCTATCATCGATTAATTCCTTTATGATATCTTTGAGCTCATCTTCATCTGAATTGTTATACTTAGTTTCCGCCTTTCTTCCATAAGCAATATCAGCAAAATCTTCTATCCAAGTACCTTCTTTAAACTCAGGTTTTTCATTATGTTCTAGTAAATAAGTTTCCATACGATTAGCTAAGTAAGCATCTCGCGCTGATATCGGATAGATATGCTCAAAATCAATTTTATCTTTGAGTAGGTTGTTAAATATGTGACGTTTGGTAGAGTTAGCGTCATCAGCATTGGCTGACTCTTGGTCGAACTTATTAACGAGAGCGAATAGACGTGACTTTTGAATGGTAGGTATGGCTTCTATCTCATTCTTTATACTTTCTTCTGCTTCAGAGTTTAGCTGCGTGTAGTCTAGCACTAGCATCACTGCTGAGCTACGCTTTAGTTGCTCTCTTAATAGGCTCAGTAGTTCTTTATGGCCCGACTCGTTAGGCCCTGCTGTATCCAATAGCATAAAGCGACCGTCAGTTTCAAACTCTTCTTCTAGTTTAAAAGCGATCTCAATAGTAGGAAGTGCATCCACATTTTTATAGCTATTATAAGGAAAGTTAAAGGTTTCTTTATCAGCTATAACATTTAGTGTTGAAGTGAGACGAACTAAGTCATTCAGACGTTGTAGAAAATTAAATATTTCAGTTTCACCATGATAACTATCACTAAATAAAGAACCCGTTTGAATAAAATCGACTAATTCAACTATTTCTGAGCTTGGGTTTTCAATTTCGTATATGGGTATTGCAGTTTTGATTTCTGCTAATAACTCATTGATTGGCGCACTGTTAAAAGTTAGCTTTGGTGTTTGCTGTTCTCTATTATGACAAATTAGAGTAGGAAGCGAAGTCATAGGGCGATTGCGATTAGGTAAAATTTCACGGCCAACAATAGCGTTAATCGTTGTAGATTTACCTGCTTTCATCGTACCAACAACGGCTAGTACTACATCAAAATTTTGTAATTTATGCATTTCACCCTTTAGGGTTTCTTGAAATGCTTTACACGTTTTTGTTGTTAAAATACCTTCGTTATTAGTGGTCACATTCGTTTCATCAATATTAGCATCAGTATCTTCTCTATTCAAAATTTCAGATTGAATATCTGCAAGCATGCTTATTTGTGTTTCTAATATATTTATCGCGACATCTTTATAAGAATTAAGCTCTTTCTTGGTTAATTCTTTCTTAGCCTGGTTCATAATTTTACCTTAAATTGAATTAATATCGTATAAGTAAGTTTTATAAAAGTTGAAAATAGTGTTGAGAAACCTTTAAATACCCTTTCAAGACATCTTCCACCTGCTCTTGAACTACACTCGGACTAATCACACGAACATGCGGTATCCAGTACTGCACTATAGGGACGACCTCTCTAGGGTGTACATCTCTGCATGCCAGCAGTAAGTCACCATTATCAAGCTTTCGTACTAGCTCCTGATTGGGAAGTAGGTCACGGCGCTCAAAGTATCCGGCAACTTTGGCATCGACCTGCAAGACGATTTCACTAATTTGATTACCAAAAAATAGACTGTCTGTACCAAGGATTTCTTCTTTGATGTCCTCGGAGCAGGTAAAAGTCTCAGTATTGACCTGTAGATTGGTAATTTGGGTAAAGCAAAACGTCCGTGTTTGCCCATCTCGCTGCCCAACCACGTACCAGATACCATTTTTATTAAGTAGATGATAAGGCTCTAAACGGTGATGTTTGCTGCTGTTATCGGTAGTGCTGTCGCTGACCTTGCGGTAATCGAATTCAATATATTGGCAATTGGTAATTGCTTGATTTATGACTTTAAAGTCATCAGTACGCGCGCTAATGTTTTCATAAGCAAAACCTTTAACAAGGATGCTTTGATTGAGTTGCTCTTGAAAGAACTGGCGGTCAATTTTTGGTAGTAGATCTTGGACACTGGCAAAGTTAGCAAAGCGCTTGATATCAGTAATATCTAAATAGCCAATTTTTTTGGCATCAAGACGATAGAACTGTGGGCCTGCTTCACTGAAATCTAAGACGGTCAGGCGATCTTTAAAGTCTCTTTTTAATGTACGAGTAGAGACTTGGTAAGTATCTGCTAAATCAAAGATATCTAGACGTTCACCAGAATTGAGCCTGACGATAATGTCAGATAGACGATAAGCGAGTTTTTCGTGTTTTTTCAATTCCATAAAGACTCATTTACATCAATGTACTTACTTTAAGTTGCAAAAAGTTGCTGAAATATTGCAAACATGTAATTATGCGCTTTTATCGATATTTAGCAACCAAAATTTAGTTCTATAAAGTCATTACGCTAAGGGGCATTGAACAAACTTAATTTTCATAAAAACTAAAACCTTTAGAATTTAACTTGGGGCATAACCAAGAAGTAGCTAACGCCGCCACTTTCGATAATCCTTTTCATAGAAAAAAATAGGTTGCTGAACACGCGGTGTTATTTTAAGGTTGTTTTTTAGTTGCTTAGTAAGCATATGTTGACCACGAAACTGTAAGAACTGGTAAAGACCTCTTGGATCTTCAATAATTACGTGGGAATTTAAATCAATGCGACTACCAGATTCGAATATAAACCAGATAGGAATGTGCTGTTGAGATTGAGGTGCGTGCGAAATAAGCGATAGAGTGGTAGAAACAGGTCGCTGATTACTTTTTTTAGAGTTTTTATTAAGCCACCACATCATGTATTCCCTTTATATACACATGTTAAAGACCGCAGTGTAGCGCGTGGTAATGACAGGTTGTGTCAGAATGGGAAAAGAAAAGTATTATTACTGCTCAAAGCTTGTTGAGCTATGCTGAAGAAACCCCAACAAAATAACAGGCTATAAGATGTATAAAAAAGAACAAATGTATTACTCACCATCAGACCTAACCAAATATATGGAAAGTCCTTTTGCCTCATGGATGGATAGGCTTGCTCAAGAACACCCAGAATTGGCACCAAAAAAAGACCCTAGTGATGATTTTATGGGGATGTTGCAACAAAAAGGCTATGACCACGAAGATAAGCTGGAGACGCAGTTTATAGCCGAGGGTAAAAACCTAATAAAGATTGAAGGCGATACCAATGTCGAAAGATATACTAAAACCTTAAAGGCTATGCAACAAGGGGTCGAAGTCATTGTTCAAGCGAGGCTAGAACTTGGTCAGTTTGCAGGGTTTGCTGACTTTTTGGTTAAGGTGATTCATGGGCCAGAGCAGCCACCAAGCAAGCTTGGCAACTGGCATTATGAGGTATGGGACACAAAGCTTGCCAGCAGAGTCAAGCCTACATTTATCATCCAGTTATGTTGCTACGCTCAAATGCTTGAATCCATCCAAGGCTGTTTGCCTCAAAGTATTACTGTTGCGCTTGGCAATGGTGAGATGGAGGTTCTAAAGACTGATGATTTTTACTACTATTACTCAAATTTAAAAGCCACATTTTTAAAAGAGCAATCGAACTTTCAGCTAGAACACCGTCCAGACCCTGCCGACTCTGGAAGCTGGGGTAACTGGAGCCGTCATGCCGAACAGATTTTGCTTGATAAAGACCATTTGTTTCAAGTAGCAAGCATTACCAAAGGACAAATTAAAAAGCTTAACAAGGCAGGTACGCACACTATGCAGCAGCTTGCAGCCTCGCCTCTATTATTTATGAGTGGTATTTATTCTACGGTGTTTGCTAAGCTAAAAGCTCAAGCCGCCATACAAATAAAGAGTAAATTAAAAAGTCAAAAACCAAGTGAGGTAACTAACAGCGATAGACCGGAATTTGAGATTTTACCTCCTTCTCAAGGTGAGAAAAAAGGACTGGCACTATTACCGCCTCATTCTCCAATGGACGTATTCTTTGATATTGAAGGTTTTCCGCTTGATGAAGGTGGGTTGGAATATCTGTGGGGGAGTACTTATTTTGATGAGCAGGGCAACCGTCAGTTCAAAGACTTTTGGGCTCACAACCGTGAACAAGAAAAACAATGTTTTCAGGAATTTATCCATTGGGTCTATGGTAGATGGCAACAAGATCCAAGTATGCACATTTATCACTATGCCAGTTATGAGATTACAGCCTGTCGTAAGCTGATGGGGCGCTATGGTGTCTGTGAATATGAAGTTGATCAACTGCTGAGAAATGAAGTTTTTGTCGACTTATACAAGTTGGTAAAGGGTGGTTTGCGATTGGGTGCTCCTCGATACTCCATCAAAAATGTCGAACGCCTATATCGTGAGAAGCGTGATACCGAGGTGGGTAATGGGGGTGATTCAATCGTCGTTTATGATCAGTGGCGAGAATTAAACCAACTCGGTGTGGAGGGCGATACTTGGCAGACATCAAAGATTCTTAGTGATATCCGAGATTACAATATTGATGATTGCGAATCCACGCAAGAGCTGGTGGTATGGTTAAGGGAACAGCAAGCAATTCATAATATTGATTATCTTGGCAAAACGGAAGTTATCGAACCAGAAATATCGGAAGAAGTAACTGAAGTTACAGCACTGCGTGACCGTCTATTAGCCCAAGCTGAAAGAGAGTTATTAGATAATCCTAAGCAAGCACAACTCACTGAGAATCTAGCATGGATGTTAGAGTTTCATCGCCGGGAGGCCAAACCTTTATTTTGGCGGTTGTTTGATAGGCTTGGCTCAGATGAGATGGAGCTTATTGATGATCTAGACTGTCTGGCCCTGTGTGAGCGCACTGATAGAGAGCCTTTCAAATCCTCACCAAAAGCTAGAAATCTAAGTTATGAATATCGATTTGACCCAAAGCAAGAGTTTAAAGGGGCTTCAAGTAGTTTTTATCTACTTGGAGTAGAGACTTCTGAGGGTAAAAATGCAAAAGTAGGGTTTGTTAAAGAGGAGAGCGACCTAGAGACTGGGCTAATTGCACTCAAAACCAAGAATGAACCACCAAGTACGGTCTCTCTCATTCCAGATGAATACATCAACGCTAATATTATTGCCGAGGCGGTTTTTAAAACGGTAAGTGAGTATGAGCAAGGACTATTTAAGCAGCAAAAATCTGCCATTATGGACTTTTTAACGGGGGCAAAGCCGAGAATTTCAAACCATACAGGTGGTGATATCATCAGCAGTGATGTACCCAATGCTCGCTTAGAGCAAATTATCGCAGCGATTAGCAATCTTGATAGTAGTTACCTACCCATACAAGGGCCTCCAGGTGCGGGTAAAACCTATACGGGTAAACAGGCCATCGCTCATTTACTTAAATCAGGGGCAAAAATCGGTATTTCTAGCAACAGTCATAAAGCTATCAATAATCTATTACTTAGCACTGCTAAACACTGTAAACAGCACAATATAAAAGCATCATTTTTCTGTACCAAAGAAACTGACGATGAGCTTGCTGATTATGACGTGACCATCTCAAGCAATAATCAATTAGCCAGTCACATTCAGCCAGCGTGCGTTGTTGGTACGACCGCATGGGGATTTGCTCGTGAGGACATGACAGAGCAGCTCGACTATCTGTTTATTGATGAAGCAGGCCAAGTCTCGACAGCAAACTTAGTAGCCATGAGTCGCAGTGCTAAAAACTTGGTATTGATGGGCGACCAAATGCAACTGGGGCAACCATCACAAGGTACACACCCCGCTGAAAGTGGGTTATCGGTACTTGACTATTTGCTACATGAAACGCCAACCATACCTGCGGATATGGGAGTGTTTTTAGATATGACCTATCGTATGCACAGAAAGGTCAATACTATTATCAGTCAGCTAATCTACGAGAGCAAATTACAATCTCACCTTGATAATGATAAGCGTATCCTCGAAGTATCAGAGACTACAGCTAGACAAAATACCGACTTCCAAACGCTAGAAGCTTACTTAAATTTGGATGCAGGCATTGTCTTTGTTCCCGTGGAGCATGAGGGTAATACTCAAGCTTCTGATGAAGAGGTAACAACGATTAAGCAACTGGCTAAATCGCTACTGGGTCGCATTTTTCATACTGGTGTGACCAAAGATAGTGGAGAAGCAGTTACTCGCCCAATCACATGGGAAGATATGCTTTTTGTAGCCCCGTACAATCATCAGGTTAGTAAGCTGAAAACAGCCTTAGGTAAACAAGCAAAGGTTGGTAGTGTTGATAAGTTCCAAGGTCAAGAATCACCGATTGTGTTTTTGAGTATGTGCGCTAGTGATGCTAATGAATCGCCTCGAGGCATTGACTTTTTATTCGATAAAAACCGCATTAATGTGGCGATTTCTAGAGCGCAAACACTTGCTATCGTAGTGGCAAACCCTAATCTTGGTAATACCTCTGTTAACAGTGTTGAGCAGCTAAAAAAGGTAAATCTTTTTAGTGCAGTAACGTGCCTATCCTCACTTATAGCAGATTAAAGACAGGCTACATCACAAAAACAACAACTAGATCAATTCTAAATGGAACAAGAAATGAATTTACAGAATTTGTATGAAAGAACAAAAGACCTTAACTATATCGAAATTGAAAAACTAGGTTCAAAGCTATCAGCGGCGTTTATTAAGACGTATATTAATCAGATTGACGACAAAGAAATACGAGAGTCACCTGTTGATTTTGTAGAGAATCTTTTAAAACTGAGTATAGGTGTACCTTTTAAAGACAAGCTAAGTATCATAAATGATACGGATTTCTTTAAAAACGGAACTGTAGATGACTACCTAAGTGAGGTTAAAGCTTTAAATCCTCCCAAAGAGCACATTATGTCATCATCATCAGTTGCCGCTGGTGGTTTTTATAGGAGCTTTGGTGGTATTAAAGATAAAAATTTAGAGGATATTCGAAAACCAGAGTATGCTAAATTTGCGATCAAACTTAAAAAGCTCATTGAAGATCTATCTGAGTTATACAAATCTAATAAAAGTAATAGAAAAGAGGCAAGAAAACTCTATATAGATTCAGAATTAGATTTTAGTCTGAAAAATATTACCACTAATATAGTTGCTAATATTATCTACCCAATTTTCCCGACGGCTTTTCCATTGACTAATGGTCATGTCCAAAGAGGATTTGTAGCTTTTGATTTAATGAGTTCTAAAGATCTAAAAGATGATAAGAGTCTAGATAAGTTGCGGGACAGTACTAAACCCGAAGACTATATAACGCTTGCTGAACGAATGGATACAGAGATATTCGAAGGCATTGAGCTAGACGGTGAAGATAAGCACTTTGGTATTATAGATAAAATGTTTCACGTTTATAATATCAATCATGAGATTGCTCATTTTGACTCGCCAAATACCATTTTATATGGTGCGCCTGGTACTGGTAAGACTTATGAAGTCACTAAAAAAATGGAATTTTTAAAGGACGTTGATGGTGCAATCGTTCATAAAATGCAGTTTCACCCTTCTTTTACCTATGAAGACTTCATCGAAGGCATCAAGCCAATGGGCGTTCTTAATGGCAACATTCAGTTTGAACTAGTCAATGGTGTATTTAAAAATTTTTGCATGGAGGCAAAAGAGAGACCTGACACAGATTTTTATTTTGTCGTTGATGAAATCAATCGAGCCAATCTATCTACTGTGTTTGGTGAGACGCTATCATTGATTGAAAAAGATTATCGTCATGATCCTGACCCTAAAAACAAACCAAATGATAATCTAATCCAAACCCAGTATTCCTCACTAATCGACGAGTTAATTAAAGAGGATGAAACTAAAGAAAAAAGATTAGTCTATGCCCGAGATGAAAACGGAAAAGTTGCCTTCGGCGTACCCAAGAACGTCTATTTCATTGGTATGATGAATGATGTTGACAAAAGCATCGATACCTTTGATTTGGCATTAAGACGACGTTTTAAATGGATTCGTAAAGACTGTGATGATGACGTTATCAAGGAAATTAAATTTAAGAATGGAAATGATAACTTTAAGAATATTGATGAATACGTAAAGTGTGCTAAAGCGTTAAACGAGTATATTAGTCAGGAGTTACTACTTGGGAGCTCTTACGAGTTTGGTCATTCTTTCTTTATGAAAATGAGTGATATTGCGAAAAGGACGAACATTTCAAAGTCTAACCTTGAAACTCTTTTTGACTCACACTTGAGGCCAACCCTAAAAGAGTATTTGCGAGCGTTCTATCCTGAGAACGAAATTGAAGGAAAAAATGGTAAATTAGCCTCAGCATTAAAAAAGTTCCAAAGTGAACTTAGCGATAGTGCTGAATGATGAAGGCTTCTTTCCCAACCAATCATAATTTCTATGGTGAAAAAGCCATAAAAGACAATGTGTTGACTGATGTTTTTAAAAAAAGCACTAAGTCAAAAGCCAAAAAAATTTTTAATAATACATTTGAACTCACCACTAAAGATGAGTCGCTAAAACAGCTTAATATTTTCCGTTTTAAGCCTGCTAAAGACAAGTTAAAAGAAGATGAGCAGTTAATTCTTAAACTGTATAAAAAAGAAGACAACCAAACAGGCGAAGTGGATTACTTTGTACAGACGGGATTATTTGCTGGTGTCGTCTACCATAAAGACTGTGAGTTTAATATTACTTGTGCTTATGGCGAACCATTTTTGCACCGTATGCTCAATTACATCAATGATATTTACGTAGATACTAAAGAAGTAGACGCAGAGCAGAATAAAAAAGACAATTCATTTCAGCATATTTTGGCTCATTTGTTTGTGCATGCTTTAGAACGCTCTGCCACGCTTGGTTTGCCGCAGTTCTACCAGCAGAAAACCCAACGTAGTCATAAGGTGCGGGGCTCGGTTGATATAAATGCTTACCTACGTCATGACATTCCTTTTCAAGGTAAGCTAACGACTAAATATAGAGAACAAAGCTATGTGCAAGAAATCATAGATGTGCTTTATTTGGCGTGTGAGAAACTAAAAAAAGTCTTTGGGGTAAAGTATTTACAGCCCATTTTAAATCTTTATCAACTGCTTAAGTCTCAATATTCAGGCCAGTTTGTCAATCAATCAGTTATTGATCGTGCTAAGAACCATACTGCCTTGTACAATCCTATGTTTGCTGGTTTTAAGCATACCTTAGAATATGCCGAAATTATCCTTAACGACTGGGATTTGCAAAACAAAGACAAAAGCGACAAACAGACTTATGGCTACCTATTTGATATTTCGCAACTGTTTGAAGTGTATTTAGAAAAGCTGCTTAGCCAACACCTGCCAGCGTGGTCAGTATCAGGACAGGAACAGTTAAGCCTTTATCCAAATCAGTTTTATAAGCGCAATATGTATCCTGATTTAGTATTAAAACATCTTGAAAGTGAAAAGGTAATCGTACTAGATGCTAAGTTTAAAAAGATGAGTTTGCAATATCTTGATTTAGATCGCAGTGATTTTTATCAAATCCATACTTATATGCAGTACTATGGCTCAAGCTTGCTGTTTGGCGGTTTGATTTATCCGCTATCTGGCGATCATATTTTAGAAAAGGCCTATAGTGAGTCTTTATTTGACAATGCACATAATAATCAGAGATTCATCGTCGATGGCATTGAGCTTCATCAATCTAATCTTGAAAACATGACCATTAAACAGATTATCGACAGTGAGAACCAATTTATAAAGAGATTGCAAGACTTAATCGATGACGGTTTTATCAAATCTAGTTAAAAGCTAATCTATTGGGTTAAATGCTTGGGCTAGACGCTGGTAAGCCATACTCGACTCTATTGATAATCTCATTACGCTGTTTAGTAATGAGTCGATAGCCTTGAATGACCCCGTCATATGGCAAATTACCGTTATACATTTTATAATGCTCATCAATACACTGCTGAACTACCGACTCGCGCTCTGCATCATTCATTTTGGCAATGTTCTTAGGCAGGTAAGCATTAGCCAATTGAGAAGCCCCGCCACGAGACATCCAATTTGCGCCCGCAGTAAACTCAAAATCAACATCGGCTCTTAAGCTATATCGAGGTAGCGGATAGGGATAATGCGCTAAATCATATTCGATTTGAGCAATATCTTCTTGGAACGGCTCGTATTGTATACCCAGCACTAACAGTAGCTCTCTTAAAAACTCATTCGCAGTGAAGTGCGTATCAATATCATGACTATTTAGTCCCAGTATTTCGCTAGACAATACATGACGCAGACGATCGCAGGCGGGTATGGTATGTGTTTGAGGGTAACCCATAGCCTTGACAATATGTTGCGGGCGCAATTCAAGCTTGTCTATTCGACTGACAGCATATTTTGCCAAAGGATGACGTGGACTATAACGACGGGTATATTTGGATTGATCAGAATTTTTATTTAGCATAATAGAGTAGACTCCTGAACTCCGACAACAAGGATATGAGTGTAAGCCCATATAGGCTCATCAAATCAGGCATGGATAACCTTGTCGGAGTACAGGCTCATGCGCTTTACCAGAGTTGTTTTATATCGTGCTGGAAGTTGCAAAGTTTGTAGCGCTACCATTGATTTATTGCTGATTCACAATAAAAATTGGTGGCTACAAAACAGTTAAACCCACGATAGTTGTTAATAACCGTTTTTAATAATGACAGCATATCAGAACGGATGACATTAATTGCGGTTAGTCTTCACCATGAAAGGTGGCTGCATCTATCCAAACGAAAGGGTCTTCGCATAGATAAAGCAGGTGATACCAAATGTCACTGTCACGAGCAATGCGGTGATGACCACCCTCAAAATAATCCACTTCCCAGCTGTCAGGCAAATTCACTAAGGTGCGTCTGGCAACAGCCACATCCAAGCGCTCATCATCGACCTCGACCATGACCCGCATCGCTTCAGTGTTAGAAGTGGGAAAGGACAGTTTCATATTAGCCACTTCTGGAATACGATCCGCTAAGGCTTCACTAGGATAAATACAGGGCGCAATCAATAGGGCCTGTAAATTGTATTTATGGGCAAAATGATTGGCAAACCAACCCCCAAGTGAATGTCCTGCCAATACCACTCGAGGGTATTGCTTCATTTTTTCTTGAATCAATGCCTCATAAATCTCAAAGACCCCTTCAAAGTTCTCTCGGTAATTGACCGTTTGACAGTATTTAGGCTTACGTTCAATACAAGTGTACTTACTGGTCTCATTGCTCGAATCCAGACCGTGAAAGAACAGTAAAAATGTGTCGTTGTTTTCGACAGGGAACATCATGGTTTTCTCCTTTTTAGGAATATTTTTATTCATAGTCAAGTGCTTAGCTTATAGGTTTGGCTTAGATTAGAAAGTGTTTTTATTAGCCATCCACGCTTGGTACAGGTCAAGAATCTCCGCGCAAGCCTTTATTGAGATATTCTTAGCAAAGCCTTCATTAAACCAAAAATCATAAACTGCTTGTACAATCTTTTTTACTGCTTCAACGTCTTTTACCTCATCCACGTCTTTTACGCCATCAAAGCCTTTATGCTTTATCTCTTGTAATTTACGGGCAATGTCTTTTGCCTGTATATCAGACTCGTTATAGGGCGCACTCCAGCCCACACAGTAACGATAAAGCACATCATTAATAGCCAGTACAAATATGGCGTCAGCCACACCAAGAGATTCAATTAATCTGTCTAATACCCAACAGCGTTCCTCATAAACTGAGGGTTCGATTGGCATATCGACTTTTTCAGTCAAACAGTCACTACTGACCATATGTGAGGGTTTGCTAAAGTCATCCCACAGTAGTGGGTAAGTCTGACCAATTCCCCCTTTCTCAAGCACATTGAAGCGCCAAATCGCATAATGGGTATCAAGCCCCTCAAAGGGAACGTGAATAAACCACTGCATCAGCTCATCGCTATCATAAATGATGTGAGTACTTCCAATACGCACGCCTTGATTGGGGAGTACGTCAGTATACAAACGCTCCATGTCATCAGAATAAAATCTTACTTTCTTCAGGTTTCCACCACTTACATCACCAAGTTTGGCATTGGCATCATTTAGGTTTCGATACAATTTAAATGGCGCTACAAAGCTCAGCGTCTGATCGGTATTATTAATAAAATATATGTCATCTTCATAATCGTTAATAGACACGCTAGTGAGATAAAACAATGGGGTTTTAAGCGGTGGTGATTTACCGTCATTCGGCAGTGACGGTAGACTTGAGAGTCTTGATACGCCTGACCACTGTACATCGTCTATGCGATTCTGTTCAAACGAGTGTTTTGCGATTGTCATATGCATGTCCCTATTATTTTAAATTTAGATTGGGTGCAGTTTTTTTAATGTTTTATTTTTTTCTTAGTCCAAATTTTAAGTCAGCCGTGTCTGTTCGCAGCTTTTTAAGCGACGTAATCAAGGTAAAGTGAGTGAGTTAATTTGATAGATTAGCTAAAGGCTTTTTATTCTTTGTTTGAACTCATTGTTTTAGCAACAAAAGGTTCGTTACCCGCATTTACATGCAGGCTATATTTAAGTATTTTTTTGTGTCTATAACTAGGATGGTATGTAATGGTTAATAGAGGTCAAGAAGTTTTTAGACTTAACGAAAATAGCAGAGTTATGATGTGAAGCGTTGCGCTTCGAGGGTTAACTCCATGTCACGATGTCACGTTATTTCTTCCTGACTCAATAACTATAATATAAAAAATGATGAAAAGATAGATGCTAGAGTAGGGCATGCGACAACTGCTGTCGCTTAGCGAAAGATAAAGGGTGTTTCTTGAAGGGTTTTAGTATTCTAGATCAGATTGATTTTATCACTTGGTTTTTAAGCAGTTGATAGCAAGGGTTGGCAAGTATTTCAAGTAAATAATATCTCTTTGAAAAGAGTTCAGTGATTACTAATGAAAGCTATCAAGCATGAGCTGTTAATTATAAAGGTATTATTAGAAGCTAAATGTACCGCTACAACTCAAAAAATCTATCAGCCTAGAAGATAAAATTACAGGTTGTCCGTTATACTAGCCTTTGTGATAAACACAGAGGTTTACTGCTATGAATACTTCCCCAAATGAAAGTTATCCAAAATCCATCAATTCAATAGCGAAAGCTTGCGCCATAACTTTCCAAGGCAATGCCAGTAACCAGCGTCAACAGGATACTTTCTTCTTTTTGGATAACTGGTATCAAGAGACCTTAGGTATTACAGAAATTATAGCTATAGAAATGCCGTTTTGCTTTGCGGTATCGGATGGGGTTGCCAGCTCTAATTATTCACAGCACTGCTCAAAGGCAGTAGTCAAAGCCATTGAGTCTTTATGGAATGACAAGCAAACCATCACATCAAATCGTATTCATCATTTAATCAGTCAAACCAAGCACTCGCATAAACGTTATGGCGCCGCAGCCACTCTCGCTATGATTACAGGAACATTCAATAGTGATAAAACTGTAAGCATAAAAATAATGCATGTTGGTGACAGTCGTATCTATAGACTGCCTAAAGGCGAGGGGAAGTGGCAGTGCTTGACCCGAGATGACAACTTACTGAACGAACTGATTGATCAGCAAGCGCACGAGCAAGGTCGTCAAGCTAAGTTCGCAGATTATAACCGTGACGGCATGGCGGGTAGCTTATACAGTATTACGGAATGTTTTGCACTGACTGCTGATAATGATTTCCCGAGCAGCGAAGCGCCAGATAGTACCGTGCAGACCATTACTATTCAGTCAGGTGACTGTCTAGTGGTTTGCACTGATGGTATTCATGATTTAGTGCCAAGTGAGAACTGGCAACTTATCAGTCCCGAAGCTGATTTACAAGAGTGGTTAAAGACGCTTAAAACGCAAGTCTATCAATCTGATGGCAATGCTTATGATAATGGTACAGCGATAGTGGTTCGTTTTGATTGAGAAATTGCATTAATAGGTAATCAATATGATGGATTATTATAGTCAGCTGGCTCGAACCTCAGCACTCAGAATACAAATAAAGTGAAATCACTATGTCCATACACCCTATAGCCAGCTATAACAAATCAGAGCGCCTATTTATACTCTATCAACGTTTGCCACGTGATAAAGCCAAAGCTATATCATTGACTGAGCTTATGAATGCTTATGGCAATGATCCTAACAGTTTTACTAATGAGCGCAAAAATTTAGAGAACGACCTCATTAGCTTAAATCAAATATTTAGTGATGTCTTTCGTAGTCCAGCTTTAGTAAGAGTGCCCACATGGGAGCAAAACATCAGCGGCAAAACAGCAAGATTTTATATTGAGCCAAGCTTTAGTATTGATGTCATTAATGAGCAAACACTATTTTTCTGGGAGATGCTGAGCAATTATACTGCGAACTATTTGCCAGTTTCTATTCAGCAGACTATAGCTGATAAGTTATCGCAAATTCGCCGTCAGGAGAAACAAGCCTTTAATAGCAGCCCGTTGGGACAATGGCAAAATAATCTGATTACCTTACCGAGTATGCTGCAAGCGCCGACGCTTAATGAAGATGTGCTTGCGTGTATTCATCAGGCCTTGCTACAGAATTGTCAGTTAAATATTAGTTATCAAAATAAATGGGAGCATAGCCCAGTCCAAAGGTGGGTTTATCCGAAAGGACTCGTTTTTATCGACAATATGATGTATCTCACTGGGTTTAATCCTGTAGACGATCATATTAGTGATGAGGTGCTATTAAAGGCGCATCGCAACTTTGCGGTCAATCGCATCACTCGCGCCATCGTCATTGATGAGTCAATGCCTGATTGGGTAGGGCGAGATATTTTTAAGCTGGCAAGTCTGCAGAAATTGGGCAAGCTAGAATTTACCGACAACACTCAAATTAACTTAGTTTTAAAAGTTCAAAAATATGCCTGCCAGCATCTTTATGAGCGTCCACTCTCAGCAGATCAAAAAATTACTATCATCGATGATACGTGGAACCAAGTGAATGCTACTGTTGCCGATACTCAGCGCTTGCAAGACTGGCTGGTGAGTATGTCTCAACTGGCAGTGGTAGTTGCACCAATAGAGTTAAAAAAAGTAGTTCTTGATCGGTTACAGAGTGCGTTAGAGCTTTATGGAAATTAAGCTTTGGTTATTGATAATAAGGTCGTAAATAAACTGATAACGATTCGTTTTTTAGATTTAACAGGAAATTTAAAATGACAACAAACAATACTCTTACTATAGAGCCATGGATGACAGAGCTTTGGGCATGGGCTGATAAGTTTGATATATCTGAAGAAAAGTTGCCACGTAATCAGGATGATCTGTTCGCAACAACAGATCTAGACATTAGCTGCAAAGGATTAATTGAGCTACCTGATAGTATCGGTCAACTCAGTAATTTGGAATCGCTAAATATCAGTGGAAATCAGCTCACCACGCTACCAGAGTGCATAGTTAGGCTGGAGAAGCTGGTTTGTCTTATTATTGATGAGGGTAGTTCTACTCATAGTGCTAATAAGCTAATTAACTTATCTACAGAGGTCACTGATTTTTTACGTGGCTTAGGTGATGGTTCTAGAGGATGGAATGATCCTATCAAATCCACTAAAGCTAGTAATAGTATTCAGGATTATATACAAAGACATAGAATCTTAAATAAGGAACAGACCATGATAGCTGAAAATATTGACAGAGAAGCGCTACAGGAAATCATTGACTGGGTAGAATCATGCGAGCCATCTATTTATCATATTCCAAGAGATATCGATGAACTGGCTAAAGAGACATTCCTATCGATTGGTGCGTATACCCAGCCAATACCAAAGGCTATTGGCTGTTTGACGCAACTAAGACGCTTATCTTTGCATGATTCTATGTCATTAGATGACAATACCTGCCAAGCTGATGATAGATTACCTAGCACTATTACTAATTTGGTGAATCTTGAAGAGCTCAGATTAACTTGTAAAGATCCCGATTTTATCCCTGCGAATTTGCATGAACTAAAAAGTCTAAAAACTTTAGAAATTACTTTTCATGATGTGTCTGTCGTTCCTAAAGTATTGGCAGAGATGAGTTGTGATATCGAATTGCATCTATCTAGTAAGCAAGACAGGTTACCAGACAATTTGACGGATATCAGATGTCTAACCGAACTATTTATCGATAATGACCGCTTAACCGTATTGCCCGATAGTATCGGAGCATTAACCCAGCTTCAGTCTTTAGGCTTAAGATGCAACAGCCTTACTCATTTACCTGAGACCCTCACAGGACTAGAGCAGTTAACTAATCTTACTGTGCGGAGCGAGAGTCTAACGGTGTTACCCAATGCTTTTTCCAAGTTAAAAAGCTTAAAAGAGCTATACCTTGATTGTAAGCATCTAACCCAACTCCCTAATTCACTAGAATGTCTAAAAAATTTGAATGAACTAACTATTAGAAGTGAACACTTAAGCAGATTACCCAATGATATCGCTGAATTAACGAGTTTAAAAGAATTGAATATTACTTGTCCAAGTATGACAACTTTGCCAAGTAGTATCGATAGACTACAAAGTCTTGAAACTTTACACATCAATTTTGACAATGATAGTGATTTGAGATCATCCCAGGGTAGTAGAGGTGAGCCATCGACATTATCAGGGCACGCTACTACTTTACCTGAAACGACAGGGAACTTGCCAAATTTAGAAATATTAAAAATTCGTAGTGCTTATCTAGATAAGTTACCCGATAATATAGGCAGTTTGAAGACCTTAAAAGAATTAACAATAATCAGTCATCATTTAAAACAGCTCCCACAAACTATTGATGGTCTAACTGGCTTGACACAGTTAACGCTAAACTGTGAGAGTCTTGAGTGTTTACCAGAGGCATTGGGACAGTTGATTCAGCTAGAGCAGCTCATTATCGTCAGCAAGAAAATCAAAAAACTTCCACAGACCATCGGTGGTCTAACCAGCCTAACGCAATTAACGCTAAACTGTGAGAGTCTTGAGTACTTACCAAAGTCATTGGGACAATTGGTTCAGTTAGAGGAACTCAATGTCACTAGCCACAAAATTCAACAATTTCCTGAGGGTTTGGCTAATCTAACTCATTTGCACTCATTAAATATTCCTGCTCAGTTAATTAGTCTGTTACCGACGAGTGTCATCGACAGGTATCGCAATCAAGAGCTCTGGCTGTCGAGTTTACCTTGGACTACTTTATATAAACCATTGGCAGGAGATTATCGCTTATCTCATTACGGGTTTTTCCTCATTGATGATGGCTGGGATAAAAAAGCACTAATCGATCTAAAGCATCAAGCAGGAGTGCGTCTCTTATTCGGTTTGCAAACGTCTGACAAAGGTATTGATGAATTAGATGTCATAGATGGCATTATTATTTGCCATCCAGATGAAGTAGAACAAGTAATAGGGATGTTTGAATTTATAGTACAGAGAACGGGCTTGGTTGGTATCAGTATTGATGAGTTTGAGACGGGATGTTTGTCTGGAAAATATGCTCACTTCATACAAGCTCTTGCAATAGGGGAGTTTGATTCAGACCGAGCAATCGAGCATATCATGAGCCAAATTCCTAAAGGTCTTAGCATTAATTCTATGATGCTTGGAATAGAAAGTAATCGTCATATATCGCTTGAGGAATTTGAAGTTATAGTAACTGCGATTGAGAGTAGGGCTGTGGTTGACGCACCTGTGTTCTACGGTACAGAAATTATTGATAAGCCTAAATATTGCTGGATGGGGGCGATATATGCGGCCAGCTAGTTTTATTAAGCATAAATATTGCTTGAATGAGGTTGTAAGAACTGTTGGTAGATAATTATCACTTAAGAAGCAAAGAAGATATAAGGTGAGAGATATGAATAAAGCTTTGTTTAATGATCTTATTCATGCCCAAAATACGGTTTATCCACTGGTTATTGAGGAGCTGACTCAAGGTAAAAAGCGTACGCATTGGATGTGGTTCATTTTTCCTCAGATCAAAGGATTGGAGCATAGTGTACGGGCTCGACGTTTTTCGTTACAGAGCCTGGAACAGGCAAAAGAATATCTACAGCATGATGTGCTTGGAGTACGGTTAATAGCGTGTGCTGAATTACTGCTGTTGCATCCTGATAAAAGCGCTTTAGAGATTTTTTGGTACACCGGATAATCTGAAGCTGCAATCTTCTCTGACTTTATTTGCCTTTGCAGCTGGTAACGATTGTGTTTTTGAGCAACTTTTGTATCAGTTCTACGCAGGCAATTACAATATAAACGCTATAAGAATGTTAATGTAATTAAGTGATAAACAATATCAGCAAATATAACCGAACGAGACTTCAAAAGGTGATGTAATGTCGTCAACTCTCACCACAAATTTATACTTTTGAATACATCAAAAAACCACTAATTATCAGTGAGTATAACTATGAAGTACCAGATTGATGACTCGTATATAGATGATATACCTAGTGCTGTTATGTATCGACGGACCATGGAGCATTGCCCTAAGTCTACTATTGGTTGTTTTATAACGAGCGATGATTGGAATGAGCAGACCCTACTAGAGCTAAAAGAGAGATCAGAGGCTTGGTTTTTAGTGGGCTTACAAACAGATAATATAGATTTTGAGCGCTTAGATATTATAGAGGGCGTTATTAGATGTCAGCCTGATGAAGTAAACGATGTTATTGAGCTACTTAATGTAAACGCTGCAAGTACCATTATCGGTATAGATGTTGTCGATATCAAAAGTCTGTTTGAGTGTGGCAATTCATTTCAGTTCATTCAGGCAAATGCCACAGGTGAATCTGACTCAGATTTAGTAAAGATAGCTACACAGCAGTTAGTTAGTCAACTTATAAAAGCACGTCATACTAAAGGGTTGTTTATTGGAATGGAGAGTGTCCGAAGTTTACCACTGGATGCCTTTGCTTATATATCAGAAGCTATTGAAAAGTCATTATCTAATAGCGATGCGTCTATATACTACAGCTCAAGTATGAATGATGAGCTCAATACTTTTCGGTTAAAGGCGATGTATGCTGATGGGTAGGTTAACGGTAGAGAGTTATATGAGAGTATCCCAGATTCTGTGTAACTGCCATTTAGATTAAATGCCAGACTAGGTTTTAGAGACAGCAGTATTATAGTTAATCTCATCAAGCTTTAAGAATGAATCAAAAAGCTTTCTATTTCTAATAAAGCATTTGAGCATAGTCTTATGCGATCATTTAAATCATAACCTTCAGTATCTTGTGGAACTACAATGCTTGCATTCTCATCCAATATGCCATATTCAATGATTCTTGATAGTTCAGGATTGCTAACTGAGTCCTCTTTGGGAGTAGAAAATTTAATATGATCATTAAGCATCTTGATATTGAAAATATAGCCTGAGCAACTAAATTGAAGATCGTTTCCATAACCTTCAAGGGTACAAAGTGTCTTATGCTTTATGCTTAATTCATATAGAAATGGATCCCATGATTGACCTCTAAATGTTTCTTGATTCATCATATAACATTGGTATGGTTTTCCCTCATAATCATGCCAATAGAAAAATCCTTTTTTATAATTGTGAAAGCTATCATACTTAGAAAAGTAGTATTCCCATGAGTAGAATTCAGGATGATAGCTTTCGATTATTTCTTTATTATCTATTTGAGGGCTCTCAATAAATACTTTAAGATATTTCTTTAGAATAGTACGTGTCTTATCAGAATCAAGTCTTTTATCAAATTTTGTAAATAAATCACGCCAGCTATCATTACTATAACCAAACCTTCTTTTACCACCCCCATATGCTTGTGAATAATTTCCAATAGTCATCATTGCACGACTTATTAATACATAGTTACTCTTTGAATCGTTTGACTGCAAGTTTTCGTCAAATACTAAATTAAAGGTGTTTGCATAACTCTCAATATCTAAAGATAAAGCTATAACCGATATCGAACCTCTTAACAGCCTATGATCTTCTAGATTATAGAGTGTTTCTTCTAGATCTTTATGCTTATTAATAAAGGTGCTTTTAGTGGATTCCTCAGAAACTTGATGCTTTGAAAACACCAGTGTATTATCTATTGGTATGCTGTTTAATATGTTTTCAATCTCACTATAAAGTGCTTTTAAGTTTTCTTTTCTTATTTGATCCTCTGATGAGGCTATTAAATTTCGAATAACTCTTATTTTTTTTGAAAAACTATATATTTTATTTTGTAGATTATAAATAAATGCATAAAGCATCAGTTGCTCACCTATAGAGAACGGATTGCTTCTAGCTGAGTTATCATATAGTCGAGCGCTTTTATGAAATAAATTAATTGTTGAGTTGTTAAAAAATAGCCGAACCTTATCTTTAGAGAAGTCTTCCTTATCAATGTACAAAAACTGACAGAAAAAATCGGGAGTATTTTTTTGTTGTTCAACAAATGTATCTAAGCATTTAAATAGAAAGTGCACGTTGTCTAAATTGTCTCCATAGACTTTATTTGCTACCTCTAACCAATAATTATCTGGAATAGGTATTTCTTTGATGATTATTAGTAAATCTGTAATGTAGTTATAAAAGTTGAGAAAAGACGAGTCTACAGCAGCTGCTACATCCTTAATATCGTCATTCATATGAATTGACCAGAATAAATCTGACCATTGATTATCGATTTTTTTATTGAACTGAGCTTTCATATCATATGAAATAATTCTAGAGAATTGAGACTTAAAGTGTTCAAAATTTGTAAGAGCTTTACCACGAGAGTTCATCTTTATGTATAGGTCTTCAGGCAAGCCCAAGTCGTCCATCGAAAGCAGGTAAAATATAATCCTCGGTGATTCACCAACAAGCTTTTCCCATGCACCTTTAAATTGGTTTTTTTTAAACTCATTTTCAATAGCATCAAGCATAACTAGCATTGAGGAAATAGTAGGATCACTCTTCCATGAGAGAAAGAACCAAGATTGGTTCTCAATCTGACTCCCTATAGATTGACTCTCTGATTCAATACTAGGAGTAAAGCAAATCAGTTTTTCACAAAAACTTCTACATTTTTTTCTTGTTGCATATGAAAAATTAGATAGCAGACTACGGTTCATATCTGTCATTTGATTATCGTATACTGCAGCATACCAGTGTAGAAGAAATAAAGTAGTCAATCTCTGCTGCCCATCTAATGGCTTAAAAATAGCTAAGTGAGTAGCATTTTCTATCTCATACTGTGTTGAGTATCCATAGATAAAATCTAGTTTGAGAGATGAGGTATTATTATCGCTTAAGGCGTTTGAAATGTTAGTAAGAAAGCTACTTCTGATTCTTTTTATATCGTTATTATCTCTACCTTGAGCGTAATCTCTTTGAATAGGTGGAATAACAACTTTGTATTTTTCAAGCAAGCTAATAAATTTCATTTCTTGATTGTCCATTTATAACCTCAATTCAATGTATTAGGATTGCTTTTGTTAGGAAGATAGATACAGAGAGCCTTTTCAATTTCTTTTACATAGTTTTCTGAATCGCTTAAGCTCCATAAATATTTATGTTCCAAACTTGTACCATTAGAATAATATCCCAAGAAAATCCGTCTAGTAGTAATTGGTATGAACTCACCTTGTTTATCTAGTTCGATAATTGTTCTGCGCTTAACTTCAAATGCTGAGTTGCTTAATGATGCATTACTTTGTTGGCTTAGTAAGGCCATATTACCTAGTCCATGAATTATCCTATCTGACTTTTCTGTATCCGATGACAATAAATGTGTGATTTTTAAGGATAGATCATTAAACTTATTCCAGTCTAAAGTATCAATATTTTGACAAAATTCTTCAGCACTAGAGATTAAGAGGCTGATGTTTTTTATATTATCTTTAAGTTCTGGATAATTTATTAAATCTTTTAAAACAGGAATATGCAGTTGTAACCATTGTAACCATTCAACTTTTTTAGTTTTATTTAGCCCCTCTGAATTTTGAGCATGAATATGTTCTAAACTCCATTTGTTAGATTTATGTTGTTTAAAGGGGTAATAGTCATCAATGGCGGATGAGTTTCTGTATGTTTCTACATTAAAGAGTAGTAAAATATTGAATATGTAGTTAGGGTTTTCATTATAGGTTATCTCGGAAATATCAAAATTGACTGAATCGCTTATTAATTTATCTATATGAGTTCTGAACTCATTTTTACTATGATGCATATAAAAATTTACTAACCAGTTTAGATTAGGTTTTTTATAATGCACAGCTTTGCGACTAGATATAATATAGCCTATTAGGTGATATAAATCTCTATCTTGACTCCACTCTAAGAGTACATTATAAAACTGTTCAATATTTTCCCATATTACTGAAAGCCCCGACATTCCTTCATTTTCATTAATTCGCTGGCTTTTCCTTAAGAACCATAGGAAAGTGAAAAGCGGGTCAATAGCATCAGCTGGTTTTTCAGAAATCAGATCAAGTATTAGATCGATTTTTGTATCATATTCCTTACGACACTTATTTGTAATGAAGGACCAAAAATCTAAGTCTTGTCCATTGAGTTTGTGTTCTATCTCATCCCATAATGAAGCGATTTCGTAATGCTTTATATTTTTTTCTTCAGTTACTAAATAACTAAAGCTATCCGTAGAGAGAAATAGAGCTTTAGTCAGTTCAGCGTTTGTCAGAGGGATTTTCCCCAAGTTTAGACGTTCAAATAGTTGAATGCTATCCTCTTCTTGTTCAACTTCATACCAAATTATTTTTGAGTGCTTTAAGAGTTTAAGTGCAAAATTCGTTTCCTTAAAAGCAATCTGATGTTTTTCTTGGTAAGTGATCATCCATTCTCTTATGCATTCATAAGCTCTTGAAATATGATAATAGTCGATATTAGTTTTATTTGGACTAGGTTTTTCACCCTCATCATTTACATGTAAGTTATTTAAGAAATTTAAGCAATCTTTTCGAGTTTCATAGATTATTCTAAATATTTGTTCCTTATCACTATCTGCTCGGCATTGATTGATATAGTGCAAGATTAGATAGATGGTTGTAAGGCGTTGTTGACCATCGATAACTTCGTACCATTCTCCTGTAAGCTCGTAATTTAATATTAATTCAAGATTTACCTTTTTTAAAACAACAGGTTGAAGACAGTAAAATGTTAGCTTGTCTGCCAGTTTTTCTGGAGAGAATGAGTCAATATCATCAAGTAATTGCTTTACTTGTTGCTCTGTCCAACGATAGCCTCGCTGATAATGTCTAATAAAAAACTGTTTCCCTAGAATTTCTGAAATGGCTACAGGTTCAAGCTTACTCATTTAGTCTCCTTTTTTAATTTATTGATTGCAAATAGGTTATAGTTATTTGATCATTTAAGTGCATTTTCAAATGCAGTAATTTTAAGCATGTCAGAAGATCAATTCACATGACGAATAAAGTCAATTTGTAAGTATTGTAAAGTAAATAAGTTTAACTTATTCTCGTTCAATCAAGCAGTATTCAAAAGGTTTTCTAGAGACGCGCGATTAACTCTACTAACAGTAGCTCAGTAGCTCAGTAGCTCAGTAGCTCAGTAGTTTGATTAAGAGATTTCAGGGTGTAGTAGTAATTTAGGAAGTCCATCAGAGCTAATATATACCACAGCATTTTGGTGGAAAGCACAACACAATTTGAGGCTGGTTTCTTCATCTATTGGATAAGCAAAGAAGCTATCTTCTCGCCACTTACCATCCTTACTTTCACCGTAGCCGTCAATTACATTTAGACTTTGTTTAAGTAGTTCTGCTTGCAAGTTTTTATTGGCTTTATTATTGTCTTCAACCGTAAGCTCTTTTCCTAATGGATTCCAGGCTGTTATAAATAATCCACCATCTGGATAAAATGGCTGCAAAAGATCTGCAGCTTTTGAGGACGGTTCATCAATATTGAATAAGGTGTCGCCAAAGTGATAATTGGTTTGACGATAAGCTTGTAAAAGGAAAGGATCTAACATAAATAGCTCGCTAAAATAATGGTTTAAGTCGTTAATGAAAACAGAAAACGTTTTTTATTTTAAAACAACCTTGCCATCTACACCATCCATTCGATAGTTTTTAATATCACCTGCGATAACCAGGTTAATTACCTTTTCGATCTCATCAAGGGGAACGTTGAACCACTCTGTCGCCTTGTAGATATTATCATCACCTGCTTTTGAGGATACTTTGATCCGCTGATCATAGAAGAAAGCATGCAATACACTCTCAACACTGCGGGCATTTGCATCATAAACTTGCCACTCAGCAATGATATCTACTGGTTGTTGCAGGAATGCTGTATCTCTAATCGAGTGCTTGGTTCGCGCCTCTCCTGTAAGGGTTGAAAAACCAATTTTATGCAGCTGTTTATAGTGCTTTAAGTTGCTTGGCGTTTCAGTTAGCTTGGCGACATAAATCACACCAGTAAGTTGCCGATCGTCTCCAAAGTTTTTGGCTAGCTCATCATCCATCCAGTCAGGATCAGTAACTAATAGCTGATAGCTGTTTTCATATTTATATTGGGCGGTAGCTAAAGAGCGAATGAGCATGTTAGATTCAGTGCCATTAGCAAACACTAAGCGTAAGCGCTTTTGGTTACGCTCATTCTTTCGATTCTCTGCTTGATATATGTCCGCTACATAACACAAAATCCCGTTTAAAACGAAGACACTGCCGATGTTGATATCTTTCACTGATGAAAAGTTAGTTTTAGTAAAAGCACCTGTTTGAATAGCCTTATATATACGCTCGAATGTCGCCTCAAACTTATAAAAGTCCTTACATTCAAACCGGCTTGCTATATCTTCGTCATTATATTGATCGTAGCTGGCACGTGCAGTGTTTTGACTGTCATTGACTAAAATTTCAGAATGAATGTTGTCAAAAAGCCCTAGGTCATCGCTATTAAAGATATCGTCTAAACTATTAATAGAAGGTGGTTCGCTAACCGTCTCTATTACTGGCTCATCTTCTTCAATACTAGTTTTACTTTCAGCAATATTATTTTCATTGCTCATGCTTTTATCTGAGGCTGTAGGCTCTTCAGGTAGGGTAGAGGTATTACTTTGAGTGGCTAGCAATTTATGTTTATCTATGGAGAGTAATTCTTGGGATTTTGAGCTGTTAGTTTGTATTGTGATTAACAGTCGGGCGAGTATTTTTTCATTAATGTCGCTAGCACTGCTACTGGGGCGGCGTCCATTTTTATCGATAAAAGTATTTATGTTGTTAAACTGCTGTGTTAAAACGCTGTTATTTGCCGAGCTTTTGGTAACGGGCTTTATATCATCTAATAGACCGGTACTGTCATTAGAAAAAATATCTTCTAACGTTTTGTACTCACGACTTTGATAGATCTCATCAAGTTTAATCATGGCTGTTGGCTTCTCGCTTAGCTTTCTGGTTTCTAACATAGGAGATAACTTCAGCCATACGTCGTTCGATAGCATCGTCTGAACTTCTATTCGGCTGACGATCTTTGTTCTTCATAAACGCAACTATCTTTGGCCACATCAGTACGGCTTCGGCCTCAGTTACGGTCGAACGGCTGGCATGAACAACATCATTAATCGTTTGTAGTACTTCTTTATCGACTGTCTTGGAGAGTACTTCATAAGCGTCATGAAATGGATTGACCGATTTTACTAGGTCGATGGGAAGGTTGTTTACATTAACGAACTTACTGCCAACCTTTACAAAGCCATTGCTAGGGTTAGAGTCATTGCTACTGCTTGATTTGGTTTTAGGGTTATAGATTTTTGCATCAGCTGGTAAATGGCGCTCTTTAATAATGTCGTTTTCATTGAGCTGGTTTTTTCGTTCTGCATTTAAAGTAGTGATATCTACATACTCATGACCTTGCTTAATGAAACAGCGTTCATTTTCGATAATCGCATCTTCAGGGATATCTTTACCGTCAACCACGCCACCTTGGCGGTTGATAGCCATATACTGCATGACACCTTCTTGTACTTGCCGCACTTCACTATTATCTAGCGCTGGATACTTACTACGAATAATACTTGGAATGACGGTATCTGATACTGCCTCGGTTTCTACATTATTGGTTTCAGCAGCGATATACTTTTTAATGCTATCTGTATTTTGGCATAGCTGAGCCAATATCTCGTCCCTATCTTGATTGAGTATCTTCATGACTCGATCAGAAGGAGGATTTACTGTGTCATCAATGATGACGGTACCTGCCGGCAAGTCTAACGTACCTAATATATCCAGCTCACTACGACGTTTAAAGTTGATATTAGGTTTGAGCACCTGCTCCATAAGCAGCGATAGGGTAATGGCTTTTAATAAGTCATTTACAGAGCTTGTGACTTCGGATTTGTCAGCTTCTGGCTCAGCAATTAAGTTAGTAAATTGAGCATGGTGTTTGCCTTCACTATCCCGTGTTGAACGTCCAATAATCTGTACAACCTCGGTAAGAGAGCCGCGATAGCCAATGGTTAATACGTGCTCACAGTATTCCCAGTCAAAGCCTTCTTTAGCCATCCCAAGGGCAACGATGATATCCATATCATCACGCGAATTAATATTAGATAAGTAAGCTTGTGTATTAACGCGTATGGCATCATCAGTAACTAAGTCAGCAAGTAGTAAGTGTCTGCCATCGTGTGTGCGTACTGTGATTACTCCAGTATTGTCATCACGAGATTCGACCTCACCGATAATATCTATGATGCGGCCAACTGTCTCGTATTTATCAGTTTCTGCAGTCAGGCTATTGACGTTAGGGATATGAATGAGGGTCTTTTGGGTAGTATCTAAGCACTCATTTAAGGCATCAAAGAATGATTTTTTATAGAAGTGATAACCTAATCCTAATGACTTTAGGTGTTCATAACCATTGAGCTGTTCATAATAGGTATAAGTAACTTTATCAAATCTTTCTTCGTCGCTATCTGACAAAATAGGTACTGAGTCGCCGCGAAAATATGAGCCAGTCATTGCCACAATATGAGCACTAGTCTGCGCCATAATACTATCTAATATGGCGCCCAAACGGTTGGACTCATCTGCTGACACATGATGGAATTCATCAATACCAATAAGTATGTCATTAAATAGCTCAATACTACCGCCACCTTCTATTACTTTATCAAAGCCATATCGAAAGCTGTGATGTGTGCAGACTAAGACTTGGGGTAGTGAGCTGTGGTCTACATCTTGAGTGACGAACTCCGAGAAGATGGCTGTTTTCCGGATATCACTTTGAGCTAGGTTTAAGCATAAGTTATAGCGATCTGCCACATCCCAGTCTGCAAAGAAACCAAAATCACTAAGTGGTGTTGATTTAAAGGATTTACCAATACTCATCTCTGGTACGGCAATAATGACTTTTTTAACACCTTGATTGATAAGCTTGTCTAAGGCCAAAAACATCATAGCACGTGATTTACCAGAGGCTGGCGGCGACTTAATGAGCAAGTACTGGCTATTACGTTTCTCGAACGCACGTGCCTGCATTTCCCGCATACCCATTGAATTATGTTTCTTACTTTGACCAGTTCGGGCGTAAGTCTGATTTAAGATATTAACGGGCTGAGACATACAGCTTTTTACTCCAAAATGTATAAAATATGCAGTATTGTTTTAAGGTTATTTAGCTTTCTTTTTAACCTTGCTCTGCTTTTCTGCTTCGACAAGCTGCTCATAGCGAGCCAGCAAATGCGCCAAACGCTCTTCAGTATTGGCAAAGCCTTGCGGGCGATACAGCTTGTCTACCGCATCATCGAGAGTACTATGCGCTTGTTTTAAGTCTTCAGGCATCTTATCCGGATCGTATAGCTCTGCTAAAGTCATGCCAGCATTGCTAGCTCGGGCTAGTAGGATTTCTTCTGCGAGGTTTTTAATGTTTTTCTTCTGTTCGTTATTTGCATCAGGGAAGGGGAAGGTGTTATAGACGATAGTTCCTGAATATCGGTAGTCGCTCTTTAGACGGCCGGCTAGTAAGCGCATCCAGTCATTGTGAGCGATGGAATTCAGGACGCCAAAGTCAAAAATAGTGCCGTTTGGGATAATGTGAACCAGATTGGTGGCAATCACATCATGAGAAATGAAACCCATAGGCACATATTTTCGACGCTCTGAAGATACACTGGGAACTAAAATATAATCACCATTTAAGGGTTGAGTTATAAGCTCAAATAAATGCGGTTTCGAAGCTAAATCTCTAGTTGATTGTTTTTTGCTTGAGCATCTCATTTCAATTACAGAATCTAATCGTTCTCTAATGTGCGTTATTCTATTGAGTTCGTTCAACTCCGTATCTTTAAACCACAAACACCACCTAGATTCGCTATGAAGAAATTCTCTAGATCCTAAAACTTGTTTTATATACTGTTTTGCGACAGGTTCATTTTTTTCCAAGAGGTATTTCTCATCTTCGTTTAGAAATAAATTACCCCCATCCGTAGGCATACTTCCTTTAATTATTGTCTGCCCACCATGAACTGGTTTGCTTCTTCCTTGGACTGCCTGATTAGGTCCAGACACAAGATAGGGGCTAATATTTTTTGTGGTCTCGGTCAACCAAGCTTTATCAATAAATTTATATATACTTTTATTTATGTTTTTTTGGCTTGATAAACCTATGATAACGACATGTACCGCTGCATTACGTTTCGCGTTATTTTTCCAAGGAAATGTTTGATAAGCAAAGCTAATATGGATACCTAGATCAAAAATATAGGGGAATAGCATTGCTACTTGCTCGCCCTGAGCAATAGAGTTGGTTGATACCAAAGCAAGCTCAGCATTAGAGTTAGCGATGTACTTTGAGCCTTTCCAAAACCAAGAAGCAACATAATCAAGGGATTTAAATTTCTTAAGTCCTTTAAATACAAGTTCCATATCTTCTGTTTGTTCATCAGTGCGATTACTAGTACCCCCAAACGGTGGATTCCCAATAATATAAATCTCATCATTACCATTATTCGGACATACCTCATTCCAGTCGATACTCAAACTATTGCCATAAACAATATGCCCACTGTCTTTGAGTGGCAGCATAGGCTGAGATGCACCAAACTCTTGCTCGCAGAGCACGTTCATTTGGTGCTCAGCTAGCCAGAGTGACAAACGCGCAATTTGACTGGCAAAGTCGTCATACTCGATACCATATAAACTATCTAAGCTGACCACGCTATCAAAGCCTAAACCTAACAGATTATCTTTCGAGCCTAGTAAATCGCGTTGTGCTTTTAATACATCAATCTCAAGTTTACGTAATTCTTTATAAGCAATAATCAAAAAGTTGCCTGATCCACAAGCGGGATCAAATACTTTTATTTGGCTGATACGCTTAAGTAGGGCATCTAAGCGCTCGGCTTTATTATTCTTATGGCGATTATCATGACTCAGCGCTATAACAGTATCTAGCTCTTCACGTAGCTCATCTAAGAATAGCGGCTGTATGACCTTCATGATATTGCTAACACTGGTGTAATGCTGTCCTAAGCTACCACGCTGCTCAGGATCAATCACGGCTTGAAACATGGAACCGAAAATATCTGGGTTAATATCGGCCCAGCTCAAACGGGCACACTCTAGCAAGATACGGCGGGTCCGCGCATCGAACTCAGGAATGGCGAACTGATATTCAAACAAGCTACCGTTCACATAGGGGAATGCACTTAGGTGAGTGGGCTTAGTACTACGCTCTGCGCTAGATTCAGGTAAATCGAGAACCTCAAACAGTTCAAACAATATGCTATCGACGTCACTGCCATCTATATTAGTAGTTCTATCAATAACGTCATAGAACTGGTCTGCTTTAAAGATACCCGTATCTTCGGCATAAAAGCAGAATAGCAGTCGCGTTAAAAATATATTGAGAGCATGCAAGTCATCAGCAGTATTAAACTCGTTGAGCTTACGGATATGGTCGAACAAGCGCCCCATCTTTTCAGAGGCTTGTACATCTGCAGGGTGCTCTGAGTACTCACGAGCACGCTCTAGGCCGGCAAGTGGCAATAGAAAGTGGTAGTTTTTATAAAGATCGGTAAAGTCGCAATCGAGCGTCTCATCATACTTGGTGTCGTTAACCAGTACGGTATTAAAGTCAGTCACCATTAGCATGCGTATCTTGTGCTGGTTAATGATTGGACTATTTTTCAGCTCGTTTAAGGTTCTAGCAAGATCTTGACCTGCACCTACAGGCTTGAAGTAGATACGATGTTTATTGGCAACCTCGCCAGCTTCAGGATTGATGGCCATATTATGTCGGCTATCATTTTTTTTGAGTGACGTAATGGTGGCTTTTGAGACGTCAAGCAGCGTTAAAAAGTCATAAATGAAGTCGTCTTTTTTATTTTTGTCGATGACTTTAGTGGTTAATTTTTCTAAATCTTCAAAAAACTGAGTTTGGTTAAATGCCATGGTTGTCTCTGTAGATGGTTTACTGGTGTGTATAGGCAGGCTAATGAGCGATTATAGCCATATCTTATCGTATTTGAAGTCTTAGATGTTCTGAATGATATAGTATCGCATTTTATCACTTTTAATAATAACGAGACTCAGGTCTATTAATAGGCCTTAATAATGATAGTTGGCGACTACTTTCACGGTGATTCTGATCGTATTGGATGGATCCAGCATGACAGCTATGGAGAAGCGTTACATATCATAATTGATTTTGCTAGCGATAAGCATCTTGAAGCTGAAACAGTGATTGATATTCGCACTGAATTGAGTGACTTACGTGATGAGCTGAGAGTGAAAGGTTTTGATCATAGAACCTTGCAATGGCTTCATGATTCTATGGCTGCAGCTTTTCGTATGGACTATTGTCTTAACGCAGACCTGTTTACTCATGCGACAGCAAACCCCCATGCACCACCAGAAATTATTAATCTTTGGTTTGATTTTTTTAGAAAAGAGCTGGAGAGAGTTTTTACTCATCATTTGGAGCTACCTAGGTTAATTCTTACCGTTGCTAGCTATCCAAACCCTGATCAAAAAGGTAAGGATGCGGAAGACGAGCTATATAGATTGACTCAACTTTTATATCCTGACCTAGAGTAGATAAATGCTTAGTCGCTAATGCCATATATTGACCTTTAATTCTTATAACAGTGGCTTTGCGAGCTATATTACTTTATCTCGTTCTAGTTAAAGCTTGGCTGTTGTTTTTACAGATACTCTTAAAGATGGTCTATTTTATTATATCTATCATAGCTACGACCTCTCAAAACTGTCTATTACTTCCTAAATATTAGCTGTCAATCATTTGTTTATGTTACTATTCTCTCTTTGTAAGTTACAGATTGTAATTATGGATATGGGCTGCTGTCATGGGTGTTGTGGACGTAAATTTTTATTATCAAATCGAGCTGACTCTAATTTAGATTTAATAGATTAAATTGTGTAGCTTTCAATCTTTTATTTAGTGGGATAGGTGGTATTGATGGATTGGTTCAAAACAGCTCAATTTGTGCAAGAGTTTTATATTTTTCCTA
>RCMY010000724.1_pt1 | contig 31457 bp, 27 predicted proteins | sample 2041341 | NCBI WGS metagenome assembly RCMY01 (sample SAMN09708234, study PRJNA481090) | Marine sediment metagenome, whole genome shotgun sequencing project. | reverse complement strand
GAAATCATCTGCAATACAAAATATTTCAGTAACTTTGTCCTCGGTGATCATAGCGATTATTGTTTGTAATGTTTTGATTTTTAGCACATTAAAGTTACAACAATTTTCGCTAATCACCAAATTTTTTAATAATTATAATTCATCGAACTCACGTTAACATATAAAAATATAATAATTATGAATAGCGTAAATTTCACAGGCATGATAATATGCCTCGGTATTGGTGTGGTGGTTTGCAAGGCAGATACCACCATGGAACAACTGCAACATTTTGGAGACCTTTGCCGGTAGCGTTTCGGCATTACAGCCATACAAATCCATATTCATCGAGACGAGGGGCATTGCTCTGATCCAAGCGATGCTTCTACATGGAAGCCCAAATATCATAACCACATTATCTGGGACTGGATGAACCATGATACAGGTAAGTCCTACAAACTAGACAATGAAGACATCAGCCTCATGCAGGACATGGCGGCCGAGGCGTTGGGAATGGAGCGCGGCGTTTCCAGGTCGGAGACGGGCAAGCGGCATCTTGAACGGAATGACTATATCGTCGCCAAACAGAAGCGTGAGTTGGAGGAAAGCAAGAAACAAGCGGAGAAGCTGGCAAAGGAGAATGAGCAGAAAGTCCATGACTGCGAAAAGTTGGATAAGGAGATCCACGATAAGCAGGCGAAAGCCAATCGGGAAAACGGCAGCGCCATCCTGTCGGGCTTGGCCAACCTTGCAGGCAAAGGCAGGTATGCCCAGTTGGAAGCCGAGAACATGGCCATGAGACAGCAGGTGGCATTGCTGCCCGAGAAGATAGCACAGGGAGTGGCAGAGAGAACGGCTGAACTGGAGAAAGTCTGTGAAAGGGAAAGGCGGATAGCGGAGGTGCGTTTGGTTGAAAACAATAAGCTCACGCAAAGTTACAACAGTTTGCTGAAGAAGTCGCAAAACGATAAGAAATCGTATGAGGCAACTCTCTCGCAGAAGAATTACATCATAGCCAATCTTATATCCGCTTTTCAGAAGGCAATAGAGTTGTTGGATGTTGTATGTCGCAAGGCTTTGAAAGCCGTCATCGACTTTGCCAAAAAAACGATTGCCAGACGCTTCACATACGAGCAAGCCTGTGCTGTCAACGAGTTTCTTGATAAGGGTTCTGACAGGCGGAGGACAGCTGATACGCTGATAACGCTTTCCCGGCCATTTTTCACGGAAAACGAATACACCAAGGGAAGACAGGAGGTGCAGAATGTGGCCAGCAACTTTTCAGAGTATGAAAGAGTTGAAAAGGAAAAGCAAAGATGGGACATCCGCCCAACACGTGGGTTGAAAATATGAAAAGAAAAAGCATCTTCGTTTAGTTATGAAAACATTGCTATCAGGTCGTCTGCCACTCTTGACAAGTATTTTTAATTCTTTAATCCTTCAATATACTTCAGGGGAATGGAATTATATATAAATTGGGTGTCCAGCACCGTACAGGCTACGGCTGCATTGGTGTCAGCATCACCAGCCTCATTGATGACTGCCAACAATACATTTTAGAAATTGTTAGTATGGAAGAGGTCTCCCGTCGTCAAGAAAAATCTCTGGAGTAACCATCGTTGGAATCGAAGGTGAGCATTCGCTCCGCCTTCGTTTTTATCTTTCCAATCATGTTCGTGTCCTTTCTAAAATTATGAATAACTGTTTAAATTTTACCACCGGGCGACCAAGATAGGTGGAGGTGTTGTAGCCGCTGGCTTTTGCCCATTCAGCCACAGCGTTTCGAGATTCATCCGGATAATAGACTGTCAGAATCTTCTTGTTGATTTGCTCTTGCCAACTCACAGGCATCTTCATATCATCCAGTACAGGGATTCTGGAGATGCCGAGGGCTATGGCCACTACGCTGGTGCAGAAGTCACCCTTCTCGGTTGTCGGCTCTGCATTCAGGTCTCTTCTTACGCCTTCCACAAGATTCTTCATGCCGATAATGTCCTCTATGAGTCCTAACTCTGCAATGAAGTTAATTTCCGCATCTGCAAGCTCATGGAACATATCGCCATCCTCCCGTCCCATCTGTTTGAGGCCGAAGTGTGTCTGAAATCTGATGGACTCAACAGCACTCTTCTTGGCAAGTTCATTCTTGCGGTTCTGATTTCTTTTCTTTACCATCACTTATCTTGTTTTATAATTGCTGATACAAAATTATCGTCTGGGTGTGCAAAAACACTGCACAGACGTAAAAAACCATTCGTTTTATAAAATTTTTAAGAGGTGTGCAGTGATATTGCAGACGGAATGATTATCTTTGCCCTATAGCTCACGAACTAAGTTTCACGGCGCATCATACTATATAATACGAATAAGGAATTAAACTAAGATGATCAGCAAGACATTCAATCGGTATATCTGGCTTCTTAACACGTTGCTGCAACATCGACGACTTACCTTTGAAGAGATAAGCTATCGGTGGAGGGACAGCTATCTTGGTGATGGGAAGCCCCTTGCACTACGTACATTCCATGCACACAGGGAAGCTATAGCGGAACTGTTTGGGGTTGAGGTGAAATGCGACAATGCCACATACGAATATTACATCTCATCGCCGGATGAGTTGCGAAGCGACAGAACTCGCCAGTGGCTACTCAATTCCTTCACCATATCCAATATGATTGAGGCCGGCCGTAATATGAAGGATAGAATTCTGTTTGAGGACATCCCTTATGGAACGGAATACCTCCAGACGGTCATTGATGCCATGCAGAGGGGAAAGGAACTGCAGATAGTCTATCAGCCTTTCGACGGGCAGCCTGCAACCTACCGCCTTCAACCATACGCCATGAAGGTCTATAACCAAAGGTGGTATGTTGTCGGCTATCTGAACGAACCCGGAGGCATCCGTAACATCGCTCTTGACCGAACGATTGACATGGAACTGGAGGAAGAGTCCTTTGTGGTGCCAAAAGATTTTGATGCAGAGGAATACTATGCTCATACAGTTGGCATCTTTGTGAATGAAGACCTGAAACCTCAGAAAGTGATTCTGCGTGCATACGAAGTGCATGCTGCATATATGCGCTCGCTTCCCCTTCATTCCTCGCAAGAGGAGATCAAGACCAGCGATGGGGAATATAGCGACTTCCAGTATTGGCTTTGTCTTACGCCAGAATTGACCACCAAGATATTGTCAATGGGCGTAAAGGTGGAGGTGCTCGAACCTCAAGATTTGAGGGGTGAGATAAAAAGAAAATTAGAAGAATGTTTAACAAGATATAGATAATAGAACATGGAAATTTTTGGTTATTCAGAACGGGGAGCGATGAACGCACTGTTCTATGGTATTGCTTTGAACAAGGACGAGAAGGCTTTGAATGAGTTTCTACACATGGCAGGCGAGACAGAAACATTTCAAGATTTCAAACTGTATTCCGAATTCTCTTTGTCAGACTTCGGATCCCCTGATTTTGTCATCACTGCCGAGAATCCAGCAGACGGTAAGAAAATTGTCTTTTTCATTGAGGCTAAGGCAAGTGCGCGGGGGTATTATGATTTGGGAAAACAAGAAGAACACCACAAAGCATACATCGATGGCAACAAGAAATTTGAAAAAGGTCATTCCTCAAACTTGTTCTTCCAACTCAAAGAAAAGTTTCTGCTGTTGAATTCTGGTTCGAACAAAACGATTATTGACCGTACAAGAAAACTTGGGGAGAATGAGATTGTAAAGAAGTTCTACAAAGACATAAAGGATGCACAGGATAGCAGGTACATTGCTATTATTCCAGAGCAAAAGGATGACTGTGCTATTATTCAAAAGAAAGGACATGAAAAGATTGTACCCGTAGGCTTCAGTAACGATGGAGTTAGTTTCCATTTTGATATACACCTTGTATATTGGGAAGACATTGCCAAAGAGCCTTCTTTGGGAAACTATGTTTCATCCACACTCACATACAATAAGGATAAGGACGAGAAATCACAGATCCTCAACAATCAAAAGAGATAATTGTGAACATCAAGGTACACAGAGGTATTCATCAGATTGGCGGTTGCATCACTGAAATATGGACAGATACATCCAGGGTGTTTATCGACTTTGGACAGAACCTTCCGGGCAATGGTGAGCCAACGACTCCTGATCAAGACAACAGTATGGTCAATGGTATTATCTATCAGAACATGAAAGAACATCAGGCTGTGTTCTATACCCATGCCCATGAAGACCATGTGGGGTTGTTCTGGTATATTCCCATTGACCAGTATATTGGAGAAGGAAGCAAAGAACTGCTGCTGATAAAGTATAGAATCCTCGCAGAGGCTTTCATAAAAGAGAAAGAACAGTACAGCCAACAGCCGAAACACGATTTTCACAAGGAAATCATGCTTGAGATGAAATGCGCCAACGCAATTGCTCACGTGAATGAAGTGGAAGAGTTTAAAACATGGGCACGGACAGAAACCAAGGAGGCTCCCACATCCATAACCATAGGCGATATAAAGGTTACTCCGTTCTTCAATTGCCATAGCATTTACGACTCCCACATGTTTCTTATAGAGGCTGATGGCAAACGCATCTGGCACACTGGAGACTATCGCGAGCACGGTTATCTGGGCAAAGGGCTTTTTCCAACACTGAAGAAATATGCCACAAATATCGACGTGCTTATTACCGAAGGCACGATGCTGAAGTGTGAGGACAGGTGTATTCATGAGCGCGAGGTATCGAGGAAGATGGGAAGCGTGATGCAGGCATTCAAATATGTCTTCGTCCTTGCCTCGGCTACAGATATAGAACGGTTGGCTGCTATAAAAGAAGCTGCGAAAAGCGCAGAGAAGCCTTTGTGCATCTGGTCTTTGTTCATGAAAAGAACGATGCAGCTCTTTACAGAAATGGAATCTAAACGCTCGCGGGGCTTGTTCTGCTTTAACCCTTTATTCTATAGCGAAAGGCTTTACAGCAAACTGAAGCGCAGGGGCTTTGCCATGATTGTCGGGACAGCACAAATGGATAGAGTTAAGGGGCTTATTGACAAACTTCCGCAGGAGGAAACCTTGTTGATATACTCGTCATGGGATGGCTACTACAAGATGCCAGAACAGGTGGAAGCCAATCCAAAATACAAGGAGTTCCGTGAGTTTTTCCGCAATGTTGTGGACATTCACACCTCTGGCCATGCAGACAGATACACCATCAAGAAAGTAATAGATACCGTAAAACCAAAGGAAGTTATCTGCATCCATAAGGAGGCGGATGCAGAATTGTAAACCATAAACAGCCATGAGTGTACAAACCGTTTTGCGAAAGAATATCCTCAACTATATCTCAAACAGCCCCCTTGCATGGGAATATCCTCCTGCTTATTTCGAAGATATGATGGAGAAGGATTTGCTTCGTCTGGTGGATGGAACCATTGACAATCGGGAATCCAGAGCAGAGGAACACTCGTATGAGATAATAGAGGTAGATTCCTTCCTGTCGGCTAAGCAATACGAACACTATGCTCCGACATGGTGTATTTTCCAGTCGGAAGAAATATTCTTTGAGGAAACACATCAAGGCAGTTGTCACTTTGTTTTTTGCAAGCGTAACGATGCAGACAACTACGACAGAATCGCCTTTGGCCCAGATTATCCATTCGACAACTACGGCATGTCGTTCATGGCAATACTTTTGACAAGTGGAAATCGACTTGTTTCTGTAACGTCAAGAAGGAATTGGGATGAAGATGATGACTATTATCTTAGTAGCGAACAGTTGGAAAATGCTTTAGGTAAAGACCTGTTTAACGTTACGATAAATATCAAGCCCCTAACAATCCTTCAAATCTCAGATACCCACAATCGGCATCAGCAACTGTCAAACCTGCCATCTGCTGATGTCATCGTGCATTGTGGCGACTTTACGGATATGGGTACTGAAGAGGAGGTCCTTGACTTTTTGAAGTGGTTTATAGAACTTCCATACCCTCATAAAATTTTTGTTATTGGAAACCATGACCTATGCCTATGGGAGGCGGAGGATATTGAAGACCTGCCAGACAATGTTCACTTTCTCCAGGACAAGGGTTGTGAAATTGAAGGCGTCAGATTCTTTGGATTAGCCTACAATCATCCTGAAAGCCTGATACCTTATAATGTGGATGTACTCGTTACCCATGAACCGCCAGCGATGATACTCGACGAAGGCAACAACACTCACTGGGGCAATGCGCTTCTCCGCAACAGAGTGTTGAAAATCAGGCCTCGCTATCATCTGTTTGGTCATGCGCATGCAAACTATGGCACGGAAAATCGGGATGGAATCATTTTCTCAAATGGCTCATCTCTCGATAACTCATATACAGCAGTTCGTAAACCCAAGTTGTTTAGGTGCAAATAATGCGAGCGTTATTTTGTTGTAATAATGGAAAATCTTCGTTATGGGATCTCTATCATTCATATACCATTTCACAAAATTTCAAAAGGTTACCGATGAAAAGTTTCCCTTCAAAAAGTTCACCAAAAGTTCACTTATGAACAAATAAAAAGGAGTTACAAAGATGTAACTCCTTTTGTTGTGGACCAGCCTGGGCTTGAACCAGGGACCTCCAGATTATGAGTCTGTTGCTCTAACCAACTGAGCTACAAGTCCTGAATTTTTGAATTCGGATGCAAAGATAGTGCCTTTTGTGCAAATTACCAAATATTTTTTGAAAAATTTACGTAATCATATTATGTATTGTAACAAGGGTCTCACACAAAAAGAAGAAGTGACATCTTAACAATAAATATAAAAAGTATTTTTTTATTTTGCTTTTCCGCTCCCTTGGTGTATCTTTGCAAAGTTTGTTGATTCTGCTCTCATTTGCAGTATCTTTAAATAAGATTCAGCTGCATTCGGCATAACTATCAAGTAAACTTGATGATTCTGCTCTCATTTGCAGTATCTTTAAATAAGATTCAGCTGCATTCGGCATAACATTCAAGTAAAACTTGATGATTCTGCTCTCATTTGCAGTATCTTTGCATTAAATAACATATATGGTAATTGATAATAATATAGAAAATGAATCCCAGGGACTTACGGCCTCGCAAGTAGAAGATAGTCGCAATTCTTATGGTATGAATATACTTACTCCTCCACATAAGACCTCGATGTGGAGACTTTATCTTGAAAAATACAAAGATCCGATAATACAAATTCTTCTGGTTGCTGCTGTAATATCTTTGATTATGGCATGTGTGGAGAATGATTATGTTGAAACAGTTGGCATATTCTTGGCCATCTTTTTTGCCACGACAGTAGGTTTTTATTTTGAGCGTGATGCTGCAAAGAAGTTTAATCTGCTAACAAAGATGGATGATGTGCAGAACGTGAAAGTAAAACGTGATGGACATGTGATGGAGATTCCTCGCAAAGATGTTGTTGTTGGTGATTTAATTATAGTGGAAGTAGGCGATGAAGTTCCTGCTGATGCCAGACTTATATCTTCAAATAATCTTCAAATCAACGAGTCTGGGCTAACAGGTGAACCCCTTTCTGATAAGAATGCAAATAATCATGATGATTCAAATTCTGCATACCCCGTAGATGTAATTCTGCGTTCCACAATGGTTATGAATGGTCATGGCGAAGCAATTGTCACAGCAGTTGGAGATCAAACAGAAATAGGACGTGTAGCAAAGGATAGTACAGAGGAAACTGACGTGATCACGCCATTAAACAAGCAACTTAATAAACTTGCTGCACTGATATCTAAGGTTGGAACTGTTATTGCAATTGCTGTTTTTGCGATATTCCTCACACACGATATTCTCACTCAGTCTGTATGGCATAGTGCAGATTATTTTAAGATGACAGAAGTTGTATTGAAGTATTTCATGATGGCTGTTACTCTTATAGTAATGGCTGTTCCTGAAGGACTTCCTATGGCTGTAACCCTTTCGCTAGCTTTGAATATGCGTCGTATGTTGAAGTCAAATAATCTAGTAAGACGACTTCATGCGTGTGAGACTATGGGAGCAGTTACCGTGATATGTACTGATAAAACAGGCACGTTGACACAGAATCGTATGACAGTAGTTTCTCCAGATCCTACAGAAAGTAATGACGATTTTGATACCAACTTATATTACGCAGCTCTTGCATTAAATTCAACAGCTGAACTTGATGGCGATAGTGTTATTGGTAATCCTACAGAAGGCGCTTTGCTTATGTGGATGAATTCAAAGGGCGTTGATTATAGAAAGTATAGACATGAAGGCGTTGTAGAATCTTCTGTACCATTTTCTACGGAAAGAAAATATATGGAGACCACTGCCGTCTTTGATGGAAAGAGACATATATTCCTTAAAGGTGCACCTGAAATTGTCATTGGGATGTGCGATATAACCGACGAGGAGCGCAATATAGCTAATCAGCAATTGCTTTCTTATCAGCATAAAGCCATGCGTACATTAGCTGTGGCGACAGATCATAAGTTGCAGGCTATCGTAGGAATTAGCGACCCAATACGTAAGGATGTTCCTGATGCTGTGAGACAATGCCATGATGCCGGTATAGACGTGAAAGTTGTTACAGGAGATACAGCTGCAACAGCGATTGAAATTTCACGTCAGGTAGGCGTGTTTGATGGTGATCATATCAGCGATATCTCTGATCCTGCAATAATAAGCGGATCGGAATGGGCTGCGTTGAGTGATGATGAGGCTCTTGAACGTGCAGGAATGATTATGGTAATGAGTCGTGCTCGTCCTTCAGATAAACAGCGTCTAGTTACGATGTTGCAGAAAAGGGGAGAGGTAGTAGCTGTTACAGGAGATGGAACTAACGATGCTCCTGCATTGCATTATGCACATGTTGGTTTATCGTTGGGCTCAGGAACAAATGTTGCCAAGGATGCAAGCGACATGACATTGCTTGATGATTCATTTGGATCTATTGTGAATGCCGTGATGTGGGGACGCTCATTGTATAAAAATATACAGCGCTTTTTGTTCTTCCAGTTGACTGTAAATGTGACAGCGTTACTGCTTGTGCTTGGTGGTTCATTTGTAGGAACAGCAATGCCTCTCACTGTAACCCAGATACTGTGGGTAAATCTTATTATGGATACTTTTGCCGCAATGGCTCTAGCTTCGCTTTCTCCTTCACAAGAAGTGATGACCGAAAAGCCGAGGAAGCAGAATGAATTTATCATATCTCGCAAGATTGGTGGATGTATTTTTGCATGGGGTGGCGCATTCTTTGTAATATTACTTGGACTGCTTATATATTTTGAGCGAGATGGGAGTGTCGTGGATACTCATGAACTAACGATCTTTTTTACGATATTTGTAATGCTGCAATTCTGGAACTTATTCAATGCTAAGGCTCTTGGTGGTAATAAGTCAGCACTTAGCCATATAACAAAGGAAAAAGGTATGGCATTAGTTTTGCTGTTAATATTTGCAGGACAATGGATGATTGTAACTTTTGGCGGAAAGATGTTTCGCACAGTTCCGCTGTCATTACATGAATGGACTGCCATTATTGCAGTAACTTCACCAGTATTGTTGATAGGTGAAGGAATTAGATTGATAAAGAGAATATGAATATAATAAAATTTAGCACAGAAACAGTTACTCTGGCACCATGTGTTGCAACGATTGGTTTCTTTGACGGTGTACACAAAGGGCATCGTTTTCTTATAAATCATGTCATTCAGGAGGCTGTTGATTCAGGATTACAGTCTACTGTTATTACTTTTGACCAACATCCACGCCAAGTGTTGCAAAGCGATTATGTTCCGCAGATGCTTAGTCGCTTTGAAAGAAAGATGTCATTGCTGGCAAATACAGGTATAGATAATGGGGTGGTGTTGCATTTCGACAAGGAAATAGCTTCACTTTCTTCCTATGATTTTATGAAAAACGTGCTGCGTGACAGACTGAATGTGAAAAAATTGGTAATCGGATATGACAATCGTTTTGGACATAACCGTGACGAGGGCTTTGATGATTACGTAAGATATGGAAACGAACTCGGAATTGAAGTTATTCGTAACCAAGCTTTTGTGTTGAATGGCGTTAATGTAAGTTCGTCTGTTATACGTTCATTCCTTAAAGAGGGTGAGGTAGAGATGGCAGAGATGTGTCTTGGATATCATTACACCATCATGGGTAAGGTTGTGCATGGATACAAGCAGGGGCGTAAGATGGGATTCCCAACGGCCAACATAGATATGTCGGATTCTCATCAGCTTATTCCTGCACCAGGTGTATATGCTGTAAAAGTACATATTGACGGAGAGAATAAGTGTAGGCACGGTATGATGAACATCGGCAGGCGACCTACTTTCGGCGGTGATGATATTACTTTAGAAATTAATATATTTGATTTTTCAGATGATATTTACGACAGAATTTTGCATGTGTCATTTATTCATCGCATAAGAGAAGAACGTAAGTTTAACAATGCTCTTGAATTGGCTAGTCAACTTAAAGACGACCGTAGACTTGTTGAGGAGCAATTTTTAAAAGAAGATTAATAATATGAAGAAGAACTTGACTGTTGCCCTTGATGTCGTATGGTATCTTGTGGTGTTTGCCCTTGTACAGTTTGTTGTAACATTTGCAGGGGGATTGGTGATGTTAAAAATTAAGGGATTACCTTTTTCAGGTATAAGCCATCTTGTTGCGGCTAATCCAATGTTCATCATTGTGACAACTATATTGAGCAGTTTGATAACCGTCGCTCTTTTCGTTTGGCGTGGCTGGGCTGTTCAGTCCCGCAAGTATATTCAGACTCGTCCTTGGACAACTCTTGTCTGGGTTGCTATTGCAACATTAGGCTTGATACTTCCTGCTGCTGGACTTGAAGAGTTGATGAGGTTGGAAATGCCAAAGCATCTTGAAAGTTTGTTTACTGGGATTATGAAAGAGCCTTTAGGCTATGTTGCTATTGGAATTTTTGCACCTTTGGCAGAGGAAGTAGTGTTCCGTGGGGCTATATTACGTCGTTTACTTTCGGTTTTAGGCGATAAAAAGCATTGGGTGGCCATTCTTGTATCAGCATTGTTGTTTGGCGCTGTACACGCAAATTTAGCACAATTTGTTCATGCTGCGTTGCTAGGTCTGTTACTAGGTTGGATGTATTATCGCACAGATAGTATTGTTCCTGGAGTTGTACTTCATTGGGTAAACAATACAATTGCTTATATTGCCACTAATTTAATGCCAGGGACTGACGATGCTACATTAAGTCAACTTGCTGGCGGACAAACAATGAGAATAGTTTTGTATCTTGTATTCTCGTTATGTATATTCCTCCCTGCACTTTATCAGTTGAATATACGATTAAAGAAATAATGAACTATCAATACATATAAGTTATAAGCGCTGGCATAATGATATGTCAGCGCTTATATTTTTACTGATAAGTTACCGTGTAAAATTGATTAGGCCTGCAACTCATATAATGAATTGCAGGCCTTTTCTACGTTAGTATGTTATGAAAAATTTGAGAGAATTGAAACTTCACAGTTTCATAATTGTTTTATTAAACATGATTTATAGAGAAAGCATTGAAATATATCTACTTTAATATTGATGCGGCCGGTGTCTCAACAGCGTTAGCGCCGCTTTGTTGCATCGTGTCAATGACAGCAGAATCGCTTAATGCGACAGAGACGCCCTTGTGCGTTGCTCCTGCTGTGTTTTGAACAGGACTGGCTTCATCATTGAAAGGAACCTGTGCGGCATTGCCCAATGTGAGCAATATAGCAACAATTGCGGCAGCCTTGAACAGAGGTTTAAGCTTCTGTTGCATGGTTATGATGCGTGCCTTTACAGGTGCAGGTCCTTGAATCATAGACATAATCTTCTGGTCGAAGTCATCACCCAATACGTCTGACTTACGCTCTACCTGCTCATAGGTAAACAAATCCTTGTATTTGCATAGCTCAGCAGGTACATCTTTCTGACAGAAGAAAGCCTTAAGGATTTCCTCTTCTTCAAGAGTTGTCTCGCATTTCCAATAGCGATCAAGTAACTGTGTGATATATTTATAATCCATAATTGTCTATTTCTTGAAATTTTTGTTTTACAGCCTGACGTGCTCTGTAGATATTTACTTTTACTTGTTCTTCTGTGATGTCAAGCACATTGGCAATATCCTTATAAGCTTTTCCTTCAAAATCGCGAAGTTGCATGCAACATCGTTGTTTTTCAGGAAGTTCGTCTACGATTTTCTTCACCACACTCATTCTGTCTTTGTGGATTATGTCCTCGTAAGGGTTGTAAGCGCTATCTGGAGCATCTCCCCCGGTACTATCAAGTTGACTGTTTTGATTGTCGTGTCGCTTTATACTGTCAAGCGATAAGTTTCGGCAAATTGTGTAACAGAAAGCCTCAATAGACTCAATTTCTTCCCAGGTTTCTCTGTTGTTCCAGACCTTTATCAGTGTTTCCTGCACGATATCTTCCGCCTCAGCACTGTTTAGTGTTATGCGTAGAGCAAGCCTGTAAAGCTGATTCTTCAGCGGCAGTACATCGTTTCGAAAACTGAGATTTTTCATCTGCGCTCTGTTTAAATGACGATTGGATTATTCGAAAGTTACAAGATACCTCGAAATTATCTCAAATTTAACATTGTTTTATAATTGTTCCGTGCTTACCGTCTATGGCGTTTGACAAAGTAATGATAACTTGTTTCACACCTTCGTCTACGGCTGCAAGTGCATTATGCAATTTTGGAATCATGCCTCCGGCAATAGTTCCGTCGGCTACATATTTATTAAAGTCATCGCGTGTGAGAACCGGAATCACACTGTCGTCATCGTCCGGATTTCTCAATACGCCTTTCTTCTCAAAACTGTATATCAGTGTCACTTCATAAAAGCGTGAAAGAGCTTTTGCTGTTTCGGCTGCTATGGTGTCAGCGTTGGTGTTGAGGATGTTTCCGCATCCATCGTGTGTCAACGGAGCCATTACCGGTGTAATACCTTGTTCGATAATATTTCTTAGTTCAAACCCGTTTACATGATCAACATCACCGGCATATCCATAGTCTAGTCCGTTTCTGACGGGGCGTTTATGGCTTCTTATCACGTCCATGTCTGCACCTGTTAGTCCAAGTGCATTTATGCCGTTTGCCTGTAACATTGCAACAACATTCTTGTTTACAAGTCCGCCATATACCATCGTCACAACTTCCAACATGTCTTCGTCGGTAATGCGTCTTCCGTTCAGCATCTTACTTTCAATGCCTAGTGCTTCTGCAACCTTAGTGGCTCTGCGTCCACCACCATGAACAAGAATCTTTCTACCTTCAATGGCAGTGAAGTCTTTCAGGAGTTCAGATAGTCTCTCTTTGTCTTCCACGATTGCTCCACCGACTTTTACTACAGTGATTTTTTCTTTCATCTCTTATTCCAAGTATGTATATCCGTATAGACCAGAACGATAGTTGCTGAGGAATTCTTTACCTTCCTCAAGAGAAATCTTTCCGTTTTTAATACTCTTAGTAACCCATTGCTCAAGTTGTCTTACGAGTTTCTTTGGGTTGTACTGAACATAGTCAAGTACTTCCTCAACGGTTTCTCCGTCAAATATCTGGTCTATATTATATTTTCCGTCCTTAACAGAAATGTGAGCTGCATTCGTGTCACCAAACAAGTTGTGCATATCGCCCAATATCTCTTGGTATGCTCCAACAAGGAATACACCTAGGTAGTAAGGCTCTTCTTTGTTTAACTGATGTAATGGTAATACGTGACTGATATGACCATTAGTAACGAAGTTTGTTATCTTTCCGTCGCTGTCACATGTTATATCCTGTAGTGTGGCATTGCGTGTAGGACGCTCAGTGAGTCTCTGTATAGGCATTATTGGGAATAATTGGTCTATCGCCCAACTGTCTGGAAGACTCTGGAATAAAGAAAAGTTACAGAAATATTTATCTGCAAGCAGTTTGTCAAGATTGCGCAATTCATCTGGCACATGTTTCATGGTCTTTGCCAAAGTATTAATCTCATGGCAAACACTCCAATACATTGCTTCTATTTCAGCGCGTGTCTTCAAATCTACGATGCCATGAGAGAATAGCTCAAGAGCTTCTTCACGAATTTGCTCTGCATCATGCCAGTCTTCAAGCATCGAACGTGAATCAAGATTATCCCATATGTCATATAGGTCTTTTACAAGTTGATGATCGCTTTCGCCTGGTTCGAATTCTTCTTTCATCTCTGGAAGACTTGCTGTTTCAAGCACGTCTATCACTAATACAGAGTGATGCGCAGCAAGTGAGCGTCCACTTTCTGTAATAATATTTGGATGATGTATATTATTCTTATCTGATGCGTCTACGAATGTATATACGCAGTCGTTTACATATTCCTGAATAGAATAGTTCACTGAACTTTCGCTGCTTGATGATCTTGTACCGTCATAGTCAACTCCTAGTCCGCCTCCGCAATCAACAAATTCTACATTGTAACCCATTTTATGCAGGTTTACATAGAATTGTGCAGCTTCGCGTAATGCAGTTTGTATACGTCTTATCTTTGTAATCTGACTTCCGATATGGAAATGAATCAGTTTTAAGCAGTCATGCAGTCCGTTATCATCAAGTTTCTGAAGAGCTTGCAGAAGTTCCGAACTGGTAAGTCCAAATTTGGAAGCATCGCCTCCACTCTCAGCCCATTTGCCAGAGCCAGAAGATGCAAGTTTAATTCTTATTCCTAGATTAGGTTTTACGTTCAGTTTTTTGGCTGCTTTTGCTATGAGGTCAAGCTCGTTAAGTTTTTCCACAACGATAAAGATGCGTTTTCCCATCTTTTGTGCAAGCAATGCCAGTTCGATATAACTTTCGTCTTTATATCCGTTGCAGATGATCAGTGAATCACTTTGACATTGAACGGCAATCACAGCATGAAGCTCAGGTTTTGAACCGGCTTCAAGTCCTAGATTGAATTTTCTGCCGTGAGAGATAATTTCCTCAACGACAGGTTGCATCTGGTTAACCTTAATAGGATAGATGATAAAGTTTTCGGCTTTAAAGTCATATTCTTTCTTAGCCTGCTGGAAACAGCTTGAAGTTTTTTCAATACGATTGTCGAGGATATCAGGAAAGCGTAATAATACAGGAGCTGTGACATCTCTCAATGCCAGTTCATCCATTATGTCACGCAAGTCAATTTTCGTATTGTCCTTACACGGGGTGACATAAACGTCGCCTTTTTCGTTAATACCGAAATAAGAAGTACCCCATCCATTAATGTTATAGAGTTCCTTCGAATCCTCAATAGTCCATTTTTTCATTCTGAAGTCAAAAACATAAAGTAAATAATAAGATTGCTTACAAAGCTAGCAAGTCTCTTAATTTAGTAACAAATATTCTAATTTTATCGTAATCATCCATCAGGTTTACGTCAAGAATGTATTTCGCCTTGTTATAGTAAGGCTCACGTATCTTCAACTGTTCGTAGATGAAATCCTTTACCTCCTCCTGAGTTTTATTTTCAAGTAATGGTCTCACGCTTTTTCCCATTTTCAAGTGACCATACAAAACTTCAGGAGTGGCTTTTAGGTATACAGTTTCTCCCTGTTGGTTCATGTATTCCATGTTGTCATAGAAACATGGTGCTCCACCACCGCAACTGATAATCACATCTTCAAATTCGGCAACCTCGTGAAGAAGGTTGTGTTCAATGATTCTGAACCCTTCTTCACCTCGTTCATCAAAGATTTCCTTTACTGTTTTTCTCATTCTGCTCTCTATGTACCAGTCAAGGTCATAGAAGGGCATATTGAGTTGTTTTGATAAAGCTTTGCCGACAGTTGTTTTGCCGGCTCCCATATATCCAATTATAATGATGCGTCTCATTTCTTTCTTCTCGCCTTTGGCTCTGGAGCATTCTTTACAATATCCATGCATTGCTCGAATGTAAGTTCTGCTGCCTTTTCGTGCAAAGCTTTTGGCATGCGATAGTTCTTTCCGTCATAAGCAATATATGGACCATATCTGCCGTTGAGCACTTCCATCGCTGCGTCTTGTTCAAAAGACTTTATGTGACGTTGCTTCTCTTGCTCACGTTTTTCATTGATGAGCTGGATGGCTGTCTCCAGTGTTATAGTCATAGGATTCTCAGTCTTTGGCAGAGAAACATACTTTTTGTTGTGCATTATATATGGTCCGAAACGACCTGCACCGATAACTACGTCTGTATCTTCAAATTGTCCAACAGTGCGTGGAAGCTTAAATAGTTCCAAAGCTTCGTCAAGAGTAATGGTCTCCATACTCTTGTCTGATGGTAACTGTGAAAATCTAGGCTTCTCTTCATCGTCGGCAGAACCAATCTGAACTAAAGGACCAAAACGGCCGATCTTTACAAATACAGGTTTGCCGCTCTTTGGATCAGTACCAAGTTCGCGTTCTCCAGCTTTATGTTCTGAGCGTGCGTTTCTAACCTTTTCAACAGTTGGCTCAAAGTCTTTATCAAACTCTTTCATCATGGTGTTCCACTCTTCTTTACCCTCAGCGATCAAGTCAAACTGCTGTTCAACTTTTGCTGTGAAGTTATAGTCCATGATGTCAGGGAAGTTTTCCATTAAGAAGTCGTTAACAACAATTCCTATATCAGTAGGAAGAAGTTTACCCTTCTCGTTGCCAGCCATTTCTTTCTTTTGTTTGCTTGTTATCTTGATACCTTTCAGTGTGTCAATAGTATATTCTCTTTCCTTGCCGCTCTTATCGCCTTTTTGTACGTATTCGCGTTGTTGTATAGTAGATATTGTAGGCGCGTATGTTGAAGGACGTCCAATACCTAGCTCTTCTAGTTTGTGAACAAGGCTAGCTTCAGTATATCTGTTTGGACCCATGCTGAAACGCTCTGTAGATGTAATCTCACGTCTTTGCAGTTCGTCACCCTCTTTCATTGCTGGTAGATTGTGAGTAGACTCATCCTGATTATTTTCGTCATCATCTGTTGACTCGCGGTAAACTTTCAAGAATCCGTCAAAAGTAACAACCTCTCCATTAGCGATAAATTTCTCTTTTACGCCATCAATGTCTATCGTTACTGTTGTCTTGTCAATCTGTGCGTCGGCCATCTGTGATGCAGCTGTACGTTTCCATATCAGCTCATACAATCTCTTCTCCTGTAATGTACCTTCAATTTCAGTTTTGCTCATTTCTGTAGGACGTATAGCCTCGTGAGCTTCTTGTGCGCCTTTAGAGTGAGTCTGATATTTACGAGTTTTACTATATTCCTTTCCCCAAAGTTTAATAATCTCGTCTTTGCTTGTATTAATAGCTAGTGAAGACAGGTTTACAGAGTCGGTACGCATGTATGTGATAAGTCCGTTCTCATATAAGTGCTGGGCTACCATCATTGTCTGACTTACGGTGAATCCCAGTTTTCTAGCTGCTTCCTGTTGCAATGTTGATGTTGTGAAAGGAGGAGCTGGAGTACGGTGCAAAGGTTTCTTTGCGATTGAAGAAACAGTGAATTTTGCATCCTTGCATTTCTCAAGGAAAGCCACAGCTTCTTCGTGAGTACTGAATCGTGTGTCCAATTCTGTTTTCACCTCACTGATATTTCCATTAGGATTAGTGATAGTGAGAATTGCATTTATACGATAATATGGTTCGCTTTTGAAAGCATGTATTTCTCTTTCGCGCTCTACGATAAGTCTCACAGCGACGCTCTGTACGCGTCCTGCACTAAGAGCCGGTTTTACTTTTCTCCACAATACCGGTGATAGTTTGAATCCCACAAGGCGGTCAAGCACGCGGCGTGCCTGTTGTGCGTTTACAAGATTCATATCAAGATGGCGTGGAGTCTTTATAGCGTCAAGAATAGCTGATTTCGTGATTTCGTGAAACACGATACGGCTTGTGTTCTTTTCGTCAAGTCCAAGTACTTCGCAAAGGTGCCATGAAATAGCTTCTCCCTCGCGGTCCTCATCGGATGCTAACCAAATCTTCTTGGCTTTCTTGGCGTTTGACTTTAACTCGGAAACAAGTTTCTTCTTCTCGTCAGGAATTTCGTAATCTGGTTCCAGTGTTTCTGCATCTATACTTAATTCCTTCTTCTTTAGGTCGCGAATGTGACCATATGAAGACATTACTTTGAAATCGTCTCCTAAAAATTTCTCAATAGTCTTAGCCTTTGCAGGGCTCTCTACGATAACTAAATTTTCTTGCATAATTGCGAATTGTACGTTGTTAGGGCGCAAAAGTAATTAAAACTTTTACTTATACATTATTATATGGCATTTTTTTTCGGTTTTTTAAGTATTTTAGTTTTAGTTTGAAGTTAACTTGATAGTAAATAATAGTGAAATATAATTACAAATAGATATTGTTCTTCTTGATAAAATCAATGAGTCCGCTTCTTATGGAACTCAGTCCGAATAGTTCTGTTTTAATCTCTTTTAGTGGTATCCACATGCATTCTGCCGCGTCATCGTTTGCCTTTACATGACTGTCATCTTTTACTTTGCAACTGAAAAACAGATCAAGGGTAGGGATGTCAACTCCGCTGAAATGATATGTATTTGGTTTGCTGAACATATACTTCAGTTCAGTAACTTCAAGCCCAGTTTCCTCCATGACTTCACGTCTTAATCCTTCTTCTACAGTTTCATTCATATCGGCGAAACCTCCAGGAAGATCAAGCGTCCCTTTCGCGGGATTATTCTTTCTTCTCTCTACTAGAAGTTCTTCTTTCTCGTTTAGGATAAAGGCTACATTTGCACTACTTGGGTTTACAAAATATTCGAAACCACAGTCTTCGCATTTGCGGCTCTTCTCACTACTTATGTTAAAGTGAGAAGAACCGCAAATAGGACAATATTTGAATTTACTCAACATGTTCTTTGTTTACCAATTGTCTGTTCTGAATGGAAATAATGGTAGTAAGGCTCCATTTTTAACATTACCATATCCCCAGTTCCTGAATGCGTATCTCACAGCTACAGGTGTTTTTACTTCTGGACAAGTTATAATAAGCCCTTTCGTCCAATAGTAAGATGCGTTTGCTTTATGGAATACTTTGTCAGCTCCAGCAACTTCAAATCCATGAATATCCTCATAACGACTTATTGCATTATAGTCGTTTTTCAAATTTATGTAGCATGTATCATTGCTTATTTTCATATCTTTGAATTCTGGGCTTTCACACCATATATCTTTCATTCCATAAGTCTTGTTTAGGGCTTGCAGTGCAAGTCGTTCGCCAACTTGTTGCTTTTGTGAAGGGTGTATTTGTTGACACTCGTATGGATATACAAGGTCGTCTGTGCATACAATACCGCTGTTAGGAATTTTCTTTGAGGCATTGAACTGTTGTTCACGAAGCTTTGGCCCCCAGTCTCCGTTCACGTCAGAATTGAAATAAGGTGCAATCTGTACGAAGTAGAATGGAATTTCACCCAACTTAAAGTCGCGTCTCCATTGTGATACCAAGTCGTTTAGTCGTTTCGTGTATTGACCAGCAGGATCACCTACGTTTGAACACCCCTGATAGAAAATGATTCCTTTCACGGTGTATTTTAGTATTGGTGAGAAAGTTCCATTACCCCATAAGAGTGGACGTAAGTAGTCGTATGGAAATTTCTTTATCATAGCCATTGAGTCAAGAGATTCTGTCGTGTTTTTCTCTAGATAATCGCAGTCGAGCCAACTTTCTACTCTCGTGCCGCCTTTGTTTGCCATAACCAGACCTACAGGTATGTTTAGCGTCTTGTTTATAGCCTGTGCAAAGAAATATCCTGTAGCCGAAGCATCGCCAACAGTTTCCGGACTAATAACTTTCCATTCACATTGCGAGTCATCAAGCGGTTTTGTACTCATCACGCTAGGTATCTTCACATAGTGTATGCCTTTGTATTCATTGGCATTCATCACCGCTTTGTTATATCCTTCAACAGGGCAGTTGCCAAATCCCTTTACTGGCATTTCCATATTACTTTGACCGGCACATACCCAGACTTCGCCCGAAAGAACATTGCTTATTGTTGTCTTGTCGCCGTCGTTGAATGTTATAGAGAGTGGGGTATAACTAGCTTTTGGTGTTTGCACTTCCAAAATCCATTTCCCATTATTGTCTGTTTTTGCAGAAAAAGTTTCCTTGCTCCATGAAACATTTACCTTAACGGCCTTTCCTGGAGTGTCCCAACCCCAAAGTCTGGCTTTGGAATCTTGCTGTAAAATCATGTTGTCGCCAATGATATGCGGCAATCTCACTTTAGCCTGACTTCCCAATGTCATTGTAGAAAGTGCGGCAAAAAATAATATACGTCTTAACATGGTGTGTTTAATAAATTTAATCTGTCTGCAATATTACGATTTTTTCGCTATCTTTGCAAATGATAGTTATAAAATAAGATAAAACGAGAACAAAAAGTATATGAAATCGAAACATTTAATGTTATCTCTGGGCATGCTGCTTGTGGCTTTTTCGGCTTCTGCTCAGAAACAGTTCGAAATGAATCTGTGGCAAAGTGGTGCCCCAAATAGTAATGGTGATAGCACTGATACGGCAAAGGTGTTTGTCTATCTTCCTAGTGATAAAGCTGCTACTGGAAGGGCTGTTGTGATATGTCCTGGTGGAGGCTATGTTGGTCTTGCCATGGATCATGAAGGTAAGGAATGGGCACCATTTTTCAATAATATGGGTATTGCGGCAATCGTTCTTAAATATCGTATGCCAAAGGGTAATGTTGATGTTCCCGTAAGTGATGCAGAAGCTGCTATGAAATTGGTTAGAGCTAATGCTGCTAGTTGGAATATTAAGACAGATGATGTTGGTATTATGGGCTCTTCTGCTGGAGGACATCTTGCCTCTACTATTGCCACTCACAGTAGCGGTGATGCTAAGCCTGATTTCCAGATTCTTTTTTATCCTGTTATAACTATGGCTCCTGGATATACTCACCAAGGTAGTCATGACAACTTGTTGGGAAAAGATGCACGAAAGAAAGATGAAAAGCTTTATAGCAATGACTTACAGGTGACCAGAGTAACACCGCGTGCATGGATCGCTTTGAGCGATGATGATCGTGTTGTGATTCCTGCTAATGGTGTGAACTATTATTCAGAACTCTATCGCCACGATGTTCCAGGCTCTCTTCATGTATATCCTTCAGGAGGACACGGATGGGGTATTCGTACAAGCTTCCGCTATCATACTCAGATGTTACTTGACCTTGAGAGTTGGTTGAGAAGTTTCTAAACTGAATTTGATCAGACATAGAGTCATTGAAAAGATATAATTAAGTCTTTCTTCCCTTTCACTGTAAAAAGCTAGCAAACCTGTATTTTACAGTGAAAGCAATTCAACCTTTACTCGACACCATCTTTCGCTTTATTGAAAATGTTTTTACTGATGTTTATATAGTGTGCGATACAACTTTTCATTAATGTCCTAAATCAAATCTTAAAGAAAATCTAGTTATTATAGGGGAAATCTTTGTTGTCTACTGCTTTTCTATAAACCATTTCTTTAAATATTATGAATTTTCTCTTGCAGTTTCAAAATATAATTCATATTTTTGCAAACGTTCCCATATTGAGTTCTCATAAATCAGGCAAGTCATGTAATTATGATGCGTCTGCAATCGGGAATGTTTAGGATATAGACATCATGTGAATGCCTGTGGTGTGGGATAATATATGATTACAACGTTTACTTGACGCTTCAGTTTGACAGTCCGAAATCTCATAAATTTCTAGTCCAGTCGAAATAAAACAACAGTAGATGCCCTTTGAGTACTAATTATAACGATATGCCTTATATATTATAAGGTGGATATTGTGTTATACTATCGGTGTGGGGCTTCTGTGTTGCTCGTTCAGACTTGATTGGGCAATGCGAGAGCCTCTGAATATAGGATGAATAGCAGTTACAGACTCCCACGTTTTTTCGTATATATACCTAACTTAATAAATTAATTACTAGGCTCTGCGAGTTTGCCTTTAGATCTTTATTATGATTGAATACACTTTAAAATTATTATGGTATTTTATTAAATCTATTATTATAGGTTTCTTTGTTTATGCTTTTATAAATTGGGCTACGCCTCAAGTTTTATATTTCACATGGTGGCAATTATTAATACCATTGATATTTATTTGTGTTTATAAAGTGTTATTGTTATATTGGAATTCATATGGAAGATACCACTTATATATGGGACTTAGCAAGAGAGCTTGTTTTTTTTCAATTCCATATCTAATTTTTGGAGTCCTTTCAATAATAGAACCATGGAAAAATGGCGTAAATCATTTTTCTTGCCTTAATTGGTTATTGGCTATGTTAATAACTTATTTCTCGTTTTCTATCTTTAAGAATGGTATTGGCACTATTTTACATGATTTTATATTAATGAAAAAGAAAGTATATAGAAAGTCCTCTGATTTAGGAAATGAATACGCAAAAGCTATTTATTATAATGGAATTTCTGTTAAAACAGGGCAAGTAGAATGGATAAGAGATTCTGTAAAGAGTTTTAGATATTTTAAGAGACATGCAATTAAAGGTGATGCTAAAGCACAATTAACTATTGGGCTTTGTTATTATAGTGGTATAATGACGTTTATTAATTACTCCAATGCGGTTAAATGGTTTAGAAAATCAGCAGAACAAGGACTTCCAAAAGCGCAATTTATCCTTGGTATTTGTTATGCAAATGGTACAGGAGTGAAGTATAATGAAATTTTAGCTTCTGATTTTCTTAGTAAGGCGGCTAACCAAGGTCATCAAAAAGCACAAAATGAATTAAATAAACTAATGGAAGAATAATATGAAATACTCTAGAGAAGATGTGAAATCTATGTATCCTATAACTTATAGAGAATTAATTTGTGAGGAATTAAACAATGCTGGATTCCAACATGAATTTCAGGGGGAATGGATGGGTTATACACCTGATTATTCAACTTTTGGTGGAGTGATTGTTAAAGATGGTCAGGCTGTACGGTATTTAAAAATGATAGGATTGATAAATAATGGAAAGTGTCCATGGTGTGGAGAGCGAGAAGATACCATACAATATAGTCTTACACCTGATCATGGAGTGTCTTTTCATGTTTGTAAGAGGTGCTATAACCAGCATTGTATACAAGAAAGACATAAACGAGGTTGTTGTAGTTGTATTGTGTTGTTGATTTTTATAACATTAGCTATTTCTGGAATTATCAAATTTTTAAAATAAGTATTATTATGATGAATTTGTTATTAATTATTAGTGGAATTTTTGTTGCTTATTTTATATTAAAATTACTTATTGCAGCAATACGGGATATACAAAAAAAACATTTAGAGGGAGGTGTTAAAACATTATTTCCAAATCTCATAAATGATATATTATCTATGAACGGTGCAAGGATAATTTATGAGAATACTAATTCCATGGCTATAGGTGGGCTTTGTACCGATAATTCCGACAATGAATATGCTAATTGGATGATAAGTCTATTTTCTAGTTTTAATGTTTTAAACGTAACATTTAATTGGAATAATTATAGTGGGAAAACAACAAAGTTAGATTTTTCTTTTGATAATGATATTTCTCAAACAGAAATCTTTTCTTCATTAAAGAATACTTATGAAAAACTGTCAAATAATAGTTGTAAATCTATTGATAAACCCCAAAGACAAAATATCTTAACCCCCAATATTATTAAACAACAAGATGAAGCCGATTATGCTAAAGAAATGATAAGTTTAGCAACAGATTTTGCAAATTCATTTATAGATTCGGCACCACGGTTATTGAATGCTATATATAATCGTGATGAAGTTTTTTTATTTTGCTGTTGGGTATTACTAGATTATGGGAAAAGTTATGGTTACCTAAACAATAATTCTGAATTGACAGATTTCTATGACTCTATTTCTAAAGCTGTGCGTAGAACAGGAAAATATAATCAAACCGATATTGAGCAATTCCTATTTAGGACTAGCCAATATAAAGAACAAATATCAGGTATGCTTCAATGTGATTATCCTAAGACTAAAATGTTCTTCCCAAAAGTGTTGTTTTCAAGATTTGTTGATGTTGATTTTGATAAGTATGTATTTAATGAAGAACAGAATATTCTGAATTTTAGTAAATATTTTTCTGAATTTTGGAATATGGTAAATAGAAAACTTTTGATAAAATATCCACAAAAAAAAGTTGAAATTAAAGATAATATATAATCCTAATAACAAAAAAATGAAAGAGTCTTTTCCTTACATACTAAAATTAATTGCTTCGATTATTATTAGTGTAATAGTCTCATTTGCGGTTAATCAATAATAAAGTCAACTAGTATATGTTTTCTTAAGAAGATGATAATGAAGTACATACAATTATTTCTTGCTGCATTATTGCTGCTGTGTTTGGTAAAGATGCCATACGGCTATTATAATATAATCCGTTTAATAGCTACGTCTGTGTTTGTGTATATGACCTATGTATATACAGAAGAGAAAAAAATGGGATTAATGGTGACGTTTAGTGCATTGGCTCTCTTGTTTCAGCCTTTTGTTAAAATAGCGATTGGCAGAACTATGTGGAATATTGTGGATGTTGCCGTTGCAATATTACTTATTACTCTGACAATTATAGATTTTAAAAGATGAAAAAGATATTATTTGTTGTATTAATGTTTTCTGTGGCTACACTAGCTATAGGATGCAAAACAAAACAGACAGGTAGCAATATAGCTGTGGCACCGAAGACTACTATATCTGAAGACAGTATGGAAAAAGGTGCTTTTGACGCTCACGTTCCTAACGAAGTGAAGAGTTTGAAAAGACTTGCTTTGCCGTTGATGACATTTACTGATGATAGGCTGAATGCCTTATGCCGTAAGGCAACAAAGGAATACAATAAAAAAGGTAATGTTTATCCATGGGAAAAATATGGATATGGCAATGGTAAAAATATATGGGAGGGTAACGAAAAAGCTTTGTCTGTTCTTAATTTTATGAAGGCTCTTTCTGATGTTTCATGGAATAACAGTGGAAACAGAATGTATTCTCAAGTGGAATGTGCTGAGGTCTGTCGTCAGCTTATAACTGAATATCTGAATCTGTCAGAATTGAACTATCAGTTAATTTATAGTAAGATAAATGAAATCGTGAAACCTATTGAAAAGGCCAATGATGAAACGCAGTTTGGAATGAATGTGCTGGCAGAATGCAGGGCTTTGTGCAATCAGAATGGTGTAATATTGTGCAGCCTACTCAAGATTGAAAATGAAGACCATTCTCTGGCGGATTTGAGTTTTAAGGAATTGAAAGCATGGTGTGTGTTGAAAGATGCCATTATAGGTTTTGAAGATAAATGTTGTTATTCTTTGGGTGGTTCTATGGGACCAATGGCAATAGCTAGTCATGATTATGATTTTTCTGATTTGAGATATGCCGAAATTTGTGATAAACCATATACAAAGGTCTTATATGACAAAGACCTTGCTAGTAAAGCTGACAGTATATACAATGACTTTCATAAGGAATTAAGTGATATAAGTAGTTTGAAAAATAAAACAAAAGTTGAACGTGATGGTAAGCAGGCCTTAAAGCATTTGAAATATGCATATACTAACTTTATGAGATGTCGTAGCCAAGTTGTATTTAAGCAGCCTGGAGAGGCTAAAACGGAATATGAAAACAATACAAGACGTTATTCTAACGGAATTTTGGATATCTTTAATGATGAACTATTTTAACCCAACAAAATAAAACAGGAGTAGCTTCGAATTGATGCTACTCCTGTTTTTTTATATTGTTATTTGTCTTTTATAGCAGACTCTTTATTTCTGCGTCTAGATCTTTAATCTGTGCGTCACGCTTCTTCAATACGTTGTCTTTTCCGATAATGAAGAATGTTGGAATGTTCTGTACATTGTATTGAGCAAGAACCTGTGAGTTTGTTCCGTCCTCATCGCGTACACTTATCCAAGGAATTGCGGCAGTCTGAGTCTTCCAGAAGTGCTCGTCTGGGTCTACAGATACCTGATAGATTTCAAAGCCTTGTGCGTGATATTTGTTGTATAGTTCACGAAGCATCATGATGCGCTTTAGACTGCCTTCTCCGGCAAACATGTGGAAGTCTAGCAATACTACCTTGCCCTTTAGGTCTGATAGCTTGCGCACGTGTCCTTTGTTGTCGTTAAGTGCTATGTCGATAATTCCTGTCACACTTACCTTGCTTGCGTCAATCTTCTGTTGCTGTTCTGCCTGAATGATTCTCACGTCTTTCATTCCCTGCAATGCGATGTTGTGTAGGTTGAGTCCTCTTTCTGCTTTTGGATAATATGTGTCCCAGCTTGTGGCTACGGCAGCATAAACCTTTATATCATCCTTGTTGTTGCGTGGATTGAAAATCAGACCTTGGGTGTTGCCAAGTACTACAGTCTGGAACAATGCGAAGTAAGAACTTGCTTTCATTGGTTCCTTGAAGATGTAGTTACGCTTGATATTGTTCTTATATGCTTCAAGCAGTTGGCTTACGTTTGCTTCAACGGCATCAGTACCAAGATTAGGATTGTTTATGATAGAGTTTACATCGGCTTGCAGCTTTAACTGTAGTATCGCCAATTCCTTTATCTTAGAACAGTTCTCGCTGCCTTTTACTTCATATTTTGAAGCCATAGTAGGATATGCGCCATTAATGCTCACAGTCTCTGTAGAGTCTATGCTCACGTTGATAATCTGACCGGCGATACGCAGACGATAGAATTCTGGAGCTTTCGGAGCTTTCCCATCAAAAGAGAAACTACCGTCTTTATCCAGTTTTACAGAGTCAAGTACAACAGGACCGTTCAAACTCATGTTCTCAAAATACAGAGTGGAATCCTTTGCATTGGAAATCTCACCTGTTACATGGAATTTCTTGTTGTTACAAGAAACCATACTCATTGCGGCAAGAGCTATTGCGGCAATTGAAAAGATCTTCGATATCTTCATTTCTGTAGCTTTTTCATGTTATGCTTTGCAAAAGTACTGTAAATCGGCAGAAATACAAAAAATATATTCATTTTTTATTTCTAAATGCTCTATTTTGTAACTCTTAACCAATCCACGTCTATCCATCCGCGATTGTTCTTTCCCTCAGGTTCCTTACTCACGAATCCTATTTTTGCACCAATCCATTTGCCTTCTTTCATTGTGAATATATTACCAACATCATGGAATGTCTTTCCGTCTGAACTCCATGCAAATTGACATTTTCCTGCGTTCACGCTCATTCTCATGTATATGTCTTCGTGTATTGCTGGCTGATAGTCAATCTTGTCTTTTGCTGTTGCGTCAAGAGTTGCAATAATCTTACAGTCTTCGGCTGTTTCTTTGTCGGCATTCTTGCATGTTATCTGTTGAAGTTGGAACTTGTTGCCTACGCGTTTTACCACAAGTGCTGAATAGTCAAGTCCCATCATGATGATTCCTCCCATTTGGTTCTCGTTCTTTGTAGTTAATCGTAGCTTTGCCGTGGCGGTGAAGTTGTCGGCAGGAGTTTTTTGTAATAGTAGATTGGGAGTATGCCATATCGTTTGGTTACTCTTGTTATTGTATATTCTGAATACTCCAAAGCTTGTTGGCATTCCGTATACATCTTTGTAGTTCGCATGCCATTGCCATTGCAATCCCATCATTGGAGAGTTGAATTCATCACTTTCCTGTGGGTTTACGATAGTTTTGCTATCTGATTTCGGCTTGCGGAATTTCTCGTATGGAGTACCATTATTTCCCATGATAGGCCAACCTGTCGACCAATCTATCGGTTGCAGATGTACTACTCTTCCGTAAGGTCCTTTGTCTTGAAAGTGCATAAACCAGTCTTCGCCTTGTGCTGTGTGCACCCATCCGCCTTGATGAGGTCCGTTGATATTGCTTTTGCCTTGTTTCATCACTACTTTACTTTCATAAGGACCGAATGGTGACTTAGACCGCATGGCAAGTTGGAAACCTGTTGGCACACCACCTGCAGGACACATAATCCAATACCATCCGTTGCGCTTGTAGAACTTTGGACCTTCGCAAGTACGGTTTTCGTTTCCGTTGCCATCAAACACGATCACGGTTTTCCCTATTGCATGTGTTCCATCTGCCGAAAGTTCTCTTACCGTCAAAATTGATGCGAAGTTATTACGGCTGTTAGCCCATCCGTTTACGAGATAGCAGCTCCCGTCATCGTCCCATAATGGGGTTGTGTCAATAATTCCCTTACTCTTTATCACGCATATTGGTTCGTCCCATTTCCCAGCAGGATCTTTTGTCTTTACCATGAATACGCCGTAATCAGGATCTCCCCAATATATATAGTATTCGCCGTTATGGTATCTAATGCTAGGTGCCCACACACCCATGCCGTGTGCTGGTTTGCTGAATATAGAGTCTGGTTCTAGACTGTCAACAGCATGTCCTATGATTTCCCAGTTCACGAGGTCACATGAATGCAATACTGGCAGTCCAGGAATACAGTTGAACGAACTTGCTGTGAGATAATAATCATTTCCCACAGCAACAACATCCGGATCACTGTAATCAGCATTAATTACTGGGTTTGTATAAGTTCCATCTCCGTTGTCTGGACTCCAGACTTGCGATTTGTATTGCGCCATCATCATCGATGGCAAGCAAATCATAATAGCCAAAATCTCTTTTTTCATACTTTAGTGTTAGTCTTTAATCGTGTAGTTGTTGTTTTCAAATATATCTGTTTTATTTCAGAGAGTGAATCCATTTTGCCATATCGCTTAGCACTTCTGGTGACACCGTTTCCTCTATTGACCGATATTCACTTAAGGCTCCTGTTGTGCAATGCTGAAAAAGATGGTTTAATGAAGGATATTCACGAATAAAATTATATTTATTCTCATGAAGATTCTTTTTTATTCCAGCTAAGTTTAGCGATGAAATCACCTGAAAGTCCTTGTCGCCGTCGATAGCCATGACAGGACATCTTGTCGCAGCGATGTCGGCTGCAGGATCATAATCAATGAAATAGTTTAGCCAAGGTGACTTTTGAAACATTATGCTTGTTCTGAATTGTAGGGTAGTAACTCTTTTTGCCTGTCCTGCTAGTTCCACAGCTTTGTTAGTTTGTGCCGTAAGAGCAGTGTCACCTTTGACTCCAATACCAGCCATGCTGATGATAAAGTCAACTTTACCTTTTGCTCCAAGCATAAATGCTATCGAACCGCCTTCGCTATGGCCGAGTACTCCAACCTTACCGAATTTCTTTGTAGATTTCAGATAAGCAATACCAGCTTCTGCATCACGTGCAAAGTCTTTCGTCGTTGCATTTTTTACGTCACCACCTTTAGACTCACCAAAAGTGCGGTCGTCATATCGCAGTGTTGCGACACCGTTGCGAGCAAGATAATCTGCAATTACCAAGAATGGCTTATGGTTAAACACCTCTTCGTCTCTGTTTTCAAGTCCACTTCCTGTTACCATCAGTACAACGGGAGTCTTACCTTTTTGGTAATTCACAGGATAGCACATTGTTCCCGCAAGCATTGCTTTGTCTGTAACATTCGTGAATGTCACTTCTTCCGTTTTATATAGATATGGTTTGGTCGGATTTTGTGGACGATTAAGTTTCTCCTCACCTCGTTTGAGATTAAGTGGAAAGCTATATCCCATTTGTGAGAATCCACCAATGATTTCATCTCCGTTTAAGTGACCTTTGAAAGATGCTCCCAGATTAGCAATACTTATCGCAATTGAATCTGACGAACAATAGTCTACTTTTGCCGGAATATCATTTGCTCCTTGGTCAGGACTGTCTAGTGACGATATTGCATTTCCATTTGAATCATGGCTTACGTGGATAACGATGGTCAGAGTTTGTGTACAGGCATTAAGTTTTCCTGTCCAAACACCATCTATTCTGTTTTGTGCGTAAGATGTTGTTGCTAATAGTATAGCAAATAAAGATAATAATTTTTTCATGTGTCATAGTTTTATATTTAACAATGCAAATATATATCATTTTATTCATAAAAGGAAATATAAATACAACTTCTGAATTAACAACTGGTTCTATCATCATATAATAAGAGACATACTCAAATCACTAAAAGTCTCTATTTCCGTTTCTATATAGCATGTTGAGTGGTTATTTCCATTTTGGAAACAGTCGTATATTTCCACGTGAGGCAAAACCAAAATATGCGAGTGAATAAAAATAATGAAGCGGTTGTTTTCGTGCAAAGAACTCATTATAAATATGCTGTTAAAGTGAGTGTTGGAATGTGTTGCTTTAAATAAGATGAAAGATAATTCGATATTTTTTTAAAAGTGGAATAGGGGTAACTGATATGATAGATGTTCTATAAGTATAACAAAACAATTTTTATAATAAACAATGAAGACAATAAAAGGATTAAGTATTTTGTTTTTGGCTGTATTAGCCTGTTTGAATACAAATGCGCAAGAAAAGAAGGCAGTACAAATTGCATTTATTTATCCGGTTGGGACAGCTGGAACTAATTCTGTAGATTATAAGAATAACTTTTCGTTCAACATTATCGGTGGATTAAATGGTGGCGTAAACGGATTCGAATTTGGATCTGTGGCAAATATTAATCAAGGAGACGTGAACGGATGTCAAATATCTGGAGTTTGCAATGTCACATCAGGTAATAATAGGGGAGGAATTGTTTCGGGAGTTTGCAATATGGCGTCGGGAGATAGTAAAGGACTTCTGCTGTCTGGAGTTACAAACTTAACTAAGGGACAATCGATAGGCGTAGCAATTTCCGGCGTAGCAAACGTCTCTGATTCACATAACGGATTACAGTTGTCTACAATCAATTTTGTTAAGAACAATTTATATGGAAGTCAGATAGGCGTAGTGAATTATGCTAAAAAAGGGAAAGGAATCCAAATTGGCGTTGTAAATGTTTGTGGTGCCGATGATGATGTTCTCCCGATTGGTCTTTTCAATGTAGTTAAAAATGGATATTATGCTTTCGAAGTTTCTACTAATGAACTCTTTATTACAAGCTTATCTTATAAGATGGGCAAGGAAAAGTTTCATACCATATTCAGAGCCGGCATTGGCGAACACAATGATAAGTCGGTGTTTAGTACAGGATTGGGCTTTGGTTCAATAATTCCTATAAAGGACAATCATAAATTAAATATGGAACTGATTTGCGATGCTCTTCATTACGACTGGAAATGGGGTGACAACAAAATGAATTTATTAAACCAATTCAATTTGAACTATCAATATCAGGTAACAAAGCATCTCGGAATAAAGGTGGGACCAAGTTTCAAGACATTTGTCACTAATCAAAAAGAAAACGGAGAATTTGCCAGCGTAATCAAAATGCCGCATACACTCTTTGAACATAGTGGAAGTAAATATAAAGTTGCAGGCTGGATTGGTTTTAATGCAGGAATCGTATTTTCTCTTTAAAACAATAGTTCGTTATAAAATTATTCGTTATAAGAAGTTCATGCCACCTGATAAGCCGCTATATCAATGAGTTCTTTGACCAGTTTATC
>RCMY010001742.1_pt1 | contig 31460 bp, 34 predicted proteins | sample 2041341 | NCBI WGS metagenome assembly RCMY01 (sample SAMN09708234, study PRJNA481090) | Marine sediment metagenome, whole genome shotgun sequencing project. | reverse complement strand
CAACCCCGAAATCGGCTACCAACCACTCCACCCCAAAACGTGAAGAACCCCCGAACCGAGGGTTCGGGGGTTCCGATGTCCTGAGACATAACACGAGCGGAAGGTGAGGGATTCGAACCCTCGGTGACCCGGAGGCCACAACAGCTTTCGAGGCTGGCCCATTCGTCCGCTCTGGCAACCTTCCGTCGACAAGGCTAGTTACCGCAGTGGGCCTCGCCAACCACCCGGTGCGACCCAATCCTGCCGCAGCGGTGTCTGCGGATCGTCAGATTTGGCCGCCAGGTCGCCACTAGAGTTTCGCTCATGGCCTATGACGAGGAGCTCGCCGAACGAATCCGAGCGCTCGCCGTCGACGAACCACCGCTCACCGAGAAGAAGATGTTCGGGGGTCTTGCCTTCTTGCTCGACGGGAACATGGCCATCGCTGCCAGCGGTAGCGGCGGGCTGATGGTGCGCATCGACAGGGCGGATTTCGATGAACTGATGATGCGGCCTGGGGCGGGACCGATGGAGATGAAGGGCCGCACGATGAACGGATGGCTGTACATCGAACCAGCCGGCCTCGATGGCGAAGATGCGCTCGCCGAGTGGTTGTCGATCGGACTCGACTTCGCCCAGACGTTGCCACCGAAGTAGCTGCCGGCTCAGTCCTCGAAGAGCTCGGGAGGGAACCCCCCGGTGCTGACGGGGCTCCATCGGGTCGGCCTGATCACGATGGCACACTTGCCCTGATCGACCATCGCTTGTCGGTACTCATCCCAGTCCTCGTGTTCTCCGCTGATCGCTCGGAAGTACTCGACCAACACATCGCCCGCCTCGGGCATGTCGAGTACCTCGGCATCACCGTCGATCTGCACCCACGCGTCGTTGAACTCACCACCCATCACGGCGACCGATGCACGCAGATTGCGGCGGATGTTTTTCGCTTTGGCCCGGCTTGGATAGGTCGCGACAACCAGTCGTCCATCGGGGACCATTCCACCGGCGACCAGACTCATCTGTGGCCGGCCGTCGGCGCGGGTCGTGGCGAGAATCCACTTGTTGTTGCCCGTGAGGTGGGTGGCGAGACCATCGGCATCGACGGTCGTATTTGTGGCGATGTACTTCGCCCGGCGGTCATCTCTCGGCAGCTTCTTCACGGGGCGACACTACTCTGGGGCGATGCAACGCCCCATGCGGATCATCGAAGACGACCTGACCGGCGAGGCGATCCAGGAGCTGCTGAGAATGCACGCCGAAGGCATGCTCATCAGTTCGCCGGAAGGTGCCTGTCACTTCTTCGACCTGGCCGGTTTGCAAGCACCAGAGGTCACCGTCTGGTCGATCTGGTCGGGCGAGGCGCTGGCTGGTTGTGGGGCCATCCGGGAAATCGACGCGACCCACGGCGAGGTGAAGTCGATGCGCACCGCCGAAGCGCACCTCGGCAAAGGCGTCGGCCGAAAGATGCTGCAACACATCATCGACACCGGTCGCGAGCGCGGTTACCAGCGGATCAGCCTCGAAACCGGCTCGACACCGCAGTTCGACGCAGCCATCCACCTCTATGAGAGCTTCGGTTTCGAACGGTGCGATCCGTTCGACACCTACGAACCCAACGACTTCAGTCTCTTCTTCACGCTGAACCTCGGGTAGCTCGTCGGGAACCTCGGTCAGCGCTCGGCTGCACCGCAGAGCACGAAGAAGCGCTGCACTGCAGCGGCGGCATGGCGTTCCAACGCGGCAAGATTCGGTGGGTCGTCACCGAGAAGAACACGGATCTGCGCATCCTCGACGACCAACCCGTAGAGCAGGGTGAAACTCGCCGCCGGGTCGCTGATCCGAATGATGCCATCGCGACCGAGTTCGCCAAGATACTTCTCGACCAGAGGTCCGACCCTGTGCCGACCGCTGGCCAGGAGAAGCTGCGAGAGTTCGGGTGAGCTCATTGCCGCTCGGTTGAGCGCGACCGATTCTTCTCCCGTGAGGAGGCGAAGCAAGCCAACCGCGAATCCGGTCAAGACATCGTGGGGAGATCCGCCCTTCTGCAGGGCGCGTTCCACATTCGCTGCTGTCCTGTCGGCATTGCTGATGATGAGCGCGGCGAAGAGTCCCTCGCGATTGCCGAACCACGAATAGAGCGTTTCCTTCGACGCGCCGGCTCGTTTGGCGACCTTGAGCATCGTGACGCCATCGAAGCCGTGCTCGATGAGCTCGGCCATTGCCGCCTGTGCGATGGCATGTTCTCGCGCTTTGCGTTCGCCGGCCCGGGGTCTGCCGCGACGTGAGGAGTCAGTGGAATCGGCGCCCATGGTTGACAAGCGTACCAGTGCGTACGTATATTCGTAACTACCGTACCAAAGAGTACGATTAATAAGGAGCACTCGAATGACCACCGCCTTCGCCACACGAAACTCGACTTCCGACACCGCACCATCGGCAATCGAGCGCCCGACGCTCATCGACCGGGCGACCGTTTCGCGGGCCAGCAACATGGCTGCTCTTACACTGACCGGCCTGTTTGCCGGGTTCTTCGGCACCTACTCCTTCTCCGTCGTGCGAGGACTCGCGATCGCAGACGACAGCACTTACGTCGCTGCGTTTCAAGGCATCAACGAGACGATCCGCAACGTCGAATTCGCACTGGTTTTCTTCGGGGCGCTTCCGGCGATCCTCCTTGCGCTCATCGCGAACAGAGGGCGCAACGGCCAGGTGTTCCGGCTTGCGGCACTGGTGCTGGTCTTCGCCACGATGGCAATCACCTTCGTCGGCAACGTGCCACTGAACAACGAACTGGCCGAAGCCAACGCGTTCGATGCACAAGCCGCAACCGCAGCCCGTGCTGCATTCGAGAACACGTGGAACCAGCTGAACCTCGCCCGCACGGCAACGTCAGCAATCGCCTTCATCGCACTTGCCGTGGCACATCGGGCCTAGCCCGCCCGCAGTTGCTCGATCCGTTCAGGCCCACCCGGCAGCTTCGATGCGAGGTTGCTGGTTGGGCTGACCACATTCCAGACCGGCGAGATCTCACCACGCGGCACGCCAGCGTCGAGGGCCTCCAGGCACAACTCGGCAACGATGCGCAGGTTCATTCCGGTCATGACAGGGCACGCACCGTCTGCGCCATGACGAGAGGCAAGCCGATTTCGGAGCTCGGTGAGTTCGATGGTCTCGCTCGTAGCCAGCTCATCGACCTCACGTTGGATATCGGCAGGACTCGGGATGAGCACGGTGGTTCCCGGTTCGAGATCGGCGAACTTCTTCTCGTTCACTCGGGTGTAGGTGGGTTTGGCCGTATCGAAACGGTCCTGCCATGTCGCAGCGAGCATCAGATCGCCCCGTCGGCGTCGATCGGGAACAGGATTTCGGTGAGCAGCTCTGCTTCGCTGACCTCAGCCGGGCTGTTGAGATAGACCTCGCGGTTCGGTCCAACAATGTTGTGACCATGCTGTTGTATCCACGCGACAACCGCGGCGTACGACTCGCCCATGTTTGCGTACGAACCACGATGCATGACCGACGCTTCCACGCAGCCTGGGATGTCAATGATCTCGACGTCTCCCTCCACCCCAGCCTTGGCAGCGACCGGCACAGCCATGGCGATCTCGCCGATCGTATCGCCATCGGGCGCCTGGAAGTAGAGCGTGAACGGAAGACCGACAGGGTCAATGTTCTGTTCTTCGAGGAACGACATCACATGACCGAATCCTGTCGGGATGTCTTCGAAAATTTCTGTGTGGGTCGTGGGTGTGCGCCACAGTGCAGCGGTGAGCGCGGGAGCTTGCTTGACGATGACTTCGGTACTCATGACAAATTCCTTCAGGTTGATGCGGCGCTGTAGTTCGTGCGCCTGCTTGGTGAGCTCGTCACGCTGGTACTCCAGCGCAGCGAGGTGTGACATCAACATCGATTCGGCGTCATCGCCATCGAGCGTCTCGGCGATCTGCGACAACGGCATGCTCACCATTCGCAAAGAACGGATCGCATCGGCGCGAGCGAGTTGCTCGAGCCGGTAGTACCGGTAACCAGACTGCGGGTCAACGAACGCGGCAGGAAGCAATCCAGACTCGTCGTAGTTCCGCAACGACTTCACGGAAAGACGAGAGGCTCGGGCGAATCGACCAATCGGCATCAACATCACATCACCACCATCGAGTCTCCCCACATGGGAGAGTCAAGCGAAAGTTTTGGGATGTTGAAAATTGCCGAGACTCCGGTGCGAATCACCGCCTACGACTCAACTCTGACCATTACCTCATCGAGCGGTTTGCGCTGTAGGTCTGGCACACGAACTCCGGGCAATGGAAAGCCGACCGGGAACAACACGAACGGGCGCTCGTTCTCGGGCCGCCCGAGCGTCTTGGTCAAAAACGCCATCGGTGACGGGGTGTGGGTGAGCGTTGCCAGTCCCATGTTGTGGAGCGCGGCGATGAAAAGTCCAGCAGCGATCCCACAGCTCTCCTTCACGTAGTAGTTCTTGCGCCGTTCGCCATCTGCACGTCGTTCGTACCGCTGCTCGAAGAGCACGACGATCCACGGAGCGATCTCGAGAAACTCTTTGTGGTGGTCGGTCCCGATCGGTGCGAGCGCTTCTTGCCATTCGCTGTTCATCCGGTTTTCGAGGTAGTTGACGCGCTCCTCTTCCTCTGCGGCCACTCGGATGGCACGCTTCACGGCGGGATCGTTCGTGGCGACGAACGTCCAAGGCTGTTTGTGTGCTCCCGACGGAGCCGTCGATGCAGTGAGGATTGCTTGCTCGACAAAGCAGACGTCGACCGGGTCGTCGCTGAACAGTCGCACCGATCGTCGAGATTCCATCAGCTCGTATAATGCGGCGGCTCGGGCAACCATTTCCTCGCGGTCGAAACGCTCCGGCGCGTACTCGACGAACGGGTACGCGGCCGCCAGCTCATCTGGTGGATACGGGTAGTGGTACAGCTCGCCCTCAGTCATGTCCTCGACGTTACGACATCTGCTCAAACGGTGGCGCGGCCAGCGAGGTGCACTACTAGAGTGCGAATCAGGAACACCTTCAAGGAGATATGACACTCATGTTGAACGTCTTGGCCACACTCGCCAACCGGCTCCCCGCCGATGAAGTCAGCGCCCACTGCGACGGCCCCTGCGGTGTCTACGACCCCGCATCGGCGCGCATCGCCGCCGAAGCCGTCCTCTCGATGAGCAAGAAGCTCGTCGACGCCGGCCCAGCAACGACCCTCGAGGCGCAAAATACTCAGGGCCGCTACATCGCCATCAAGGAAGAGCAGGCTCAGATCGCCAAGGACGAGCTGCTCATTCTCTGGACCGATTACTTCAAGCCACCACATCTCGAGGACTACCCCGACCTTCACACCACCTTCTGGAACGCCGCGAAGTTGTGTTCAGACGCCAAGACCCACGTCAGCGTTGAGGTTGCCGAGAAGCTGATGGCCGCCGTCGAAGAGATCCACAACATCTTTTGGGCCACCAAGGGCCGCGACGATGCCTGGGTCACCGCAAGCTGAGCGAGCCTCTTCCAACCGCTGGTTTCTTCGAGTTCCTCCGCTGGACGACCGGACTGCGCAAGCGTGTCCGCGTCCGCGGAGCCTCGATGGAACCCGGGCTTACCCATGGTCAGGTCGTCTTCGTCGACAAACGGGCGTACCTGACCCGCCCACCCAACGATGGCGACATCGTTGTGGCACACCATCCGCTCGATGATGTCGAAATCATCAAGCGCGTCGAATTCGTCGACGAAGGTGCGTACCTACGAAGCGACAACCGCTCCGAGCCCGGCGCGCAAGACAGCGGTTCGTTCGGTTTGGTCGGACTCGAGAACGTGTGGGGACGCGTCACCTCGATCGTGCCGCGCGTGGCCTCGCCACAACCCTCCTCCTCGTAGCATCAAGATCGTGACCTCGGATCTCTACCGTTGGCAGGCAGCCATGGGCGTGATCTCAGGCGCACTCGTTGCCGACGCGCTTGTCAACGACCAGTCCTGTTGGGCCGCGAATGGGATGACATCGCTCGATCGAGCTGAGGCCCACCTCGCGGGCACACCACTTCCCCTCGACATCGAACCTCGACACGCCGTGCCGGTCGCGGTCGGGTTGGCGGCCGGTGCATCACCGTTGCTGTTCGATCCCACCACCGTCTCGCTCATCGACGCCATCCGTACCGGCCTGGGCCAGACCGACCGCATCGTGCAGACCAACCCACTTCTCGCAAAGGCAGCTGCACTCGCTCGAACGGGCCGATTTGTCGACGCTGTGGCAGGCGCCGGCAGCGATGGTGAGCTGGCCATCCTGGTCGGCGCTTTCGCTGGACTCGAGGGTGGGCTCGGCGCAATCCCGGCCCGCCTGGTCTCGACGTTCGGTTCGCCCGAGGGTGGACGGGGACGCAGGTACATGTGCAGCCTCACCAACCGATTGCTCGGAGTGAACAAGCCGAACTGGTACGACCCGAGACATCGACGCGGACCAAAAGAGGTGCTCCCAGGTCTCTGGCTCTCGAACCTGCATGGGCTGTCCCGATTCACGAGCGAACACCCGGACGGTTTGGTTCTCTCGTTGTGCAATGAAGAAGGGCGGATCGATGCTCATCCAGAGCACGTCACCTTCCACCTCGAGGACACGCCACGCACCGACGCGAATCCCAGCCTGGCCGTGGTGCTCGACGAGGTTCTCCGCGAAATCGCCGAGGCACGAGCCAGGGGCCAACCTGTTCTGGTGCACTGTCGACATGGAGCCTCTCGGACCGGTTTGATTCTCCGCCTCCTGTTGGTCAGCGAGCACGGGGTCCGCCCCGACGATGTCCTTGCCGAAGCACAGTGCTATTGGTCCCACACCAGCTCGTGGAATCACGACTGGACGCAAGAGGTCGAACGCCGCTACGCCCAGATCTGTGCAGCACAGCGCGCCACATAGGCACCTGCAGCTACACAGATTCGCCGGGGTGTCACATAGAGTCGACGACATGAAGATCGCTGTCGTGCAACATGAGATCGCGTGGGAATCTCCAGAGCAGAACTTCGATGCGCTTCGTCCCCAGATTGCCGAGGCAGCCTCGATGGGGGCCCGACTGATCGTCTTGACCGAAACCTTTTCGTGGGGATTTACGATGAACACCGCTGTCGCACGAGAGCGGCCTGACGGACCCTCAACGCAGTTTCTTCTCGAGCAGGCTTCGACGACGGGTGCGTGGATCGTCGGATCGATTCCCGTGTCGGACGATGGTTCCGAACTGCCCAACAACCGGATGACCTTTGCCGGGCCCGCCGGAGAGCTCCACACCTACAACAAGCAGCACCCGTTCACCTTCAGTGGCGAGGACAAGAGCTACCGAGCGGGCGATCGATCGAACACGATCAGCATTGAAGGTCTCCGCATCAGCCCGTTCGTGTGTTTTGACCTGCGCTTTGCCGATGATTTCTGGGATCTGGCACCGAGTACCGACTGTTATCTGGTGATCGCGAACTGGCCTGCGAGTCGAAGACACCATTGGCGCACGCTCCTCACGGCCCGCGCAATCGAAAATCAGGCATGGGTGATAGGTGCCAATCGTTTCGGTCGCGATCCAAACGTGAGCTACTGCGGCGACTCGATGATCATCGATCCGTTCGGCGAGATCGTTGCAGACACGGGCGACTCGGCCGGAGCGACCATCATCGCAGCCGATGTCACCGCCATCCGCGTCACCGAAGTCCGGGCGCAGTTCCCCTTCCTCGCCGACCGTTAGGGGGTCGCGCCTCGCTTTCTCCTTTCTCTCCCGCGGGGTCGCGCCTCACTTTCTCCTTCGCTGTCACACTCGATCCGTAGTGTGTCGCGCAACTTCCCCTGTCAATACAACGACGACAGGATCGCGCCGTGGCCCGACCACTACGCATTGGATACCCCGGTGCCTGGCACCACCTCATGAACCGGGGTGCCCGTCACCAGCTGATCTTTCTCTGTGAGGAAGACCGCTACGAGTTCCTCGATTTGCTGGCGACGATTCACGAACGGTTCGGCATCGAGCTCAATGCCTACTGCCTCATGGGCACCCACTATCACCTGCTTGTCTTTGACCCCGACGGCGAACTCACGCGGGCGATGCACTATCTCGACAGCGTCTACGCACAACGGTTTAACCGTCGAAGCGGCTTTGATGGACCGGTCTTCAAAGGCCGATTCACTTCGAAGTTGGTTGATTCTGATGGCTACCGCCATCTCGCCGCCCGGTACATCCACCGCAACCCGATTGAGGCCAACTTGACCTCACGCCTCATCAGCTACAAGTGGAGCAGCTATCCGATCTTCATGGATCCGTCCAAGCCGATACCGCCTTGGCTGTTCCGCGACGCTCTCGATGCGGGCGGCTTGCGCACACCCGGCCAACTGAAGCGCTCGACCGAATGTCCGCTGCATGGTGTCGGGCCCGAGATATTCGAGAGTTCGGATGCAGTCGTCGGGTCCGAAGCGTTCATCGAGGCTGCCCTGAAGACCTCCTCAGAAAACCACGAGACGCGCGGACAGTACAGGGCGACGATGCCGGCCACACCGGTATTTAGAATGGAGGTGATCGTCGCACGAGAGTTTGAGATCAATCTGAGTTCGCTGTACGTGACCCACCGCGGGAGGCCGAACGTTGGACGGCTGATCGCTGTCGGTCTTGCGCAGCAGATCTGTCGACAATCGCTCAGCGAGATCGCCGATCGGTATGGGTTTTCAACGCCGAAGAGCGCCGGTTCTGCAGTTGCTCGTTTCAGGGAACGACTCACCGATCAAGCATTCGCGATCGAGGCGAGACGCATCGCGTCGTTGTGTGAGAAGGGAGAGTTGTGTGAGAAGGGAGAAAGTGAGGCGCGACCCCGCGGGAGAGAAAGGAGAAAGTGAGGCGCGACCCCTTAGATGGTGTCGAGAATGCGGTAGCCCTCGCAGAGGCAGCCTGGGTTTTTCTCGGCGTCGAAATGGTCGACGCCGCTTTTCGTCGCCACGGCGGCAATTCGTTCGCCCCAGTCGCGCATCAGCACGGCCAAGTCGGAGTCGGCGTCACGTTTGGCCACCTGGGATGCATGTTGGCGAAGCGCACGCATCTTCTGGTCGAAAGAATCGGTGATATCGACGAACAACGTGGGCTCGATCTGTCCGACCCAAACGTTGTTCACCGTGTGTGGTGCATAACCCTGGTCCAGAAGCTCAGCGGTGAACGCCCGGGGATTGCGCGCATCGGGATAGACCGCCCGAAGTGTGGCTTCGGCAGTCTCGAGGTGATCTGGGTGACTCCCGTAGACACTGTCGTAGTTGCGCTCGGGAGACTGACTGATCACCACATCGGGCTTCTCGATCCGGATGACTCGAGAGATCTCACGCCGAAGCGCGAAATTGGCCTCGACCATGCCATCGGGGTGTCGCAACCAGTGCACGCTCGACACGCCGACCTCAGCCGCTGCCGCAGTTTGCTCCGCCTCACGCATGGCCGCGAGTTCGGTACTACTGACCGTCATGTCGTCTTCGCCGGCCTCGCCCGACGTGACCAAGCAGTACGCCACATACGACCCGGCCGCCGTCAGCTGGGCAACGGTTCCGGCAGTTCCGAAGTCGATGTCGTCAGGGTGTGCAACGACCACGAGGACCCGCTCTGGTATTTCGATCGGGCCGTCTTTGGTCAAGAACTGTGCGGTCATACGAACACGCTACGGTGGCAACGGAGGAGTCCCTATGAACGCAGATTCACAGAACGCCAAGGACCTCAATCGCTCGCAGTTCGGCGCCAATGCGAACAACTACGCTGACAGTGTCGTCCATGCCAAGGGAGCAAGCCTTGCCCGGATGGTCGAGCTCACCCACCCGCAGCCAGACTGGCACGCGCTCGACATCGCAACCGCAGCTGGACACACCGCATTCGCCTTCGCACCACACGTGCAACACGTGGTCGCCAGCGACCTGACACCCGAGATGGTCGAGCTCGCCGCTGCCAGGGCACTCGACCTCGGCCACGCCAACGTCAGTACCCAACTCGCTGACGCCGAAGATTTGCCCTTCGAAAATGAGAGCTTCGATCTGGTCACCTGTCGGATCGCACCACATCATTTTCCCGATCCCGCGGCATTCGTCGGCGAGGTCTCTCGGGTGTTGAAAGCGGGTGGCACCTTCACGATGGTCGACAATGTCGTTCCCGACGATCCCGAAGTCGCCCTCTTCTGCGACGACTGGGAGCGACGACGCGACCCAAGTCACGTCGGCTGTCTGTCGATGACCGAATGGACCGATCTGATGACCACGGTTGGCCTACACATCAGCGACGCCGAGACAGCACCAAAACGAATGGGTTTTCAGTTCTGGGTCGACAACATGGACGTGCCCGCCGAGCTCCGGCCTGACCTGCTCACCGACCTGCTCGGTGGAACACCGGCGGTCAAAGCCTTTCTCCGACCTGAAGGTTTGACACAGGCAGATGCTGCGTTCTTCTTGACCGAGGGGCTGATCGTCGCCTCGAAGTGAGGCGACGATCGCCGTTCGAATCAGCTGTCGATGAGCCCGGCCATCTCGGAGGTGCGGTCAACAGCATCAGGGGCACTGATCGTGATGTCGGTGCCGTAGTCGGCAAAGTTCTGCCACGTGTCGACCACGACTTCGATGTCGCCAAACCCAAGTGACTCGGCGCCTTCGAGGTCGCCGAACATCGACGACATCATCGCACCCATGTCCATGGTGGTCTCGATTCGTCGGACGAGCCCATCGGCATCCAACATGATGGTCATATCGACCGTGAGCTGCTCGAGCGATGGAAGCATTGCTTCAACCATGGCGGCTTCGGGAGAACCCGAGGCCACTCCGAACGTCTCCATCGACCCCAGCTGATCGGTGATGTCCATGTCCAAGGCTTCGTAGTATTCGGCCATCGAAAGGTTGGCGGTGTACACGGTCACCGGGGTGCCGCCCACAGTGCTCGAACCGGCGTTGGTCACGGCGTCGACGCCGCGTAAAGCATCGATCAGCGCAGCTGGATCCGTCACCTGTGCGCCTTGGCCAAATTGTTGGACGAGCGCCGCCGCATCGGTTCCGCCAACGCTCTCGAGCGCAGCAAGATCTACCGACACCGGTCCATCGGCGAAGATCGACAGCTCGGCGGCTGCCGCTGGATCCATTCCGCCGAGTGAAGCTGCGAGACTCGACATGTCGATGACCATCATCGAGTCGACGACCCAGACTTCCATGGTCATGTCACCGAAGTCTCCGAGGGCCGCAGCGAACACGGGGTTCGAAATATCGATGTCCATCGACTCGAATGTGGCCATCATGAACGAGCCGCGAGATCGACCCGAACCCGACTGTCGGTACCCGACACTTCGCCGGTGACGAACGCCGCTTCGGGAGAGATGTCGAGATCCATGCCGAGCATGCTCATCTGCATCGACATTCCCTGTTCGAAGGAATAGCTCAGCTCTTCGCTTGCCTGAATCGCATACGCGAGCACCTGTGCTGTCTGAACCGGAGCATCGGGTACAGCAGCATCGTCGGGAGCGGTCGAATCGTCGCCAACGGCTCCGAGTGCTGGGGCTTGGGACTGCCCGCTGTCCTGCGAATCGTCGGATGTGTCGTCATCTGCCGCACGCGCCGGGTCGGAGGCGTCGCCCTCGACGTCTGCGCTGTCCCACGAGCCGTACTCGGCGTCTTCGTCAGCCGCGGCGGCTGTCGTCGTCTGTGATTCTGTGTTCGATCCGCACGCAGAACCCAGAAGGGCGAGTAGTGCAAGGACGGCGAGGAGCCGTCGAGTGCGTCCGTTATGTGGGATCGATCCGTGTGAGCCAACCATGTGTATCCTCCGACTTTCCGGTCTGAATGTCGGTGAGCGCTTGGCGAAGCTTGAGTGTTGTCTTGCCGGGTTGTCCGTCTCCCACGGAAATTTGTTCTCCTCGCGTGATCACTTTGCCGACCGGCGCAATCACTGCAGCTGTGCCCGAGAGAAACATTTCGCCGTGTTCTGACCACGCTTGAAGCTCCGCGACTGGGATGCTGCGTTCTTCGACCGCATACCCCAGATCTTTGGCGATCTGAATGACGGATTTCCGAGTGATGCCGTGCAGGAACGAGTCATCGAGATTGCGTGTGATGAGCCGTTCGTCATCGGCAAGAAAGAAGTTGGATGCTCCGGTTTCGGTCACGTCATCGCCGCTTGCGAACAACACCTGATCGGCGACGTGGTCACGCTTGGCGTCGAGTGTTGGGCCGAGTGCCATCACGTAGTTGGCGCCACTCTTCACCGAGCCGAACTGTGGAGTGGTCCGTGGCATCTCCGTCTCTATGTAAATCGACAATGGACGCACTCCACCTGCGAAGTAGTCGCCAACGGGCGAGCAGATGACGTACAGCAAAGCCGACGCACTGGGTGCAGCCGCGGCACCGATGTTGGGGGAGACACCGATGAACGTTGGTCGGATGTACAACGATCCGGGAGAATCTGGGGTGAAATCGGCATTCGCCCGGACAGCGTCGATGATCATCGTCCGCAGCATCGCCGGGTCAGGGGGGGTCATGCGAAGTTTGGCGATGCTCAACAGCATGCGCTCGACGGAGTCATCAAGCCGGAAGATCGCCACGGATCCATCTTCCTGGCGGTGTGCCTTCAACCCCTCGAAACACTCGCTGCTGTAGTGCAACACGTGACTGGCTGGGTGCAGCGACAGGTCCTCCAACGGTTGCGCAGCGCCTGGATAGTCATAGACGCCGGCCTCGTATGTCGCACGAGTCATGTGGTCGCCGAAGAGAGTTCCAAAGGGTGAATTGAACGGATCTGGCTTGTCACTCATCCCGCCATTACTACTCGCTTCGTCGACCGTGCGCCATGACGCGTAGCTGGTGCGCTTGCTACGTTCGGCGGCATGAGCCCCGTAGTACAGACAACGACGAGCGATGGCGTTGCAACGATCACGATCGATCGTGAGCCCGTCAACGCGCTCAGGCCGGATCACTGGTCAGAACTCCGTCGACACATCGACGCCACATCGAACGACAAATCCATCCGCGCACTCGTCATCACCGGTGGTCCCGGTCGATTTTGTGCCGGCGCCGACATCAGCACGCTGCTCGAGCCGGCCGAAGAGCCGGCGTTGATGCTCCGACTTGTCGCCGAGGTCGCCCAGGCAATTCGTTTTCACCGCGTTCCGGTCGTTGCGTCGATCGATGGCCCAGCTCACGGCGGTGGACTGGAGCTTGCCCTCGCCTGTGACTTGCGTGTCGCATCGGCGTCATCGACTTTCGCCGCGTCGGGGGTGAACATGGGCCTGGTCGCAAGCGTGCGGTCACTCGCTGAAACAATTGGGTCGACCCACGCTCGCACGATGCTGCTCACGGGAGCACGAGTCGACGCTGCGACAGCCGATCGCTGGGGGCTGGTCAGCCACTTCGATGACGATCCGAGACAACGCTCCGCGGAGCTGGCTCGGATCATCGCCGATAAGTCACCGTTCGCAATCGAAGCGACGAAAGCCGCGCTCAACGCGGTCGATACCGCAAGCGCGGATGAACACGACCGGTTGATGACCGAATCCTTCAGCAAACTGGCCCAGAGTGCCGACCACGCCGAGGCGATCAACGCCTTCCTCGAAAAGCGTCAACCCAGGTTCAATCGCCGATGAGCGCCCTGTCGAATCAGGGATCGACAAGAACTGCAGGGAGTGGCCGTTCGTGCACGATCGCCAGATGGTCCGTCGTCCGCGTCAGCGCCACGTAGAGCAGTCCGAGACCATGCGATGACTCCATGATCTCGGCTGGCTCATCGACGATCACCGCATCGAACTCCATACCCTTTGAAGCCGCGGGAGTGAGACATCGAATTTGTGGGTGATCGATCTCCCAGGGGTGCATGGTGAGCACGGCGACGCGTCCACCATCGACCATCTCGACGAGTTGCACGGCAAGGTCGGAAACGAACGCAGAACGGTGACCGCGAGGCCCGACGTCGCTCGCCGACTGAGTTTTGGCCCCGTGGGTGAGGTCGTGGACGTGAACGGGGTGCCCGGATTGACGGATCGAGAGTGGTGGGCGGAGATTTGGGTCGAGTTCACGAAGCACTGCATTTGCGTACGCTTCGATTTCTTGGGGTGAGCGGTAGTTGGTGCTGAGATCGAACCGATTGATCTCCCCGAACTCCGCTGGCAACAGTGTGTCCCAACCACCCGGCTCGCCGGTCGTTCGCTGGGCAACGTCGCCAACGATCGTCATGGAGTTTCCGCGAGCGCGACGCGAAATCATTCGCCACTGCATCGGCGTGAGATCCTGCGCCTCGTCCACGATGACATGACCGAAGCGCCAGGCTCGCTCCCCCATCGATCGTTCTTCGATCGTCAGCGTGTCGGCGAGCTCGAAGTAGTCGTCGCTTTCGAGCTCGGCGATGGGAAAGCCGTCGGGGTCCGACACGATCTCACCGGTGATCTCGTCTCGCACCGGGTAACCAACCTGCGCCTCATGTTTCAGCGCCTCGCCAACGGCGTCGTTGTCTATACCCATTTTTGACCTACCGCCATTGTTCGTCCTCTTCGCCCTCACGCCACGCGTCGTAGCTGTCGACGGCGTCCTCACCTGGTTCGGGCTCGAGTTTTTCTTCGTCCTCGTCCTCCAGATCTGCTTCCTCGCCCCGCTGCTCGTCGACGGTGAAGACATCGTCCTCGTCAGCGAATTGATGCTCCATGTCCGATTCGACGTTTGTCGCTTCGGCCACGTCACCGAGCAACCACAACAGTTCATCGAGAAGCGGCACGTCGCTGCGGTACCAGCGGCGCCGCCACAGGTCTCGCTCTTTGACCCGTCGCCGATACATCAGCTCTGCTGCGTCGGCGTCGAGCCCGGCCACCGAACACGACATCCGCAGAAGAGCCTTCGACCCGAACAGATCGTTGAGCATCTGTTCGGGGGTGAGCACCGGCCAGTGTGCCTCACAGAAGGCGGACACCTCGGAGGATTCGTCGAGTGCTTCGCGAACGTCTCGCCGCTCGCCAAAGCCTGGTTCGTGTACTTCATCGATCATTCGGTCGAGAACCAGACTGCGCAACACGCCGGCGCCGGCGTTGTGTGTCGCCTGTCGGCCAGCGAGGCTGACAAACTGCTCGAGTTCCGCTGTCGCCACGACGATCCGACGACTGCCGTACCACGCGGTCAGCGGCTCCTTCGGACAACGTTGTCGCCGCGCAACAGCGTCGGCGAGAACCTGCGCCATTGCGGCACCGCCTTTCAGGTCGGCGACAGCGTCAGATGCGTCGGGGTCGGTGAGAACCCCAGGAAACAGTCGATCGACCGTGACCGACACGACGCCACTCTCACCAAGCGACGGGAGAACGTCGCTGATGTAGGCGAGGAACTCGGTGCTTGGTCCAACGATCAGAACACCGGTCTCGGCAAGGGCCGCCCGGTCGGCGTAAAGCAGGTACGCAGCCCGGTGAAGGGCCACGACGGTCTTCCCCGTACCGGGTCCTCCCTGCACCAACAGCGGACCCTTCGCAGACGCCCTGATGACCGCATCCTGTTCGGCCTGGATCGTGGCAACGACCGACTGCATCCGCCCATCGCTGCGCGTTGCGAGCGTCGCAAGTAGCGCCGCCTCGCCACGCAACGATTGGTGATCACCAAGGGTGTTGGCGTCGAAGATCTCGTCGCTGTAGTTGGTGAGTTTGGCATCGGTGAAGTGGAGGTGCCGACGATGTGACACCCCCATCGGCTCGAGTGGTGTGGCTCGATAGAACGGTTCGGCAGCACGAGCGCGCCAGTCGATCAGATACACGTCGTCGCCGTCGATGACGCTCATCCGCCCGATGTAGTCAGTGCCGAATTCTGCCGAGGTGATTCGACCGAACGCCAGCGCTTCACCTGCAGCCTCCAGTTCGCGAACACGTTTCCATGCGAGCAAAGTTCGGCCAGCCGCAGCGCGCGCCGTCGCCGCCTCGACGGCTGCTTCGGAGTCTTCGTCACCGACCTCCGCCTCAGTTTCGCGTGGGCCTTCTTCGGACAGGAACGAGGCCTCATCGGCGAGTCCGGTCGCATATCTTCTGGCCGACCCGACGTGGGCGCGATGCGCCCTCTGGATCCGGTCGACCGCATCTTGTTCACGCGCGAGCTCGTCGAGTGAGGCCACGGCGTGAGGCTCGGGGAAGGGATCCACGCCTCCAGCAAACCAGCAGAAACTGCGCTTGCATGGGATCGGGTGGTCGAGCCGTTGTGAAATACTCTCCGAACCATTGGACCCATGGTGAACCGCCGTGGTTCGACACGTCATCGATAAGGATGTCACGCATGAAGATCGGTTTCATCGGGCTCGGGAACGTCGGCGCAAAACTCGCCGGATCGATCCTGCGCAACGGGCTCGATCTCACGGTCAGAGATCTCGACCCGACGGCCGCCCAGCACCTCCTCGATGGTGGTGCAGCGTGGGCAGACTCACCCAAGGCGATGGCGGAGCGTTGCGATGTGGTGATCACCTGCCTTCCTTCCCCGGCAGCGAGCGCTCGGGTGCTCGAGGCTGATGACGGCCTGCTCGCGGGTTTCGGTCCCGGCAATATCTGGATGGAGATGAGCACCACCGACGAGGCCGAGGTCAAACGACTCGGCGAGAAGGTGCGAGCCGTCGGGGCAGAACCGGTCGACTGTCCGGTGTCGGGTGGTTGCCATCGGGCGGCCACGGGAAACATCGCGATCTTCGCTGGGTGCGAACGTTCGACGTTCGAACAGATACTGCCGATCCTCACGACGATGGGTCGCAAAATCCTTCACACCGGCGACCTCGGCTCGGCCTCGATGCTCAAAGTGATGACGAACTATCTTGCGACCGCGAACCTGCTCACCGTGTGCGAGGCACTGGTCACCTCGGCAGCGGCCGGAATGGATCTCAACACGACCTATGAAGCCATCGCGATTTCGAGTGGCAACTCGTTCGTGCATGAGACCGAAGGACAGGTCATTCTGAACGGCAGCCGCGACATCAACTTCACGATGGATCTCGTGAAGAAGGACATCGGACTTTTCCAAGCGATCGCCGAGCGACATGGCGTTCCGCTCGAGATAAGCCCGGTGCTCATCGACATCTTCAATGACGGCATCGAGCGTTTCGGTGAACGCGAATGGTCGCCGAACATCATCAAACGGCTCGAAGAAGCGACCGGGCTCAGCATTCTCGCACCAGGGTTTCCCGCCGACATGATCGATGACGAACCCGAAGAAGCCGGCTATGAAATCGTGCCGAAAGGGCGCTCATGAGCGTGAAGAAACCAACAACGATGCTCACCGTCGACGAAGTCGACGCACAACGCGCGCTCACGCCCGGCACGGCCCACGTCGCACACTTCAACCACGCCGGGGCGTCGCTGCCGACCCAGGGCGTCCTCGATGTCCAAATTCGACACCTCGAGCTCGAGAGCACGATCGGCGGATATGAGGCCGCAACGCACGCCGCCGATGCCGAGCAGGCCGTGTACCGATCGATCGCTTCGTTCATTGGTGCCAAGCCAACCGAGATTGCCAGAGCTGAACATGCGTCGCTCGCGTGGTGCTCGGGTTTCTGGGCGCTGCCGATGCAGGCAGGTCAACGAATCCTCACCGTCGAAGCCGAATATGGCGCCAACGCTGTCTCGTTTCTTCGTGCTCGAGAGCGCTACGGCATACGAATCGAGGTCGTCCCGAGCGACGAATCGGGCCAAGTCGACCTCGACGCGCTCGAGACAACCCTTGGGCCAGATGTCGCCGTCGTAGCCATTACCCACGTTCCGACCAACGGCGGCCTGATCAACCCTGCTGCCGAGATCGGCGAGCTCACAAAAGCTGCGGGCGTTCCCTACCTGCTCGACGCGTGTCAGTCCGCCGGACAACTCGCGCTCGACGTCAACGAGCTCGGTTGTGACATGTTGTCGGTCACCGGGCGAAAGTATCTTCGCGGTCCGAGGGGTTCAGGATTCCTGTACGTCAGTGAGGACATCCTTCCTCGCCTCAACACCGACCACCCCGACCATCACAGCGCCCACTGGGTGGAACCCGACAGGTACGAACTTCGGTCCGACGCGCAACGATTCGAATACTGGGAGTACAACCATGCCGCCTGGTTGGGCCTCGGCGCAGCGGTCGATCATGCGGCATCGGTTGGCATCGACCGAATCGAGGCGACCGTGCAAGCGCGAGCCGAAGAACTTCGCTCCAGCTTGCGCGACCACGGTCTCGAGCCAATGGATCTCGGCCAGCACCGATCGGGAATCGTGACCACGACCTGCCCCGGCGTCGATCCCTTCGACGTGAAGGAGGCACTGCGAGCGAGGAAGATCAACATCTCGGTGTCGACTCCCGAGGCCACACTTTGGGATTCGGTTCGGCGCGGTCTACCACCGCTGCTGCGGCTCTCCGTCCACTACCTGACCACGCACGAGGAAATCGATCGGGCGGTGTCGGCCCTCACCGATATCGGCGAGGGCCGCTGAACTCGCCTCAGGCGTCGCTTCCGTCGGCTTCGTCTCCGCTCGACTCACCGTCAGCAATCGCATCTTGGGGCACATCTTGCGAGCTCGGGGGTGGTGCGTCGGTCGATGAGTCGTGCGCGGTCTTTCTCGACGAAACCTCGGCACCGACTGCGTGAAAGGTCGTGACCAGTGCATCCCGAAAGAGACGTCCGACGTCTTTTACGTCCTCATGAACCGCGGGGTCTTTTGCGGCGTTCCCGAATGAGTCGAATGCATCGGCGATCTTGCGGCCCAGTTCGTCGACGATCGCTTTCGTCTCACCGGCCGATCGTTCTGGCTGGTCGTCATCTTGTTCTTGCTCGAGGTGCAACTTGAGTTTCAAACCCAGCGCCTCGGCCTTGCCGGCCACATCTTTCCATGAATTCTGTACTTCACTCATAGGAGTCCCTTCGTCCGTGTCTACCCGTTACAGCGTCGGGCAACGTGCTGCTATTCCCACTCCAGCTCAGCGCATAACCTGAAACAACGCGACGTTTGCGCGCGTACCTGCGTGCTCGCCGCGCATGGCCTCGTAGATCGAAACGTCGATGTTGTCGGGCGAGGTGATCAACCCAGCCAAAGACATCTCTGCGAAAAGCGCATCGAAACCCATTTTGACGTAGTGCTCGGCATTGATGCCGAGTGCGCACAAGGCACCTGGCGCGCCTATTCGAACGAGTTCGCGTATGGGCTCGGGCGTCAGATGGCCGTGCGTGAACGCGCCAGCGCTCACGATTCCCATGTAGCTGTCGTCGGGGATCTCGAGCGGCACCGTCAGGTCGGCCACCATGAGCGACCTGTAGGCGGGTTCGTTGAACACACTTCGTTTCACGCGAGCAACCTCGATCATCTCCGGAGAGATGTCGATTCCGTCAACGGCCTTTTCTCCAACATCGCAGAGCGCAACTCCAACGTTGCCCGTTCCACAGCCGACGTCGAGAACCGGCCCACCGGCTGATCCTCCAGCGTCGAGAAAAGCCGCGACAACGTTGTCGTGGTAGACGTATCCGGTCGAAGCAACGAAGTCCTCGTCATAGGTGGCCGCCCACTTTGCGTACAACCGACGATTGTCGTCGGGTGTCTCGAGTGCGTACGCCTCGTCGAGACCAATCTCGTCTGGAGGGTTGTCCTCGGGCTCCGAGTGGTCGTCGGTCATCTGCCCTTCGTAGCACAAAGGGAGTGACAAGTTCGGGGGTACCGATTCAGTCGGTTTCGAGCCAGCGTCGTGACGGGTCGTCACTTTCGCCAGCGGCAAACGCAGCAAATCGTCGATCAAAATCGGCATCGCGCCCGCCCGTTGCGTCGGGCGCAGTCACGTCGAGTGCGGCGCTGTCGAGGCCTGCATTCGTCAGATCGACATCCAACGTTCGCAGGTCGAGTGTCTGCACCTGACCAGAGTTGGCCTTCGGGGCAACAGCACGAAAAAGTTTCGCCGCCTGACGTTCGCGCAACGACGAGAGCTGCTCTTCGATCGCGTCGAGTTCGACATGAACCTCGCGTAGCTTGGCGCACTGTTCGTTCAATCGCGACTGAGGGCGCGTGCGTATCGCAGACTGGTTCTTGCGCTTCTCGTCCGCGTATGCCTCATCATTTCGCCCAAACAACTTCACGACTTCCTGATCGGCCGGTCTCGCGGACAACTGAGCAATTTGGCCTATGTCACACCGGTACCCTTGAACCATGGAAGGTACAACGACCCCAACCGTTCTCGGAACCATCGCGTTGGGCCCACAATGGCAGACCCTCGACCCGTTCCTGTTCTGCGCGCACCACGAGGATGCCTACCCGCCAGGCAACGGCTCACTCGCTCCCGCGGCCTCACTGACCGGTCGAAACCTCGGCTCCGATTTCAGTGGAACGGACGGCTGGTCGATGTACCACGGGCACGCGATCCCCGGGTTTCCACAACATCCCCACAGGGGTTTCGAGACGATCACGTTTGCCCGCCGTGGGATCATCGATCACGCTGATTCGTTGGGTGCGACGGCGCGCTTCAGCACCGGTGACGTTCAATGGATGACCGCAGGGTCGGGAATCGTGCACTCCGAAATGTTTCCCCTCGTGAACACCGACGCCGACAACCCGCTCGAGCTCTTTCAGGTGTGGCTCAATCTCCCAGCGGTCGACAAGCTCGTCGACCCGTACTTCACGATGTTGTGGTCAGAAGACATTCCGCGTATCGCACTGTCCGACGGTGGCGAGGTCACCGTCATTGCTGGCCGCCTCGGCGATGTCGACCCACCTACTCCGCCACCCAACTCCTGGGCTGCGCGCGACGAAAGCGACATTGCGATCTGGCACATCACCCTCCCGGCGGGCTCGCGGTGGACCGTCCCGGCAAACCGTGCGTCCAGCAGTCGGGTGCTCTACCAGTTCGCTGGCGAAGGACTTCGCATCGACGATCAACAACTTCCCGCCCGCACAGGGGCGCAGGTCCGCAGTGGCATCGAACTCGATCTCGAGGCGACCGACGAGGATGTCGAAGTGCTCCTGCTCCAGGGCACAGCAATCGGTGAGCCGGTGGCGAAGTACGGACCATTCGTGATGAACACCCGGGCCGAGATCGAGCAGGCCTTCGCCGACTATCAGGACACACAATTCGGCGGATGGCCATGGCAGACCGATGGGCCGGTGCACGCGTCGACCGACCATCGCTTTGCGGTGCACGCGAACGGCGACCGAGAGGATGCGCCGACAGCCGACTGACGTCGTCGTTCAGCTCGAGGGCCAGAGCTCGGTGTCGGGATGGAACTGCGACCAGGCGAACCAAAACGCTTGATGTGCACCGAGATCGTTGCCCTCGGCATCGACGGCCCGCACTCCACCGCCGTCCATCACGATCGTGACGTCGTCGACAACGACCTCTTCGCCACGAGCGAGAGCTGCAAGCGTCGATGCCACGTGGAACGCAATCAATTTCCCGTCAGAAGTCGTCACGCCGAGCACATCTTCTTGTACAGCAAGGCGCGGATCCACATCACCGATCGGAAAGATGGGTCCGTCGGCATCTCGACCATTGCGAAAGTCGAAGTCGCGCCCAAGCGCCAGATCTTCGGTGAGCACAGTCGTGTCAGGGTGCGCAGATTGCCACGCCGCCCACGTCGATGTCACCACCGAGTGTTGGTCGAGCTCGATGCCCAAATCTGCGAGAGGACCGGTCTTGGCAATTCCGAGAAACGTGTCGAACATCGAGAACGTGTTGAGGTCGAACATCACCTTGTTCGATCGTGTGAGAAGTCCTGATGTGCGCATCACCGGTCGATCGACGCCCGCGGGCAGATCATCGGTGAACCACACCTGAGCAGCACCACACAAGGTGCAATACGGCATCGCGAAGTCCCGACCTCCCAACGTGTCGTTGACCATTTCACGAACTTCCATGATCCGGCGTGGGTATGCCCGTGACTCGCCGTTGATCTCGACGCCGAACACCACGGCGTCATCGTCGAGCCACGTGGCGTCACGAGCCGACGTCACCTCGGGGTTGTCTGCGGCCGGAATGCAGTTGCACAGCTGATCGGTTCCGTCGAACGGACGGTCATCGATACGAACACCTCCCCAGGAGACGAATCGCCAGTCGACATCTGAGGTCTCGTCGAAGAACGGTTCCCACTCGGGAACCACACGCGTCAAAATTGCCCGTTTGATGTCGAGATACCCGGGTGGAGCCGGGATGTCCCAGGCGATCAAGTGGTTGGTCACCTCGCCCCACGCGGTGAACCTGTCGAACTGCTTGCCGAGCAATGCTCCGGCGGCGTCTGCAAGCCGTTGTGCGTCGTTCTGATCATTTGCCAGTCGCAACATGTCGCTCAAGACCCACGCGAGTCGAACGTCGCCGGAATTGCCCAACGTCTCGATGGCATCAGCATCGTCCAGCTCGGTGAGTCCCTCGAGATCGTCGTCGAACAACACCCGAACCGCATCAGCGACTTCATTTGACAGCTCGGCGTCAACCACCACTGGAGCGGGACCGAAATCTTGCACCTCGCCGCGTGGCAAATCCTCGAGCGGCGCTTCGTCGCGTGGTGCGTCGTCGCGTGGTGCTTCGTCGCGTGGCGCTTCGACACTGGTATCGGTCGTCGGCGACGTACATGCCGCCGCCGCGAGGGAGACAACCAGCGCGATCGACACACAACGAGTGGAGAGCATGGTTCAAGTAAAGCTCGGTGGCCCGATCGCTAGATTGGTTGGTCCGAGCGTTCCCGAAGTTGTCACAACTTTTCCGACTGCTTCTGCAACTGCGGACACCGCTCATGTGGTCCAACACGTCACAAAATGTCTCGACAGAAGCGTCCTACACTCTCGGTATGCAGCTCAACCAATGCGTGCTGGCATCGTGAACGCGAACCTCTTCGATCTGCTCCGTGCCCACTGGTCGGTCGCGCCAGACCGACAGTTCCTCGTTCCCGACTCTGGAGACGATCTCACCTACCGAGATGTCGACGATCGTTCCGGGCGGTTCGCAACGGCGCTGCGTTCGCTTGGCGCAGGTCCAGGGGATCGAGTCGTCGTCCAGATCGACAAGTCGACAGACGCCGTGGCGATCTACCTCGCGTGCCTTCGCCTCGGCGTCATCTACGTTCCCTTAAACACCGCCTACACCGAGGCCGAGGTCAACTACTTCCTCAACGACGCAGAACCCGTGGTGTTCATCTACCAGGATGAACCGAGCTCGGGCCTGGTGACCACGGGAATCGGTGTGACCGAGCTTGCAGAACAGGCGACGGCATCCGAGCCGTGGTTCGGTGTCGAAACACGGCTTGCAGACGACTTGGCCGCAATGGTCTATACGTCAGGGACGACCGGACGGTCGAAAGGGGCAATGCTCACGCATGCCAATCTGACGTCCAATGCCCTCACGCTGCACGCGATCTGGCGCTTCACCCCCGGTGACGTATTGCTGCATATTTTGCCGATCTACCACGTCCACGGGCTTTTCGTCGCGCTCCACACCGCGATGCTGAATGCAAGCACCGTATTGTTCTGCGAACGATTCGAACCCCAACGCGTCCTCGATCTGCTTCCCGAAGCCACCGTGATGATGGGTGTACCGACGCACTACGCCCGACTCCTCGATCACGATCGGTTCTCGCCCCAGACCTGCAGCAACATCCGCCTGTTCACCTCAGGATCTGCACCGATGACCGAACAACTTCATCAAGCAGTGCAACACCAGACCGGACACACGATCCTCGAACGGTATGGCATGACCGAAACCGGAATGATCACCTCGAACCCGTACGACGGAGAACGTCTCCAGGGCACCGTGGGTTTTCCTCTCCCCGGCGTGCACATCCGGGTCGTCGATGAGAACGGTCACGAGTGTCGACCAGGTGACCCTGGAGTGGTCGAGGTTCAAGGACCAAACGTCTTCGCTGGCTACTGGCGACTTCCCGAACGTACCGACGAAGAACATCGCGACGGGTGGTTCGTGACCGGCGACGTCGGGTCTGTTGACGGGGACGGTCGGTTGACCCTCGAAGGACGAAAAGGCGACATGATCATCTCCGGTGGTCTCAACGTGTACCCCCGTGAAGTGGAACTCATTCTCGATGCGCTCCCAGAGGTTCTCGAGTCCGCAGTGGTTGGATTACCCGACGAGGAATTCGGCGAACGCGTCGCCGCAGCTGTGGTTCTTGCCCATGGATGCACGCTCGATCCGGATCGGCTGACCGCTGCGTTACGTCTGTCGCTCGCCCCATTCAAGGTCCCGCGCACGTTCGCGGCGGTCGATGAGCTCCCGAGAAACAGCATGGGCAAAACCCAAAAGACCATGCTTCGCGGCAATACCCACGTGTGGGGCTGAGCCGGACGACCAGATCTGCTCAAGTCGTCGTGGGACGTACCGATGACAACACTGTGGAACGCAGGATTGCGAGACGGTACGTAACGGACTCGGTCATCGAGATCTGGAGACCCCGAAAGGGTGTTCTTGGTCGCGCCCGCACTGCTGAACTTCCGGTCGCCGATCTCTCCGTGTTCGGTGCATCGGTGTTTGCGAACAAGAGCGACCGGCTGGCTCGTGGCCAAGTGCTCGGAGTCAGCCTCGGTCCGACAAAGGCGACCGCGATCGTTCGTTCCGAACAGCCGAGCGGCGACGGCGATGCACGCCTGCGCTATGGCCTCGAGTTCATCAATCCGACCGATGACTTTCTCGCGGAGGTCAAACTGATCACCGAGACGTGTCGCCGAATCGCTGGCGAAGACGTTGGTCAAGAACAGCTGTGGCTGCGAAGTAGCTGACCGCGGTGAAGTAGTTGGCGGCAGTACCGTCATAAGCCATGTGGCTACCGTGGGAATACGGTGTAGCGCTGGCGATCGGCTTTGCAGCCACCGCCCGTGTCATCGATGTGTCGCGCCCTGCGCTGGCCGCGTTCGCACGCGAAGCCTCGATCGTTTCAGTGTTGTACAGCCTCTGGCAGCTCGCCGGACGACTCTCGCTTCTCGGCGTTGACGACGCGCTGTCTCGCGGTGCCTGGGTATGGGATTTCGAGCGAACTCTTCGCCTGCCAAATGAACTCACGCTGCAGAACGCACTAATTCCACACAGCTTCTGGACCCAGGCAGCCAATATCTATTACGCCGGCGCCCATGTTCCTGCCATGGGAGTCTTTCTCGTGTGGTTGTTCGCACGACACCGCGACCACTACCCCGCCTGGCGCACGACCCTGGCCCTCGTGACCGGCATGTGTCTCTTGGTGCAGTTGCTTCCCGTCGCACCACCGCGACTCACCGAAGAAACGCAGATGATCGACACCGGTGTTGCCTATGGCCAGTCGGTCTACGGCGTCCTCGGACGCGGGATCGCCGGCCAATTGCAGGCAATGCCCTCGATCCACGTCGCTTGGGCGGCACTCATTGGATGGGCGGCATTCACGGAGTCCACGAACCGTTGGCGTTGGATCGGTCCGCTTCACTTCGTCATCACGTTCGTCGTCGTCGCCGTGACCGGAAACCACTACTGGCTCGACGGACTCATCGCCTTGGTGTTCCTTGTCATCGCTCGAATCCTTGGACGTCGAATCGATCGCGTTGTCCGCACGCTTATCGCTGAACCCACACCGATTGATGTCGACACTCCGGCAACGGTCACTAGATGACCAGGCGGTCGTGTGAGCGACGTGGTCTCGTTCCCCTGACCATCGCACTGTTCGTGCTCGTGTTCTCTGCGTGTGGCGACGCGTCGACGCTTGTCGAAGACGACGCGTCGTCTGTGCTCGAACAACCGGAAGGCACGGACACCACGACGACCACCTCGATCGAAACGTCCACCGTCGCGCAGAGTCCGTCGTCCACGTCGACGACGAGCGAGTCATCCGACCGAACCACAAGGATCGTGCAGACGGGCGCCGATCGTCTTGTGGCCTCGGACTTCGCCGTGATCGAAGGAAAACGCGTGGGATTGATCAGCCATCAGAACTCGCTGGTGAACGGACAACACCTCGCCGACCATCTCGCAAACACCGACCGCGTTGAGCTCGTGGCCCTGTTCGGCCCCGAACATGGTGCCCGCGGCGATCGAGATGCTGGCGAACATGTCGAGGACACGACCGATCCCGCCACGGGGGTTCGGGTGTTCAGTCTGTTCGGCGAAACCCGGCAACCCACCGCTTCGATGCTCGAAGGTGTCGACGTGTTGTTGTACGACCTCCAAGACGTCGGGGCGCGCTATTACACGTACATTTCGACGATGGGTCTCGCTATGCAGGCGGCAGCCGCGGCCGACATTCCCTTCATCATTCTCGACCGACCGAACCCGCTCGGCGGGCATGTTGATGGCGGCGTCCTCGATGAAAGTGCAACATCGTTCGTCGGTCTGTACCCGGTGCCGGACCTGTATGGCTTGACCGCTGGTGAACTGGCTCGTGCGGCGCAGGCTAACTCGTGGATAGCCGGCATCGAGTCGCTTCGACTCTCGGTGATCGAGATGACCGGTTGGGATGCGTCGATGCGCTGGCCGGACACCGGTCTCGAGTGGATCGCACCGAGCCCTGCGCTCAAGACAGCCGACTCCGCCATCGTGTATCCGGCAACCGTGTATCTCGAGGCAACGTCGGTGAGCTACGGCAGGGGGACCGACCGCCCCTTCATGCTCTTTGGAGCTCCATGGCTCGATGCGCAACACGTCGTCGATGAACTTCGCGCATTGTCGTTACCGGGACTCGAATTCACCGCAACGTCGACGACACCACGAATGCTCGATGGCCTGTCGGTCGAACCAGCATTTCTCGACATCGAAATCGCAGCCGTCCAGGTCGATGTCGTCGACGCCGCAGCGGTTCGACCATCAGAGGCCGGTGTGCACATCTTGCACCTCCTGCTGTCCGAAGGACGCGCCGCTGGGGTCGAGGTGCTCACCCGACCCGAATGGCTCGACCAGCTGTCGGGCTCACCGAGACTGCGTGAGGAGCTCGAGCGACAGGCACCTGTCGATGAGATCCTTCGCAGACGGCATGCCGAGGCGGCGTCATCCTCGAAGCAACTCGAGGCATTCCACCTCTACGCGCGTCGGTCATGATCGGCCCGCGATTCACCGAACGAACCGCACCGACTCGGCGTCGAAATCGAAGACGTTGTCAGCCTTGATGACCAGGTTCTCCACCTCAGACAGCGGCACGGTCAGACACGTCGCGGCTCGATACGTCTCTCCCGACTCGAATTCGAACTCGCTCGATGTACCGAACGCAGACGCCGCAGCGTCGAAGTCGATCGAACACGACGACGTGATTGCTCCGTAGACCTCCGTCCCCAAACCTTCCACGGTGAACGGGTCCGACACCGTGGCCTCGGTTCCCGAGTACTGCGCTTCGTGCACGACCACCACGTAGGTCGAACCCTCGGGTGGATCGTCATTGAATTCGCTCGTCAGTCCGGCGGCGAGTCCGTCGACCACGTCAACCAGTTGGAATGTCCAATCGACGCCGAGAGGAATCGTCTCGCCAAAGCTGATGGCCCCGGCAGCAATATCGACCTCGGGAACGGTCCGAGGGCCCGGATCGGGGACGGCCACGCCGGTCGCCGAAAAGCTGGCCACAGGCGCGATGTTCGAGAAGGCATGCTCGAGTTGGAACACCATGGCGTCGAGTTCGTCTTCGGGGACGGTGAGACAACTTGCAATGACCAGCTGTTGACCGGGAAGCGCCGAAGCAAACGTTCTGATCCCCTCGACGGCAAGGGCATCACCGTCCAACACACAGTCGCTGTCGAACGAGGCGTACTCGGTCGTGCCCAGTCCCCGCAGCAGAAACGGATCGACAGCGCCAATTTCCTCGCCAAAGTAGACAGCGACGTATGTGACCATGACGTCGGTGTGTCCGGCGGGAGGCGGTTCGGTGAAACTTGCCAACAATCCCTCCTCCGCTGGGTCGCGCACATCGACGATGCTCGCGCGCCAATCATCGAGATCGAAGGCACTTCCGAAGGCAGCTGGTTGCTCGAGGGAACCAATCCCACCTGTCTCACCGGCGTCTCCCGCACCGGCGATCTCATCACAATCAGCGCGTTTCCACTCGTTGTCCTCGATCACCCAGACCGAGGGGTTCTCCTCGGAGGGTTCTTCTCCGGGGAACGTGAGCGTCGACGTCGACGTTGCGCTCGTGTTCTCGACAAAGTCGTCGATCGCGACCTCGACGCCGATTTCTGCGAAGTCGATGTCCAACTCGACCAGGTTGGCCACCCCCTCGCCGAAGGTGGCCTCGAAGTCGGCGACCGCAAGACGCGCCTGACAGTCCGCGGTGTAGAGCTCGAGAAGCGAACCGAAATCCTCGTCCCAGATCAAATCCCATCCGCCCAGCACGACTATCTCGAGGTCATCTGCTGTCAGGCTCGCCGCAGTGGGTTCATCCTCTGTGGTCGCAGTCGTCGTATCGGCTTGCGCCTGTTCAGCAACGGTGGCGGTGCTCGTCTCCGCCGTGTCTGACGATCCGTCATCGCCACCACCACAGGCGCTCATGAGCACCGCCACCGTCACCATTGCTCCCGCAAACCACTTGTCACTGCGTATCAACACCATCTCCTCAAACGTCCAATGAGCACCACCGTATGTGAGCACGGGACAACGATCTGACAGGGAGGTGTCATTTACGCATCGCCGTTTCCCCCTAACGTTGGTCGATGGGTCAAATCGCACTGTTCGTCGGAGCGATCTCGGCCACCGTTGCGAGCATCTGCGCAGTGTCGAAACCACAGATCGAACGACGGATGATGATCGCGTCCATGATCGCCCTGTCGTTTGCTGCGCTTCACCTCGTGTTGCTTTTGGCAAACGAAGACACGAGTTACGTGCTCGTCGTCGACCACACCAGACCCGGCCTCGACGTTGCCCGTCGCGTCATGGGTCTCTGGGGTGGGTCAGCGGGTTCGTTGCTCGTGTTCACGCTCGTCGTGGGATGGACACTTGTCGCTGCGCCGCTCGAACGGCCGCTCGCCGTCGTCAGACCGCTCGTGATTGCGACGCTCGCCTGGGCGTCGACACTCGCCGTCGACCCATTCGAACGCCTCGACAATCCAGCGATCGCAGGATCAGGACTCAGTCCCATTCTCGAGCACTGGGCGATGCTCATTCACCCGCCACTTCTCTATCTCGGCCTGGCGCTGGCCTTGGTTCCGGGTGCGGTGTCGCCAGACGTTCGCACGCGCTGGTCGACCGCATCCATCGGAGTCCTCACCACAGCCCTGGCGCTCGGAGGGGGGTGGGCCTACGTCGAACTCGGCTGGGGTGGTTGGTGGGCCTGGGATCCAGTGGAGAACGCTGCCCTCATTCCCTGGCTCATTCTCGTGGCAGGCGTACATCTGCAGCCCGGCGACACCGTCGAACGTTGGAGCGCGCTACTGATCTGGCCCACCGTCTTTGCTGGTGCGGCCATGACACGGACGTCATTGCGCACGAGCGTGCATGCCTTTGCCAACAGCGAGACGCTCGGTTGGGTGTTGTGGCCGCTCGCGATTGGGGTGACGATCGCCGCAGCACTCCATGGACAAAGGACGCGACACTCCTCGACGTCGTCGACTTCGGCACGACTGTTCATGCCCGTCATCATTCTGCTCGCCGCTGCATCGGTGATTGCGCTGGGAACGTTTCGCCCCTTTGTGCCTGGCGACGCCACCGATGGAGTGTTTTACACACGGTTCCTTTTCCCCGTCACCATTCTCGGCCTCGTCGGCATCGGGGTCGCACCTCGCCTCGGGCGAGTGTCGGCCCAATGGCTGTTCATCCAAGCGCTGTTCGGCTTTCTCGTCGGCGTTGGCGCAGGCGCGTTTGCCGGGTGGTCGTCGTGGTGGCAACTTGTACTGGCTGGTTCGCTGGGAGCTGCAACGTGCCCAACGTTGGCGAACGGGATTCGTCCAATCACCAGAACGCTCGCACACCTCGGGATCGTGTTCGTGCTGGCCGGCGCCTTGGGCGGCACCGCGTCGACGACTCAGACGTTCTCGCTGATGCGCAACGCGACCGAGACGATCGATGGTCACACGGTCCGCAATGTCGGGGTCGAGCTCACCAACACCGATCCGCTGGTTCTCACTGCCACCATCGAGCTCGATGGTCAGACCCTGCAGCCATCGTTGACCGTCTATCCCGAACGGCGTCTTCGGCTCCCAGAGGTGGCCACGTTTCGTCGACCGCTTCGTGACGTGCAGCTGATCTTGCGTTCGGCCGATGACGACGGCACCGTCACGATCACGGTGAACGTCGAACCATTGACACAGTTGGTGTGGTTTGGTTCAACCTTGCTCGTCGTATCGATGATCGCCAAGTGGTTCGGCGCTCAGTCTGGGCGTTTCTCTCGACGAGATCGGAGCAGCTCGTTGACCGTCGCCGATGACGCCGGCGCTGCTGTCGCCGGATCGTCGACCGGCGCATTCTCTGTATCTGGGGAGCCCGGTGAGTTCTCCGATTGAGCGTCCTTCTTCCCTCGCCGACGCGCCGAGAGCGACCCACGTTTCGACGATGACGCCGACGAGGTTGTCGAAGTCTCGGACCACGTCTCTGCGAGGACCTCACGCTTCCCGCTGAGCCACAGTCTCGAGAAGATCACTGCCAACAACCATGCGAGGACGGTGCTGAGAAGGAGCCACGTGGTCAACGGGATCTGCCGTCGGCCCGCTTCGAGCCCATCGGCGTCGAAGGCCTGGCTCGCGTCGATGGCTCCACGACCGCCCGCTGCCTCGCTCAAACGGCGAAGCACCGCTTCGTCGGCAGGTCCTGGTCGGTACTCGGCGGCATAGGACACCGACGCCAGCGATGCGCCAACCGGCGAGTCCTCACCGTTCGCTTGCGACGAAACGGCAACTGCGTAGGTTCCAGCCGAATCTGCTGCTGCGGATCCTTCGAAAACGCCCGGCGAGACCTCCCGGAGGCGCACGGACGTCGACGATCCATCTGGCCCACTGACGGTCGCCTCGACTCGACCCTGTCCCGGTTCGGCTTCGGCTCGTACGCGAAGGGTGTCTCCATCGACGATCGTGCGTACCGAACCAGTGGTTTGGACCGGAAACGTGTCTCGAACGAGCGTGCTCCAAAAGTCCGCGTAACCACTCCAATCAACCCAGAACTGCGACCAGCGGGGATTGGCGTCGCTGGTCCACGACGTAGCCCGTCCCAGACCCACCTGCCAGGTGGAGAGAAGAGGATCCTCTTCGGGACCGATCCGCAGCAGGGTTCGACTCGTCGGTTTTGCCGTGGTTGCCACGAACCCGAGGAGCGGAGGTGACTCCGAAAGCGAGTCGACCACGGGCGAAGTATCGGTGATGATCGGAAGATATTCACCTTCGTTGATGAATTGGCGTGAGGCCAGCACGGACTCTTGGACGAGAATCTCTGGGATCCTCGTCAAGTCTCGTCCGGGATAGAACCTTCCGCCGCCGGCTTCGGCAATTGGAGCCAGCTGACCCGCTGCCCCTTCTCCCGTGGCCACGACCGAGATCGTGATGCCATCAGCCCGGATCTCGGCTGCTTGCGTGACCATACGCTGCAGCGCTGCATCCGACGTGAAACCATCGGTGAACAAGATGATGTGTTTCAGCCCGGCATTGCTGGCCCGAAGTGCATCAG
>RCMY010001221.1_pt1 | contig 31460 bp, 31 predicted proteins | sample 2041341 | NCBI WGS metagenome assembly RCMY01 (sample SAMN09708234, study PRJNA481090) | Marine sediment metagenome, whole genome shotgun sequencing project. | reverse complement strand
CACCTCCTAGCAAAGCGGCATCAATACCGGCCAAATGCGCTTCAACATCTTGTGTTGCGGCGATATAATTTACAGGGACAGTGGTTACCGGTACCTCGGCAGCGGTCTGGTTGTCGTCTCCACCACCACCACCGGCAAGCGAACTTAAATCTACTTCACTTCCTGGCACAGTAGCCCCATTGGTTAGACTGAGAATATTGGTTGTCTCATTAAAAACGAGATCGGTCAATTCATTGGTAACACTCCCATCCACTTCATCAGCACCAACTGGCAAAGTAAAAGACCCACCGTTCCCCGAAAGCGAAACAATTCTAGTGCCCGTATTGTAAGTTATTGTTTGAATTTCATTCGTAGGATTTAAATCGTTATCGGCGACAGCGGCCGCTGCAATGGCAGCAGTATTCGCTGCGACCGCAGCATCGTCGTAAAAAGCGCCGCCATCACCGCCGGAAATAAGAGCATTACCCGGATCGACGCTGATAATATCGCCACTGCGAATAAAACCGGTAGTATTGTTGAAATCGCTTAAATCGATACTGTCGTTGTCGATGGCAAAGGGGCCGACGGAGTTTTGCGCTAGTTTAGTCCTATCTACCGAACTGTTCTGTAGCTTGCCGCGCCCGATAGAACCGTTTTGTATATCGATGCCGTTGATACCGCCATCGATAATCTGGCTGCTATCGATGCTATTCTCGGCAACCTCGATATTTCCACCGGTCGGGGTAGGGGTGATGACAATGGTAGCATTCTCATTTACGATGGGATCCGTGGTAAAACCGGCGACAGCGGCATCGCTACCACAGAGGTTGATCCAGTCCGTACCGTTGTAGTAAAAAACACAGTCCGCCGAAGTATTGTAGACCAAGGCGCCGCGATTAGGGGTGATATTCGACATCTGTATCGAATCGACCCGGGTAATTACCAATACTCTTTCGGTACTTTCGAGCTCAAGCACGGAGGTTGGATCGATAGTCTGTGGATTATCGCCGATTTTTACTTGGGCCGAGCCAAAACTACCGATAAGAAGACCGATAATCAGTACCGGTAATGCAATTTGCTTACGCATACACTAAAGAATTTAAGATTGGAAGGATAACAAAAATATAATTATCCATCCATATATCTAATTAATCGGGATGAAATGCAATATGGCCAAGGTAAATGACCGGTTTCCAAATGGCAAGGTAGGTTTGGTTGGGTGGTAGTACCGGTCGCAAATTAACAAAAGTTTATCCGCTGTCGTTTTTTTTAGATCGAAACTTGTATTTTCTTTATGAACTCGATGTAAAGCCTTTTAGTATTTCTGTAAAAGAAAAAACACATCATCCAAAGAAAAAGCACATCATCGTAACCATCCATAAATCCTGTAATCCTTTTTAAAACAATTCGATGAAGAATATCCCTACCCTTATTTTCCTTCTTTTTACCCTTACGACCGTATTTGCGCAAAATGATGGGCGCGATATTCTTCGTGGTGCCGTATTATACCGCAATGTACCGGTGCCCAACCAAAACGTAATCAATATCGATACCGAAAATGCGGTGATATCGAATGATGCGGGAGAATTTGCGATTCGGGTGAAAGTGGGTGATCAGCTGGCCTTTTCCGCGGTCAATTATCAGTTGGAAGTCGTGGAAATCACTGAAAAGATTCTTGAGAATGAACGTTTGGTCATCGAGGTGAACGAAAAGGTGACCGTACTCGACGAGGTGGTAGTAACACCCGAAAATCGGGAAAAGTTTCTCGAAGCACAGAACGAACGTTTTACACAGGTGGAGTACGAGACCGATCGCTCTACCGAAGTGGAGAACATCGCCATAAGCCAACAGGAAAGGGGACTACAGCACGGCATTAATTTTGTCAATATTTTTAAAGCCCTGGCCAAAGCGGGTCAAAATGATGATGATGCGGAGAAACGGCCTCGCCTTAAAATGAGCGACGTGTTACGGCAGGTATACGATGACGAGTTCTTTGTGGTCGATCTGAAATTGCCCCAGGACAAAATCGATGATTTTTTATTCTATGTAGATGAAACCCACCCCGAGTATTCCTTATTATTAAAGGACAACGAGTTCGAGCTCTTGGATTTTTTAGTGGATGAAAGCAAGGCTTATCGGGAGCAAATGGAGGAAAAGTGATTGGTTTAAGGTCCTTATGCCAATATCACAAAGGCTACATGGATAAATAAAGCCACAAATTCAACCCTGCCTTGCCGGCGAGGCAGGGTTCAAAACTACTGCGTAGTTCGTTTCAAGGTTCAAACTACTTTGAACCTTGAACTTGCCGAAGGCAGACTTAAACCTTAAATCTTTTGCCCCTGAATTCTGTGTTTAGTTGATCTAACAAGTTAAACCACATTCGCCATCGTCTTGCCGATAAAACACATTCTGATTCCTTGTTGCATGCTAATGGTTGCTTCGGTGCAGGGGCAGGATTACTTTTCCGTAAAACTCGAAGGCCGGGTCTACAGCGATGATGGCGATGTGGCCGCTACCCATGTGCTCAATATTACCACTGCAAGGGCCACTATTACCGATAGCGACGGCTTTTTTGCCATTCCCGTACGATTGAACGATACCTTGGTGTTTTCCGCCGTGCAGTACAAACGCAAGGAAATCGCCGTCACCCTGAATCTTCTCGAAAGCAAATTAATACTGATTCCTTTGGAAGAGGCCCTCACCGAACTTGATGAGGTGGTGGTTACACCGTATAACCTGTCGGGCGATATTATGAGGGATTTGTCCAATCTAGATATCGAACCCGTCGTCACGGCTTCCACCCTTGGCCTGCCCAATGCATACGTCAAACCCATCAGCAAAGCGGAAAGAGAGCTATACGCGGCAACCGCCAACCCGATAATGAGTTTAGACCCCTTGATCAACACGATTACGGGTCGCAAAAAGCTATTGAAAAAACGGGTCGAACGCAACAAAATATACGCCCGAACCGAACGCATAAGAGCGTTTTATGTGGATTCCCTCTATATCCTCGAACTAAAGATTCCCAAAGAAAAAATCGATGACTTTCTATATTTCTGCGAAGTAGATTCCGCTTTTCAATCCCTCGTCGATACCCATGACCGGTTGGCGATCTGGGAGTTTATGCGGAAGAAAAGTTTGGTGTATCTTGAGGGTAATGAGCTTGAACGCGATTAAGTTAAAGAGGAAAGAGTTAAAGGAGGGAAAAGAGTTACTGGTCATTGGTTAAGAGGTCGCATTTTGGCCTGAACCGGACGGGCAGGTCTCCTACGTCGAAATGACAAAACCGTGGTTTGTTCTAAAAGTGTAGTACATGCAACTTCAAAAACACATTGTTGTATTGGGTTGCCTATTGATAACGGGTATGTTCGCGAACGCTCAGGCCCGAACTGATCTCGAAGGCCGAATCTACAGTGCCGACGACGATGTAGCAGGCACGCATGTGGTGAATCGAACTACTCAAAGGGCTACTATCACGGATGCTAACGGGTTTTCGCCATTCCCGTTCGGCAATACGACACCTTAATCTTTACCGCAGTGCAGTTCAAGCGAAAAGAACTGGTTATTACCCAAGATATTCTCAACACGGATTTAGTTAATGTATTGCTAGAGGAGATTGTTACGGAACTTGACGAGGTGGTCGTAATGCCCTATAATTTAACTGGAAATATCGATGATGATTTGAAACGAATCAAAATCGAACCGGTCGTAGATGCCTCAACTTTAGGGCTTTTGAACAAAAAGACACGGTTTGACCCTAAAGGAGTTTGGAAGAATGTCAAACTAAGCAAATATGTCGATTTGGTCATTGGTTTCGATACAGTTGCATTACAACCTAAAATATACCTAGTACCCAAGATTATAAAGATATACGACGATATTTCCGGTGAAACCAAAGACTTGAAAAAGTATGCCTCCATTGAAAAGCAGCTTGCCCTAATGGGCTATATAAAGGGTTTGTTTTCCGAAATGGCATTTATTGAAGAATTAAATATTCCTAAGGAAAGGATTGATGAATTCTTGAACTACTGCACTTTCGATGCTAGTTTTGACCTGATTATTGCATCAGGGGATTATTTAAAGTTGTGGGAGTTTTTTAGAATGAAAAGCCTATTGTTTCTTGATAATAGTGGAACTGAAAAGGAGTGAGCTGGCAAGTTCAAAAGAAACATCGAGCATCAGACACCGAGCATCCAGCCATTTACTGTTTGACACTTCTCTCTTGAATAATTTTCAAATCCCGAACCCGTTCCTAATAAAAAATCACCGTCTTATTGTCATATACCATCGTCTTCCGCTGTACGTGCAACTTAACGGCACGGGCCAACACGATTTTCTCTAGGTCGCGGCCTTTGGCGATAAAATCCGCTATGCGATGGGCGTGGGTGACGGTGGTTACATCTTGTTCGATGATGGGGCCTTCGTCGAGGGCTTCGGTAACATAGTGGCTGGTGGCGCCGATGATCTTAACCCCTCTTTTGAACGCGGCGTGGTAGGGCTTGGCCCCGGCGAATGCAGGTAAGAAGGAGTGGTGGATGTTTATGATCTTATTGGGATATCGATCGATAATCTTGCCGCTTACGATTTGCATATAACGCGCTAAAACGATAAAATCCACATCATGGGAAGCCAGTAGTTTTAGCTGTTCGTTTTCAGCTTCGTCCTTGGTGGATTTAGTGACGGGAATATGGTAAAAAGGAATTTTGAACTGTTCGACAATGGGGCGAAGGTCGTCGTGGTTGCTGATTACAAATGGGATATCTACTTCCAACTCCCCCGAACTGTAACGGCTCAGCAAATCGTACAAACAGTGATTGTATTTGGATACGAATAGGGCCATTTTAGGGTGAATTCCGGCCCGATGCATGCTCCATTGCATCGTGTAGAGTTGGGCCAGCTTATTTTGGAATTCCTTCTCAAAGGCGGACTCTGAAAATAGATCCGCATCAAAATTGCTTTCCAAACGCATAAAGAACACATTGGCCTGCTGGTCTACGTGCTGATCGAGATAGACGATGTTGCCGCCTTTGGCATGTACAAATCCGGTTACGGCACTGATGATGCCCTTCTGATCGGGACAATGAATGAGGATGGTCGTTTTCAAGGGATGATTTTTTATCATCCAAATTTAGGATAATAAATGGAATTTGGGATTAATCGGTGTAGATACCTGATCAGGACTTATGTCAAATTCGTGGATAAAACTAATTATGGGAAAGGTTCCAATTTACTCGCCGGATAAAGAGCCACGCCATTTTTTGAAGGATTTTCGGAAACTTTTGATTTCTTGGCGTAGCAAGTCCAGATATTCAATCTCCTTAACGCCATCTTTTTCCAGGCCCCTGCAGTACGAATTTATATTCCGTATCATGATATTGATGTAGGTGGCGATCTTCATGCGCTCGTTATGGCATGTAGTGGTCTCCGCCAAGGCGATTTTCTTGGGAATGAGGATGGCATCGGTTAACAGTGAATCGGCAATACTGTCACGATGACTGTTCGACTGGTATAGTTTCAACAGATTTTGGTTGAAGGAAACGTACGAAGCAATTTCCCGGCTCATATGTCGGAGCTCAAGCGCTTTCTTATATACCGGTAAAGAACCGAAACTTTGATAGTTCATTGTTAGTCGACAAAGTGAACTCCGTGCGAGTTCGTTACTAAAGGACTATAAAGTTACGTAGGTATTCCGTTTTTTATCTTTTGATTCAATAGCAAATGTGTATTTTTGCTATGGATACTAATTTTTTAATCACCTTTGACTTTGGATTCTGCTATCGACGATTTAAATTGGAAAATACTGGACTGTTTGCAGGCGAATGCACGGGAAACTTTCGCGAGTATCGGCCGTAAAGTGGGCCTGACACCACCTGCCGTAGCGGAGCGGGTAAAGAAGATGGAAGATCTCGGAATCATAGAAGGCTACAAGGTTAAGGTGTCGCATGCTAAAACGGGACATCAGCTCAAGGCCATCATTACCTTGCGAGCCTTTATGGGCAAATTAAAACCCTTTTTGGCGATGGTGCCGACCTTGAAGGAAGTGGTAAATTGCTACCGCATTACCGGAAACGAAAATATCGTCATGGAAGTGGTGCTCAAAGACCAGTTCCACCTCGAGGAATTTATTGACAAACTGATCCAATATGGCGAGACCCGTACTCATATTATACTGTCGAACGTAGTGACGAACGCACCCATTGGAAAAAAAACACAAACACAAACTCAAATGTCAAACACAAAAAAAGTTTAAGGTTCAATCCTGCCTTGCGGCAGGTTCAAGGTAGTTCTATGACCCAAATTCCAACTGAAAAAAGTTTATAAGTTTATTGACTTAGGCACTTAAGCAATAACCAATAATACCCATAGGCTAAGGGATTCTATACAGGCCGGGCTTGGGCTAAAGCCCATGAGAGTTGTATTCCGTGAACCCCCGGACAAAGCTACCCGTCCGGCAGCTACCCTGTACACATATCTCAAGGAGGGAAGTTTTTTGGCTCCCCTCTTGAGATCAAGAGGGGTGGCCGCTTGCGGACGGGGAGATTGAGCCGCAAACTTGCTCACGCACCGTTGTCACATGTTATAGAAGCAAGAGTACGTGAGCAAGTTTGTGGCTCAATCCCTCCGCCCCGCCAAAGGCGGGCCACCTCCCTTTATCCAAAGGGAGGAGCCGTAACCTCTTTCAAATGAGGGCCATTCAGAGATGTGTGTTCAGGGTAGCCGTCCGGCAGACGGGTCCGGGGGCAATTGAAATCGGCAAGGATTCAATTGCCCCTGGCCTTTAGGCCGTGGTTCTTGTAGATATTACCCTCTTCAGGGCTTTAGTCCAACTCGGGTGCTGGATTGAAGGACGATTATTGACAAAGTGCCTAAGTCAATAAGTTTATTGGTTTATGAGTTTATAAAGGCGGCAATTTTTCAATTTAGCTCACTGCTCAGCTCACTGCTCACTGCTCACTGCTCACTGCTCACTGCTCACTGCTCACTGCTCACTGCTCACTGCTCACTCCAAATCATCATCCATCCCTTCAAAAAAATCGGAGGGATCGAACGGAATATCATCATCAGGGTCCTTATCGTCGTAGTTAACACCGGGGGGATTGAAGAGTCCCCATCGATCGATGACGTAGTTCCACGCATCGAAGGATTTTACCCATTCGGCAAAAATCGGACGGAACTCATCGATTTCGTTGCGTAGCAGTTCAAGATATTCGATTTCCTTAAAACCGCACATTTTGAGTCCCGTGCAGTTGACCTTGATCTCCCGCGCCGCCTTTCGAATGATGGCAGCATTTTCCATACGCAGGTCGTAGAGATTTCCACCTTCCGCACCTGCTATTTTCGGGGGAATTGTCATGGCGTTTTCCAACATCCAGCGGACATATTCCCCCATCATATCCTTTTCATACCCTTCGGGCATATTTTCGATTTGATCCGATACCACCGTCATAATCTTATCGGTGAGGTCCAGAATCTCCATGGCCTTTTGGTATAGGGGCATCTTTTCGACCTCTTCGTGGTTTTTTGGGTTTTCTTCCTCTTCGTTGAACATGTCTGTCAATTTGAAATTTAGGACAGTTAAGATAATCATTTTACCGACTAAACGGACTTTTGGAATGTAAGTATGGGAGGTGTTCGAATTGAGTTCACTATATTTATCTCCTCTTTATCGAGAATTAACTCTCGTCTATCGGGAACACGCTATGAAAATCGGAGTTCTAATTATAGGTATGTTTTTAGTGGGCAACTACGCCCTGTTCGGCCAGATCAGGGTCGACGATTCGGGCTATACCGTTGAGCAATTGGTGCGTGACGTCCTTATCAACAGCAACTGTGCCGAGACCTTGAACTACAGCAGTCTTACAGGTACTGTGGAGAACATAAACGGTATTGGCTATTTTAACGCGGACGATACCGATTTTCCCTTTAAAGAAGGCATCATTCTGTCAACCGGTAGGTCCAGGGACGCCATAGGCCCCAACACGGGTATCAAGGATTCGGGCAGCGAAAACTGGCCGGGCGACAAAGACCTGATAACAATTACCAACACGGGCAATCTTTTCAATGCCACTTATATTCAGTTCGATTTTGTTCCCCTTACCAACAACATTAGTTTTAACTTTCTTTTTGCCTCCGAAGAATATCAAGAAAATTACCAGTGTATCTACTCCGATGTGTTCGCCTTTATTTTGACCGATTCACAGGGCGTTTCGACAAACTTGGCTATCGTTCCCGGTACGGAACAACCGGTGAGGGCGACTACTATCCGGCCTGGGATAGAGGGCCAATGCAGTGCCAGAAATCTTGATTTTTTCGATAAGATAAATGGACCCGACGATCCCATTTCATTTCATGGACAAACCAAGAGCCTAAAGGCCGAATCGTCGGTGAGGCCTAATGAGTCGTATACTATAAAACTGGTGATTTCCGATAATCAGGACTCCCAAGTCGATTCCGCGGTATTTTTGGAAGCGGGCAGCTTTTCCTTGGGTTCTGACCTGGGGGATGATCGAACCGTCGCCAACGGCAACCCGGCCTGTATCGGCGAGAGTCTAGCTTTAGACGCGACTGTAGAGGGCGTTCAGGATTATCGATGGTACAAAGACGATATCGAGATTACCCAGTGGGCCGGCAATCCGCAAGTGAACCTTACCGAAAATGGCCGGTATCGGGTGGATCAGATATTCTCCTCTTCCTGTGTCTCCAATGGTGGCCTTGAAACGCAGTTTATCGCACCCTCGAAAATAAACGAAATGCCCATCGATCTAACAGCCTGTGATGTTGACGGTGACGGCAGCGAGACTTTTGATCTTTCTACTAACGGAATCCGAATGATGGGCACCCAAGATACGGCCATCTACGAAGTCACCTATTTTACCTCGGATGTCGATGCCCAGGCTCTTGTCAATCCTATTGAAAATTTCGGGAACTACGAAACAAAGGGTGCCGAAACGATCTATGCGCGTCTTTCATCGGGCCAAAGTTGTTACGAAATAGCTCCGTTTCAGTTGAAGGTACGGGGGCTTGATTTTGAATCTTCCCTGAAAGCGTCCTTTATATTGTGTTTCGATAAGGAAGGTGAAAGGTTGGAACCTTTACCGGTATTGGACACGGGCTTGTCCCCCTCAAATTACACATTTACATGGTACACCGAAAGTATCACGGAAGAAAATAGGATAGCGGATGCTATAGGCCCATCGTTCACGGCCTCTTCATTGGGTACCTATCATGTGCTATTGCAGAATTTGGAATTCGGATGTGAATTTTCCATTGTCACCGAAGTGCTGCCTTCTCGTCAGCCGGAAGTATTCGAAGTGGATTTTGTATCCGACCTATTTTCGAATAATAATACGATTGAAATTAAAGCGCAAGGAGAAAGCTCTTATCTTTTTGCCGTTGATGATGGTGAGTTCGGCACTTCGAACCGCTTCGAAGACCTCAGTGCCGGCGAACACGTTGCCTACATTACCGATAGCGAGAATTGCAGTGCGCTTTCCGAGGAATTTTTGGTGGTGGATTTCCCTCGATTTTTCACGCCTAATGGTGATGGTACCAACGACACCTGGCAAATTGTCGGTTTTCCTGAAATCGAAAGAGCCGAAATCGCAGTTTTCGACAAATACGGCACTTTATTGCATCAGTTTAAGGACGACTCCGGTTGGGACGGTACCGCCAACGACCACAGAATGCCCGCCAGCGATTACTGGTTTAGAATAACGTATTTAAAAGATAATGTTCAGAAGGAGTTTAAGAGCCATTTTACTTTGAAAAGGTAGTTTTGAGTTGACAGTGGCAGTAGCAGTAGGCAGTATAGCGTAAATGGTTCGAGGTTTAATCGCTACTTCGTAGCTGTTCGAAGTTCAAGGGTAAAAAGGTTTAGAAGTTTATAGGGTTTAGAAGTTTAGAAATGGTAATTTCAAACCGCAAACCATCTTGAACCTTGAACCTGCCGAAGGCAGCATTGAACCGTGAATTTGTCTGGCTAGATTTTTGATGATAACAAACGCTATGAAGCACCTATTGACCGTATTCGCCCTGGGCATTGCCATTTCATGCTCTGCCCAGCAGATGACCTTGAAAAAGGGAACCGTTATCGACTCCCTTCCCGTATCCGTTAGCGACACGATTTCGGAGACCTTTGCGTTGTATCTTCCTAAGAAGTTCGAGGTTTCTTCGACTTGGCCGATATTGTTCGTTTTTGATATGGGGGGCCATGGCAAGCAGGCAATGAACCTCGTTTCTAAGGCGGCTGAAGAGCAGGGCTATATTTTGGCGGCTTCTAACAACGTAAGCGATACCTTGCCCATTTCCGACAATATTCTGATCGCCAATAGAATGTTCACTGCAGTGACGGGGTTTCTGCCCATTCATAAAGATAGGATCTATGTCGGGGGATTTTCCGGCGGCGGCCGTTTTTCGACGCTGATACCTGCTTTTATCAAAGGGGTTCAAGGGGTTTTGGTCTGTGGTGCGACTGTAGCCAATATCGAGGTGTTGACCTCTAAAAATCCTTTTCACTTGATCGGAATCGTCGGTAATATGGACTACAATTATCCCGAAATGCTGGAAACGGAGAAAATACTGAACCGCATGAAATTTCCGAACCAGCTTCTGATGTTTGAAGGGGGACATAAATGGCCCGATACGGATATGCTTGGCAATGCCTTCGAAATCTTTACCCTAGCGGCCATGGCTAAAGGCCGTATACCCAAAGACGAAGCTTTTATCAATGCCAAGTACAATGAGGGTCTTACACAGGCCAACATCTTTTTCACCGCGAACAAGCCCTTAATGGCCAGCAACCTGCTCGATGAAATGTTGGAGATTTACCGTCCCTTTCTGGATACGGATTCCATCAAAATCAATCAAAAGACCTTGAAAAGGAGTAAACTTTTTAAGACCCACAACCGGAACCAAACCGCGATATTATTCAAGGAGAGTTTGATCAAAGAGGATTATGTCTATTATTTAGAGGAAGACATACTGACCTATAACTATAATAATCTCGGATGGTGGAAGTATCAAATGGAAGAACTCCAGAAATTTGAAAAAAACCCCGATGCCTTGCAGCAACAAATGGGAAACCGTTTGAATGGGTATATCAATGCCCTGGTCGCCGATAATATCGATATTGTAAAAGCCGGGGACCCGGTAGACGGGGAAGCTTTGAATTTCCTGTGGATGTTGAAGACCGTAATTAACCCAAAGGATTATGCGAGCTACTTAAAAATCATTTCCTACAACGCTAAGGTCGACGATACTAGTACCGCCCTTTTTTATCTGGAAGAACTTTTAAAGAATGGATTTACCGAAAGGGTAGAACTTTATGACCTAGAAGACACGGCCCTTTTGCGATTAACCCCAGAATTCAATGATATTGTAGCGAAGTATTTGAAAGAGGCCCGTTACGGGTTGGATTAGGATTTGAAAAAGAAGAATTTTAAATTATGAGGTTACCCATATATCTGCTTTTAGTCACAATTTTATTTTCTACCGCCTGCAAAGAGAAGAAAAAATACCACGATACCAAAACCCAAAAAACGGCAAAGGTGCCGACCGACGCTTTGGTGGATATTCTCGAATTCCAAAAGGAACTGAACGCGGAATATAAGGACCCGGAAACCTCGCCGCTGCCGGACCGCTACCGCAAGAATTTCGAAACCTTGGATTTTTTTGAACCCGATACTAACTACGTTGTCGAAGCTAGATTCGTGCGCACCCCAGAATCCCTTCCCTTTTTAATGCCTACTACCACGGATAGAAAGTCTAAGGAAGTCGTTTATGGTATCGCCCACTTCGAGCTGAACGGCAAAAAAAGGAAGTTAGAAGTCTACCAAAGCCAGGAATTGAAGGAACAAGAAGAACACCGCGACTACCTCTTTCTGCCTTTTACCGATGAAACAAATGACAAGGAGACCTATGCTGGCGGAAGGTATATCGACTTGTCCATTCCTGATGCGGATGTTATTCGCTTAGATTTCAACAAAGCTTATAATCCCTATTGTGCGTATAACAAAAAATATTCATGTCCCATTGTTCCCAGTATAAATGCGCTGGATACCGAAGTTAGGGCAGGGGTGAAGGCTTTTAATCCCAAGGGAAAATGAAAGACCCCATTCAGCATGGGGCTGACGGGGTCTTTCTTCATTAAACACTTGATTGACTAAATTTTTACCTAGAAAGAGTAGATGGCGGCAAGAACGAAAGATGATAAGCTCTTTTGCGCTATCAAATCGCTGTCCAAGAAATTTTCCGATTCCTCGGATGCAGTATCCAGACGCAATTCCGGTTTAATTATCAAACCACCTATGGTTGCGCTTCCTGTTAAAGTAACGGCAAATACACTAGTTTCATCAATTGCATCCGAGGTACCGATGGCCGTGCTTCCAAAAGAGTCGATCGCCTCAAAATATTCTGCCCTTACCCCTATGGCAAAATTTTCAGAAGTGGTCAATTGAGGATAAACTGCTGCACCGGCAAAACTGCCTGCGCCGTCGCCATCAAAGTATGCTGCATTTAATCCAAGGAAAAAGGTATCCGAAAGATCAAATCCACCAGTGTAGTCTATTTCGAATGGACCGTTGTCGACTAAGACGTTTAAATAGTGTCCACTATATCCTAACTGGAAACCATAGGCATATTTCCCTGTAACGTTAAGTTCCGTGATATCGGTTTGATTCATGACCGCCAACATCATACTGAAATCTTCCGATAAGGTAAAATCAGCTTTTAAACCGGTATGGCTAAAAGGACCGTAAGAAAATAGATAAGAAGTACTGTAATTAAAATTGGCAACCGGAGAAATAACTTCATAGCCTAAAAAGGTGTTGAAGTTACCCAATGTCAATCTTACCTTGTCGGAAACATTCCAGTACCCATACAGTTGATTGACGATATTACCCGTGGCCGAGTAGATGGGAGATGCAAAAATGGCATCCGTACCTCTGGGACCAAAAACTAAATCTGCTACAAAGCCTACCTTTTCGCCTTCATATCCTGCCACCAAATTGGCCATTCCCAGCGCAAAACCGGGCAGATTCGCAAAAGAAGAACCTGGAGCGGCATTAGGGAGTCCAGTTTCCTCATTGAAACTATTATCTCCATTTAGATTGGCACGGTAGTAAGCATCAACAGAGCCACTAAATGAAAATTCCGGCTTCGTTTCTTCCTCTTCTTCCACCACCACAATGTCGACCTCCTGCGCGGCCATTTTTTCCGTTGCGCCGAACAAACAGGCCAATAAGAAAAGATTTTTTATGTATTTTGCGTGAGTAATCACTTTCATAAGTTTTGATTTTAGTAATCTGCCTAGCGGATGAATATTTTTGATTGAATTTTGAAGGGGTTATAAAACGGAGCGTTCTGCAAAACGCTCCGTTTGTTATGTTTTATACCCTTAATCGTTGATGAAGTCTGGGTAGGCATCCATGCCATGCTCGTGAATATCGAGACCATCGATTTCCTCTTCTCGAGATACTCTAAGTCCCATAATGGCTTTTAGGGTACCAAGAATGATAAAGGAACAAACGACACAGAAAACACCCACTATCAACACTCCGTAGAATTGCGTCAGAAACTGGCCGCCACCCGCTTTTGAACCGAAGAGACCTACGGCGAGTGTGCCCCAGATGCCACAAATCAGGTGTACCGCGACGGCGCCCACGGGATCGTCCAATTTCAGTTTATCGATCAGGGCGACGCCGAGTACGATAATAATACCGGCCAAAAAGCCGATGACGATCGCTTCGCCGGGTGACATCAGGTCCGCCCCCGCAGTAATACCCACCAAGCCTCCCAAAATACCGTTGAGGAACATGGTGAGATCTAGATTTTTAAAGAGAACGGTGTTCAGGATCATTGCGCCCATACCTCCGGCCGCTGCGGCCAAACTTGTGTTGACCAAGACCAAGGAGGTCATTTCGGGATCTGCCGAGAGTACCGATCCACCGTTAAAGCCGAACCAGCCCAACCATAGGATCAATACCCCTGCCGTAGCCATAGGGATGTTATGACCGGGAATGGCGTTGGCCTTGCCATCTTCCCCGAACTTCCCGATTCGGGAACCGGTCAAAAAGATAGCTACCAAGGCGGCCCATCCGCCGACGGAGTGTACCATGGTAGAACCTGCGAAGTCGTAGAAGCCCCAGGCATCCAAGAAGCCGCCGCCCCATTTCCAGGCGCCTACGATGGGGTACACCAGTCCTACATAGAAGATGACGAAAATCATAAAAGCCCCTATTTTTATCCTTTCGGCCACCGCACCCGATACGATGGTAGCGGCAGTAGCAGCGAACATACCCTGAAAGAGGAAGTCCGTCCACCACGTATAACCGCCGTCGGCGTATTCGGGAGTCATTCCGTTTTCAGGGGGCGCTATGCCGAAGCCCGCAAAATCCAAAATGCCTGCTGAGCCTTCCTCAAAACCGGGATACATCAGGTTGAAGCCCCAAGCGTAGTACAGAAGCAATCCTGAAGTAATGATAAAAATATTCTTGAATAAAATATTGATCGTATTTTTTTGTCGGGTCAGTCCGATTTCCAAAAAAGAGAATCCAGTATGCATGAAGAACACCAACGCGGTGGCGATCATCATCCATATATTGTTTGCCGTGAATAATCCTGCGTCCATTTTTTATAAGGTTTAGTTGGAGACGGATGCATCATCCGTCTATGGTTTTTTTAGTTGATTCCTGCGTGTCCGCTTTCCTTGGTGCGAATTCTGTAGGCCTCGATAACTTCGGAAACGAATATTTTTCCGTCCCCTACATTACCGGTATAGGCGGACTCTAGAATGGCATCCACCGTTTTTTGCATAAAATCATCCGATACCACTATAGATAGGTACCTTCTTTGGATGTCGCTCGTACTGTAAGAGATGCCTCGGTAGACATGTCCTTGTTTTTCATTGCCTACTCCCGTTACGTCCCAGTAACTGAAGAAGTTCACTTCGATCTGATGCAGCGCCTTCTTGACGTCATCGAACTTGGATTTTCTAATAATTGCTTCGACTTGTTTCATTTGTTTAATTTATGTTAACGAGAGCAAATATATATTAATAGTGGAGTTACCCCCAAAATAAATGGGGGTGTTATCGTTATTTTTATTGTTGTGACAAATTATACCCATAAAATTTAGGGGTATATGATTATTAATAGATAAAAAAAGACATCTAATATTTCAATTTTAGGGTTCTGGATGGTTTGGATGAAGAAAATTGGAGGTATTTGGATAAGATAATGGGGATGCTTGAGCCATTTGCAATGTGCGAGCCTATAGGAGGGTAATCATGACCTGGCACACCCTAGAGGGCTTTCCGACAATATGACTGTTAGGTATTCAGCGCATAATGGGCAAGGGAACGAGGGGTAAGATACTTGGATCAGTGATACATAACTAAACCTGCCGGTAGGGGGGCTAGCTTTGAAAAATCGGAATTTCTAAACAAAAGAGGTATGAATAAGGTTTTACCACAATTGTAAAATACTCAATACTCAATACACAATACACAATACTTAGCGCTCAGTGGATTTCAAAGTGTAGCAGTAATCGACATCCATATAACCTGATACATAATCAATCAAGGTTCATGCGATTTTCGCCACCCAAAGTCCGAGTGCGACGGCCGCTATGCCGAAAACTATGCTAGCAATCAGGTAGAAGGAAAAATGAAAAAGTTCCCCCGCAGATAATAAGGAGTGTTTTTCGAAGGCAAAGGTAGAAAAGGTGGTAAAGCCCCCACAGAAGCCGGTGGCCAGTATTAAAATTTGGTTTTCAGAAAGGTACTCACCCTTATACGAGAGCCCCAATATGATACCTATGAGTAGGCAACCCAGAATATTGACCATAAAAGTACCAAGATAAAAATGCGCGAAATAGTTGTTGAAAGTCTTTGAGATAAGATATCGCAATACACTTCCTATTCCTCCTCCGATAAAAACGAGCAACCATTGTTTCATCGGTGCAAATTAAGGAAATAATACATACCTTCTAATCGATAAATCTATAAGGAACACAACCCCGTTTTCCAGTTGCTGAAGCATATGTTGATTTCGAACCTTCCTTTAGATGCCGTCGGCATACACGCGCATCATGATGTGGGTGCTACCGATTGGGTGCTAAGCATCGATGAGGTCAAGAAATCCGTTGAGAAATTCAGGGCGTTGGGCCTTGAGGTGCATACAACCGAACTTGATATAGACTTTAATGGCCAAATTTGGAGCGAAGCACTTGCCGAACGGCAAAAACAGGATAATCAAACAGGAGATAGGGGTCGGGGCATCGTGAATCTATTCCTGGGGAATACAGGATGGTGCCGACGAAAGATGGCGTGCCTATGAATACCCGTTTCCATAGGATGAAAACCTCGATGAAAAACCGGCATGGGATGGTATAAAATAGGGGTTGGAGGATGCTGTAAGACCATGAAAATGCATTCTTTTCAGACTACATAAGAAATTCATGGCACTCGTATAGCGAAATGCCCGTTAAACCGCCTCTTTAAATTTGGAAGATTGGGTCTGCAACGGATAGACCTTTGAAGAACCGGATTTAGCGACCGTTTCCCTAGGTTCTTTGCGTCCGTTGGATATTCCTGAAAGACTGAATATCATGAAGACAGCATTAGCTCCGACTAAAATTAAAAGTATTGTAAAAAAACTTAACATGAATTTGCCCCTTTGAATAGATAACGCAAAATTACGTTATTTGGTATGATATACGAGAGAAACTTGATTATTGTCGTAATTGAGTACATTTTTATCGAGACCGTAAAATTTTCGCTAAGTTTTGAGCATATACTTCATAAAGAACAGTAAAAGAATGAAAATTATAAACGCCAGGACAACCCATTGTACGCCTTTGTAGTTTTTTCTATGCAAGTCTTTATCCTTTTTATAGCTAAAAATGATAATGACAATAAAGCCTATTGCAAAAAGTAGGGCAAAAATAATTTGTCCGGTGCTTAACATTTGGTTTGTTTTTCGGCAAAATTAAGGTTTCCAGATGGTATTCAAAGCCTTAAACATAGGTTAGGCTGTATGTTGTTTATAAGTTTATGAGGTCTCAAATCCAACGTTTCAAACCTCAAGTCATTGGTCCCTTGTTTCCGACGAGATAATTTCGTTCATTGCAAACCCTAAAAAACCAAATAAATCGATATGAAAAACAAAATTGGTGCCGTAGAACTGTTTCACAAATCCTTCGGACTGGGCGTTTCGGAAACGATGCGTGCCGATTTGGGTGCCGCAAAAAATATGCTCCGCTTTAATCTGATGGACGAGGAGAACAAAGAGTACCTTGAGGCCGCGAATAATGACGACCTGGTCGAAGTCGCCGATGCCTTGGGCGATATGCTGTATATTTTATGCGGTACGATACTCGAGCACGGCATGCAACATAAAATTGAAGAGGTCTTCGCCGAGATTCAACACAGTAATATGAGTAAATTGGGCGCGGATGGGAAGCCCATTTACCGTGAGGACGGTAAGGTCTTAAAAGGGCCCAATTATTTTAAACCGGATATTTTGGGGGTTTTGGAAAGGTGAGGTTGCTTTTTAGACCCTATACCTCCATCCGAAAGGATCCTCCGCACGGTTGTATTGAATATCGACGATTCGTTTTTTAAGTCGAGAGGCATAAGAGTTTTCGAGTTCGGGCAGGTCATAGTCCTTTTCACGGTATCCAAAAGTAGCAATTGGGGATATCACGGCAGCGGTGCCGGCGCCGAACATTTCTTTTAAACTGCTGTCTTTGGCCGCTTCGACCACTTCTTCGACGGTTATCTTGCGCACTTCCGTGGCTATGCCCTCGTCTTCGGCAATTTTCAGGATGCTCTTACGGGTGATGCCATCCAATATCCGATCGCTGATGGGTGCGGTGATTAATGTGTCGTTGATACGGACAAAAATGTTCATCGCTCCGGCCTCTTCGATAAACTCGTGCTTGTGGTCGTCGGTCCAAATAACTTGGTTGTACCCTTTTTTAACGGCCAATTGGGTCGGGTAGAACTGTCCTGCGTAATTTCCACCCGCCTTGGCATAACCGACGCCGCCGTTCGCCGATCGGGAATATTTTTCTTCGATCAATACCTTAACCTTTCCTGAAAAATAGGATCCAGACGGTGCAAGACAAATCAAAAATTTATACTCGTCGGCGGGCGAGGCGTGGAAACCTTTTCCCGTGGCGAAAATAAACGGCCTGATATATAGGGCGCTTCCCTCTTTTTTCGGTATCCAATTTTCGTCCAATTTTATGAGGCTGTTTAATCCCTCCATAAAATATTCCTCGGGCAGCTCGGGTATGGCCATCCGCTTGGCTGAAATGTTCAAACGTTTGTGATTTTCAAGGGGACGGAAGAGCCAAATTTTTTCATCGGCATCCTTATAAGCTTTCATCCCCTCAAAAATGGACTGTCCGTAATGGAAAATCTTTGCAGAGGGTTCCAAGCTGATGGCCTGATAGGGCATAATTTTTGGAGTTTCCCAAGCGCCATTCCTATAATCGCAGACCAGCATGTGATCGGTAAAAACGCTTCCGAACGCCAGATTGTCGAAATCGACCTGATCAATTTTCGATTTTTTAATTTTTTCGATGCTTATATTCTGAGTAGTCGTTTGCATAATTTTACTTTGAAGGATTAAAAATACGCATTCTTAACAATCCCTTCTTCTTTTTTCGTCCAAAAATGCCCAATTTTGCAGGAAGCGTATAAGTTTTAAAGGATATGAATAAAATTAACCTTTCAATTGTGTTTTTGATATTGGTATTTGCCTGTAAGGGCCAGCAATCTCAGCAGGATGATGCCACCCAAAGTAAGACCGCGGTCGATTACCTCTCTTTCGGGGATAAAATCGATGCCCAAGATGCGATTTCCGATGCTGAATTGTCGGAAGAATATGAAAACATGAAGGTGGCAGATACCATTCAAACCAAATTCAGGGCTACCGTAACCGACGTCTGTAAGGCGAAAGGATGCTGGATGAAATTGCAATTACAAGACGGTCAAGAAGCCATGGTACGTTTCAAGGACTACGGATTCTTTATGCCCAAGGATATCGAAGGCCGGGAGGTCATCGTAAACGGAATGGCTTTTGTTGAAGAAATGAGCATTGAAGACCAAAAACACTACGCCAAGGATGGCGGTCAATCGGAAGCCGAAATTGCTACAATAACAACCCCAAAAAAAACGTATGGCTTTGAAGCGGATGGGGTTTTAATGGTTAAGGAGTAGCCAGAAGATTCCAGATTTCAGGTTGCAAAGTATTCTATCTACATTAATAAACTCACGGTTACTGAGCCTAGTCGAAGTATAAACCCATAAACCTTTTTTTGAAACGTAAAATAATCACTACCGGCGACGGCTCAAAAACCATTCAGATCGAAGAATGGGACGAGCAGTACCACTCCAAACACGGAGCGATACAAGAGGCTTATCATGTTTTTATCGAACAGGGACTTTCCCTATTCCCCGATCGTAAAATTGCCATTTTGGAAATCGGTTTCGGTACCGGCCTGAACGCTTTCATCACCTTCTTGGAAGCCAAAAAAAGAGGTATTTCGGTGCATTATACAGGAGTGGAAGCCTACCCCATTTCCAAGGCAGAATTGCGACAGCTCAATTATGTTTCCGAATTGAAAGCGGAAGTCAATGTCGCCGAGTTTTTGAGGATGCACCACGACCCATGGGAGGAAGACATCGAAATTTCAAGGGATTTCATCCTACAAAAGCAACAGAAGGACTTTTCCCTCATTGATGATACAAATCGGTACCACCTGATCTATTTCGATGCGTTTGGTGCAAGGGTACAGCCCGAACTATGGACAGAGGCCATCTTCTCAAAAATGTACCAAGCCTTGAAAAAAGACGGCATCCTCACCACCTATGCCGCAAAGGGCAGTGTTCGACGCGCCATGCAAGCGGTCGGTTTTACCGTCGAACGCCTGCCAGGCCCGCCCGGTAAACGCGAAATGTTAAGGGCTAGGAAATAATTGACTATACGCATTTTTTACGTACGCAATGTGCATTACACTAAACATCTTTCGATTTTCCTTAAGCACCCACCACCCAGCATCCAGCACCGATATTCCCTGAGTTAATATTTGCCATTTGTATTTAAATCTGTATTTGAATTTGACTTTTGTATTTGAATTTGATTTTTGTATTTGAACTTTAGGTTTAACATAAGCTTAAGCAATACTGTTAAATCCGAATTAAATCCTAATTACGTGGTACTTAGAAGGCTTATCTTTGAATTATGAGAATTTTGATTACAGGCGCAACGGGACTGGTCGGCGGCGAAATTGTAAGGCAATGCCAAGATCGGAATATATTGGTCAATTACTTGACCACGAGCAAAGACAAGATCGTTACCAAACCGGAATATCATGGATATTACTGGAATCCGGATTCGGGGATAATCGATGAAAAATGCTTTGAAGGCGTTACCGCCATCATCAATCTGGCCGGGACGAGTATTTCAAAAAGATGGTCTACCCGCTACAAAAAGGAAATTCTATCCAGCAGGGTCAATACACTTCGCATCTTACACAGGGCCCTAAAAAAACAAAAGACTTTAAAACCTGAAAATTATAATACGATAACTTCGTTTGTTTCTGCATCCGCCATCGGGGTTTATCCCGATTCCTTGTCCAGTTATTATACGGAAGATGAAAAAAAGAAAGACGATAGTTTTCTAGGCGAGGTCGTTGAGGTATGGGAAAAGGAAGCCGATGCTTTCAATGATTTTGATTTTAGTGTCGCAAAAGTTAGGATCGGTCTCGTAATGTCATCAAAAGGTGGTGCGTTGCCCGAAATGGCAAAACCGGTCAAAAATTACGTAGGTGCCGCTTTTGGCAGTGGGGAACAATGGCAGTCTTGGATCCATATTTCCGATCTTGCGCGTATTTTTATCTTTACCGGCGAGAACGGTCTAAACGGTATCTTTAACGCTGTAAGTCCCAATCCTGTTACAAACAACCGATTGGTCAAAGAAATCGCCAAGGCGGTCGACAAACCTTTGTTTCTTCCTAATATCCCCAAATTCGTAATGAAGACCATTCTGGGTGAAATGGCTTATCTTTTATTCGCAAGTCAAAGGGTCAGCTGCAAAAAAATCGAGGAAGAAGGGTTTAACTTTAGCTATCCCAATGTCTGTGTCGCCCTCGAGGAAATCTACGGAGACGGACAAAATGAAAATGCATCGGATGTTGTTTATAATAAGGAGTATAGCTCCTAATCAAAACCCCTGTACCACAGCCGAATTATAAAATGGTCGATTCGCTCCCTACTTCCGGCCGTTCCAAGACTTTTTCGGTAGCATTCCATTCTGGAAAGAATGGTTTTATAAGTTATAGATTAGGCTACTTTATCCTGAATCAGGGATATAGGTCCCAACAATTTCCATAATACTGGTATTGATGGGCGCATACGAACCAAACGCAATCGCGTATAACGACATCATAATGATATAGCTTACCCAAAGCAGGTTATTGATGCCGCCGCTAAAAACCCCCTTTCCGAAACCTTCGTTGATGAACTTTACCGTTCCGCCCCTATCGGGGTACTTCAGCGATAATTTGGAATAGGCATAGGCGGTAAATAAGGCTATAATGCCCGCAAAAAGGAATGCCAAGGGCGTACCGCCCTGGGCCAGGGAAACCGCCAGACCGAGTACGGCGAAAATTCCCCCGCCGACCATTCCGCAGATACCTATGGTGATGGCGTCCTTTAGTCGGACCGTATTATTTTGCATTCTTAAATTTTAAAATGACTGCGTAAAGGCGTTTCGCCGAAATGGAAAAAACTACGGCTCCCTAGCCTTACGACCAGCCGTCCCTATATTCACGTTTTACAAAGGCATTGGCTTCATCGAGATTGGTAACGCGCATAGTTGAGGCATCCCAGATCATTTCTATATTTCTGCCGGGGTACTCAAAATAGGGCTCGCCCATCTCATTTTTCATTTCCTTTCGGATATCCACGCCCCGAATGGCCAGATTGGCGATCAACAAAGTTTCGGTGAGCGGCCCAGAAATTGCGAAGGGGGCGCTCAGTTCTTTTTTTCCATAGCCCGCAATGGCGGCCTCCACCCATTGGGCGTAATGTCCGTCAGCCCCACCGGGCACCCTTTCGAACTCCTGTGGTACGTTTACCTCATCGGTCTTGGAAGTGGGCAATAATCGTGGGTTCTCGCCATAAGTACTGCACATCATTTTCCCCTTTGAACCGATCATCAGTACCCCGTTTCCGCCATCGCCAAAAACCTCGTTGGGTCCCAATTCTTCGGGGCGCGTGGGCTGTATGCCGCCATCCATCCAATGCAGAACGACATCTTTATCGGTTTTTTCGGTCTTGGGGAAGGTCATGGTCACATGGCTCGACGGCGGACAACTTTCGGGGAAATAACCGCGTTTGAATTCATCAACATAAACGCTACCCACGCTACATTGCACATCTTTGGGATATTTTAAGTCGAGCACTCTGTACGGGGCCTCTACCAAATGACAGCCCATGTCGCCGAGCGCGCCCGTGCCATAATCCCACCAGCCCCGCCAGTTGAAAGGTATCAGGCCATTGATGTACTCCTTGTAAGGGGCGGTGCCCAACCAAAGGTCCCAATCCAGTTGTTTGGGGATTTCGGCTTTCAAATCTGGCCACGGAATTCCTTGGGGCCAGACCGGACGATTGGTCCAGCAGTACACGGTATGCACCTTTCCGATCAGGTCGGCATTGTACCACTCTCGCATGGTACGTACCCCGTCGGAAGATGCGCCCTGGTTGCCCATTTGACTCACCACCTTATATTTTTTTGCGGCCTCGGTCAATTTCCGTGCTTCAAAGATATCGTGGGTCAAGGGTTTTTGTACGTACACGTGTTTTCCCAGTTCCATGGCGGCCAGGGCGGCAACGGCATGGGTATGGTCGGGTGTGGAGACCGAGACGGCATCGAAGTTTTTCGATTCCTTATCCAACAGTTCGCGCCAATCCCTATAATATTTTGCCTTGGGGAAACGGGCCACGGAATCCGAGGCCCTACGATCATCGACATCGCACAGATAGGCGATATCGGCCTTGCCGGAATCGGCAAAACTGCCGATATCTCCTTTTCCCTTGCCGCCGACCCCAATTCCGGCAATGACCAATTTGTCGCTCGGGGCGATAAAGCCCGGGCCGCCCAGCACGTGGCGGGGCACTATGCTGATTCCAGCGGTGGCTATTGCCGTATTCTTGATAAAATACCTGCGGGATTTGGACTGGAAAACTTTATTTTTTTTCATGGTTCTGTATGTATTAATTTAGAATGATGTCATTACAGACATAACTTTCTAGGTGATCAAATCAAGAAAAATTATAGATTATCCCTGTCCTGACAGACATGCTCTTAAAGGTATCTACTTAATTTTGGAAATACAATAAACTTGCTTTGACTTTTTATTGGTTCTTTCGAAAAGTTAGAATGGATTTTTCAAATCGTTATCTTTGAAACAAGCTTTTTCGCAACTATGGAAATTTCCTATAATGTAATAAGCCTGATCGATATTTTGGGAGTCGTTCAGGGGCTGTTGTTCGGGTCGATGTTGGTGTCCGTCCATTCAAAAAAAAACAGGCCTACCCTGTTTTTAGGGCTTTTTATCCTGTTGTTCTCTTTAGAGCCGTTGCCCTCGATACTTCAAGATCTGGGAATATTGTTACAAGAGCCCCGATTGGAACTATTGCCGGTAAACTTCCATTTTTTGGCGTATCCATTATTGTATATTTATATCCAGAAAATTTCCATTTTAGATAACGAACGGCCAAGTTACTGGACCCTTATTCCCGGTGGTCTCGAATGTATTATGGGGGGCTGGCTTTTCCTTTTGCCAGTGGCGACAAAGCTCCGGTTAAAAGATTCCTCCTTTATGGCCATCTACTTTTTGTTGGGCCTGTGCTATACCGTTTACATTTCCGTTCTGATATTGCGATGGATCAATAAACACGGTAGGGAACTGGAAAATCAATATGCCTTTATGCTGTCCAAAACCTTGAATTGGTCCCGGATGTTTGTCTATGCTAGTATTGGTTTCCATGTATTGCTGTTTCTAATTTTTTTCACGGATAGTTCCGGGCTTTATCTAATAACCTCCATCCTTAATGTAATCTTGATCTATTGGATATCGTACCAAGGAATTGTGCAGGGAAAAGTACTTTCACTGGTCGGGAGCGAGACCCGAACACCTGATGAGCCGGGGAATGATGGGAAGATTCCGCTCCCCATGGCCGAACTTCCTAGCATAACCCCCCAAATGCATCAGCGGTTTATGGCGGTCGAAGAGGTGCAGCAAACCTTGGCGACCGTGGCGGATTACATTGCAAGTTCAAAATGCTACATTAAAGACGACCTGACGATCGTCGACCTTGCCGAGGCCATCGATATTCATCCCAAACGCATATCCCACGCCATAAATTCGGAATTGGACACCAACTTCAATACCTATATCAATACGTTTCGGATCGCCTATGCCAAGAAACTGCTTAAAAACAGATCGACGGACCATTTATCGGTCGAGGGTATCGGTCTTGATGCCGGTTTCCATTCCAAGACTTCATTTTATACCGCCTTCAAAAGACAAGTGGGAACCACTCCCGCAAAATACCGCTCAAATTAGTGTTAACTTTTTTGACTTTACACTAGGGTCGATAAGGCCTAAGGACTACCCGCTTTTTATTTGTACAGATTTCGGAAATCCGTACACTTCCCCGGTCGCGTTTCTTTGTCGGTCTTTGGTTTTTGATGAAATTTATATCTGAAATATAACCGTTGGGCGGTTTATTTTAAAGATGGATGGTGGAGTTGTTAGTTATAAGCCCCCTCCGCTCTTCCTTTGATCCAGTCCATAGGGTTTTGGTGAAGATATGGTAGGCTTTTTTTAAAAATAAGAAACATGAGAAACGTATTGATAGCTACTGATTTTTCGGAAAACGCCTGGAACGCGACAACCTATGCGCTTCAATTGTTGCGGGACGAGAAATGCACCTTTCATCTGCTACATACTTACACCCCGGCCGCCTATGCCCACTATGATGCGGATAAGTTAGGGGCTGCCGTAGGTAGGCTAGGCACCAAAAATGACCCGGTATACGTCGAATCACGGGAAGGATTGCGGTCGGTGCTGGAGCGTATTATGAACGAATGCCCCAACAACAAGCATGATTATGATGTGGATTGTGCCTATAATTTATTGGCCGATGAGATCGATAAGGTGGTAGCGGAACGAAAAATCGATATGATCGTTGTGGGCATAAAGGGAACGACAAGGACAAATGAGGTTTTATTGGGCTCGGACGCCCTTTATATTATGCAACGGGCCACTTGCCCTGTTTTGGCCGTTCCGGAAGATTATTGCTATTTCATGTTAAAGGACATCTTGTTTCCAAGCGATTACAACCATCCGTACACCGAGGAACATATTAAAATACTTGCCCATATAGCCGGCTTATACAAGGCTTCGGTGCATATGTTCCATATTGCGAATGAACCGGCGCTGTCGCATGGGCAGCAGAGGGTCAGGGATATGATAAATGATAATCTCGTGGAGGCAAAACACGATTTCAAGAAAGTACCTCGTGAAAATGTCGCAGTTGCCATTGCGGACTATATCGCCAAAAATAATATTGATATGTTGGCCATGACCCTTAGAAAACATTCGTTCTTGGAACTTTTGTTACGCAGGCACAAGTTTTCGACCATTGGTTTGCATAGCAGCGTACCCCTATTGGTCCTTCCCGCCAAATAGTAGGGCAACGAAATTGGACGGGATAGATCTCGTTGTAATTTTATGGTCTGAATAAAAAATTTCTTGAAACCGGCTATTTTTCAAGCATCGGAAATATCCCTTTCGGAATGGCATGCAAATCAAGCCTATTTACGGCATCTTCGATGGCACGAACGGTGACCAATTTCGAGGTGCGCACGATAAACTCCCTCGGGGAAACCTCTTCTATGATTATTACTGCCTTGACCCCATCTACTTCTTCCACTATGTTCTGTATCTTTTTCATCTCGGCATCTGTCGAAGCATTGGTCGTAAAGATTCGGCCGTGGTTTCCGGGAATTACATTTGCGGTAAGTAAACTCATTACATTTTGTTTTAAACTATCATTGAACAGAATTTTCTTTTTCCGGCTCGGCGGGAATAAGGGGTTTTCTGTGACCTTCCATAAACTGTTGTTGCATGGTTTCCATACGCTGTCGCATCTCTTCCAAATTGGGAATACCACCGCCAAAATCATGTTCAAAAAAATCATCGGAAAAGAATCGGTCCATTAACAGGGAATCGTTCTGAAAAAAGTCGGAAAATCCTTGATCTCCATCAGTCGAAAGCTGCTCATTGAACATAGACCGTACCGATTGCAACAGACTGTCTCGGTCTTTGATGTCCATGTCTTTAAAATTCTTGTCGGACGACCAGGAATAAATCGAGTCGTAACTAACGATATTCCCGTTTTCATCGACCTCCTTGTTGACCTCCCAAGTTCCCTTGGGTTCTTCTTTAAGAGTTTTGTCATTGTTTTGTGCAACTTCCGGTTTCCTTTTTTCCTGAGCGTTGCAACTGGTGGCCAAAAGCGCCACCAACGAAAGCATTGCAAACTTTTTCATTGTAATCTGATTTAAAGTATATATTCAGTTTTCTTTCCGCCTTACCGCCCATATGTTTCGGCTGGGATTTGTTCCAATTTTACCGGATCGATTTTGTTTTTCACCTTTTTGCTGTTGATTGTACACTACAAAGTTCTCTCGAGAAAGAACGATTGCCTAAAATTTAGGGAACGAATACGTTTAGATTTCAGAATTATGGACAACTTCGGAGTTTCGATTTGAACGGAAAGCATAATTCCTTGGGATAGGTCGGCCAATACGGGATGATTGTCAAATAATCAGCCTTACCTCTCCCAGTTCCTGAAGTTTATACTGAAAATCTTCACCGGGAGCGCCGATAAACATAAAATTAATGGGAATTTTCCATCTTTTGGATAGTTCTTTGATCTTTGCGGGACCGAAAACTCCGGGTTCCTCTATAAATTCAATATGGATGTCGGGGTATGCCCGGCCGAGTACTTCGACATCTTTTTTCAAATTCGGGGCAACGGAATCGCCCTCTTTCAGAACGGCAACAATTTTAATTCTTCTTGCCGGCTCGTTCCGCTTTACGTACCACATGACCTTGTTCAAGGTCTCTACATTGTCATGGTTCGTAAAAAAAACAAATTGTTTCCCCCGTATTTTTGCTAATTTATTTTTGGTCATTTTATTGATGCTGCCCCAAAAATTGTCCTTATCGGGGGAAATATAGTCGATAATGAACAAGACTCCCCTTAAAATATAATTATGGTACAACATAAAGAAAACGACGAACAACGTGGGAATAAGATATTCGATGAATATGGTCAGATAAGGGGGATTTAGGATAATATTGCCCAAGATAGCGGCTACGACGGCCCCAATGGCTATAAAAACGGAAATCCAACTTGCCCTTTCGGGGCGCGGCAATCGTTTACGGTTGATCTTCAATAAAATGTTGCCTACGCCGAACAATACCATCACCGATAAAAAGGCAATGGTATAGACGCCGGCCAGTTTTGCCAATTCGCCGCCCGTTACGAACAATATTGAGGTACACAACGCAAAAAAGAGGATATAGATCGGATAGGAACTTTTGCGTTTGTTTTTTTTCAACAGAAAACTGGGCAAGATGCGGTCTAGAGCCATCCGTTCCATCAACCCGCCTACCCCGACAAACGAGGTGAGTACCGCCCCGCTCAAGACCAACGCGGCATCGATACTTACCAAAAAAGAGAGCCAGTTACCGCCCGAAGTTTTTCCCAGAAAGGAAAGCAAAGCATCCTGATTGGCATCAACCATATTCATGGGAATAAGCGCCAATGCCAAGAACGCGATCAGCGGGTTGAAAACACTGACCACGATCCACATATTGCGCAAGGTTTTCGGAAAGACCCCCTTTTGCTGCTCTTCCACGTAATTTGCGGAGCTCTCAAAACCACTGATGCCCAGCATGGCCGCCGAAAATCCAAAGAACAGGGCCATGCCGATACTGCCCTCGATCGGCAGCTTGAAATTGGCGAGAAGTATCTCAAAACCGTTGTGAAAAAAGAAGTAGAGGCAAAAACTGCACAGAATCGTCAGCGACAGCAAATGGAACAAAAAAATAAAAATGGCCACTTTTGACGATTCACCGATGCCCAAAATGACCAAACCCATAAACAGCAGTAACACGCCAATGGTAACGGGCACTATGGGTAGGGCATCCCAAATACTATGGGCATACTTTACCGCCTCACTGGCCGAGATCACCGCAGTGGCCATATAGGATAGTACGGTCAACGATGCGGCAATCGAAGCGGTAGATTTCTTCGTGGTGTTCAACAAGGCGTTGTAGGCACCACCGTTCAATGGCAAAGCCCCGACCACTTCCCCATAAATTTTGCGAAAAAGAAAAAGTACCCCCGCAACCATTAAAAGCGAGATCCAAGCGTACTGTCCGGCATAGACTATGGCAAGCGCCGATACGTAAAGGCACGACGAACTTATGTCGTTTCCGCAAATGGCGGTCGCTTCAAGTTGATTGAGCTTTTTCCTCATTTGTAATTATGTCGGTTTTGACAAAAAATCGATTGCCCCCGATCAGGGTCTTAATAGTTTGAATGTTGTTTAAAATTAAGAATATGTAATGAATTTGATGGACTTTTAAGCATTAAATCTCAAACGCATTTGGGTATGGATACCGTTCCACATCCGACCATCCTTACCTATCGATGGATGGTATTCCGTACCTTGTAGGGTGTACTTCTTTCTTCAGTCATATCATCCGCATTCCCGCTTTTTGTTGGGGAGATACTGCCAACTGCAACTGCAACTGCCCACTTCTTTTTATGCCATTTTGACATTTTCACCGAATTGGCAGTACTTTTGCCAACCTTACGCATAGAATTCTAAATGAAGCATACATGAGCGAAAAAGATATAACAGAGGAATTTGACGGACGGATGGAAGAGGATTTGTTGGATGCCGAAACGGAGATGGACATGGAGTCCCCGGAAATACCTGATCAAGACGAACTAACCGAAGAAGAGCTACTGCGTGAAGATTTGGCCAAGGAAAAGGATAAGTTTTTACGCCTTTTTGCGGAGTTTGAAAATTTTAAGAGACGAACATCCAAAGAGCGGATGGATATGTTCAAGACCGCGGGTCAGGAAATTATGATTTCCCTCTTGCCGGTTTTGGATGATTTTGACCGTGCCTTGAAGGAATTGGCAAAGTCCGACGATAAAGAAATGTTCAAGGGCGTGGAACTGATTCGGATCAAATTACGGGAAACGCTTAAATCCAAAGGTCTTGAGGAAGTAGAAGTGAAGGCGGGGGATTCCTTTGATGCTGAGGTACACGACGCCATCACGCAGATACCTGCTCCCGATAAAAAATTGAAGGGGAAGATCGTCGATGTGGTCGAGCGTGGTTTTAAACTGGGCGAACGCATCATTCGCCATCCAAAAGTGGTGGTAGGGAAATAAAGAATTTTTCCGCATATACATACTGCCGGTAGCTTTGGTACGTTACTATCGATACCCGACAGCAGGACAGCAACCAAAGAATAAGAATGAAAGAAGATTATTACGAAATACTGAAAATTACCAAGTCAGCTTCTGCAGCGGAGATAAAAAAGGCTTACCGTAAAAAAGCCTTGAAATATCATCCCGATAAAAATCCTGGTGATGCCAGTGCCGAGGAAATGTTTAAAAAATCCGCGGAGGCCTATGAGGTATTGAGCAACCCCGACAAGAAGGCGCGATACGATCAATTCGGACATGCCGCCTTTCAAGGTGGTGGCGGTTTCGGCGGGGGCGGTATGAACATGGACGATATTTTCAGCCAGTTCGGCGATATCTTCGGAAGTGCCTTTGGCGGCGGAGGCGGAGGTGGCTTTAGCGGTTTCGGAGGTTTTGGTGGTGGTGGTCAACCTAGGGTCAAAGGGAGCAATTTGCGTATTCGCGTAAAACTTTCTTTGAAAGAGGTGGCCAACGGTGTCGAAAAAAAGGTCAAGGTCCGTCGAAAGGTCCAGGCCGAGGGCGTAACCTATACCTCTTGCAGCACCTGCAACGGTCGCGGACAGGTAACCAAGATTACGAATACCATATTGGGTCGCATGCAGACGGCGGCCACCTGTAGTACCTGTGGCGGAAGCGGTCAGATTTTGGATAAAAAACCCAGCGATGCCGATGCGCAGGGCATGAAGATGTTCGAAGAGACCGTTTCGATCAAGATACCCGCAGGCGTGGAGGATGGTATGCAGCTGAAAGTTCCTGGAAAGGGTAACGATGCCCCGGGTAACGGTGTTCCCGGCGATCTTTTAGTGGCCATGGAGACCGAAATCCACGATACTTTGAAGCGTGAAGGTGATAATTTGCATTACGATCTGTACGTCAGTATCTCGGATGCCGTATTGGGTACCTCAAAGGAGATAGATGCCGTCGACGGCAAGGTGCGCATTAAACTGGAACCGGGCATTCAATCGGGTAAAATCTTGCGCCTACGGGGTAAGGGTATCTCGAGTATCAATGGATACGGTACCGGTGATTTATTGGTACACGTTAATGTTTGGACGCCCAAAGAGTTAAACAAGGAACAAAAGGATTTCTTTCAGCGCATGCAGGGCGACGATAATTTCGAGCCCAAGCCCGAGAAATCCGATAAATCGTTCTTTGAAAAGGTCAAAGATATGTTCTCCTGACTTGCTAATAAGCAGATTTTTTCGAAAAACTTTCATTTCTAAATAAAAACCGTATATTTGAATTTGATATTGGGAAACCGATATTAATTTTCTTTTTCATAGCAATTTTTTTCCCATCCTTGAATCTAATTTAAGGGTGGGTTTTTGTTTTTATGACATATCTTTGGAAAAATTGCTTGCATGAATAACATTTTGGTCACTAAAGAGGTCACCAAACGCTTTGGCGGATATACCGCCCTCGATAAAGTCTCCCTTGAAATTCCTAAGAACAGTATATATGGTCTTTTAGGCCCCAATGGTGCCGGTAAGACCACGCTCATCCGTATTATCAACCAGATCATCTTCCCCGATCAAGGTGAGGTCTTTTTTGATGGGGAACTTTTAAAACCCCATCATATCGCAATGATAGGGTATCTGCCCGAAGAGAGGGGCTTATACAAATCGATGAAGGTAGGGGAACAGGTGCTGTATTTGGCGCAATTGAAAGGCCTATCGAAGGCAGAGGCAAAAAAACGCTTGAAGTTCTGGTTCGAACGTTTGGAAATAGGGGATTGGTGGAACAAGAAGATCCAAGAACTTTCCAAGGGTATGGCCCAAAAGATCCAGTTTATAGTAACCGTACTTCACGAACCCAAACTTCTTATTTTTGACGAACCTTTCAGTGGTTTCGATCCCATCAACGCTAATATTATCAAGGATGAGAT
>RCMY010000723.1_pt1 | contig 31474 bp, 31 predicted proteins | sample 2041341 | NCBI WGS metagenome assembly RCMY01 (sample SAMN09708234, study PRJNA481090) | Marine sediment metagenome, whole genome shotgun sequencing project. | reverse complement strand
CACGAGGACCGCATCGTGCGGGCCTACCACCGAACGCTGGTCGACGGTGGGGTCTCCGACTATTCCTTCGAGCGGTGCTGGGACGACTACCGCGTGTGCCTGGCGTTCTGCCTCATCTACCCGGTTAGTGCCTACGACCGGCTCAGCGAGCTCGGAAACGATCGCGGACGCGCCCTCATCGACGCGATGCTCCTTCGCTCGATAACCGCGATCTCCGACACCACGGCTTATGAGCTTCTTCCGGGGAGCATCTAGGTTCGCCCCATGGAACTCGACGTGATGTCGGGGGCGCTTCCGCTCCCGCAGATGCAGACCTTGGCGAAGCAGGCCGAGGACGCAGGCTTCGGGACGCTGTGGCTCACCGAATCCGGCCGCACGGCGTATCTCAGCTGCGCCGCCGCGGGTTTGGCCACCGAACGGCTTGGCATCGGCACCGCCGTCGCCGTGGCCTTCCCCCGCAGCCCCATGATCACCGCTTCGATCGCCTGGGAGCTGGCCGAGGCGACCGGGGGGCGGTTCACCCTCGGACTCGGCACACAGGTCAAGGCACACATCGAACGCCGCTACAGCGCCGAGTTCGGTCGGCCCGGTCCGCACATGCGCGAGTACGTGCTCGCGCTGAAGGCCATCTTCCGGGCGTTCAAAGGCGAGGAAAAGCTGAAGTTCGAAGGCGACTACTACAACTTCTCCCTCCTCCCGTCGCAGTGGTCGCCGGGACCAATCGAGGTCGACGACCCGCCGATCTTCATCTCTGCGGTCCTGCCGTGGATGAGCCGCATGGCGGGCGAGATCTGCGACGGCATCCATGTCCATCCCTTTCATTCACCCGAGTACCTGCGAGACCAGCAGATCCCCAACATCATCAAAGGCACCGAGCGCGGCGGACGCTCGATGGCCGATCTGACCCTCGAGATCCCGGTCATGACCGCGGTCGGTGCCAACGACGAGGAGATTGCGGCCACACGGGAACATGCTCGCGGCATGATCGGCTTCTACGGATCGACGCGCACCTACTCGCCGGTCTTCGAACAGCATGGCTTCGACGGACTGAGCGATCAGCTCCACGCGAAGATGGCCGAAGGCGACATGGCCGGCATGGTGGCGCTGATCACCGACGAGGTGCTCGACCACTACGTCGTCTCGGGCACCTGGTCCGAACTCGGCCCTCGACTCGACGAACGTTACGGCCAACTCGCTCCCAACGTACGGCTGATGAGCTACACCGCGAATACGCAACGCAAGGACGACCCCGACGTCTACGACAAGTGGGCCCAGGTCGCGTCCGCGTTGCGATAACAATCCACGGTCCATACCCCGAACGAAAGAAGCCCATGGCGCTCCCAGAACACGGCCGACCTGCAGACGAGGTCCTCGCAGAACTCAGCGCGATGCGCATCGACGACGTGCCTTGGCGCGAGGGGCGCACCTTTGGCCTGGTGTACGACGGAGGACCCGAGGTGCACGAGGTCGCAGAGGCCGCATCCGAGATGTTCCTCCACGAAAACGCACTCAACACGTTTGCATTCCCGAGCCTGGCCCAATGCCAGCGTGAGGTATGCGGCGCGATGGGCGAATTGCTGGGCGGAGACGAGGCGGCGGGCTTTCTCACCTCCGGCGGTACCGAATCCATTCTGATGGCGGTGAAAGCGGCCCGCGAACGGGGTCGGGCCGAACGCACGATCTCCGCGCCGGAAATGGTGCTGCCGAACAGCGCTCACGCAGCGTTTCACAAGGCGGCCTATGACTTCGGTCTCACCACCGTCACGGTCCCGGTGAAGGCCGACTTCACCGCCGACGTCGACGCGATGGCCGACGCAGTCACCGAGAACACCGTGCTGGTGGTCGGTTCGGCGCCGCAGTACCCGCAGGGAGTCATCGATCCGATTCCGGAACTCGCAGCGCTGGCGGTCGACGTGGGCGCCTCCTTCCACACCGATGCCTGTATGGGTGGTTTCATCCTTCCGTTCATGGAGAAGCTCGGCCATGAGGTACCACCGTGGGACTTCCGTGTTCCCGGCGTCACCACCATCTCGCTCGACGTCCACAAACTCGGCTATTCGCCAAAGGGCGCCTCGATCATCCTCCATCGCGACAAACATCTGCGGAAGTACCAGACCTTCTCGTTCGATGCCTGGCTCGGCGGTTTCTACGCGTCGCCGAACCAAGCGGGTTCGCGTCCGGGCGGGCCGATGGCTGCAGCATGGGCGGTGATGAACCGGTTGGGAGTCGATGGCTACATGCGGTTGACGAAGCAAACCATCGACGCCGCCGATCGGATGCGGGCAGGCGTGCGGGCGATCGACGGATTGCGCATCGTCGCCGACCCGACGTGTCACCTCCTCGCCATCGCCGCCGACGATCCGGCGACCATCGACGTGTTCGCGGTCGCCGACGATCTCAAGGCTCGCGGCGGCTGGCACCTCGACCGTCAGAACGATCCCGACGCACTGCACGCGACCGTGTGCGTCAACAACGCTCCCCACATCGATGCGTTCCTTGCGGATCTCGCGGCTGCCGTCGCCGAAGTCGGCACCGACACCACCGCCAACCGCGACACGTCATATTCCACGATCGACTAGCTGTCTTTTGGACTACCGGGCCTTTGGATGAGGCGTCATTAGGGCAATCGGTACGGAAATGTCGACGTCGCGAGTGCGAACGCTGGCGATACGGCGACCCTTTTGCACGGCATCCTTGGGCGCTCCGCACAGATCGCCCATCGATGCTGCCGTCGCATCGAGATCCGGTGATGTGAGAGCAACGCCCCACGCAGTCGACGGCCCATCCCCGGAAGCCGCGTCGGGTCCAGCCAGCTCAAGGATCACGTCGCCGAGCCAGAAGAACGTCTGCCGACTCGGCGTTCCCGCCATCTCGAAGCGACGGACCCGGCGGGCCTCGAGGCCAGCCAGCTCGAAGACCGATGTTGTGCGATCGCTGTCGGGGGACATCACGACGAGGTGATCCCAGCGCGTCACGCCGTTGGGGTGCTGCGGCGCTTCGGGGACGGATCCGGACTCGGTCAAGGGCATGCCGTCGAGCTCACCCGCACCCATCGTCGCAATCCCGACCGACCGAATCCCGCGGGCCCCGCTGGAACCGACCAGCCGGATCGCTGTGCTGCCGATGATCACGCTCGATCCGGCCAGGTCGGACACGATCGTGAAACCCACGGCTTCCCACGCATCGGCTTCATCGCCCACGACCACGTCTGTCAGTTGCTGCTCATCATTCACCGGTGCATCTTCCCCCATCTTCCCCCGGGGCCGCGTCCCCACGAGGTTCGCCCCCGAATTTTGCGTCGGAGACCCCTGCAGTTCAGATCGAGGTCGCTACCGTCGACGCATGCGCATCATGGTGACAAACGACGACGGCATCGACTCGGTGGGGCTGCACGTGCTGGCCCGGGCCATGAAAGAGCTGGGCGATGTTGTCATCGTCGCCCCCGATCGCGAATACTCCGGCTTCGGATGTGCCCTCGGGTCGATCCACCTCATTCGCCCCGAGGTACACAAAGCACAGGTCGATGGCATCGACGAGGCGTGGTCGGTCAGTGGTCCTCCCGCGCTGTGCTCGATGTTCGGTCGACTCGGGGCGTTCGGAGGCGATCCGATCGACTTGGTCGTCGCCGGCATCAATCCTGGCGCCAACGTTGGCCGGTCGGTGTACTACTCCGGCACGGTCGGCGCCTGTCTCAGCGGGCGAAACGGGGGCGTCACCGGCGTCGCCGTCAGTCAGGCAGTCGACTCGTGGGGCGTGCTCGGACAGGGCTGGGACGACGTGCTCGACAAGCAGCTGTGGGACTCCGCCGCGACGGTCGCCCAGCATGCGGTTCGTGGGCTGCTGACGTCGCCACCGGCTGAACCGTCGGTGCTCAATATCAACGTTCCCAACCTCCCGATGGAGCAGATCAAGGGGTGGAAGCGCTGCGAAATCGGCACGGTCCCGCCGCGCACCATGGGCTCCGTACGCCTCGAACCCAAAGCCGGCCACGAGGGAAGCTTCAACGTCGCCATGGATTGGGGTAAGGAAGCCACCGCGATCCCGACCGACACCGACAGTGGCGCCGTCATGGACGGCTACGTCTCGGTGAGCTGGCTCACGAAGCTCGACAGCGACGATCGCTCGCACACGTCCGCCGAAGCCGCCCTCGACGTCTTGTTCTAGGTGCCCGGTGAGCTGAGGACGGCGAGATGCTCAGACGGAGAAGCCGTGGTACTTGCGCCCGCCGGCCTGCCATTCTTCCCATAGCTCGAAGAACTCGGCGCCGAACGGGTCGCCACCGGTCAGCGGCATGGCGGAGCGCCGAATCGTGAAATCGTGCGGCGCCAACGCAGACGCTGCGGCGAAGTGCTCAAGCGCCACCGGATCGTTGCCGGCGCGACGCGCAACCAAGGCCAACCGATAATGCAGCCGGGCGTCGATCTCGTCGTCACTCAAACCGGTGATGCCGGCCGACTCGTCGGTCGACAGTTCGACGGTGCCGTTGCGCACCCACTCGCGTATCGCCTCTTTGTGAGGTTCGCCCGACACGCCGGTGAAGTCGATGAAGGTGTCGGTGCCAGGCGCCGCAGTGTTCGGCCGAACGACGCGATTCTCCTCGTCGAGCCATACCACGGTCGGGATGTTGGTGATGCTGTACCGCTCGGTGATCTGATGGTTGCGATCGAGCAAGATCGGCATGGTGATGCCGTCGATGAAGGGGTCGAGCACCGCAGCATCTTGTTCGAGCGCAACCGCGATGACGGTGAAGTCGTCGTCGGCGCCCGTTGCGAGTTCGTCGATGAGTGCCTGCCACCCGGGCAGGTCGAGTGCGCAACCTCACCAACTGGCAAAGGCGAAGAGCAGCTTCTTTTGACCCCGAAACGTTTCGAGCGTTTGCATCTGACCGGCGAGATCGGGAAGCTCGAACGGCGGGGCCTCGGATCCGAGCTTGTTCTGGCGAGCGGTCTTGGGCGCACCGACCACGATGGCACCAAGGGATTGATCGACCATGCTCGGGCGGCCCAGCGCTGCGGCGACGGCACCGACGTCGAGTCGGTCACCGCTTCGTATCGCATCGGGGTTCGACACGGGTACGCAGACCTCGGCCTGACAGAGTCCCTCGGGTTTCAACTCCCAACCCAGGGCAGCTTGCAGGTCGGCCGCATCGATCAGCGCTCGTCCGTCGATCACCTCCCCCGCTATGGAAGCTTCTTCATCCGTCAGAACGGTCAAGGCCATACCGACAGACCCTAGTGAGCAGCAACCAGCGCCGCCAAAAGTGGATCGATGCGTCTCCGCCTCACCGCTTCTCCGCCTCGCTACGAAAGGCGCGGGACGGCTGCGGCAGTCCGCGTTCCACGGGTGAATCGCAGGCTGTCGAAGGCAAACAGTCCGAGCGCAACCCAGATCATCGCGTAGCCGACGAAACGCTGCCGATCGAACACCTCGCCATACGCAACCACGCCGAGGAGAAACTGCATCGTCGGGTTGATGTACTGCATCAACCCGACCACGCTGAGCGGCACCATCCGCGCGCCGCTCGCGAACAAGAGCAATGGCGCAGCCGTGACGACGCCGGTGCACAGGAGAAGCAGACTCTGCCCGGGCACCGACGGGCCGATGATGCCGTGACCGGTCGTTGCCTGCACCAGCAGAAATCCCGCCGCAAACACGAACATCGCTCCGGTCTCGAGCGTGAGACCGTCGAGCGACCCGAAATCGGCGGTCTTGCGGAGCAGCCCATACAGACCGAACGTGCCGGCCAGGGACAAGGCCACCCAGGGCACGCGGCCGACTTCAACCGTCAGCCAGACCACGCCGGCTCCGGCGAGCGCGACAGACAACCACTGCACCGACCGCATCTTCTCGCGCAGGAACACCACCCCCAGAAACACGCTGAACAGCGGATTGATGAAGTACCCGAGGGCGGCTTCGGTCAGCCGTTCCTCTCCGATGGCCCAGATGAAGATCAACCAGTTCGCCACCACGAGCGCTCCGGTGACCATGCCGGTCAGCGCATTGCGACGGTTGGCTGCGACCGCGAGCATGGTCGGCCAACTCCGACGCACCGTGTGCACGCCCGCGAGCAGCACGAACGACCAGACGACCCGACTCGCCGCCGTGTCGACCGCAGGAACGCCGCCGAGGGCTTTCCAGAAGATCGGGCTGAGACCCCACAGGACGTAGGCCGCGCCCAGGGTCAAGACGCCTCGTTGCACAGACCGAATCTATCTTTCCCCGCACCGTGCCGGTACGTGACTTCCCGCGCAGGCTCTCGGGCACCCGCGGGACTACGATGGCCCCGATGCGCGGTCCCCGACGAAACAGCCTGGTCTCGGTCATCGCAACGTTGGTCGCGGCCCTCCTCGCCGCGAGTTGTGCGTCCGACGCTGCGGTTCCCGTCAACCAGGTCGACGAAATCCGAATTCAACCGTCGCCGCTGACCACCTTGGCCCAGTCCACCGGCACGGTCACCGGCCCGGTGGTCACCGTGGTGTCGGGCGACGCCAGCCGCATCACCGGAGACGACGCGCTCATCAAGATCGAGCAGGCCCGAATCGGTTCCACGATGACGCTCAACGGCGAAGACGTCACCGACGTGTTCGAACGCGACAGTTCCTCGGGCGACTTCGTCGGCCTCGTCACCGGCCTCGGGATCGGCAGCAACTCATTCGGCGTCACATCGGGTTCCATCACCACACCGGTGACCCTCACCACCTTCTCCCAGCGCGGCCCGGTGTTCTCGGGCCCGCACAGTGATCCGATCGTCTGCACGACCGAACAACACGGACTCGGCCAGGCACTCGACGCTGATTGTTCGGCCCCGACCAAGATCTTTTGGACCTACATCGCCACGGACAACAGCATCCGCCCGTTGCCTGACTCCGCAACGCGACCCGACGACATCGACCAAGTCATCGTCAACGACACCCTGGTCGACGCCATCATCCGGAATGAGGTCGGGACAATCAACCGGAGCGTCTACTGGCTCCACGCCATCGACCCGGCTCCCGAACTCGCACTCGGCGGGGACTGGGACCCATCGGCTTGGAACCAAAGACTCGTCTTCCGATACGGCGGAGGGTGTACCTCGTCCTATGCCCAAGGCCAGTCGAGCCTCCTCGGATCGTCGGTTGAAACCGGCGGCCCGGCCGACGTCGGGCTGCTCCGACAGGGCTACGCGCTGGCGGCCTCGACCTTCACCTCGTTCTACACCCACTGCAACGATGTGCTTTCCGCCGAAACGACGATGATGGTGAAAGAGCACTTCATCGAGCAGTACGGCGAACCCTCCTTGACGATCGGCCAAGGCGGCTCTGCCGGCGCCATCCAGCAGTTCCTCATCGCCCAGAACTACCCCGGCCTGCTCGACGCAATCGCGGCGAGCGCGGTCTTCCCCGATTGGGTCACCACGCAGGCCGGAATCGTCGACTGTTCCCTGCTCATCGACTTCTATGCCTCGCCGATCGGCCAGAGTTTCACCGCCGAACAACAGGCGGCCGTGAACGGCCATGCCAGCCCGACCACCTGCGCAAATTGGAACAACGACTTTCGTCTGCTCACCAACCCCTCCCGCGGTTGCGACGACTCGCTCGACGACATCGTGTTCGACCCGACCTCCAACCCCAACGGTCTGCGTTGCACCGTGCCCGACGCGAACCCGCTGGTGTTCGGTGCCAGCCGGGGCGAACCCGCTCCGTCGTACTTCGACAACGTCGGCGTCCAGTACGGACTCGGCGCGCTGAACGAAGGATCGATCTCCGTCGATCAGTTTCTCGACCTCAACGAATTCATCGGATCCTTCGACCAGAACGGCAACAAGCAGGCGGCCCGCGCCGAGGCCGACGTGGACGTCATCGAATCCCTGTACCGCTACGGTCGCGTCAACCAGGCCGAAGGCGACGTGCGCCGAATTCCGATCGTCATCGTCAGCGTCGACCGTGATCCGGCCGGCGACATCCACGATCGATGGCGGGTCTTCAGTCTGCTCGACCGCATCGGCGGCGGCGGTACCGAACCCCCCTCGAACGTGGCCGTTTTCAGCATCGATGGCCGATCCACACCCGCCCCCGATGGCACCGTCGTCGTCAACCCCGACCTGCTCAAGGACACCGCCACCGCAACACGCGATGCGGTGTTTGCGGCCGATGAATGGGCCACGGCGATCGCGGCCGACACCAGTGGCGATAGCCGACGAATCATCGTCGCCAACGCGCGACCCGACAGCGCGCAGGATCAATGCACCACCGCCGATGGCACGGTGTCGGTCGGCGAGACCGTCAACGAAGTCGGCGGGCCCTGCGCGTTTCCGCTGCTCGGTGACCCACGCCAGGTTGCGGGTGATGGCACGGCGGCCGACGTGTTGAAGTGCGCCCTCAAGGATCCCGGTCCGCTGTCCCCCGACGACTACCTCGTCCCGTTCACCATCGAACAGACCGCGCGCCTCAACCTCATCTTCGGTGGCGGCTCCTGCGACTACACCCGGCCCGGACTCGGACAGAGCCGACTCGGCGAACCGTGGCGCGAGTACAGCGACGCAAGCTGACGCCGCCTACGATGTGAACTTGTACTCGTAACACCTGAAAGCGAGCCACCGCAGTGAAGGTCGCCGTTCTATACCAAAGCCGCACAGGCAACACCCGCCATGCGGCCGAGCTCATCGGCAAAGCCGCACTGAAGCTCGGCGCCACCGAGGCGGGAATGTGGCCGGTCACCAATGTCGACCACCATGCCCTCGCCGAAGCCGACCTCGTGTTCGTCGGCACCTGGGTCGACGGGATCATCATCGCCGGCCACCGCCCCGGGCAGACCGGCAAACTCATGCAGATGCCGGCGTTGCACAACAAGAAGGTTGCGGCCTTCATGACCTACGCGCTGCACGCCGGCAACGTGCTCGACGCATTCTCGGGATGGCTCTATCGGCAAAAGGGCGCCGATGTGATCGCAGCGACCGCCTTCAAGCGCGGCGACCTCGACGAAGCGGTTGCGGAGGCGTTCGTGAAAGAGGCGTTCGTCGCCCGAGGCGTGCAGTTCGTCTAGACCTGCGCCGATCGGTCAGATCGTCGGGCCACCGAGCATGACGATCAACAGCCTGCGGCCGCCAACGCATCCTCGATAGCTCGGCGGATGCCATCGTCGGTGTCGCCTTCCGCCCAAGCGATGATGTCAGGGCGGCTGAACGCACCGTTGGCCGCCGCGTTCGTGAGCGCCGGCTCACCGCACGCCTGCTCGACGTCCTGCTCGAGAAACTTCGCTGCGAGCGCGCTGCCGAGCTGTTCCTTGGTGACCCCCTGCTCGGGTGCCAGCGTGGCGATAGAATCGGGGTCGACCGTGCCGTTGTCGGGCGTCGGCGAGTCGGATCCGCTACTGCCACAGGCCGCAAGCGCGAACGTAAGAAGGAGGACGGGTAAGGGCGTGAGGCGGCGCATGCGGTTCACGCTAGCGAGCGCTCATCGAGCCGTCGTGGACTCGCCCACCACACACTCTTGGCAACACCAACCGCCCGGCCCGCCCGGCAGCTTGACAAGGCCGAACGGGTCACCGACTTCGATCTCGGCGCCGCAGCGAGCGCAGCGCGTCACTGCGAGGGCAACGGCGAGCTGAACATTGGGGTCGGCAAGAGCAGATGCCGGTTCCTCGACCGGGGTCTGCGACGCGATCCAGTGCGGAATGGGGAGCTCGCGCAGTCCGTCGTCGGCCTCCACCAACCACATTTCGCCTCGGTCGGCCCACCAGGCAAGCGCCTGCCGAGCCTCGTCGGCGGCCTCCTCATCGACGCCCGGTCCCAGGTCGACAGAGCCGGGCGGTTCGACAGCGAGACGCCACGCCAGCACGGTGAGCCCGGTGCGCCAGGGCTCAGCCCAGAGTGCCTGCGCGACGGCCTCGAGAAGATGCCGCAACGCGAGCGAGGGCGGGGAGAGCACCCGATCAGGTGCGTTGCTGGGAACCGATGCCATGGCGGGCGGAAGCCTATCCCGCGCCAGACCGCCCGGCCACGCGAACTCTGCGCTGGCCTAGAGGTAGACGCCACCCCGAGGCGGGTCGGCGTCGGAAGGACCGGCAGCCATGTTGCCGGGCATCGGCGGGCCGCCACGCCCCTGCTGAAGCTCGGCGAGCTGGCGCGATGCCATGGCCTGTTGCGCCGCGAATGACGCCTGCATTCCCTGCATCAAACCCTGCAACCAACCCATGAGTTGCGCCTGGGCAACTCGAAGCTCGGACTCGGTCGGGATGCCGTCGTCGTCACAGCAGTCGGCGAATTCCTGCAGTTCTGCCATGAGATCGGGCGAGAGGATCGTCTCGAGTTCTTCCATCGTCTCGTTGTGGATGTTGGCGAGCAGTTTGCGGCCGTCCTCATCGGTGGGAGCGTCGCGCACTTCCACCATCAACGTCTGCAGCATGGTGCCCAGGCGTATCAGCTTCGCCGGATCGCTCACAGAATTCGTCGGAGCGGGAGTCGCTGCCGGCTCATCCGCCGGAGCAGCGCTGTCTGGTGCGGGAGTGTCGCTCATACGGCCAATCCTACGACAGTCGCAGCGGCGAGCGGCCGGTTCAGCGGTACCTACGGTTCGTTCGTCACGGGCGCCGCCACTCCACCCGCCGTCATCACCAAATGTGTCGTAGGACGCCGGTTTTTTCACGATCGGTGGGCACGCGCCACATTTCACACGAAAATGTATGGCCTAGGCCCTCATACCCTGGCAAGATCGTCATGGAATTGCCATAGTTGTTCTGGTGTTGTTGCTGAGGCGCGGGATTTGCCGGCTCAGACCAGAGCGCGGCAACTCCAAGCCTCAGGGTGGGGCGCGCGACCAGCGAGCGAAGCGGAGGGAGTCGAATGTCAGCAATCCGCCACGATCGCCCGTCGTTCGACAAGTCCGTCGCCAAGCTCTGGCACAGTCGCTTCGGCTATCGCCTGTTGCGCGAGGCGCTCCTCATCGGCTCCATGCTGATGTTCTACAAGTACGTGCGCTATCTGGCCCGCGATGCCGGCACCGTTGCCATGGGCAACGCCCAGAAGGTGCTGGACTTTGAGCGCGGCCTGGGCCTCGCCGTCGAGTCGCAGGTGCAAGCGATGTTCATCCAGTCCCAGTCGCTCATCTCGGGCATCAATACGTATTACGTTGCCAGCCACTTCGTCGTCACCATCGCCGTCATGGTCTGGCTGTACTTCTTCCGCGCGGAAACCTATCGACGGATGCGCTGGGTGATGGTGCTCATCACCCTCGGTGCGCTCGCCGTGCACGTCGTCTATCCCCTCGCGCCGCCCCGCATGATGGGCGAAGCGGGCCTTATCGACACCCTGAAGCACTACGGACCTTCCATCTATCCGCCGCCCGACGTCGGCGTCGCCAACCAGTTCGCAGCCATGCCGTCGCTGCACTTCGGGTACGCCGCGATGGCGGCCTGGGGCGTCATCAGCGCAACGCGCACCCGGTGGCGTTGGGTCATGATGCTGCACCCGGCTGCGATGCTGGTCGCCATCATGGCCACGGCCAACCACTTCATGGTCGATGCCGTGGCGGCCATGGTGCTCCTCATCGCCGCCGTATCGGTCGTATGGTCGATGAGCCACAACAGCGGCAGCCTCGCCCGGCGCGAACACCACGAACTCGCCGACGACCAAGACGATGCCGAGCTCGAAGCCGGCTCGTCGCTCCTGGTCTGAGCTTCGGGGCCTGATCAGCCCCGCTTCGCCCGATAGCGGCGAATGAGGGCGTTGGTCGAACTGTCGTGGCTGGTCACGTCTTCGTCGGCGGCGAGTTCGTCGCCGATCTGCGTGGCGAGCACTTTGCCGAGCTCGACCCCCCACTGGTCGAACGAGTTCACGCCCCAAATCACGCCCTGCACAAAGACTTTGTGTTCGTAGAGCGCCACCAACATGCCGAGGGTCTTGGCATCGAGCCGATCGAGAAGCAGCGTGCTGCTCGGTCGATTTCCGGCGAATGTCTTGTGCGGGACGAGTGATTCCTCGACCCCTTCGCCCCGCACCTCGTCGGCGGTCTTCCCGAAGGCCAAGGCCTCGGTCTGCGCGAAGAAGTTCGCCATCAACAGGTCCTGGTGGTTCCCACCGGGGTCGGCCACCGGCTCGATCAAACCGATGAAGTCCGTCGGGATCAGAGTCGTGCCCTGGTGGATCAGTTGGTAGAACGCGTGCTGGCCGTTGGTCCCGGGTTCGCCCCACACCACCGGCCCGGTCTTCGTGGAGACAGGAGTGCCGTCGAGTCGTACCGACTTGCCATTGCTCTCCATGTCGAGTTGTTGCAGGTACGCCGGGAAACGGGCCAGTCGGTCGCTGTAGGGCAGTACCGCGTGGGTTTCGCAGCCGAAGAAGTTGCGATACCAGATGCCCAACAGCGCCATCAACACCGGCAGGTTCTGCTTCGGCGGTGCCGTGCGGAAGTGATTGTCCATCGTGCGGAATCCCAGAAGGAGATCGTCGAACCGGTCCGGCCCGATGAGCAGCATCAGGCTGAGTCCGATAGCGGAGTCGAACGAGTAGCGACCTCCGACCCAGTCCCAGAACCCGAACATGTTGGCCGTGTCGATACCGAAATCGGCCACCCGCTCGGCGTTCGTCGAGACCGCAACAAAGTGCTTCGCCACAGCCGCCTCATCACCGAGGGCGTCGACCAGCCACGCTCGAACGGTGCGCGCATTGGTCAGTGTCTCGATCGTGCCAAACGTCTTCGACGCCACGATCACCAAGGTTTGGGCGGGATCGAGTCCAACGAGTGCTCCGGCCACGTCCGCGCCGTCGACGTTCGACACGAAGGCGACATCGAGGTCGACGTCGGCGACGTGTTGTAGCGCCTGCGCTGCCATGGCGGGGCCGAGATCTGAACCGCCAATGCCCACGTTGACCACGTGTTTGATCGGCAGGCCGGTGTGACCCAGCCAGGCGCCACTGCGAACCCGCTCGGCAAAGCCACGCATCTGAGCCAGAACGGCGTGCACGTCGGGCACCACATCGTGATCGTCGACCAGCACCGTGGACGACGGGTCGGCGCGCAAGGCGGTGTGGAGCACCGCCCGCCCTTCGGTTCGGTTGATCGGTGCCCCGGAGAACATCGCGTCGACGTGGGCCGTGAGGTCGACCTCGACCGTGAGGGCCACCAGCAGGTCGAGGGTCTCCGAGGTCACGCGGTGTTTGGCGTAGTCGAGCAGCAACTCGTCGACGCCGGCGACCATCGTGTCGCCTCGACTCGGGTCCTCTGCAAACAGGTCTCGCAGGTGTCGATCGGCCAAGAGGCCGTGGTGTTCGGTGAGTGCCTGCCAAGCAGACGACTCGGTGATGTCGGGAAGCGGCGTTTCCATGGCGCCTACGGTAGATCCATCGGCGGCGCCGGACGGTGCCAGACCGCACCCGTCGGCATGAGTGTCACGTAGCCGTCGATCGGCGACGCACTCGCATCGGCATCCACCAGCAGGCTCATCGACTGATCATCGTGCCCTGGCCACATGAGGGTCACCGACGGTCGGTCGGCAACGTTGGCCACGGTGCCGGGTCCGACCTGCGCGATCAAAGCGACACCGCCATCGGCCCCCTCGACGGCGATCGGCACGTGAACGACTTTCGGACGACCGTCCGCAGCGACGCTGCAGAGGTAGGCGGCCGGGGCGAGCTGTGCCAGTGCACTGGCCAGCTCGTCGATCTCTACGGGACGACTCATGCTCCAGTATGACCTCACGACCGGCGGCACGCCGTCTCGCCGAACCGCCGACGCTCGTGGGATGGTTGCGGCGATGTATTCGCACCTCGTCGTTCCCGTCGCCTACGACCCGGCAACTGCCGACGCCATCTCGCCCGCTGCGGCGATGGCTCGGGCGTTCGACGCAACCGTGGTCATCGTTGTCCACGACTCGGTAACCCTCGACCTCGATACCGTCCTGCAAACGGTCGGCACCGCCGATGTCGCCTCGGTCAGCATCACCGGCGAGACGACCGTGTCCGCCGCATTGGCGCGGCTCGCGCCGGCGTTCGCATCGGCCCTCGTGGTCGCCGACCATCGACTCGGCGCAGAACTGCGCGACGCCTGGCCGGGGGCGCTGTTGCTCTTCGGCCCCATGACCGATGCCAGCAACTACTCGGTGGGCGGACACATCTTGGTCGACGCAGCCGTGCATCGTGGCAGCAACGAGGAGGTCCTCGCGTTGGGCCGGGCGTTCGGCTTCGACTTCGAGCCAATCGATGACCTGACCACCGTCGACGTACCCGCGCGCGCCACCGTCGTGGTTCCCAATCCCGCCAACACGGCAATGGTGGACGACCTGCTCGCCCGGTGGAACGGTGCGGTGTATCTGCTGCCGCGCTAGCTCTGAGACATTTTGTCCGCAGGGCGAGGCACGCGTACCCTGGAGTAGGTGCCCTCTTCTACCATGGACGTTACGGTCGTTCTGCCCTGCCTGGACGAGGAGCAAGCCGTGGGTCTTTGCGTGCATCAGGCACTCGATGCGCTGGCGGCGGGCGGCCTCTCGGGCGAGGTAATCGTGGTCGACAACGGTTCGACGGACAGTTCCGTCGAACTCGCCATGGCTGCCGGCGCCCGAGTCATCGAGGAACCACGCCGGGGTTACGGCCGCGCTCTGCGGACCGGATTCGAACATGCCTCCTCCACGTGTGTCGTGATGGGCGATGCCGATGGCACCTACGACTTTTCGAAGATCCCGGAGCTCGTCGCTCCGGTGCTTGCCGGCGAAGCCGACATGGTCCTGGCCACACGTCTCGACGGTGCCAACAGCGAAACCATGCCATTCCTTCACCGCTGGCTCGGGACGCCGGTCATCACCTTCCTCACCAGTCGAGCTGCAGGCCGCAAGCTCACCAAGGACAGCCAAACCGGATTCCGGGGATTCGACCGGCTTAAAATCGAGAGCCTTGGGCTCGCTGGCGATGGCATGGAGCTCGCCTCGGAGATGCTCATCAAGGCAGCTCGCCACGACCTGCGCATCCACAACATCGAAGGCGGATACAGCCCTCGGATTGGTGAGTCAAAGCTCGACACGTGGTCTGATGGCTGGCGTCATCTCATGCTCATCTTGCAGTTGGCGCCGAACCTTTTGCTGATCGGCCCCGGCATCATCGTGACGCTGCTCGGTGTACTCGGCCTCATCTTGGCGTTCGTTCAACCCGACGGCGTCGAGGTCGGATCGGCGCAGTGGCAACCGGTGTTCTTCTCCGGGATTGCTCTCGTGTTGGGGGTGCAGGCCTACTTGTCCGGATCGATACTGGCCAGCTATTCCCCGCTGACCGCAGACAGCCACCGAGGTTCGCGTTTCGTCCGCCATCCGTCCTTTCCGAACCTGTCATTCATGGCCGGCGTTGCCAGCATCATCATCGGCCTCGCAATCGATGTCGGACTGCTTGTTGTCTGGACTCGCGACGCCGACATCTCGCCGACAACGGGCCTGCGATTCGGGTTCGCTACCCTTGCGCAGTCCCTGATCATTCTCGGTGGGACGCTCGTCGTCATCGGCATGCTCGCACGATTCCTTATCCCGCAAGCGCTGTCGGATGCCGAGAAGACGGTGTCGTGACGACTGCCCGCGCGTGGATTCGTCAGCGTTCAACCTTCCAACTTGTAATACTCGCGTCGGTGATCGTCGGCGCGATCATCCGGGTCTTGTACATCCGCAGCTACGACGGTTTGGTCTTGGGCGACGGGTTCGCGTACTCGGGCGAGGCACACCGACTGGCTGACGGTCTGGGATACACGAGTTCACTCGGTGACGTCGGCGCACAGTCCGCTCACCATCCACCGGGCTGGGTCACCGTCCTCGCAGGCGTGACGTGGTTGGGTGGACGCGCGATGCGCACGCATCAGTACGTCGGTGCCGTCATCGGTCTCGGAATCATCGTGATGGCAGGGCTCGCCGGACGACGCTTCGTGAACGAGCGAACCGGCGCCATCGCGGCGGGCATTGCAGCGATCTACCCCGGCTTCTGGGTCATCGAAGCGCAGATCCTGTCCGAACCCCTTGGCCTCCTGCTGCTGGGAGGCTACCTCCTGATGGTGGCCCGCCTTGCCGACGACATCAGCGTTCGGAACGCAGTGTTGACGGGAATAGTCGGCGGGATTCTCGTGCTCACCAGGTCCGACTACCTCGTCTTGATGATCATCGCCGCGGCCATCATCCTCCTTGCTCGAGACCGCGAACTCGCGCGCCGGATCGGACTGGTTGCGGCGACTGCGGTGGCTTGTGTTGTTGTTCTCACTCCTTGGAGTCTGTACAACTCAACGCGTTTCGAAGCACAGGTTCTGATGTCGACGAACCTCGGAACCACCATGTTGGCCGGCAATTGTACGCCCGAGGCCTTCGCAGGAGGCGACCTCGCTGGCCTCTACGACATCAGCTGCAACAGGGCCCAACCGCGGGGGAACGAAGATCGATCCCTGCGTGACCGGTGGGCGACCGATCAGGCCCTCGACAACATCGGCGACAACGCGTCGAAACTGCCGCTGACCGTCCTTCTCCGATATGGCAGAACCTTGGGCGTCTATCGCCCATCGCAAACGGTTTCGATCGTCGCTGGATGGATGGGGACAGGAACGTGGCCAGTCTGGACCTGGATCATTTCCTACCTTGCCTTGGTGCCGTGGATCATCGCCGGAGCGTGGATCCTTCGACATCGACCCAGATCCCTCGCGGTTCTACTCAGCCCAATCGTTGTCTCGATAGCCATCGTCACGGTGTTCTATGGTGAGCCGAGGTATCACACGCCGGGCGACCTCACGGCGCTGATACTTGCGGCAGCAGCCATGGATGCCGCACTACGCGCGCTGCAGCGCCGCCGTCACCGGGAGGTGGATCAATGGGAATCGCAAAGCCAATCGATGCCGTACACGAACGGCTGATATTTGGCCGACGAGTTCAGCGCCTCGCGTCTCTGTTGGCTGCACAGCTGCCACCAAAGGCCAGGGTTCTCGATATTGGTTGCGGCGACGGCTCGCTCGCTGCCACGATCATGCAAATTCGCCCGGACGTGACCGTCACCGGCGTGGACGTCCTCGTCAGACCGACAACCCACATTCCAGTAGAGGCGTTCGATGGGCAGCACGTCCCCGCCGATGACAACAGCTACGACGTCGTGAGTTTTGTCGATGTGCTCCACCACACCGATGACGCAGCGGTGCTGTTGGCCGAGGCATCGAGGGTCGCTTCGAAGCTTGTGGTCATCAAGGATCACCTGACCGACGGTTTGCTATCCGAACCCACGCTGCGCTTCATGGATTGGGTTGGCAATGCGCGTCACGGGGTGCGACTCCCGTACAACTATCTCTCCGAAGAGCAGTGGCAGAAACACTTCGCCCAAGCGGGCCTGACAATTGCGTCCTGGAACACCGAACTCTCGCTGTACCCGATTGGGTTCAGCCAAGTCTTTGACCGAAAGCTCCACGTCGTGATTGCGCTCGTTCCACAACCACCGGGCTAAATCGCGTCGGAGGCGAACTCTTGGAGCTCGTGGAGCGACGCCCACTCGAGCGTGAGTATGTGCGTGGCTTCCAGCACGACCTTGGGCGCCATTCCGGCGTCGTAGGCGTCTTTCCATCGGGGTGCACACAGGCACCACTGGTCGCCGGGCACCAGCCCGGCAAATCCGAATGCAGGGTTCGGGGTGGACAGATCGTTGCCCGCCGCCTTCGAGAACTCGAGAAACTCGGCGGTCATGATTGCGCAGACGGTGTGGACGCCCATGTCGCCCGTGCCCGTGTCACAGGCACCGTTGCGGTAATACCCCGTCATCGGGTCGGTACAGCAACTCGCCAGCTCGCCACCCAGTACGTTTTGCGCCACTACGTTGCCTTCACTTTCACCGGGACCGCTTCCCATCCCGCCAGGGTAAGCCGGTGACGCCGTTTCAGCTCGCCGTTGAGTTCGATCGAAGAGAAGCGTCGCAACAGGCCGGAAAACACCGCTCGCCCTTCCGCGCGTGCCAGGTTCGCACCCAAGCAGTAGTGGATGCCGGCGGCGAAACTGAGTGGTGGGCCCTCCGCCCGGCTGATGTCGAACACATCGGGGTCACTGAACCGCGACGGGTCACGGTTCGCGGCGCCCAACAAGGTGATGACTCGGGTTCCGGCCGAGATCCCCATGCCATCGAGCTCGGTATCTTCGAGTGCAGATCGTGCGTCGAGCTGCACCGGGCTGTCCCAGCGGAGCATCTCCTCGACGGCCGAATCGACGAGGGTTGGGTCTTCGCGAAGCGCCGCGAACTGCTCGGGATGGGTCAACAACGCGGCCATACCGTTGCCGATGAGGTTGGTCGTGGTCTCGAATCCGGCGGCGAACATCAGCAGCGCCTGAGCGATCGCCTCGCCCTCGGACAGCCGATCGCCATCTTCGTCGGAGACGGCCAGCATGTCGGTGAGGAGATCGTCCCCGGGATGGGAACGCTTCTGTTCGACCAGGCCGATGAAGTACTCCCAGGAGTCTTGCTGCGCCTCCATGGCTTGACGGAGGTCGTCGGCCGATGCGGTGGTTTCGAGCGTCGCCGCGCTGGCCGTGACGCGAGCGCGAAAGTCGGGCCAATCCGACCGTGGCACACCTACGAGTTCGCCGATCACCGAGACCGGGAACGGGAAGCCCAGTAGCTCGAGAAGGTCGAACTCGCCGGCCTCGGCCATGTTGTCGAAACACTCTTCGGCGAGCTCCTCGATGTGCGCCGCCATGCCGTTGACGCGTCGCGGCGTGAAGGCGCGACTCACCAGCCCTCGCACCCGGGTGTGATCTGGCGGGTTCATCATCAGTATCGTCTGCGGCCGTCCCACCCCGGCCCGCAGGATCTCTCGCCGAAGCTGCGTCACCTCATCATCCGCGGTGCCGCCGCCGGGCATCATCCCCGAGGGACTGAGGTCCTTGCCGAGCGCATTGTTGCGCAAGACGGCCTGACAGTGTTCGTAGCCCGACAGCACCATGCCGCCATCGGTGCCCACGTAGACGGGCGCGTGCTCGTGCAGCACCCGGAATCGACGGTGGGCGTCCTGGTTGCCCTCGGGGGTCAGGAACAGCTCGAATAACGCTCCCATCGCCGCAGCGGTTGCCTCTTCGGTGAGTTCGGGAGCTCCGGTGACCACAACGCTGCCTCGGTTTTTCGCTTGCTGATGTATTGAGAGTCAAACACTCAGAAGTATCTCGTCCAAACCCTATACCGGCGGCGCCGCGGTCAATCCGCGGCCGGCGAGTCGTACTCTTGAGCGGAGAACTCGACGAAGGGACAAACCATGGCCGCCGACAGCCAACAGTCGACACTCCCGCTCTTCGCCGTTGGCGCCTTGATCGTGGCCGTCGCACTCGGCGCCCTGCTTGCGACCAGGTCTCCGAACGACATCACCGAAACGATCGAGATGCAGCGGACCTCCGGTGTCGATGGCACCGGCGATCCAGCAAACCTCGGCTCGTCGGACTCGACCGACCCCGCTGAAGAGCCGTCGCCGTCTGACCTGGGCGAACAGTCGGATCTCTCGGAACGTTGCACCGCGTTGGCCCGCACCGATCCGTCGAGCGTGTCGATCACGCTTCAGAACGGCGAGCTCGCGCTCACCATCGATGGCGAGGTCGTCGATCTCGAGACCCTCCGCGACTGCCTCCCCGACGATCTCGGGGCGATACTCGACGGCGGAGGGCTGCCAGATCTCGACACGCTTCCGGGTCTCGAGAACTTGCCCGACTTCGCCGAGGACTTCGAGATTCCCGACATGCCCTGCCCGGATGGCATGTCGCCAAACCCCGAGGTACCCCAGTTCGAGCTGCCGCCCGAACTCGACGAACTATTGGGCGACGACTTCGACTTCAATGAATTCTTCGAGTCGCTTCCTCCACTGTGCACCGAATAGCACTGTGCACCGAATAGCGCTTTGCCGCAGCAGCGCAGCGTTACCTTCGCCGCCGGGCTGACGTCGGCCGTCGGAATCGTTTACGTTGACGGCATGCGCACCAAGCTGATCCTGCTGGTCTTCCTCGCCGTCCTGGCGTCAAGCTGTTCGAGTAGCGGAACGGATGAGACCGTCTCCTCGACAAGCTCGCCGGCCACGACGACGATCGAGGTTGCCACCTCGGCAACGGCCACGAGCGCGCCGCAAACGAGCATCGCCCCGCCGACCACCGAAGGCATCGACACCGCAGCGCTGCGGACCGTCGGCGAGGTGCTCGCTGCCGACCGCGTGCTCACCCTGGCGCATGCCGGCGGAGATCAGGCCTACCCGCACTCGACCATGTTCGCGTACCGCAACGCCGTCGCCGACGGCGCCGACGTGCTCGAGCTCGATGTGCAGCTCACCGCAGACGATGTGCTGGTCGTGCAACACGATGACACGGTCGACAAGACCACCGAAGCCACCGGGCCGGTGATCGAACTCACGCTGGAGGAGTTGCAGGCCCTCGACAACGCCTACTGGTTCTCGCCACAGTGCTGGCCCTGCCAAGATCGGCCGACCGCGGAGTACGTCTATCGCGGCATGCGCACCGGCGAGGTCGAGCCCCCCGAGGGGTTCAGCGCCGACGACTTCCGGGTTGCGACGCTGCGCGAAGTCTCGGAGACATTCCCCGATCACGTGCTCGACATCGAGATCAAGGGCAACGAGGAAAGCGGCCCGGCCACCGCTCGAGCGCTGGCCGCCGAGCTCGCCGACCTGGGTCGCGAAGACTCGGCGGTCGTCGTGTCGTTCAGCGACGCGATCGTCGATGTATTCCACGAAGCGGCCCCCGACGTCGCGGTGAGTCCGGGCACCGACCGGCTCACCGATTGGTTCCTCAACGGCACCGAGCTCGAGCCGTACTTCTCGGTCGTGCAGATCCCACCGTTCAGCTCCGGGATCGCGGTGGCGACCCCCGAAACCATCGCCCGAGCCCACGACGAAGGGCTGACGGTTTGGGTATGGCCCGACGACGCCGGAACGCAGGAGAACACCGACTTCTACCTCGAGCTCATCAGCTACGGCGTCGACGGTGTAATCGCAGGCCGACCGGCCGAGATGACCGCAGCCATCGATCAAGCCCCTCCCTTCGTCGCGGCCGCTCGTTCGACCGGCTGTGGCGGTCCGGCCCCGGAAGCTGGGCACAACGTCGCCACCGTCACCTCCGGTGGCATCGACCGCACGTACCAGCTGTTCATCCCTTCGTCGTACGACCCGCAGCAACCGCTCCCCGTGGTGCTGAACTTTCACGGCTATACCGGCGACGGCCCGCTCCAAGCACTTTCCAGCGGGATGGACATCCTGGCTGAGGAGGAGGGATTCATCAGCGTCGCCCCCGACGGTCTCGGCACCGTTTCGTACTGGAACCTCGCCACCGACAACGACCTTCCGAACGACGTGATGTTCGTCAGCGATCTGCTGGATCAGATGGAGGCCGACCTCTGCGTCGACACCAACCGAGTCTTTTCGACCGGGCTTTCCAACGGTGGGTTTTTGACCTCGCGCCTCGCCTGCGATCTCAGCGACCGCATCGCGGCCGTCGCCACCGTGGCCGCGACCATGTTCTACGACGACTGCGAACCCGGCCGGCCCGTTCCGCTGCTCGCCATCCACGGCACCGACGACCAGATCGTGCCGTTCACCGGCGTGCGCGACAACACCAGCCAGCTCGAGGCGACCGGTCTGACGACCAGCGTCGCCGACCCCGGCGTCGACGAGATGTTCGCCGCGACCATCGGAGCGGCCATCGGTGCCGACGATCCGACCGCCGACATCGCGACGGAGGTCGAGGAGTGGTCGAACAACAACGCGTGTCGGCCCGGTGGTGAAACCGAGACGATCGCCGAGGATGTCGAACGGGTCGAGTACATCGGCTGCGACGCACCGACCCAGCTGTACGTCGTGCTCGATGGTGGCCACTCGTGGCCAGGGTCGAGCCTGCTCGCCGGTGTCGAGGGCCTCGGCTTCACCACCGACTCCATCGACGCCACCCAGCTCGCCTGGTCCTTCTTCGAGTCGAACCCCCTCCGCTAACTCCAGCCTTTTCCGGCGCCCGTCACCATGCCGAAGGGTCCCGATGGCCATCGGAAACAGTCCATCATGAGCTGATCGATATCGCCGTGGTCGGCAATGCCCTCGCGGACAACCGCCTGCGCTTCGGCCACCATTGCGAAATAGATTCGATTCGCCACATAGCCCCACTTGGTGTCGGTGTCGACGACCACAACGGGATGCTTGCCGGCCGCAGCCGCCAGTTCGACCACCTTCTGGACGGTCTCATCCGACGTATCCGGGCCGCGTACGATCTCGGCCATCTTCATCACCGGCGCGGGCGACGCCCAATGCCACCCGACGAACCGGTCGGCTCGATCGGTGGCTGCGGCCATCGCCGCGATCGAGAATCCGCTGCTGTTCGACGCGAAGATGGTGCGTTCGGGGCAGCGCGCATCGAGATCGCGCCACAACCGCACTTTGAGGTCGAGCTTCTCCGGAACCGCCTCGAGGATCACATCGGCATCGATGGCACTGTCGAGATCGGTCGTAAAGGTGAGGCGAGCCAGCGCCGCATCGGCTTCGTTCGCCGTGAGCTTGCCGCGCTCGACTGCGCCACGAACGCCAAAGCGTCCTGTGTCGACATCGATCGCCGCGTTGGCGAGAACCTCGTCGCTGAGATCGGTACACACCACGTCGTGGCCGGCGATGACCAGGACCTGGGCGATTCCAGACCCCATCACTCCTGCGCCGATCACGCTGATCTTCTGACTCGTCATCATCATGCTCCTGGGATCGTCCCGCTCGTTTTCGTGCTCACTCGTTCCAGCGGCACAATAGCCACCGACGATCTCCAGAACGATCCACAACCGAAATCGGGAACATGACGGTGCAACCAGAAGACCACGGCTTCGTGTCCGACCGACTCGACCAGATGGCCGGCCCCGGTCGCGCCTATGTCGACCGTGGAGAGATGCCGTTTGCGATGACCCAGGTGGCACATCGTGGCGAGGTCGTCTTTGCAGACGTGTACGGCAAGGCGGATGTTGTGCGCGACGTGGCAGCGACCCCCGACACCATCGTGCGCATCTACTCGATGACCAAGCCGATTACCTCCGTCGCGCTGATGCAACTCTACGAGCGCGGCGCACTGCTGCTCGAAGACCCGGTGGCCAAGTTCATCCCTGCGTTCGCCGACACGCAGGTGTGGAACGGCGGAACGCAGCAGTCGCCTGCGACGAGGGCGCCATCGCGGCCGATGACCATCAAGGATCTCCTCACCCACACGGCGGGCCTCACCTATGGGTTCCGCTGGCAGCATCCGTTGGACGGCATCTATCGCGACAAGGGCCTCGGCAATCTGGCGCTTCCGGGGGTGACCCTCGAGGAGATGTGCACGCAGCTGGCCGCGCTGCCGCTGCTGCACGACCCCGGTGCGAAGTTCAACTATTCGATGGCGACCGACGTGGTCGGGCGCGTCGTCGAGGTGGCCTCGGGCCAGCCACTCGATCGGTACGTGGAGGCGAACATCACCGGGCCGCTGGGCATGGTCGACACCGGATTTCATGTACGCGACGGGCAAGGCGACCGACTCGCAGCGCTGTACATCCGCGGTCGAAACGGGCTGTCCGAAGTCGACAACCCGTCGACCAGCGCGTATCAGCAGCCGCCATCGATGTTCTCCGGTGGCGGCGGCATGGTGTCGACGCTCGGCGACTACCAGCGCTTCCTCAACATGCTCGTCGGCGGCGGCGAGACGGAGGGTGTCCGAATCCTGGGAGGACGAACGCTGCGGTACATGGCGCTGAACCACCTTCCCGAAGGTCGGTCGATGAACCAGATGAACCAGACCATCTTCGAGCCGGACCACATGGCCGGCCTGGGCTTCGGGTTGGGTTTCGCCGTGATCACCGATCCGGCGAGCCACAGCGCGGTGTCGTCGCCCGGCGAGTTCTCGTGGGGCGGCATGGCCAGCACGTTCATGTGGGTCGATCCGGTACACGAGGTCACGGCGCTGTTCCTGACACAGCTCATGCCCAGCAGCCAGTACCCCATTCGACGCGAGCTTCGAGCCGCGATCAGCCAGGCCATGCTTTAGAGAGACATGCTTTAGAGAGACATGCTCCAGAGAGACATGCTCCAGAGAGACATGCTCCAGAGAGACATGCTCCAGAGAGACATGCGCTGGCGACCCGTTCGTCAGATCGAGGACAGCCGGTCGGCCAGCGGTTCGAGTACTGCCGGGCTGTGCGGGGCCGCCAAATACAGGATCGCCAGGTCGAGGCCGGCTTCTTGCCCTTCGTCGACCCAGCGGGCCACGTCGTCGTAGTCATCGCCGACGAGGACATGCATCGACGTCGTGATTTCGGAGATGTCGCGATCCGCCTCTTCGCAGAGTCGCTGCAGGACGGCCCGCTTCTGTCCGAATCCCTCGGCGTCGATCATCGGGTAGTTCCAATGCTGTGCGTACTTCGCGACGAGCGGCAAGGTGCGCTTCTCCCCTACCCCGCCAATACAGATCGGTGGATGTGGCCGCTGGACACCGACGGGATTGAGTATCGCTTCGTCGAGGCGGTGGTACTCGCCGGCGAAGCTCACGACATCCCCGGTGAACAACCGGGTCAGCACTTCGAGGACCTCCTCGAATCGATCGAAGCGTTCGCCCCAGGTCGGAGCGAGATCGATGCCGAGCGCTGTGGACTCTTCCTCGTTCCAGCCTGCACCGACGCCGAGCTCGAGTCGACCCTCGCTGATGATGTCGACCGTCGCGACGAGGTTCGCGAACGCCGCTGGGTGGCGATACGGCGTGCCGGTCACCAGACAACCCACCCGGATCCGGTTGGTGGCCTGCGCCAGCGCGGTGAGCGTGGTCCAACCCTCGAGGCAAGGGTCGTGGGGTTTGCCGACGTTGATCGGGTAGAAGTGATCGAACGTCCAGGCCGATTCGTAGAGCGGGATCTCGTCTGCGGCCTGCCATACCGCCAGCATGTCGGCGAAGGTGGTCTGCTGCGGCGAGGTCTTGATGGCGTAGCGCATCCAGCGAAGCTACCCCACGAAAGATTTGTGAGGGATTTGCGGGTCCGGGACCCCCGAATCCCTCACAAATCTCTGCGAGACTGCGCTATGGCCCTTGAACCTGCTTCGCTCGACGAGATCAACTTCTGGGATCTCGAGATGTTTGCCCACGGCAACCCCCACGCGGCGTGGACCCTGCTGCGGGAACAGGCGCCGATCTGGTACCACGATCGGCCCGGCGGTGAGCCGTTCTGGTGCATCACCAAATACGCCGACGTGCGCAAGGTTCACAGCGATGCCGTCCTCTTCAGCTCCGAGCGCGACGGCATCATGATCCGCAACGACGAGATGCTCGCGGCGCCATCGATGGAGTCGTACATGCCCAGCCCGCCGATGATTCACACCGACCCGCCGCGTCACGCCAAGCTGCGCAAAATCATCAGCCACAACTTCACCCCGAAGTCGATTGGCCTTCTCGAGGACCAGCTCCGCGGCTTCGCCGTCGAAAGCATCGAACGAGCCCTCGACATGGGCGAGATCGACTTCGTCACCGAGATCGCCCACCGCATTCCTGCCGCAATCTCCTTCGCCTTGATGGACGTGCCACGCGAGGCGTGGGACCGGCTGGCCGAGCTCGAGCATCTGTCGGTCACGGGCTCTGACCCCGAATGGCAAGCAAGGGAGGGCATCGACAACTCGGCCGAATCGGCAAAGAACGCGTCGATGGAGCTTGCGATGTATTTCGCTGGCCTCCTCACGGAACGGGCCGACAACCTGGGCGAAGACCTTCTCAGCCAGTACCTGCGCGGCGAGATCGACGGGGAACCGCTCGACATCTCCCAAGTCGTCGCCGAAGCCGTTCTCTTGCTGGCCGGCGGGTTGGACACGACGAGGGCGGCTGCCTCCGCAGGCGCCATGCTGCCGCTGCTCGAACACCCGGACCAGCTGGCTTCATTGCGTGATGACCCCGGCAAGATTCCCCACGCGATCGAAGAAATGGTGCGCTGGGCCACACCGATCGTGTCCGAAACGCGGACGGTGATTCGCGACACCGAGTTCAACGGTGTCACCTTCGAGGAGGGCCAGCGGATCACGATGTGGACGCCTTCGGCCAACCGAGACGAAGATCAATTCGACGAACCGTTCCGCTACGACGTCGAACGCTCGCCCAACCGTCACATCGGTTTTGCCTACGGCGAGCATTTCTGCCTGGGGGCTCACCTCGCGCGACTCACCTTGAAGGTCGAATTCGAAGAACTGTTCCGTCGGGTGAAGGGCTTCGAACAAACCGGCGAGGCCAGCCGGGTCTACAGCAACTTCGTCGGCGGCCTCAAACACCTGCCTATGAAGCTGAGTCCCTTCTGACGCACTCTGTATGTCTCGCACTCGTTCGTCGTCGCTGACGCTCCTTTGGAACTTCTGCTAAACGCCAAGCGCTGAGCTGGTCGGTCGTCCCTCCCTCCCGGGCTTTCACCGGTGAGCTGGCGCCAAGCCGGTTGACGCCACAACTTTCGGAGCAGGCAAGGCCTTCGGCCCGCAGGGCACCGTCAGAGTCCGGCCGCATTGCGGCGCCAGCACGCGAAGGCCTCGGCTGCTCCAACCGGGTCACCTGCCGTCGGCTTGGCGCCAGCCGCAGGTCAGAGGAAGTGGCTGCGGGACGAAGCCACGGCTCAGCACCTTGGTGTGCAGCATCGGCGTCGAGGAGCTGCGACGAAGCGCTGACGCACCACCGATCCGTCGCAAGCGACGGATCGCCGAGTGCGCAGAGAACACTGCGAACAGCTACCGTCGCGGACGCATTACGGACTCCGAGGAGAGCACATGTCGAAACTGAACGAAGGTCGCGTAGCGATCATTACCGGCGCAGGCCGCGGCATCGGCCGCGAGCACGCCCTGATGTTGGCATCACAGGGCGCCAAGATCGTCGTCAACGACCTCGGCGGCGACGCGACCGGCGAAGGCGCCGACAGCACGCCGGCCCAAGACGTCGTGGCCGAGATCGAGGCCATGGGCGGCGAGGCCGTCGTCAATGGCTCGAACGTGGCCGATTTCGCTGCCGCCAAGGAAATGGTCGATCAAGCGGTTGACACCTTCGGCCGGCTCGACATCCTCATCAACAATGCGGGCATCTTGCGCGACCGGATGATCTTCTCGATGAGCGAGGCCGACTGGGACGCCGTCATCAACGTGCACCTCAAGGGCACATTCGGCCCCACCCACCACGCCGCCGTGTACTGGCGTGAACGCTCGAAGGCCGGCGAGGAAAACGTCGCCCGCGTTATCAACACCGCCTCTCCGTCGGGCATCTACGGCAACGTCGGTCAGAGCAATTACGGCGCGGCCAAGGCCGGCATCGCCGCCTTCACGCAGATCACCGCCATGGAGCTGGTCAAGTACGGCGTCACGGTCAACTGCATCGCCCCCGGCGCCTACACGCGCATGACCGCCAACCTTCCCGGCTTCGCCGACATGGACGAGGAAATGCAGGAGAAGATGGGCCCGCGCTGGATCGCCAACGCGGTCTCGTGGATCGCCAGCCCAGAGGCCAGCGGTGTCACCGGTCGTGTGTTCGACATCATGGGTCAGCGTCTCGGCATCGCCGAGGGCTGGCACCTCGGCCCGCACGCGGCACAGACCGAGGACGCGGGCGACCTCAAGTCGGTGTTTGCCGATCTGATGGCGCAGGCCCGTCCCAACGCCGACATGGGCGGCAACGACGCCGAAGGCCCCGGCAGGCCCGCGAAGACGATCTAGCTGTACCGCCACGCACTCGACGATCCGTCACGGCGCCAGTCGTGGCGGATCGTTCGCGTTTTGGCGCCGCTCCTCGACGCCGATGCTGCACGCATTGCGGTCTCCGGCACCTCGTCCCTCGGCGCCTCGTGTTTCACCTGTGAGCTGGCGCCAAGCCGGTTGACGCCTCACCGGCGCGGGCAGCCAAGGCCTTCGGCCAGCTGGGCACCACGAACTTTCCTGGCAGCTGTCGGTGCGTCAGCGACCCGAAGGCATTGGCTGCCCAAGTTTGGTTTCCTGCCTACGACAAGGCGCCAGCCACAGGTACAACCGAGCGAGCGAGGAACGAGCGAGCGGAGTCCGCCATGCGTGTCAGAGGAGCGGCACGCAATGCGAGGGACGAGCGTTGCCAGCGAGGCTGGAGGGAGCGAAGCGAACGGGAGAAAAACCGCGGCTTCCGTGGCTCCTCCACACGAAACAGTCGGCGGCCGGGCAGCTGACAACCCACCGGTCCGTCGCCAGCGCCGCCGAGCCGAAGCCGAGAGTGCGTTTTAGAGACTCACTGGCACGTCGTAGGGGAAGTGGCAGGCGACGTAGTGATCTTCGGCCATCTTTTGCACCTGGGGCTCTTCCACCGTGCAGATGTCCTGGGCTCGTGGACAGCGAGTGCGGAACCGGCAGCCCGACGGTGGATTGATGGGCGAGGGCAGTTCGCCTTCGAGCATCTCGTTCTCGGCCGCCAACGCCACATCGGCACCCGGGACCGCGCTGAGCAGAGCCCTCGTGTAGGGGTGCGAGGCGCTCTCGAAGACCTTGTCGCCGTCGCCGATCTCGCACAGCTTGCCGAGGTACATGACCATGACGCGGTCGGACACGTTCTTGACCACCGACAGGTCATGGCTGATGAAGAGCAGCGTCAACCCATAGCGGGCCTTCATGTCCTGCAACATGTTGAGCACCTGCGCCTGGACCGACACGTCGAGCGCCGACACCGGTTCGTCACAGATGATGATCTTCGGATCGAGCACCAGGGCTCGGGCCACGGAGATGCGCTGGCATTGACCGCCGGAGTACTCGTGCGGCCGCTTGTTGCGAGCCACATCTGGATCGAGACCGACGGCCTCGATGAGTTCCTCGATGCGGCCCTCGGTGAATGCGCCCTGCGTGTCGCCCCACACCGAGACGCCTTCGGCGACGATGTCGAACACCTTGCGACGCGGGTTGAGCGACGAGATCGGATCCTGGAAGATCATCTGCACTTCGGGGCGCATCTTGCGCATGGCCTCTTTACCGAGGCTGGCGAGGTCGGTATCGCCGTACATGACCTTGCCGCTGGTCGGCTTGGGCAGCTGGATGACAGCCTTCGCGGTCGTGGACTTGCCGCAACCCGACTCGCCGACCAGGCCGAGCGTTTCGCCTTCGGCGACGTCGAAGCTCACATCGGAGACGGCATGGACCTTGCCTTTGCGGCCGGCGGGAAACTCCACGACAAGATTCTCGACACGGAGTAGTACGTCGTTGGGGTCGCGCAGATGTGCTTTTCCACTTCCGGCCATCAGCCGACACGTCCTTCATTCGAAACGGGTAGTCCTACGGCGGTCTCTCCAGCAGCGATGTTCCGGGCCAACGCATCGGCGTTGGCGTCGGTACCGACGGGGAAGAAGCACGCGTAGCTGTGGTCTCCGGAAACGGTCGTCGGCGGATCGTCGGCGATGCAATCGGGCTGCGCATAGCGGCAGCGTGGTGCAAAGCGACAGCCCGGCGGAGGCGAGACGATGTCGGGTGGGGCGCCGGGGATCGGGCTCAGCCGGGTGTGCTTCTTGTGCTTGAGCGTCGGGATCGACTCGAGCAACGCCTCGGTGTAGGGGTGCGCCATGTTGTTGAACAACGTCTCGGTGGGCGCCTGCTCGAGCGAACGACCTCCGTACATCACCAACAGATCGTCGGAGCGGCCGCGGGCAACGCCGAGGTCGTGGGTGACCAGCGTCATGCCCATGTTGCGGTCGGTCTGCAGATTCCGCAGCAGGTCGAGGATGTATTTCTGCACGGTCACGTCGAGTGCCGTGGTGGGCTCGTCGGCCACGAGGAAATCCGGCTCGCCGGCGAGGGCGATGGCGATCATGACGCGTTGGCGCATGCCGCCCGAGAGCTCGTGTGGGTACTGCTTGAGCCTCTGGGCCGGCGACGGGATGCCGACCTGGGTGAGCAACTCGACGGCGCGCTGCGCGGCCTGCTTCTTGTCCATGCCCAGGTGCATGCGAAGCGGCTCGCCGATTTGTTTGCCGACCTTCATGACGGGATTCAGCGACGTCATGGGGTCTTGAAAGATCATCCCCATCGACTTGCCCCAATAGGGCTGACGGTCGGTGTTGACGATCTCTTGGCCCTTGAACTTCACGCTGCCGGTCTCGACCTGCTTGCTCGAGACGACCAAGCCCATGATGCCCCTATTGAGCACCGACTTCCCGGAACCCGATTCGCCCACGATACCCAGCGTGCGCCCCTGGTACAGCTTGAAGGACACGCCGTCGACGGCGCGTGCCATCCCGCGTTCGGTTTTGAATCCGACCTCGTAGTTCGTGACCTCGAGCAAGGGAGTGTCGTCGGTTGGGCTGTACGGCGCCACCACTTCGACTTCGGTTGCGCTCAAATCGACAACTCCTTCACGTCGAAGTACTGCCGGACCTTGTCGCCCGCAAAGTTGAGCGCCAGCACGGTCAGGAAGAGCACCGTGATCGGCGCCAGCGATATCCACGGGGCGTCGCGCAGCGTACGCGTGCCGCGCCCCTCGTTGATGAGTTTGCCCCAACTGAGGCCCCAGTTGCTGGTGTCGCTTTGTACCGACAGACCCAGGAAGGCCAACCCGCCCTCGGCGACGATAGCGACCGCCATACCCAACAGCGCGAGTGCGGCCATCGGGATCAACACGTTGGGCAACAGTTCCCGAACGAGGATGCGCATGGGTTTTGCGCCGAGAGCGCGCGAGGCGGTGACAAACTCGCGATCGGCGAACTGCATCGTGGCGGCCCGGGACAAACGACCGATCGGTGCGATGGACAAGATGCCGAGCACCAAGGCGATGGTCACGAGTGAGCGACTGAGCAGGGCGGTGATGAGGATGGCCAGGATCAGCGCGGGGAACGAAAGCAGCACGAGGAACACAAATGACAGGATGCGGTCGAACCAGCCCCGGAAGAAGCCGGCGAGCATGCCGAGACCCCCGCCGATCACCATGCCCATCAACACGGCGACGAATCCGACCACGAGGGACACCCGAGCCCCCCACACGGTGCGGGAGAACACGTCACGGGCGCTGGCGTCGGTCCCGAACCAATGGTCGAACGACATTGAGCCGAGCGCTCCCGGACCGCCCGATGACGATCGGAAACTCGAGTTGGGATCCTTGATGGGCAGCACCGAGGCGAGGACCGCGACCACCACCACGAGTACCAGCCAGCCGACGGAGAGCCAGAACCCGAAGCCGAGGCGCTTCTTTTCGGTCGTTCCGGCGGGGTCGACGTCGTCGGCAGCGACCACAACCGATTCGTCGAGAACGGGTATTCCAGTATCGGACACGGTGATCAGCTCCTCACACGGGGGTCGATAATGCTGTAGAGCAGGTCGACCAGAATATTGATGACCACGAATCCACCCGTGATCACGACGATGAGACCGAGCACCACTGGGAAGTCGTCCTGCACGATCGCCTTGACGATTTCGACCCCTGCCCCGGGGATGCCGAAGATGGACTCGACCACCAACGTTCCGCCGATGAGGGCTCCGGCATTGAGTCCGAACACGGTGATGAACCCGAACATCGAGGTCGCAGCGCATGACGA
>RCMY010001028.1_pt1 | contig 31485 bp, 32 predicted proteins | sample 2041341 | NCBI WGS metagenome assembly RCMY01 (sample SAMN09708234, study PRJNA481090) | Marine sediment metagenome, whole genome shotgun sequencing project. | reverse complement strand
ATGGACATACACAAGGTCGATTCAAATGACTTTACGGTGGAGGATGTGATCCAGGCCCATTTGCGAGATCTTGCAGTGCAAGAAAGTTTTGGGGTAATACAACGCAAGTATTGGGTCAACGAGGAGGATAAAATGGTGTTTTGTTTAATGGAAGGCCCGAATAAAGAGGCCTGCCACAAAACACATGAAGTATCGCACGGTATGACAGCCTGTAATATTATCGAGGTCTCCGATGACGAGTACAACATTTTTATGGCACGCGGAAGTACACAAAAAGATGATTTGGCCTATATGGCCGACGGTAATCTTGATACTGGTTTCAGGACCATCATGCTGGTAAACACTTCTGATTTTTCTGGAAAATACCAGCATTATATAAGTGAAACAAAACGTTTGATAGAAAAATTTCACGGAAAAATAGTGCGCCAGCCGCATGATGATGAGACTATGGCCTCTTTTTTATTAGCTTCCGATGCAATTATTGCTACCATGGCCATCGCTAATTTATTACAGAGTGTTCCCGATAATTTTGAATACCGATTGGCATTGGTAAGCGGAACCCCTGTTGATGAAAAGGGAGTGGACCTATTCGAGAAAACCAAAAAAAGAGTACACACATTATGTCAGATCGGATTGCAAAATGTGGTTTATTTAGATGCGAATACCAAGGCACTTTCCCAAAAAGAATCGAATACTCCAAAGATAAACCACGCCCATATTAAGATAGTCGATGCATCCGACTTTGCATTCTGTGAGGAATTAATTAAAATTTTAAGCGATAAGTGTAACGATCCTAATTTCAAAAGCGAACACCTTGGTCAGGCATTGCGAATGAGCAAGGCCCAGACCTATAGAAAGATAAAAGCATTGACCGGCATGTCGCCCAATACGTTGATACGGGAACTCCGCCTTCGAAGGTCGCTCAAGGCCCTAAAAAACAATAGCAAAACAGTAGCAGAAATAGCATACGATATAGGCTTTAACAGCCCCACCTATTTTACCAGGGTTTTTAGAAATAGGTACGAGGTGTTGCCGACCTCGATTGCCAAGCTTTCCAATTCACTGAGTTTATAGCTAATAACAAGATGTGTTATTTGATTTATCTTTTGAACCAAAAAGCATAGTTGTAGTCCCAATGTGAAGAACTTAAAACTCAATGTCGATGGGAATCGATTGAATTAATTTAATCTTATATTGCCTAGAATGTTGCCTTTAAAAAATCTATATTTCAATCAATTTTTTTTTGACAAAATTCGTCTCAAAATAGCTTGAACCAAAAGTTACATCATTTGATCCAGAAAGTACAGCCATGGTTCAAATGTGCGAACCTTTGAAACAAAACTTACACTTTTCCTGAATTTCCTATCGTAGTTTTACATTATTAGATTCAGATAATATCACTGGCTTGGCCAGTTGATTCTCCCCCTAAGCAATTCCGAATATGGAGGTGGACATGTAATGTCCGCAAGGGTCTCCCTATGCAACATTTTTAGCGCTACGACCCACAAAAGGAATAGAAACAAAATGGGAACTAAAGAACGACATCGATGTATTATAGGTTCCAAGAGGCTTACTTGGCAGTTTTCTGTGGCCTTTCTGCTGTTGCTATTGCTTTCGTGCGTATTACTTTGGACCTCTTTTCTGGCGATTCCCCAACCCAATGCATACGACAATACCATAAAGGATATCTACGCAATGGATTATGATGTTTTACAATTGGATGGATCCAAGGAAAGCGAAATTATTAAATATGGTTTCGACGTTTTCCGAAACACCTCGAAGTATTTAGGGCCGGAAAGTAAAATTAAGGGCATGGCCTATGCCGGTAACCATTTGTCCTGTACAAATTGCCATTTGGGTTCGGGCACAAAGCCTTATGCCGCCCCTTTGATAGGGGTCGTACAGCGATTTCCGCAGTATCGGGGCAGGGAAAATAAAATGGGGACTATCGAGGAACGTATCAATGGTTGTATGGAGCGGAGTATGAACGGTAAAATGATGCCTCGCGACGGTGATGAAATGAAGGCCATGGTCGCCTATCTGGATTGGTTGGGTCGATACGCCCCCAAGGATGGAAAAATAAATGGGCAGGGATTCGTGAAAATTGATATTCCCGAAAGAGCGGTCGACTTGGAAGAGGGCAAAACGGTGTTTATAAAGCATTGTATCAAATGCCACGGAACTGACGGTCAAGGGTCAAAATCAACCGATGGTATTACCTATCAATACCCGCCACTTTGGGGTGATGATTCTTATAACAATGGTGCGGGAATGACAAGGGTAATCACGGCAGCACAATTCATTAAGGCGAACATGCCCTATGGCACCACCTATGAGAATCCCATTTTGACCGATGAGGAAGCTTATGATGTGGCAGGCTTTATAAACCAACAGCTACGGCCCGAAAAGGAAAATAGGGAAAAGGATTTTCCCGATCTGAAAAAGAAACCGGTCTCGACGCCCTATCCCCCGTATGTCGACAGCTTTTCAATCGAACAGCATCAGTTGGGGCCATTCCAGCCCATCATGGAATACTATAAAAAGCAATACACTATTGTTAAATCTAAATAGATCATTATGAAAACAGAGAGCAAAAATTCAAGAAGAACGTTTATGGGGGCCATGCTAATGGGTGCTACTGCAAGTACGCTATCGCTATTTACCGATCCCATTTATGCCAATGCACCCTCTTTCGATGACAAGAAGATGGGCGAAGCCGATGACTGGTTCAAGAAAATTAAAGGCACGCACCGTATTGTCTATGATGGCTCCACGCCGCATGAAGGATTTCCCGTTATCTGGAACTGGGCCTTCTATCTCACGAACAACGAAACGGGATCAAACGATGAAGACATTACCGCCATGACGGTCTTACGGCATAACGCGATTCCCTTTGCCCTAAAATCGGAGGTATGGAAAAAGTATAAGCTGGGCGAGGTTTTCGGAGTAAACGATAATAAGACCAAAGCCCCAACCCTGCGTAATCCGTACTATGAGCCTCAAGAAGGCGATTTTCCGATGCCGGTGATCCAAGGTATTAAAGAGATGCAACAAAGAGGGGCAATGTTCTGTGTATGCAATCTCGCTCTTTCGGTATTCAGCGGTGCCGTTGCGCAAAAGATGGACCTCAACGCCAAAAAAGTCTATCAAGAATGGGTAGATGCCATCCATCCCGGAATACAATTGGTGCCCTCAGGAGTATGGGCCTTGGGTAGGGCGCAGGAAAATGGCTGCGGTTATATTTTCGCAAGCAATTAAGTAAAGAACGGCCTGTTCTTTGGGCAGGCCATAAAATTCAAAATATGAAAAAGTATATCATTTTAGTCTTCATTTTATTAGGCAGTTCATCCTTAATTTCTGCTCAGAATGAGCCGATAAAAGTGGTTTTTGATGTCACCAGCGACGATTCCGCCGTACACGGTTCGACGATACGACATGTACAATATATGTCAGAGGAATATCCCGATTCCGAATTTGAGGTAGTCATGTATAGCGGGGCCTATAACATGGTCAACAAGAACAGTTCGACCGTAGCCGATGAGCTTGAAAAATTGGCAAAAAAGGATAATGTAGCGTTCGTTGTGTGCAAGGCTACCATAGACCGACATAACATGACCGATTCCGATCTAATTCTGGGCGTAGCAACGGTTCCCAACGGGATCTATGAGATTTTTACCAAACAAAAGGAAGGCTGGGGGTATATAAAGGAAGGGCAATAGCAACTCCACTTTTTTAGGGCAAATGGAAATGGAAACGATACAAATTTTCGGTTATATAGGTGCACTGGTATTAGGTGTTATCCTAGGTCTGATGGGAAGCGGGGGCTCCCTGATCGCCGTACCGATTTTTGCTTATTTGTTCCACATCAGCCCCATTACGACAACGGCCTATTCCCTGTTCGTGGTGGGGACTTCCGCCTCGGTCGGGGGCCTTGCAAAATTTTAAAAGGGGATTGGTCGATTACTGAATTGCCCTAGTTCTTGGCGTTCCAGCCTTTATCGCCGTATATATGTCACGTAAGTATTTAATGCCGCTCATCCCACAGGAAATATTCGCAATCGAAAATTTTGTTTTGACACGGGATACGGCGATAATGGTTCTATTTGCCATACTGCTGTTGTGCGCCTCAATTTCCATGATAAAAAAGAAAGATTTCAAGATCGATGGCGATGCACCTGCAAGGTCTAACTATCCCATAATCGTACTGGAAGGTATTCTAGTTGGAGTACTTACCGGAATCGTGGGTATTGGCGGAGGATTTCTGATTATTCCCGTTTTGGTACTGTGGGCAAAACTGCCGATGAAAAAGGCCGTAGCGACCTCATTGTTCATTATTGCCCTAAAATCATTGATAGGATTTACCGGGGATTTAGGGACTCTGGAAGTCAATTGGTCATTTCTGCTAAGTTTTACGGTGGTTTCCATATTGGGGATTATCCTGGGAATTTATCTCTCCGCCTTTATCGAAGGAGAAAAACTTAAAAAGTTTTTTGGCTGGCTGGTATTGGTTATGGCAATTGGTATTTTTTATATGGAACTATTTTGAACGGTAAAGGAATATTCAGGGATTAGGATAGGTATTAAGATAAGGAATGAAATTGCATCAAACCGAACCATTAGTGATAAAAATAAGGCGGTTATGTTCATTTTTGAGCCAAACGTTTCATGATTTGAAACAAAACTTACATTTTTTTTGAAGTGTAAACGGTATTTTTAGGTGTTGATTTCCTTTAGGATACAAGTGCTTTTTAAATATTCCCCCAATAAATATAAATACAATCAAAGTGGAAGCAAACATTTTACGTTTTGCAAGAGCTTTCATGAATTCTTGGAACATCTAGGGAACTAGGTGACAACAATGCAAAAGCAATAATCACATAATCTGACTTTTATGTATGGAAACAAAAATCAAGGAACTCAAGAACAGAACAAAGGGCGAAGTTATTCTGCCCCAAGACGACAACTACGACGAGGCGCGTAAAATTTACAACGCCATGATCGATAAGCGGCCCGGAATTATCCTTAAATGCAAGGATACGGACGATGTAATCCAAGCCGTAAACTTTGGTAGGGAAAACAATTTGGAAGTGTCCATCCGAAGTGGCGGCCATAACGGTGCGGGACTAGCCTTGGTCGACGATGGTCTGGTAATCGACCTTTCTGAAATGAAGGCGATCGAAATAAATGCGGATAACAAAACCGCCAAAATACAACCGGGCCGAACCTTGGCAGAGGTAGATAAGGCTACCTACGAATACGGCCTTGCCCTACCCAGTGGTATCATTGGAACAACAGGAATTGCGGGTCTGACCTTGGGCGGTGGAATGGGCTATTTAAGCCGAAAAGGCGGATTGACAATTGACAATCTTTTGGAAGCGGATGTGGTGCTGGCATCGGGGGAAGTCGTCACCACAAATGCTTCTGCCCATCCAGATCTATTTTGGGCGTTGCGTGGCGGTGGTGGCAACTTTGGGGTGGTGGTATCCTTTACCTTTAACTTGATCTCCGTAAAGAATGTCTATGGTGGGCCTATGTTCTGGCCGGTAGAAAAAGCAGAGGAGGCCATGAAATTCTATGATACCCTAACCAAAAAAGCCTCCAACGACCTATACGGCTTTTTTGCTTTCTTAATCGTACCTCCGGGCGACCCGTTTCCCGAACACCTGCACATGAAAAGGGTTTGTGGCGTGGTTTGGTGCTATACGGGACCTTTGGAAAAAGCGGAAAAAGTATTCAAGCCCATCCGGGAATTCGGCCCGCCGATACTTGACTTTGTCGGCGAAATGCCGATGCCCACGTTAAACGGCCTTTTCGACGGACTCTATCCGACCGGACTGCAATGGTACTGGAAAGCGCATTACATAAACGAACTTACAGAAGAATGTATTCAAGAAAACATAAAACATGGATCGAATACACCTTCCGTTCATTCGACAATGCACCTCTATCCTATCGATGGAAAAGTCCATGAAGTATCTCCTGAAGATACTGCCTGGGCCAATCGCGGGGCCCGTTGGGCACAGGTAATCGTAGGAGTATCCCCAGAACCTACCGATGCCGATAAGATTACTAAATGGTGCAAAGATTATTACGAGGGCATGAAACCTCATGCCGCCGGTGGTGCCTACGTCAACTTTATGATGGAGGAAGGGCAGGAACGTATCAAAGCCAGCTATAAGAACAACTACGGGCGATTATCAAGGATAAAAAAGAAATATGATCCCGATAATTTCTTTCATATCAATCAGAATATCGTGCCGGCCGAATGAAATTTTGCAAGTATCAAAAGCCGCAAATATTTATACCAATAACCTTATGCCAACAATATTAAATCGGGTTTTATTCCAATGTTTTCTGTTTTTCCACTTGTCCATTTTGGCTCAGGAGACGAGAGATGAAAAAACTAACGGATTCAAGTTTTCAGGTACCATTGGCTTAAACACCAATGGCATCTCTCCCGTTCCTGCCTTTTCACTAGGAAAGCCGGCGATAATGGCGTTTTTTTCGTTGCGGAAGAACAGGTTTAGTTTTGATCCAGAAATCGCCTATGCCACTGACGGTGTCCCCTGGTTTTTTAGTAGTTGCTTTCGGTATCGAATCTTCGGTAAAAAGAAATTGGAAATAAAGGTAGCCGCGGTCTGGAACGTGTCGCATAGCTACCCAGATATCATTGAGAACGGTGTTTCAAAAACAATTACTAAAGCAGAGCGGTATCTAGTCTTTGAGTTTGTACCTACGTATAAACTATCGGAAAAGTTCAGTCTGACGTCGGCAGTTTTCGTAGGTCGTGGCTTTGATATAGGCTCGGTAAAACAAATGCACTTTATTTCATTGATTGCGAACATTCCAAAACTGCGACTGTCAGAAAAACTGTATTACAGCCTTTTCCCGCAAGTGTTTTATTTGAATTTAGATGGTGATACGGATAGTTTTTTTGTTTCAGGCATCGCTGGAATTGGGCATAAAAAAATTCCACTGTTTTTATCATCGCAAATCAACCAACCTGTAGTTACCTCTATTTCACCCAATCCCGGATTTTCGTGGAACGTTGGTTTGGCTTATACTTTGTAGAATACGACATTTCCTTCTTATCTTCTATCCCGCAAATAAAAATGCTATGACCAAGGTGATATTACGAGCGCTAAATCCCTCCGACAAAACCCGAATGGCCCAACTCGCCAATAACAAAAAAATCTGGGACAATGTTCGAGATGGCTTTGGCCATCCCTACACGGAAAGAAATGCGGAGGAATTCATTCAACGGCAGGCAAATAGTGATTCAGAAAAGGTTTTTGTCATAAACTATAATGGTGAATTCTGTGGCTTAATTGAAATGATTTTTCAAAAAGATGGATATCGGAAATCCGCTGAAATCGGTTACTGGATCGGCGAACCTTTTTGGGGTAAAGACATTGTCACAAAAGCAATCGAATTAATCACCAGATATGCTTTTGATGAATTGAAACTGATACGGATATATGCAGGCATTTTTGAATATAATGTTGGCTCGATACGTTTTTTAGACAAGAACGGTTTCCAAAAAGAAGGTATCTCAAAAAAAGCTATTTTTAAGAACGGGGAGTTTTGGGACGAACATAGATATGGGCTACTAAATAAAAACATGCAAAATGAAAAAAAATAAGCATATCAAAAGAGACGCGGAAGCTGCGAAAATATTTGACAACAGGAGTTTAAAAGTAGACTATCGAACTCTGGAGCCCATAATTGAAAAGGGTATGTTCGTTCTGGATGTTGGATGTGGAACTGGTTCGATTTCAAAAGATATTGCAAATATCGTAAGTAATACCGGAAAAGTTATCGGAATAGATAATACTAAAAAGTTTATTGAAAGTGGGAAAGTAACCTATAAGAGCATACAAAACCTGAATCTTATTAATTCCGACTTGTTTGACTTTGAAACAGCCGAAAAGTTTGACTTGATTACTTCTGCACGAGTTTTACAGTGGTTAAATAATCCAAAAGATGCATTGTTAAAAATGAAATCGTTGTTAAAACCTACGGGCAGAATTTCAATTTTAGATTACAATCACAACAATTTAGAATGGAATCCTGAACCTCCAGCGAGTATGCAGGAATTTTATAAAACTTTCTTGAAGTGGAGAAATGACGCAGGAATGAACAATGGAATTGCGGATGATTTACCTGACCTAATGAAAGAAATTGGGATGGTAGACATTGAGACAATAAATTCCGATGAGCATTATGACAAACATAGAAATGATTTTAACTCCAAAGTTGGAATTTGGTCCGAAGTAGCGGGTTCAACACAAATGGTTGAAGAAGGTTATTTAGATAATAATTTGAGGTTAAAAGCCATCGCAGAATATAATGAATGGCTTGAAAACAAAGCTATTTCGATGACAATGAAACTAAATGAAGTAAGAGGAAAAAACCCGCCTCGCCAGTAGGTAGCCGAGCAGGTTAACAGGTAGGTAGGTAGGTAGGTAGGTAGGTAGGTAGGTAGGTAAAAATAATGTAAAGTCAAAACTGAACAATAAAGTAAACCACAATGGCTCAAATCATATATTATGTAGCAATTTCCGTCGATGGCTTTATCGCCGGCCCTAACGACGATGCCAGCGGATTTACAGCCGCCGGCGATGGGGTCGCAAAGTATCTGGAAGATTTAAAGAATTTCAAGACCGTGATCATGGGCAGGAGAACCTACGAGTTCGGTTACAAATATGGTTTGCAACCCGGTCAACCCGCATATGCGCACATGCAGCACTATATTTTTTCAAAAAATCTGAATTTTGAAAATCAAAGTGAACAAATTACCATTTGTGATATCGACCTGGAGATTATAAGGAATTTGAAAAAAACCTCGCAAACCGATATTTATCTATGTGGCGGCGGCCAGTTTGCTGGGTGGTTGTTGGAGAACGAAATGATCGATATATTAAAAATTAAACTAAATCCGTTGATTTTAGGCGATGGCATCCGACTGTTCGGCACTGCTACCAAGCAGTATCAACTAAAATTAATGCAAAACGCAGTGTTCGACGACGGGCTGTCAATTATATCCTACCAAATCCACTATTAGGCTACTATAAATCATATTTTCCTACCTATTTTTCTCTATTTTCTGAATCAGATTAACGACAAATTCGTACTAACGGGAATACCTCCCCGTTTTGCCATGAATTTCCTCCTAAAAAAGTGATTGTTATCGACTTTTAGCAGACCTATTTAGGTAAATCCATGTATTCAGCTTACTTTTAGCGGCTTATAAAAAAAAGTCCTCTCTTTAAAGACCCTATTATGAAAAGTAAATACAGTAAATGGTACCATCCGTACAAACCTGCAAAGGAATTTAATAAAAAGACCGCATATTTCAGTATGGAGTTCGCCATACACCAAGGTTTGAAGACCTATTCTGGCGGATTAGGCTTTTTGGCCGGATCGCACATGCGTTCGGCCTTTGACATGAAACAGAACGTAATTGGCGTCGGCATGTTATGGAAATACGGTTACTATGACCAAGGAAGAAATCATGACCAAACGCTACAGGTCAATTCGATAGAAAAAAATTACAGTTTTTTAGAGGATTCCGGATTGGAGGTTGAGGTACGAATTAACGGCAATGGTTCCGTGAAAGTTCGTGCCTATGTTCTGAAACCGGAAACGGCGCAGTCGGCACCAATCTATTTTCTGACCACCGATGTAGAGGGCAACGATTACCTTTCACGAACGATTACCGACCGTTTGTACGATGCCAACGATGATACCCGTATTGCCCAAAGTATTATTTTGGGCATCGGCGGGGCAAAGATTGTCGAGGCGTTGGGCGGTGCCGATGTCTATCACCTCAACGAAGGCCATGCTCTACCCGCTCTATATTATTTGCGCGACCGTGGGGTTAAAAAGTCGCAGATGGTCTTTACCACCCACACCCCTGAAAAGGCAGGAAACGAGGAGCGCGGCGGTCATCAACTGAACGATTTTGGCTTTTTCGGAAAAACATTATCGGACAAAGAACTAAAAAAGGAAACCATTGATGGAGGTCTCTTGAATTATACCGTTTCTGCACTAAGACTTTCCAAAAAAGCAAACGCAGTCTCAAAACTCCATGCCAAGGTCTCCCAAGATATGTGGAAAGATTTTAAGGGCACCGCCAAGATCATCCCCATTACAAACGCCCAAAATGATGGGTTTTGGCAAGATTCCGAAATCAGGAAAGCCTGGGAAAAGAAAAACGGCAAAGCCTTTAAACAAAGAAAGGTAGAACTGAAAAAGGAGCTTTTTGAAATCGTACTCGATCAAACTGGAAAACTTTTCAATCCAGATGTGGCGACCATCGTATGGGCCAGAAGGTTTGCGGCCTACAAAAGGGCGGACTTGCTGCTGCACGATATGGAACGTTTCCGACAACTTATTTCAAACAGCGATTATCCGGTACAGATTATTTGGGCAGGTAAGCCCTACCCTACCGACTATGGCGCAATCGAAACCTTCAATCGCCTAGTGCATTTAAGCAAACACACGTCTAATCTGGCCGTTCTTACCGGTTACGAAATAGAACTGTCAAAAAAGCTGAAAACCGGATCCGATGTATGGCTCAACACACCAAGAATAACTCGTGAAGCTTCAGGAACAAGTGGTATGACCGCTGCCATGAACGGATCGGTAAACCTAAGCACCAATGACGGATGGATACCCGAATTTGCTAAAAACGAGGATAACTGTTTTGTGCTGCCCAATATAGATCACACCCTGTCGGAATGGGAACAGGACAATCTTGATTTAACCCACCTTTATGAAATTCTTACACAAAAAGTAATGCCGACTTTCTACGATAAGCCTGAACGATGGCAACAAATTGTATTTAAGGCCATGGACGATGTTTCCCCTGAATTTTCGAGCCATAGAATGGCGCGGCAGTATTACGAGGAGCTGTATAGTTAAACAGGCGAATACCAGGAAAGCTAAGCTTATTTTAGCTCTAACTTCTCCGCAAAATATGCGCAGAAATCTTTCATGGTGGCCGTCATTTTTTCATCTTGTGTAGCCTTCATGAACGTGTCGGAAAGGGAAACCAAGGTCTGGTGAAAGAAAATTTTCATTTCCTCAACGGGCATATCCTTCGTCCACAAATCGATCTTTAGGGATTCCCGATTTTTGCTGTCCCAGACGGAAAGCAACATGGCTTTGGCATCTTCGTTGTCGATACCACCATCTTCGGCCGACCAGGTGAGTTTTTCGGGTACCCGGTTTTCATCCAAACCCACTTTTAGGGTTATTTCGGAGGTATGTAGCTTTGCCATTTTATTTTTTAGGTTTGTAGTTCGACTTTTTAAAAATTTCTTCCGCAGGAAGTTGCAGCATTTGCTGTAAAGTCACATTGTTGTTTTCCATAAACGCCCTAACTAGTTGCCATCCCAAAAATCGACCGATACGGCCAGGGGATTCGTTGTCGAGGTCCAGTCCAAATTTTGAAAAAGGGGCAGGATCTAAAAATCGTTGACCGAGTTTATTATTGGTGCTGTACAGATGCTCTTGTTCAATAAAATTGCGCCAAATCTGTTCTTCATTGGCTATCGCCCAATCGAGCTGCTGTTCGGAATACTTGATTTTTTGGGCATCAGTAATAAAAGGTGCCAGTCGATCCTTTACGTAAAGCTCTTTGCCATAATAGACCATCTGAGCCAGAAAGCTGCGGTCTTTGGGTTTCGGCACCACGTGTTTGGCAAAGGCACTCGCCACATCGCTCGTGAGATATTTTTTGTCTAATCCCGCAGCGATATATTTCGGTAGGCCTTCATAAAACCTGTGTTCAGGTCCTAAATAATTATCAAGGCCTATCAATAAAAGACTATCGGCAAGAATAATGCGATTGTTGTAATCTACATCGGATATTACGGTTACCACCTTTGGCAGCGTATAGTCAGGGTAATAATACTTGATGTGCTTGAACAGTTGTACAAGGTCATGCTTCTGCTCGGAAAAATCTGAAAACAAATGGTCTGTTTCCGATAAAAGTTCTACTTGAACGGTATCTTTAAGCTTGGCTACCCAAACACTATCACTATACTTAGCCGGAAAAAGATACGGATACGTCTTTTTCAGGATTGGTATATCCAAAGGTTTGGCCTTGGCAAATTCCCTATCGAACCGTGCTACTTTTAGTTCCACGTCGATTTTGTCGATTTCGGCACTAACCTTATCGGTATCTGCACAAGCAAAAAGTAAGGTGGAAGTTAGAAATAGGATAAAAATCGGCTTCCCGCGATAAAGTAATCTCCGATACATTTTATTATTTAAGATCAAGGCGTTATTTTTAACGGCCAAAGTTAATCGATCTAGACGAAAAGAAGTTCTTATGAAGACGGAAAAGGTAGTTGACCATATTGTAAACTGGTTAAGGGAATATGCCGGAAAGGCAAAAATGAACGGATTTGTCATAGGCATTTCAGGAGGTATCGATTCTGCAGTCACTTCTACGCTATGCGCGAAAACCGGCCTTGATTTACTCGTTCTTGAAATGCCAATACATCAGGCACATAATCAGGTAAGCCGAGCATCGGAACATATCGAATGGTTACAGGATAATTTCGACCGCGTAAAACGACAGCAAGTGAACCTAACCCCAGTCTTTGATAGTCTGGTCGAGGCGTTACCCCCAGTCGAAAACGAAGATGACCGTTTCATGTCATTGGCCAACACCCGCGCGCGACTGCGTATGACCACATTGTATTACTTTGCCGCCCTAGATTCTCTTTTGGTCGCCGGAACCGGAAACAAGGTAGAAGATTTCGGAGTAGGTTTTTACACTAAATACGGCGATGGCGGGGTAGATTTAAGTCCGATTGCCGATTTGTTGAAATCCGAGGTGTACGAAATTGCAAGGTTTTTGAAAATTAACGACAAAATAATAAAGGCTGCTCCTACAGACGGACTTTGGGGTGATGACAGAACCGACGAGGACCAAATCGGAGCTTCTTATCCCGAACTGGAATGGGCGATGCAAATGCTGGAGGAAGGAAAAAACGAATTCGGTTTGTCAGAACGGGAAAAACAAGTACTTGATATTTACAAGAAATTGAATTCGGCAAACCAACATAAGATGATTCCGATTCCGATTTGTGAGATTCCAGATGGTTTAAATTAGTAATTTGACCTAAAAGTTTGTTATCTAATCGAATAAAAGTCAGAAATTGCTGCTGTTTAGAAAAAAAAAAGCAATTTTGAAGAACAAATTAGATTTTAAAGCCTTACATTGCATGTCAGTATTTTTACACGTGCTAACTGTGTTTTTTATCTAGATAAAAACTATCAAAATGATTAAAGTATTAATTGCCGACAACCATCCGATCATTCGTATGGGCGTTACCAAAGTATTGCAAGATGCAAAGGGCTTTGAGGTTATCGAAGCCGCTTCAACTACCTCCGAACTTTTCGAGAAAATGGAAAAAGTCACGCCAGACGTCGTGATGTTGGAGATGGATATTCCTGAAATCAATGGTATCGCCACGTTACGAAGAATCAAAAAAGAATATCCTGATGTGAGAGTCCTAATGTATAGCGGACAATCCGAAGACGTATACGCCTTGAGTACTATCAGGGCCGGTGCCTTTGGATATCTATCCAAAGCTTCAGACATCGATTACATTATTTCCGCTGTAAAAAAAGTAAGCGAAGGCAACATGTTTATTACCAATGAACTTGCCCAGCGCTTGGCTTTCGACGAAGGCACGCAAAAACCTAGAAGGTTCTTTAGAAAGCTTTCTACCCGTGAGGTAGAAGTATTGAAGTTGTTGGCCAGTGGCAAACGTAACAAAGATGTTGCCATCGGACTGAACCTCAATGAAAAAACGGTTAGCACCTACAAAGCACGCCTAATGAAAAAGTTGAACGTCGACAATATGGTCGATTTATTGCAGCAGGCGAAAGCATTGGAATTGTATTAAGAAGTGTGCATAATTTTAAATTTGAACCTCGATTTTCCATCGGGGTTTTTCTTTTTCAATAGTTTATAGTTGTAAATTTTATTTTCTCAAGATAGCACCCTATTCAACTTCTTGTTCAAAAGTTTGTTCAGGTTAAGATAGTTCATGATTTCTTCCAGCGTCTCACGGTGATCGTCAGTGCTTTCCTGCGTATCATTCTGCAAGGCTAGCATTCTTTTCTTAATCAAAAAACAGCGTAGGGTTAAAATGGTCTCGCTGACCAATTGTGCCACTCCGGCTTCTTTTTCCTTCGGATAGATATCTTTCCGTTCCCAATTGTGCAAGACATACTTTTCCTCTTCCATCAAAATCGAAGAAATTTCGGATACCATTTCTTGATCTAAATCAGACAGAAAGGTGTTGATCGAAAAATCATCGCTCTCATTGAGCGCTTCAATTAATTTATAATAGATACCTCTAAAGTGCTCATTGGCCAGCTCGATTTCATCATCCTGAAGATCTAAGTATATTTTTTCATACACTTTGGCCTCCAAAGACAGCGGTTCTAAAATCAGATCGCCGGTATCATTTTCTTTTAATACCAGATCTTCAAATTTTTGTTCTTCATTGCCATAGAGCAGTAGTAATTCTATAATTTTTCGCTCCAGCTCATATTGCACGTCAACCTTATCAACCGTCGTTTCGTTCTTGACTACGTCAAAGGCTTTCTGCTCTTGCTTGGCTTTTTTAGCTGTATCGACTTGATCTTTCTTACTGATCTGTGCCAAAGTACTGAACAATACCCCTTCAGATACGTTCATTATTTGTGCACATTCCTGAATATAGATTTCGCGTTTGATCGGATCGGGAATTTTAGCGATACTATTCACTATATCACGCACGGTTTCCGCTCGTTTTATGGGGTCATTGGCGGCCTCATCGGCCAATAAATTGGCCTTGAACTGAATAAAATCCTTGGCATTCTCGGCGAGATATTTTTGAACATCTTCCAGTTCGTTGTTCTTGGCGAAACTATCAGGGTCATCCCCCTCGGGGAAGGTGCAAACCTTAACGTTCATGCCCTGCTCCAAAATCAGGTCGATACCGCGAACGGAAGCGCGAAGCCCTGCAGCATCACCATCGAAAAGCACAGTAATGTTCTTGGTAAGCCTATTTATCAACCGAATCTGTTCGGGGGTCAGCGCCGTACCACTGGAGGATACTACGTTTTCAATACCCCTTTGATACAATTGGATGACATCGGTATAGCCCTCGACCAAATAGCAATTGTCTTCTTTGGCAATCGCTTGTTTGGCGAAAAAAATGCCGTACAGTACCTTGCTCTTGTGGTAGATATCGCTTTCGGGGGAATTTAGGTACTTAGCGGCCTTCTTATCGTTTTTAAGGATGCGCCCTCCAAAGCCCAACACTCTACCGCTCATGGAATGGATGGGAAACATCACCCTACCTTTAAATCGATCGAACTTTCTGGGATTGTTCGGATTCTGGGCATCTTCCTTGACAATGGTAAGTCCGGTTTTGTCAAGGTATTTAAGTTGATATCTTTTATCTAAAGCTGCTTTGGTGAAGCCGTCCCATTGATCGAGGCAGTAGCCGAGTCCGAATTTTTTAATAGTTTCATCGGTAAAGCCGCGTTCCTTGAAATAGCTTAATCCGATAGCCTTTCCCAGTTCGGTATCCCATAGCATTTCCGAAAAATGGTTGCGGGCAAATTCAGATACCAAATACATGCTTTCGCGTTCGCTAGCTTCCTGCTTTTGCTCGTCGGTACGCTCCGTTTCCTCGACTTCGATATTGTACTTTTTGGCGACATATTTGATGGCCTCCGGATAGGTGAAGTGTTCGTGTTCCATCAGAAAGGCAATGACATTTCCGCCTTTGCCGCTACTGAAATCCTTCCAAATCTGCTTTACGGGGGATACCATAAAGCTCGGCGACCGCTCGTCGGTAAAAGGACTCAACCCTTTGAAGTTGGCTCCAGATTTTTTCAACTGTACAAAATCACCGATGACCTCCTCTAAACGGGCGGTTTCGTATACTTGGTCTATGGTGGTTTTTGCTATCAAAACAATTTGTTCAAAAATGAAAACGGAGCCTAAAGATAAGGCTCTATTTTCATATTTAGATGAACGAAAAATAAAACTGAATTATTTCGCAGCAACCCTCCAAATAATGCCGCTATCATCGTCATTGACCAATAATGAGCCATCGGGTGCTACCGCAACCCCAACCGGGCGGCCATATACCTCTCCCGCCTCTTCGTTGGCAATAAAACCGGTAAGAAAATCTTCGGGTTGTTGGGGTTTTCCGTTTTCAAAGGGAACGAACATCACCTTATACCCCGCAAACTCCGCTCGGTTCCAAGAACCGTGTTGACCCACAAAAGCTCCGTTTTTATAATTTGCCGGAAAGGTATCTGCTGTGTAAAAAGCAAGCCCCAAAGATGCGGTATGATTGCCCATTGGCACATCGGGCACGATGGCCTTGTCTACAAGTTCTTGATGCGGATCGTCTTCCCATCTTGGGTCGTTGACATTGCCGTAATAACTATAGGGCCATCCGTACCAACCGCCTTTTTTAACGCTAGTGATGTAATCGGGTACCAAGTCGTCACCCAATTCATCACGTTCGTTGACGGCCGTCCAAAGGTCATCGGTGACCGGGTTCCAATCCATTCCTACGGGATTCCTGAGTCCGTCGGCATACACGATTTCACCGCTGCCATCGGGGTTAACTTCTAAAATATTGGCACGGCGTTCTTCCTTTTCCATGCCCTGATCACCGACGTTACTTGCCGACCCGACGGAAATATAGATTTTCGTACGATCTTTATTGGTGATGATGTTCCGTGTCCAATGATTGTTGTAACCGCTTGCCGATAGCTCGACGATTTTTTCGCCTTCACCTTCCAGTTTGTTCTGTCCTTCTTTATATGGATATCGGTACAAACCGTCAGTATTAGCAACGTAGAAAAATCCGTCCAAAACCAGCATTCCGAAATTTTGGTAGAGGCCTTCGCGGAAAATATGTCGCTCGTCGACTTCCCCGTCGTTATCGGTGTCTCTGAGCAAGGTGATACGATCGGCACTGTTTTTGGTATTCGACTCCGCGACAAAGATGTCGTCGTTAGGGGCAACGTATGTCCATCTTGGATGTTCGAGGTCATATGCAAAACGGGTAACCGTAAAGCCATCCGGAGCTATCGGGTTTTTATCTTCGGGCCATCCAATCACATCGCTGTTCTTAGTGACCGATTCTGAGGAAAAGGGAGCTACCAGTTCCAAAGGGCCGATAGCGGTTTCGACCGTGGTCAGACCGTTATCCGCCAAATCATCCTTGGTTTCTTCCGATACCTTTTTTTCATCTTTACAACCCAAGATGAGACTGGTAAATAGCAGTATATACAATGTTTTTTTCATGTTCATGGTTTTAGGGGAAGGTAATTCATACGCACGCTTATCTAAAGACATTCATCTTGTTTAAGATTAGTTTAACAGGAATAAGAATGCTCAATTTCATACGGAATTTTAGAATTCGCCTCTAAAATAGTAACTTCCTAGCATAGCGAAACTAAACTGCAACACAATGATCCTCTTCTTCGGCACCCGCCCTGGCAAAACGAAAATCGAGCAACTTCACGGCGTCGCTTGCCCCTTTTGTGAACAAGTGGGTACCCTGACCGTATCGAAAACCAGCAACTGGTTCCACTTGTTCTGGATTAAACTTTTTAGGATATCCTCGAACACTGTTGCTGAATGTTCACATTGTAAGCGGGTGTACTATCAAGAGGAGTTTACGGAGGGGATGCAAAAAGCGCTTGATGCCCATTAGTTAAGGTCGAATCTCAAGCCGAGCGAAATGTTGTGCTGTTCGACGGTGGCGTCCTGGAAAATGGGGTTTAAATCATATTTCGCATATAATAGGAAACTGTCAAAACCCACATAGGCGCTGAGACCGTACACCAAATTCGTTGTATTGTAATCCCGGTTCAGTTTCTCCTTAACCTTATCCCCATCAATTTCGTATTTTAATTTTTGCCGGGTGCCGAGATTAAAGCCGCCGTAGCCCCCGATACCAAAACGAAATTTATTAGCGATGGAATAGCGGATACTATCATCGTTTTGCTTCAATTTTGAAGGACCAAATTCGAAATGTACGGGGAAGACCAGATTGTCCATTCGTAGTTTTGATTTTTTAAGATCAAATTCAAATTCCTCGAGTTCGGCCTGACCGTTGTTGATAACAAAATATTGGTTGTCGACCGGTTTGAGGCCGTTGAACTGAAACGATGCCCCGTAGTGCAGACGTAAGGCGTTGGAATTTTTAAAGATTCTCGTGTTCCAGGCCCATCCTACTTCAAAAAATCGGCTTCCCCCGATCTTATAGGGCGAATCGTTTAATGACTGCCCGTCGATGAGCGCATTATTCAGGCCAAAGGCGATAATGGGATTTCCGTAGGTTCGTCGATCATAGATTACCTTTTTCTGGTTTCCCGAATTATACTTGACGCCAAACAATACATCGCCTTCGTTATCGTCCGCACCGAAACCGATTTCAATGTTGTTGGTGTCAGTATTCAGATCCACCGCTCCCTTGCGCTTGAGCAATTCGATGGTATTCTCTAAAATGGCCACTTTGTTCTCGATGTTTTTGGCCCGTTTTTCGGCGGCCTCTGTTTTAAGTTCTTGTGCCTTTTCCTTTGAGATTTCACCTTGTTCAAAGCGTTTGTTGATTATCTCGACCTCGTTTTTTAAGGCGTTTCGTTCGACTTGGGCTACAGCTTCCTTTTTTCTTTCTAACTGTTCTACCTTGTATTTTAAGGTTTCGTCGTCTTGTGCCAATAGTTGTTGTGATAGCAAGGAAAGCAATAGTAATATTAGATACATGATGATGGTTCTCATGACTTTTTAATTTTGAAAGTCCCCCTCCTAGCCTCCCTCATTGAGGGAGGAGTTCGTTTTAGACTTGATTAATGATTGATGCTTAATGATACTGATTGAATAACTGATTGATGAATAAACCCCTCCTAGCCCCACTGTGGATTGAGCTGGTAAAAATCGGATTGTTCTATGTCTGGATTACCTACTGCGGTCGGCAACGGCCGTTCTTACTTTTAGAAAACCATCTTTAAGCGCGTCAAAAATTTGGTCGCGGAATGATTGGTCGAGTTCGTCCTCTACATCCGCCAAAAGTGCCAAAGCATCGACCGATTTATCATTTTTGAAAATTTTATCTTCCAATATTTGCCGCTGAGCACCTCGCAACAGAGAATCGATTTCCGCGTCGGTCACCGTACTGTTTTCCTTTTCCAACACTTCTATTTGGGTGACAATTTCAGCAATCTTGGCGTTTATAAGTTCTTCGGATGTATTCAAAGGAAGAACCACTTTATCAAGTTTTCGCTCTGCGTGTTCCGAACTGGCCAAAACATCTTTTATGGGCCTATCTTGATTGTCTTTGGAAGTACTTTGGATGGATTTCTCTTGCTGAACCCTAGTTTCTACGAAGGCATTATTATTTTTAACTTTTTCCTCTTTGATAATCTCCGTTTTAGTATGTAATGGGATGGAATCCTTTACAACATCGGTTATTTCGGTTTCAGGGATGGTCGATGGCTCTTTTAAGGTAAAAAACAACACCGAAATAAATAGAATACCGATAAACCCGGCGGCTATGCCATACCATTGAAACCGGTTGGATTTCGATGTTTCGGAATCTTCCAATTGTTCCGAAACCTTATCCCAAGCCGCTTCCGAAGGCTTTATCTCACGCACCTGCAACTGTTCTTTTAGCTGTTTTTCAAATTTATTCCGTCCCATATCCTATGATATTTTGTCGCTTTAATTTTTCTTGTAACAATCGTCTCGCCTTGAACAACTGCGATTTTGACGTGCTCTCGGAGATATGCAGCATTTCGGCTATTTCTTGATGTTTGTAGCCCTCGATGGCATAAAGTACGAATACCGCCCGGTACCCATCTGGAAGGACATCGATCAGGGCTTGAATATGTTCTACGTCCCAACCGAAGGTCGCCACGTTAATTTGTGCATTCGCCTTTACCATAGCTGTTTCGTCGTACACTACAAATTGGTTTTTACGTAAATGTGATATACTTTCCCGGATCATGATTCTGCGTATCCATCCCTCGAAACTGCCTTCGTGCCGGAATGCCTCCAAATTTTTAAAGACCTTCACAAAACCTGATATCATTACATCTTCGGCGAACTGTAGATCCTTAATATACCTTCTACAGACTCCCAGCATTTTTGGCGCATACTTTTCGTACAAACGTCGCTGGGCTTCTCGATTACCGGAAGCCGATTTTTTGATCAGCTGCTTTTCGTTTTTGTAAATGGGTATGATTTTCAAAGCGGTTTAGTTGTCTTCTATTTATAGAGACGCAAGAATGTTTGAAAAGGTTGCCTGAAGTAGTTATTTTTTTCGGTCAACAACATAGTTCACCATCAGCTCCAGCGCGCTTTTATATTCGGATGGCGGATAGGTCGCCAGCAAATTCAAAGCCTCTTCTTTAAAAGTGAGCATTTTTTGCACGGCATATTCCAGTCCCCTGTTGCCCTTTACAAAAGCGATAACTTCCTTTACGCGCTTCTTGTTCTTGTTGTGGTTTTTTACGGAATTGATCAGCCATTTTTTTTCGGATGCAGAACAGTTGTTCAGTACATAGATTAAAGGAAGGGTCATTTTCTGTTCCTTGATATCGATACCTGTGGGCTTTCCGATTTTTTCTGCCCCATAATCGAACAGGTCGTCCTTGATTTGGAAGGCCATCCCGCAAAGCTCGCCGAACTTCCGGAAGGTTTCCACATCTGGGGAATCCGGTTTTACCGAACAGGCGCCCAAAGCACAGCAAGCCGCGATCAAAGTGGCCGTTTTTTGACGGATAATGTCGTAGTAGATATCTTCGGTAATGTCCAAACGTCTCGCCTTTTCGATTTGCAACAGCTCCCCCTCACTCATTTCCCGAACGGCTACGGAGATAATCCGCAGGAGATCGAAATCACCATTATCGATGGACAACAACAATCCTTTCGACAATAGATAATCCCCGACCAAGACGGCAATTTTGTTTTTCCAAAGGGCATTGATAGAGAAGAAACCGCGGCGTTTATCGCTTTCATCGACCACATCATCGTGAACTAGGGTCGCGGTATGAATCAATTCTATGACCGACGCACCACGATAGGTACGTTCGTTCACCGAGCCATCGTTCAACAACTTGGCGGTCAAAAATACGAACATGGGCCGCATCTGCTTGCCTTTGCGGTTCACAATGTAGTAGGTAATCCGGTTTAAAAGAGCAACCTGAGAAGACATGGCTTCCCGAAACTTCGTTTCAAAAAGTTCCATCTCCTCCTCAACAGGATGTTTTATTTGGGATACGATTTTCAAGCGATTCGATGTATCTGGTTTAGATTTCTAAAAATAGGGAAAATGAAGGGATAAAAAGGTACGGGGTACGAAATCAGAAACTAGCCAATTGTTAGACAAAGTTCACAATCCTGCACCACCGGTTCGGGTGCGGGATTCAAAACTCCGAACCCATAAACCTGAACTCATAACTTTCTTCCTGACTTCCGAGACCGTAACCGCCTACTTCTTATTCGCCAACTGCCCACAGGCCGCATCAATATCCTTTCCCCTTGAGCGGCGAACGGTTACGATGATGCCGTTGCGTTCTAAGGTGTTGACGTACATATCCAACGCCTTGTTCGAGGCTTGGCGGAACTCACCGTCATCGATGGGATTGTATTCGATCAAATTCACTTTGGAAGGGGCGAACTTACAGAATTCGACCAATGCATCGACATCGTTTTGAGTATCGTTTATGCCTTGCCAAACTATGTACTCGTAGGTAATTCGACTTTGTGTCTTGGCATACCAATATTCCAAGGCTTCGCGGAGATCGGCCAAGGGAAAAGTGGCATTAAAAGGCATAATCGACGTACGAATTTCATCGATAGCGGAATGCAGGGAGACCGCCAGCTTGAACCGTACCTCGTCATCCGCCATCTTTTTGATCATCTTGGGCACACCGCTGGTAGAAACCGTGATGCGTTTTGGTGACATCCCCAATCCCTCTGGTGAAGTTATCTTATCGATCGCCTTGAGCACGTTGTTGTAGTTCATCAACGGCTCTCCCATCCCCATAAAAACAATATTGCTCAACGGCCGCTCGAAGTATAGCCGGCTCTCGTTATCGATAGCGACCACTTGGTCGTAAATTTCATCGGGATTCAAGTTCCGCATTCTTTTCAAGCGGGAGGTGGCACAGAAACGGCAATCCAAACTACAACCGACTTGGCTCGATACACAGGCAGTTGTTCTCGTTTTGGTGGGAATGAGAACGGACTCCACCACCAGATCATCATGTAAGCGAACTGCATTTTTAATGGTGCCATCGCTACTGCGCTGCATCTGGTCCACCTTGATGTGGTTGATGACAAAGTTGGCCTCGAGCATGTCACGCGTCTCTTTAGAGATGTTTGTCATCCCTTCAAACGAATGTGCGGACTTCTGCCAGAGCCATTCATAGACCTGATTGCCCCGAAAAGCCTTATCGCCCTCGGACACAAAGAAATCGCGAAGCTGTTCTTTGGTCAGTGCCCTTATGTCTTTTTTTTTGGTGTTCTGAACCATATTTTCAAAGATAGAGAATCAAAAAATCCCGCTTACCATTTTGATGGTTAAAACGGGATTTTAGGAGTTATTCGTGAGATTCCTGCGTACACTTCGATCAAATTTAATCGTCGCTAGGAATATACCATGAGATTCCCGCCCCTGCCTGCCGACAGGCAGGTTCACGGAAATGACAAATAAAATATCTAAATAATCAACATAGCATCACCGTACGAATAGAATTTATACTGCTCTAAAATAGCTTCCTTATAGGTTTTTTTCATCAGGTCGTGACCCATAAAGGCCGACACCATCATTAATAGAGTCGATTTAGGCAAATGAAAGTTGGTGATCATTGCATCGGCGATACTGAACTCGTAGGGCGGGAATATAAATTTGTTGGTCCAACCATCATGAACGTTCAGCAAATGATCGGAAGAAACGGCACTTTCCAAACCGCGCATAGCGGTGGTCCCTACGGCACATATCCTACTTTTCCTTGCCTTCGCCTTATTTACGATCTCGGTCGCTTTTTCGTCGATGATCAATTCCTCACTATCCATTTTGTGTTTCGAAAGATCTTCGACCTCAACGGGGTTGAAGGTACCTAATCCCACGTGTAAGGTAACTTCGGCAAAATCGATACCCTTGATTTCCAAACGTTTCAACAGGTGCTTGGAAAAATGCAGGCCTGCAGTAGGCGCAGCAACCGCCCCTTCATGTTTAGCGTAAATGGTCTGGTAGCGTCCCTCGTCCTCCGGCTCGACATCCCTTTTTATATATTTTGGAAGGGGTGTTTGGCCCAACTCCCGTAGTTTTCTTCTGAAATCGATATACGAACCGTCGTATAAAAAACGTAAGGTTCGGCCTCTTGAGGTCGTATTGTCGATAACCTCGGCTACCAAATCTTCATCATCGCCGAAATACAACTTGTTACCGATACGGATTTTACGGGCGGGGTCTACCAAAACATCCCAAAGGCGTTGCTCTTCGTTGAGTTCACGCAACAAGAATACCTCGATTCTCGCTCCGGTCTTTTCCTTATTGCCGTACAAACGGGCTGGAAAAACCTTGGTATTGTTCAAGACCATGACATCGCCCTCGTCAAAGTAGTCGATCATGTCCTTGAACATTTTATGCTCGATTTTTCCCGTTTCACGGTGAACAACCATCAATTTTGATTCATCCCGGTTTTCAGCGGGATACTCGGCCAGTAAATTATCGGGCATTTCAAAACTGAAATGCGATAATTTCATCTTCTGGTACTTGTTCGGTTTTATAGACATAGTTCGAATTTGTTGAATGTTTGATGTTCGCATACAAATTTTTGCGGCTGCAAATATACGACCTGCGGATAGGGGATGTCAAGTAAAAGGGTGATTATATTATGGTTCGGTCCGAAATGGCATGTAAGAGGGAGCTTCAACTCTCGAATTCGATGCCCTAGGCGCTTTTTGGCGGATGACCGATGACGGAATATACTGGATGACGGATGTACTTTCTATATAAAAAATTCTATAATACCTCCCTTATGCCAAAACGAAGGGTTTTGAGATCATCCCAAAAATCAGGATAGGATTTTGACACTACCTCGGCATTGTTGATGAATATGGATGTCTTCAGGGCCAAGGGCGCAAACGCCATCGCCATTCTATGGTCGTTGTAGGTATCGATGGCTACGTCATTTTCGATCTTGGGCGACCCGCGGAGGGTCAAGGCTTTGTCCGTGACCGAAATATCGGCACCCAACTTTGTGAGTTCGGTATGAAGGGCCTCGAGCCTATCCGTCTCTTTTATCTTTAGTGTGTGAAGTCCTGTCAAATGGCAACCGATGCCTAAGCCGAAGCAGGTAACGGCAATAGTTTGGGCGATATCCGGAGCATTGGCCAGTTCACAGTTTACGGTTGGAAGTTGACAGTCGACGATTTTTTTTAATAGGATATGATTATCGAAAAAAGAAGATTCCACACCAAAATCTTTGTAAATCTCGGCAAGAACACTGTCACCTTGAAGACTGTCTTTTTTATAGGCGGATAATTTAATTTCGCTACCTATGTCACAAAGAGCGACGATACTATAAAAATAGGATGCAGAACTCCAATCCGATTCTACGGTCAAAGTGGTGGGTGCCACTTTGGTTTTCGGTGATACCCTGATGACATTACCTTCGAAGGAACTCTCTACCCCTATTTGGGATAAAAGACCCAGCGTCATATTTATGTAGGGTACGGAGGTAATTTTTCCGATCAGTTCGAGCTCTAGGCCGTTTTCAAGACTTGGTGCAATCAATAATAGGGAGGAAATATATTGGCTGCTGATATTGGCCGGAAGACTGACCTGATTCTTGACTAGTTTTTTCCCGGTTATCCGTATCGGAGGATAGCCTTCATTTTTCTCATAGGCAATCGCTGCACCTAAACTTCTTAAAGCTTCCACTAAAACTTTAACAGGACGCTCGGTCATACGTTGCGAGCCCGTAAGCGTAACTTCTTTTCCTTCTTGGGAAGCGAAATAACCGGTCAAAAAGCGCATCGCGGTGCCGGCGTGGTGGATGTCCACTACCCCATTTTTAATTTGCAGTCCCTTTTCCATGACCTCGGCATCATCGGAATTTGAAAGGTTTTCAATGGTAATTTCTGGATAGAGCGCCCGGAGTAATAAGGACCGATTAGACTCACTTTTGGAACCGGTAATCTCGATATTGGCCCTAATATGATTGCTGGGGGGAGTGGAGAGATGTAGTTTCAATTTTGGGTTCTATTTCGGATTGTTCACATTAAACATAAAAAAGAATTTTTTTGGAAAAATAACGTTCCGCAAGAACATCCCTACGCATTCCTCTCGCTCTTGCATCGCTCGCCGGATGTAGGTGAAGGGGACACTTTACGGAATCAAATATAGCATTATTTCAACTTTTTATTATTCTGATGCCGATCATGGTCGCGTTTGGCTTTTAGCTCTAATTTTTTATCGAAAGCATCTTGCAAATCAACTCCCGTTTGGTTGGCGAGACACAATACCACAAAAAGCACATCGGCCAGTTCTTCGCCCAGATCCTTGTCCTTATCCGATTCCTTTTCGCTCTGTTCTCCATATCGCCGGGCGATAATACGCGCTACCTCCCCTACCTCTTCGGTAAGCTGCGCCATGTTGGTGAGTTCATTGAAATAGCGGACACCGTGTTCCTTGATCCACCTATCTACGTCTTGTTGGGCCTTTGTTATGCTCATTATTCCTTGTTCTTCGTATCTATTATAATCGTAACCGGACCGTCGTTCAACAGTTCAACTTTCATATCGGCCCCAAAAATTCCTGTGCCTACTCTTTTGTCCAAATCCTTTTCCAATTGTCGGATAAAATCTTCGTAAAGTGGAATCGCCACTTCCGGTTTGGCAGCTTTGATATAAGAGGGCCTATTGCCCTTTTTGGTGCTGGCATGAAGCGTAAACTGGCTTACCACAATGGCATCGCCTTGCATATCCAGCAGCGAGTTGTTCATCACCCCATCGGCATCGTTGAAAATTCTAAGGTTGACGATTTTTCGGGATAGCCATTCGATATCGGCTGCAGCATCTACATCCTCGACTCCTAATAATATCAAAAGCCCAGTTTTTATTTCCGCAGTGATTTTGCCATCCACGGTGATAGTTGCTTTGGATACTCTTTGAATAACTGCTTTCATTGGTCGCGATGAATATCAATTCTATAATTCTCATCCTCGCCGGTGACCATTTGCACATAGCTGCGGTACCGGCTCCAAGCCACTTCTCCTTTTTCCAAAGCATCCTTTACGCCGCATTCAGGTTCGTTCAAGTGCAGGCAATTATTGAACTTACAACCATCTTTCAACGCAAAGAACTCGGGAAAATAATCCCCAATTTCTTCCTTTTCCATATCTACAACACCAAAACCTTTGATACCAGGGGTATCGATGATACGGCCACCAAAACTTAGGTCGTACATTTCCGCGAAAGTTGTGGTGTGCTGCCCTTGAAGATGTTGCTCGGAGATTTCGGCGGTCTTTAGGTCTAATCCCGACTCCAAAGCATTGACCAAGGTGGATTTTCCAGACCCGGAATGTCCGGCAAACATACTAGTCTTTTCTAGCATCGACTCCCTCACTTTTTCAATATTTTTACCCGTTAAGGCAGATATTCCGATGCAAGTATATCCAATCTCGCGATAAAGGGCGGCCAAAAATCTAATCTCGTCTAGTTCTTCATCATCGTAGGTGTCAACTTTATTGAACAATAAAACCGCGGGAACTTCATAAGCTTCCGCTGTCGCCAAAAAACGATCTATAAACAGGGGATAGGTAGTCGGATTGTTGAGCGTCACCAGCAAAAAGACCTGATCGAGATTAGCGGCAATGATATGGGTCTGTTTTGAAAGTTTGACCGATTTTCGAATGATATAATTCTTTCGGTCTTCGATCTTATAAATTGTACCTACCTCATCGTCGCCCAATTGCTCGATCTTGAATCGAACCACATCACCAACGGCAATGGGGTTGGTGCTTTTTATACCCTGAATTCTAAACTTCCCTTTAATCCGGCATTCGATAAAATCACCGTTTTCAGCCTTTACGCTGTACCAGCTTCCGGTTGATTTATAAACGGTGCCCCTCATGCCGAAATGCTATTGAAACCGTGTGTCAAGTCAAACCAAAATGCTTTGAAGTTATGCATTTATAATTTTTTCCTGATGATTGATCGATTCCTGGTGGATGGCCTTGAACAGCTTCAAAATAAATTCTTCGCTCAGTCCCTTGGTTTCGCCTTCCAAAATCATGGCTCCCAAAATCTCGTTCCAACGGGTAGATTGCAATACGGCGACGTTTCTTTCTTTTTTCAAGGCTCCGATACCGTCGGAAATTTTCATACGTTTTCCCATGGTTTCGAGAATCTGGTTGTCGAGCACATCGATCTGGGCACGTAGGTTGCTTAATTTGGTATTGTATTCCGTTTCCGGTGAGCTTTCTTTTCTAATGCGCAAGTCGCGCATGATCTGTACCAAACGATCGGGAGTCACCTGCTGGGCAGCATCGCTCCAGGCCTTGTCCGGGTCATGGTGTGTTTCTATCATCAAGCCGTCGAAATTCAAGTCCAAAGCGGTTTGGCAAACATCGAATACCATATCGCGTTTTCCGGTAATATGCGACGGGTCGTTGATAATGGGCAAATCTGGAAAACGGGTCTGTAAATCGATGGCCAGTTGCCATTCGGGAATGTTCCGGTATTTGGATTTCTCGTAGGTCGAAAATCCTCTATGGATAACGCCTAACCTAGCAATATTTGCGGTGTGCAAACGCTCAACGGCCCCCAACCACAAAGAAAGATCCGGATTTACGGGATTTTTAATCAACACCACCTTGTCAGTACCTTCCAAAGCGTCGGCAATTTCCTGTACGATAAACGGGCTGACGGTTGATCTTGCCCCGATCCATAGCATATCGATATCGTGTTCCAACGCCAGCTCGACGTGGGCCCGGTTGGCAACCTCGGTAGCGGTCTTCATTCCGGTTTCCTTTTTAACCTTTTGCAGCCATTTCAGTCCCAAAGCCCCAACGCCCTCAAAATTTCCGGGACGGGTACGGGGTTTCCAGATACCGGCACGGTAGTAGTTGACATCGGTGTCTTTCAGGCTATTGGCGATACCCATGACCTGTTCTTCGGTTTCCGCACTGCACGGTCCGGCGATTACCAGTGGATGGTCTAGGTGCATATCGTCTAACCACGACCTCATTTGTTTGTTGTTTTCCATAATTTAAATCTTATCCATTTTTACTCTTTAACTCTAAACTCATAACCTTGCCTTCCGGCAGGCGGGTCTGAACACATAACCTCATTTATTCAAAGGTATCCCTTTCAAAATTTCCTTGATCCGATTGGTGTCGTTCATTTCTTTGTAAATGCCTTCATAATCGTCATTTTCAAGCAATTGTTTAAAATCTTGTAGGTTTTGGATGTACTCGCTTAAGGTATCCAAAACATTATCCTTGTTGTGCTTGAAAATGGGCGTCCACATGGCGGGGGAGCTTTTGGCCAAGCGTACGGTACTCTCGAAACCACTGCCCGCCATGTCAAAAATATCGCGTTCGTTCCTTTCTTTGTCGATAACGGTCTTTCCCAACATAAAAGAACTGATATGTGACAAATGCGACACGTAGGCAATGTGCTTGTCATGCGCTTCGGGATTCATATAACAAATACGCATACCCAGTTGCTGCAATAGTTCCAAAGCTTTTTCTTGTAACTTAAAAGCTGTTTTTTCGACTTCACAAATGATATTCGTCTTGCCTTCGTACAGATTTTCAATGGCTGCGGATGGCCCCGAAAATTCGGTTCCCGCGATGGGATGCGCTGATAAATAGTTTCTTCGTTTCGGATGATCCGTCACCGTTTTACAGACTAGGCTTTTGGTCGACCCGCCATCAATAACTACACAATCATCGTTAACGGCATCTAATATCTTGGGAAGCTCCACAACCATGGCATCCACCGGAACCATAACAAAAACTATATCAGCGATACCGAGTTCATCATAACTTGATTTTGCATCGATAATGCCCAAAGATAAAGCCTCCTCTTCATGGGAAGGATTCGTGTCTATTCCATAAATCTTGGATTCCGGACGTAAGCGTTTGATGTCCTTGGCGAAGGAACCTCCGATCAAACCGATACCGATGATGAAAATGTTCATTTCTTGGGATGTTTGTTGTTAGGGTTTATGGTTTGACATTTGTTCTTTGATTAAAATCTTTCGATTGCTTCCCGAATCTTATCCTCGGTGACACAAAGCGAAAACCGGATATAGCCCTCCCCATTGCTTCCGAAAATCGTACCCGGGGTAATAAATAGGTTCTTATCGTACAACACCTCATCGATAAATGCCTCGGCGGATTTACTTCCTTCGGGCAACTTAGCCCAAACGAACATGCCTACAGCATTTTCATCATACGTACATTGCAATTTATCGGCCAATTCAAAAATCAAATCCCTTCTATTCCTATATATTTTATTTAATCCATCGAACCAATCCTGTAGACTTTTTAATGCCGTAATCGCCCCCTTTTGGATGCCGTAGAACATACCTGAATCCATATTACTTTTTACTTTCAGCACGGCGTTAATATGTTCGGCACTGCCCAAGACCATGCCCACGCGCCATCCGGCCATATTGAAGGTCTTGCTTAAGGAATTCAGTTCCAAGGCAACCTCTTTGGCACCATCTACCGACAGAATACTCATCGGCTTTTCGTTGAGTACAAAACTATATGGATTATCGTTGACCAGTAAAATGGAATTCCGCTTGGCAAACGCCACCAATTTTTCAAACTGCTCAGCATTGGCCGTGGCCCCGGTCGGCATGTGCGGATAACTGACCCACATAATTTTTGCTTTGGATAGATCTTTTTCCTGTAAGGCATCCAAATCGGGAAACCATCCATTTTCTACGGATAAGTCATAATATTTAGGCACCGCACCCACCAACTTCGTGACCGAGGTATACGTAGGATAGCCCGGATTTGGAATCAGCGCCTCATCCCCTGGATTCAGAAAAGCGAGGCTAATGTGCATGATTCCTTCCTTAGAGCCCATTAGCGGCAATATTTCGTTGGTCGGATTTGCTTCGACATCGAATTTATCCTTATAGAATCCGGAAATAGCTTCCCGCAGTTCGGGAAGGCCCTGATAACTTTGATATTGGTGTGCCCCTCCATCTAATACCGCATTCTGAATACTCTCCACGATCGCTTTTGAAGGTGCCAGATCAGGACTACCTATACCCATGTTGATAATCGGCCGGCCTTCTGCCATGAGACCACGTACTTCCCGTAACTTCTTCGAAAAGTAGTATTCCTCTACGGTCTGTAACCTATCCGCCGTTTTTATTTTGGAAACCGTCATATCCTCACATTTTTATATTCCCCTAAAACCTTAAAGTCTTCCGACATGATGCCCAATAGGGCTTTTGCCTTCTCAAAATGTTTATATCCCTCGAAAGTAACATCCACAAAAAAGGCATATTTCCATGGTGTCTCAATAATCGGAAGGGATTGTATCTTGGTCAAGTTCAGATTGCAATCGCTCATTACATTAAGTACCGCGGCCAAACTGCCGCGTTTATGGTCGGTCACAAAACGGACGGAAGCCTTGCTGATTTCGTTCTTCGGAATTACCTTGTTTTTGGTACTTACAATGATAAAACGTGTCGCATTATTTTTAATGGTCTGAATTTGTGGTGCTACGATGTCCAAATCATAAAGATGGGCGGCAACTTCGGGTGCGATAGCCGCAATATGATGCCATCTCCCTTCTTGAATTCGCTTTGCCGTTTCTGCCGTATCGACATCCTCGACCATTTTAATCTGAGGGTAATCACGAAAAAACTCCTTGCACTGCAATAAGGCCATAGGATGCGAACGTACCTCTTCGATATCGCCGATTTTTTGTCCCCTTAGCATCATCAAGTTATGGTTGATATTCAGATAATGTTCGCCGATAATGTGTAAATCGTTATGATAGACCAGCGCGTAGTTCGGGATAATCGAGCCTGCAATGGAGTTCTCTATGGCCATAACGCCCATATCGGCAGTCCTGTCCAACAATCGGTCTACCAAGTAATCGAAAGACATGCTCTCGACCAGATCGGTATCGTCGCCGAAGTACTCCCGGGCCACTTGGTGGTGGTTGGAGCCTTTTATTCCCTGTATGGCTATTTTTAGTTTCATTGTCTTTTCTCCCTACCCATCAGAAGGCAAGTAAGTTAACTATTAGTCTTTATCGGTATTTTGGAATTCGCCTTCTGTCTTGTATTTTAGATTGCAGTCAAAAAAAAGTCCCGCTTGCGGCGGGACTTCATTTGTCTATATGTTCAAATATATCACAACAGTCCCGCTTCTCTTTTAAAAAAGAAG
>RCMY010000722.1_pt1 | contig 31496 bp, 24 predicted proteins | sample 2041341 | NCBI WGS metagenome assembly RCMY01 (sample SAMN09708234, study PRJNA481090) | Marine sediment metagenome, whole genome shotgun sequencing project. | reverse complement strand
GTGAGCCCCCTGCGGATTCGCGGGATGACCGCATTGCTTGGCCGGACAAAAAACCAGGTGCGGTCGAAGAAGGCGGCATGAAGCTCTCGAGATTGCTCCCAGCGCCCGTGGAAGAATTCGCGGTGGACGATCAATCTCGCGAAACGCTCCTGTCGTTGTACGCGATTGTGCGACCCCAGTGGTTGCGCCTTAACTTCATCGCGAGTGTCAACGGCAATGCCGCGGGAGACGATGGTACGTCCGGCAGCCTGACGAGCACGACTGACCGACGCATCCTTGGGGCCATTCGCCGCCTTGCCGACATCGTCGTCGTTGGCGCGAGCAGCGTTCGCAAAGAGGGCTATTTTCTGCCGAAGAGCGCGCCGCTGGCAATTGTGACGGCCTCGGGCGACCTCTCTGGGCATCAACTCCCCTCCGACATCGATGAAGGGCGCGTCGTCGTACTGTGCCCTCCTGAGGCCGAAGCCGAAGTTCGCCGATACCTCGGCAACACCGCGATCACGGTGATCACCTTGCCTGGGCCGCGGCTGGATCCCGCCGCGATGATTGCGGCTCTGCGGGAACGTGGCCACGACAGCATCGTGTGCGAGGGAGGGCCGACGCTCGCCGCCCAGTTTCTCGACGCAAACCTCGTCGACGAGCTGTGCCTCTCCACGAGTCCCACGGTGAACAACGCGAGTGTTCCCGTTCTTCAAGGGCTCACTCGAAACAAGTCCCTGCAGCTCACTCAGCTTCTTGTGGACTCCGAGAGCGCGCTGTACGCGCGGTGGATGGTTCATAACGGCTCGGCAGCTCCGCAAGCCACTGTGTGATGGCGCGATTCCATCGCTCCGGATCGTAGTTCCACAGCCTCGTGTGCCGTGCCGTGTGGAATGCCTCGAGCGTCACGATGTCGGGCCGGGCTGCCGCGAGCGCACGCGAAGGCCCTGAAGGAACGTAATCGTCGTCGTCGCTGTGCAGGATCAATGTGGGAACAACCAGATCCGCCGACCTCCGAACGAAGTCAAGTCGGTGAAGGTCCACGGGCGTGTTGAGCCCGGTAAACGGCTTGCCCCAACCACTCCCGATCATCGCGTAGGCGATCGCGCGAAACGGCTTCACAGCGCCTCTCGATCGCGCCTGATGCCCAATCGCATCCACCCAGTCGATCACGGGCGAATCAAGAACCACACCGTCCACGACGGTCGCGAGCGGGGATCGGGTGGCCGCCTGCAGCACTGTGGCGCCGCCCATCGACCACCCCATGAGAATCACGGATGTTGCACCGTGTTCTATCGCGAAGGCGAGAGCTGATTCGACATCCCGCCACTCGGTGTCGCCAAGCGAGTAGCGGCCGTCGTCGCTCGATGGAGCCTCGAAGTCGTTGCGGTACGAAATGAGCAGCGACGTGTAGCCTGCGTCCCGGAACACGGGGATTGCCCTGATCGTTTCTGCTCGCATGACGGCTCTGCCGTGAACGTGAATGACCCAGCGGTCTTCCGCTCCGTTCACCTGCGCTGTGTCTGAGCGCACGAGCCATGCGGGAGCAGGCCCAAGCTCTGTCTCCACCACGACGTTCTCGTAGTCGACGCCCACGTCGCTCGGGTAGAGATAAAACCATCCGTTGAATCGTCCACGACGCGTAGAATCGATGTCGCCAAAATCGACGCGCAAAAGCTCCCGCGTGACGGTGTCTCGTGTTTCGGAAACGATGCGACCAATGCGCGCGTGCCCGCGTGCGGAATCGAACCAAAAGCTGAGGCGTCCATCCGTGACCGCTTCAGGCGTGCGTGAGAAGGTGATAGTTCGTGCCGATTGGTCCACGCCGACCACGTCAGTGTCTTGCTCGCGGTTAACCGGCGGCACGATGACTCCGCGCACAACAGCGACGGCAACAGCGAGGGAAGCAACGGCGGCAATGACGGCGCCACCCGCCAGTGCGCCCGCGGCGATCAGGAGCCCACGGGGCACTTTCGACTGACGAGCTCCCCGGAGAACGGCGTGCCTCTGCAAAACTCCCACACGAGAACTTTAGTATTCAAGGGTGTCCGATAATGCGACAGTCGATTCCCTCCCCGCAGCTTTTTCATCTGCCATGGCGGAGGTTCGTGCTGCCGACTTGCGCAGCGAGCTTCGCATCACCGAGATTGCCGCGCCGTCGAATCTGGCGCCGTTCTCGATCGCTTTTGCCGCCGATGTCGTTCCCGCGAGGCACAGCGAAGACTCTGACCTCGCCAGTGGAAGGTTCGTGTTGCTTTACGACCCAGAAGAGCCGGATGTGTGGGGCGGAGCATTTCGTGTCGTGTGTTACGCGCAAGCGCCCCTCGAAACGGACATTGGCGTTGACCCGTTTCTAGCCGATGTGACGTGGTCGTGGCTCGTTGATGCCCTCGACTCCCGCAACGCCGCGTACACCGCGCCTTCGGGCACCGCGACGAAAATTCTGTCCACGGGATTCGGCGGCCTCGCGGAGCAAGGCGACGGCGCGCAAATCGAATTGCGTGCAAGTTGGACGCCCACCGGCGATTCGATGGGCGCACACGTTGAAGGCTGGGCGGACCTCGTCTGCATGCTTGCTGGCCTGCCACCCACTCCGGAAGGTGTCGCACTGTTGACAGCGAGGCGCGCGACCTCGTGAGTTCAGAGCAGTCACCGCACGAGCCTGTTGACGTCATCGACTCTCGTGACGAATATCTCGCGGCGGTAGAAAGCATTGCCGGGGGCGAAGGCCCGATTGCGATCGATGCGGAGCGAGCATCCGGTTATCGGTATTCTCAGCGCGCGTACCTGATTCAAGTGTTTCGCCGCGGGTCGGGAATCTTTTTGTTCGACCCTCCTGCCATCGGCCAGTTCGATGAATTGCAGGAAGCGGTCGGGTCTGTTGAATGGGTACTGCACGCTGCAAGTCAGGATCTGGCGTGCCTTCGCGAGGTTGGGCTCAATCCGGATTCCATCTTCGACACGGAGCTCGGTGCTCGGCTTGCCGGTCTCCCGAAGGTTGGTCTCGGATCGGTCGTTGAAGAGCTGCTGGGCATTCACCTGGCGAAGGAACACTCGGCAGCAGACTGGTCGACGAGGCCTCTCCCCCAGCCGTGGCTTGTCTATGCCGCCCTCGACGTTGAACTTCTCGTCGACGTTCGTGACGGAGTGGCTGCGCTTCTCGACGAGGGCGGAAAGACGGAGATCGCGCGTCAGGAATTTGCCGCTACGCTCGCGAAGCCACCCAAGCCCGCGAACCCCGAGGCGTGGCGCAGGCTCTCCGGGCTGCACTCTCTTCGTCAACCGCGCGCTCTCGCGGTGGCGCGCGAACTGTGGAGGGCACGCGATGAATTTGCGCGTGAAATCGACACGGCACCTGGCAGACTCCTGCCCGATCTTTCCATCACGGCCGCCGCAAAAATGCTGCCCCCCTCGAAAAAGGACCTAGCTGCACTGAAAGAGTTCCACGGGCGAACCAGTAGAAGCGAGCTTCCACGCTGGTGGAGCGCTATCGAAATGGGCATGGCAACAGACGACATCCCTCCTGCTCGAATCCCCAATGACTCCACTCCCCCCGTGCGAGCGTGGGCGGATCGAAGGCCAGACGCGGATCGTCGCATCAAAGCGGCGCGGGCCGCCCTCGCCGAGGTCTCCGAAGAACTTGCCATTCCCGTGGAGAATCTTCTAACTCCCGAGCTGCTCCGTCAGCTTGCGTGGGAGCCACCCGTACCGCTGACGGAAGAACACGTGCGCAAAGTGCTCGAGGACGGTGGCGCACGCCCCTGGCAGCGTGACGCAACCTCACAAGCAATTACCGTAGCCTTTGTCGAGGCAAGCCAAACCGATCCCGAAGCGGATACTCCTCTGTCGTAGAAAGAATCAACGGATCGGCGGCAAATTGTGCCTCGACCTAAGATTGAAGAGTTATCTAAGGGAGTCCTCATGGCCGAAATATCTGATGTTGTTTTCGTTGATGGGGTTCGCACTCCGTTTGGACGCGCAGGCGAAAAGGGAATGTACTGGCGAACGAGGGCGGATGACCTCGTCACGAAGGCCATGATTGGGCTCATCGAGCGCAACCCTTCTATCCCCCTGGAGCGCTACGACGATGTCGCCATCGCTGCGACGACTCAGCAAGGTGACCAGGGTTTGACGCTTGGGCGCACGACAGCGATTCTTGCGGGCTTGCCCACGTCTGTCCCCGGCTACGCCATCGACCGGATGTGCGCGGGCGCCATGACCTCCGTCACGACCATCGCTGGCGCGATTGGCATCGGAATGTACGACGTCGCCATTGCCGGTGGGGTCGAGCACATGGGCCATCACCCCATGGGTTCCGGCGTGGACCCGAACCCTCGCTTTATCGCAGAGAAGCTTGTCGACCCTGATGCGCTCAGCATGGGTGCTACCGCTGAGCGTTTGCACGATCGCTTCCCGCACCTCACCAAGGAGCGCTCCGACCGTTTTGCGATGAACAGCCAACACAAGCTTGCTCAGGCTTACGAGGACGGCAAAATCCAGCCGGACCTCATTCCGATTGCCATCAAGACCGAGTCAGGTTGGGGCCTCGCCGATCGCGACGAAGCGCCGCGCCCAGAAACGTCGATGGAGGGTCTCGCTGCCCTCAAGACGCCGTTCCGCCCTCACGGCCGCATTACCGCGGGAAACTCGTCAGGGCTTAACGACGGGGCGACCGTGAGCATCATCTCGAGCGCTGCCGCTGCGAAGGAATTCGGTGTCAAGCCGAAAATGCGCCTCGTCAGCTTTGCTTTTGCCGGCGTCGAACCGGAGATCATGGGCATCGGCCCCATCCCCTCAACCGAGAAAGCTCTGCGCAAAGCTGGCCTCACGATCAACGACATTGGGCTTTTCGAACTCAATGAAGCTTTCGCGGTGCAAGTGCTCTCTCTGCTCGATCACTTTGACATCGCCGACGACGACCCGCGTGTTAACCAGTGGGGCGGTGCGATTGCGATCGGCCACCCGCTCGCGTCAACGGGCGTGCGTCTCATGATTCAACTTGCCAGCCAGTTCGAAGAGCGTCCCGACGTGCGTTACGGCCTCACGGCAATGTGCGTTGGACTCGGGCAGGGCGGTTCCGTCATTTGGGAAAACCCGCACTACAACGGAAGCAGGAAGTAACCATGGCCAAGGCCACCCCCGCGCAGAAATTTGATGACCTGCTCGCTCTGACTGAAGACGAAATCGTCACTCATTCGCTCGTGCATGACATTCCCATTTCTAAGGGCCGAACGTTAGCCCTCGTGACGCTCGACAATGGCCGCGATCACACGCGGCCCAACACGCTCGGGCCGCGCACCATGAAGGAGTACGGCGAGACTTTGGCCGCTTTGAAGGAGCGTGCCACGAAGGGCGAGATTCACGGCGTCGCCGTGACGGGCAAGCAGTACATTTTGGCTGCTGGTGCCGACCTCACGAAAGCGGGCGACATCCCGAGCCGTGCGATCGCGAAGCAGCTTGGCCAACAGGGGCACGCGGCGCTCGGTGCTCTCAATGACATGGGCGTTCCCTCGTTCGTGTTCATCAACGGCCTCGCCCTCGGTGGAGGCGTTGAGGTTGCTCTCAATGCGAACTACCGCACGGTGGACAGTTCTATCCCGGCACTCGCTCTTCCCGAAGTGTTTCTCGGCCTCATTCCAGGCTGGGGCGGCGCGTGGTTGCTCCCCAACCTCATCGGCATCGAGAACGCGCTCAAGGTCATTGTCGAGAACCCGCTCAAAAACAACCGAACCCTCAAGGGCAAGGATGTGCTCGAGCTCGGCATTGCAGACGCCATGTTCAGCCCGGCCACCTTCCTCGAGGACTCCATTCAATGGGCGGACGGCGTCATTTCGGGCACAACGAAGGTCAAGCGTAAGAACGAGCCGGGAAAAATCGAACGCGCCGTCAAGTGGGACATTGCGATCGGCATGGCGAAGAAGATGTTGGAAAGCCGCATCGGAACGGTGGCGAAGTCGCCATACGCTGCGCTGGATTTGATGAAGGCAGCCAAAAACACCGATCGGGCCACCGGATTCGCGGCAGAAGACGAAGCGCTCGCCGACCTCATTACGGGCGACCAGTTCCGCGCCAGTATTTATGCGTTCAATCTCGTGCAAAAGCGGGCGAAGAAGCCCGCTGGCGCTCCCGACAAGGCGCTCGCGAAGCCCGTCACGAAGGTTGGCGTCATTGGGGCTGGACTCATGGCAAGCCAATTCGCGCTGCTTTTTGTTCGCCGCTTGCGAGTGCCCGTCGTTATCACCGACCTGGATCAGGCGCGGGTAGATAAGGGCCTCGAGTACATCCGCTCGGAGATCGACACTCTCCTGAACAAGGGCCGTGTCACTCAAGACGAAGCGAACCGACTCAACGCGCTCGTCACCGGCACGACGGACAAGGCAGACTTCGCCGATTGCGACTGGGTCATCGAGGCCGTGTTTGAGGAACTCGAGATCAAGCAAGAGGTGTTCGCCGAGATTGAGAAACACGTCTCAGACACCGCGGTGCTCGCGACCAATACGTCGTCGTTGAGCGTCGAGCAGATCGGGTCGAAACTGAAGAACCCCGAACGACTCGTGGGCTTCCACTTCTTCAACCCCGTGGCCGTCATGCCGCTCGTTGAGGTCGTCAAGGCGCCGAAGACGGATGACGCGACGCTCAGCACCGCGATGGTGACGGCAGCTGCGCTGCGCAAGAACGCCGTCATCACGACGGACACGCCCGGTTTCGTCGTCAACCGCATCCTCGCCAAACTTCTCGGCGAAGCAATGCACGCCGTCGACACGGGAACTCCCATCGAGGTCGTCAACAATGCGATCAAGCCGTTCGGACTACCCATGACACCGTTCGAGCTGCTTGAGCTTGTCGGGCTCACGGTAGGCGCGCACGTGCTGGACACCCACCACGCGGCATTCCCTGACCGGTTCTTCGACAGTGACAACCTGCACAAACTCGCAGAGCACGGCAAGATTTTCGACCGCGACGGCAAAGGCAAAATTACGGGCTTCGACAAGAAAGCTCTTGAGATCGTGTCAGGCGGCACGACGCCCATGACCGGTGACGAGATCCTTCGCCGCGTGGAAGACGGCCTGGCCGACGAGATCCACCGGATGCTCGAAGACAACGTCGTCGCGGCCGCAGAGGACATCGACTTGTGTCTCATTCTCGGTGCTGGCTGGCCGTTCCAGATGGGTGGCGCAACACCGTACCTTGACCGTGTCGGAGCGTCAGAGCGGGTATTCGGATCGACCTTCCACACTCCGCCCATCCGAGGGGTCAATTAGCCGGAGATCCGGCTGAGCGTCTGCCTCGGGGGGAAGTGGTCTGGCGATCGGGATCCGATTTCCCAACACGTGATCGACGATGTCGCGAGAAATCTTTTTCGCGGTGAGCCCGGCAAGTTCGAGAATTTCTGCGCGCGAACCGTGAGGTAAGAAGTCGTCTGGCAGACCAAGCTCGGTCACCGCGGTATCAATTCCAGCGTCGCGAAGGTCTTGCCGCAAGCGAGTGCCAATTCCACCGACGCGCACTCCATCCTCGATGCACACGACGAGCCGATGGTCGCCGCCAAGAGCGAGGATGCTCGGCGGAATCGGAACGACCCATCGCGGGTCAACAACACTCGCGCCAATTCCCTGGGCGGCAAGCCGTTCCGCCACCTGAAGACTCAATGTGGCCAGTGCTCCAACAGAAACAATCAGCACATCCTTGTGAGACGCTTCGCGAAGAATATCGGCGCCATCGGGAGTGCGACGCACGGCCTCGAACTCTGCGCCAACAGCGCCCTTCGGAAAGCGCACGACCGTGGGGGCATCGTCGATGGCGACGGCCTCCCCGAGCTCTTCTCGCAGCCTCGGCGCATCCCTTGGAGCTGCGATTCGAATGCCGGGGATCACCTGCAGAAGCGCTAAGTCCCACATTCCGTGGTGGCTCGGCCCATCCGGGCCAGTGACGCCGGCGCGGTCGAGAACAAACGTGACCCCGGCGCGGTGGAGAGCAACATCCATGAGCATTTGATCGAACGCGCGGTTCACGAAAGTCGCGTAAAGGGCCACAACGGGATGCACTCCGCCGAAAGCCAGCCCAGCGGCCGTGGTGACGGCATGCTGTTCGGCGATCCCGACGTCGAATACGCGATCAGGATATCTCTCGGACAGCGCGTGCAGCCCCGTTGGTCGCAGCATTGCCGCCGTGATTCCGACAATTCGCGGGTTGTCGTGCGCAAGACGGACGATCTCATCCGAGAACACCGATGTCCACGACGGCCGATCCGTTGACTCCATCGACTCGCCGGTCTCCGGGTCGATGCGGCCAACGGCGTGGAACTGATCGGCCGCATCCCGACGAGCCGGCTCAAATCCGCGTCCCTTCTCGGTGATGGCGTGCACGATCGCTGGGGCGCCGTAGTCCCGTGCTTGCTGGAGCGCGCGCTCAAGCGCCTCAATGTCGTGCCCGTCGATGGGGCCAATGTATTTGAGGTCGAGGTTTGAATACAGCGCGTCATTGTTCCAAAAGCGATTCACGAAGCCGTGCGCTCCCGCCCGCACCGCGCGGTATACCGCACGACCGGGAGGGCCAAGGTGATCGAATATCCGCTCGCTTGTCAGTTGAAGCTTCCGATAGGACGTGCGAGTGCGAACGCGGTTGAGAAAGTGCGCCATGCCGCCAATCGTCGGTGCATACGAGCGACCATTGTCGTTGACCACGATCACGAGTTTGCGATCGTTGTCGTCGCTGATGTTGTTGAGGGCTTCCCACGTCATTCCACCCGTGAGAGCCCCGTCACCCACGACGGCGACAACGAATCGGTCCGTTTGCTGCGTCATCCGAAACGCGCGTGAAATTCCGTCTGCCCAACTGAGCGAGGTTGACGCGTGAGAGTTCTCTACAACGTCGTGCTCTGACTCCGAGCGCTGCGGATACCCTGCAATACCGTGACGCTGCCGCAGTTCGCTAAAGTCCTGGCGCCCCGTGAGCAGCTTGTGAACATAGGACTGGTGTCCAGTATCGAAAATGATCGGATCTTCAGGTGAGTCGAAAACACGGTGAATGGCAATCGTCAATTCGACGACGCCAAGGTTGGGCCCAAGATGCCCTCCAGAGCGCGCAACCTCGCCGATAAGAAACTCGCGAACCTCGCGGGCAAGTTCGACAAGTTCCTCACGGGTCAGCGAATCAAGATCCCGAGGCCCCGTGATTCGCTTGAGAACACTCATGCGAAGAGCCTAAACGAGACTCCTGAGCACGTACTGCAGAATCCCGCCGTTGCGGTAATAATCCGCTTCACCCGGCGTGTCGATCCTGACGACCGCGTCAAACTCAACGGGCAATCTGCCAGGAGCGGAGTTTTCGGTCGGCGTCGCAACAACCCGCACCGACTTCGGAATGGCACCGTCGTTGAGCCCCTCGATTCCGAGAATGTCGATGCTCTCTGTGCCGTCGAGGCCCAGTGATGCCCACCCTTCACCGTGCGGGAATTGCAACGGTACAACTCCCATGCCGATGAGGTTTGACCGGTGAATTCGCTCGAAGCTCTCCGCGATGACCGCGTGGACCCCCAGCAGGCTCGTACCCTTTGCGGCCCAGTCACGGCTCGAACCGGAACCGTACTCCTTGCCTGCGAGAACCACGAGTGGCATCCCAGCAGCCTGGTAGTTCTGGCTCGCGTCGTAAATGAAGGCTTGCGGCCCTCCTGGCTGCGTGAAGTCGCGAGTGTATCCGCCCTCAACCCCCGCGCCCCCATTCTCGGTTGCGAGAAGTTCGTTGCGCAATCGGATGTTGGCGAAAGTGCCGCGAATCATCACCTCGTGGTTTCCACGACGCGACCCGTACGAGTTGAAATCCTTGCGTTCGATTCCGTGGGCCGTGAGGTACTGGCCAGCCGGGCTATCCGATTTGATACTTCCTGCCGGGCTGATGTGGTCGGTCGTGACAGAGTCCGCGAGAGTTGCGAGCACGCGAGCGCCCGCAATGTCGGTGACGGGCGTCAATTCCATGGTCATGCCGTCGAAATACGGTGGGCGCCTCACATACGTGGAGGACTCATCCCATTCGAAAATGTCGCCTGCGGGGGTTGGCAGGGATGTCCAGCGCTCGTCGCCGTCGAAGACGCCGGCGTACTGCTTCGTGAACATCTCACTGTCGATGGATTCGTCGATGGTTTTTTGTACTTCGGCGGCGTCCGGCCAAATGTCCCTGAGGAACACGTCGTTGCCGTCGGTACCCTGACCGAGAGACTGCGTTTCGAAGTCGAAGTCCATCGATCCGGCAAGCGCGTACGCGATCACGAGCGGTGGGCTCGCGAGGTAGTTCATCTTGACGTCGGGGTTGATGCGCCCCTCGAAGTTGCGGTTTCCGGAGAGCACAGCAGTGACAGCGAGGTCGTTTTCGTTAACCGCGGCCGATATTTCGTCCTCGAGCGGGCCGGAGTTTCCGATGCACGTCGTGCAACCGTAACCAACAAGGTAGAAGCCGAGGTCCTCGAGGTAGGTGTTCAGTCCCGCCTTTTCGTAGTAATCGGTGACAACCTTGGAGCCGGGCGCAAGAGTCGTCTTGACCCAAGGTTTCGTCTTCAATCCCTTCATGCTGGCGTTGCGTGCCAGGAGGCCTGCAGCGAGCATGACAGAGGGGTTGGAGGTGTTGGTACACGAGGTGATTGCGGCAATGGCTACGGAGCCGTGATCAACCGAAAACTCGCGACCATCCTTCATGGCTACTGCAGCGGGGTTCGAGTGCGAACCGGCGACGTACGCGTCGAGGTCCTTCTCGAACTGGCTCTTGGCCCTCGAGAGCTCAACGCGATCCTGCGGGCGCTTTGGGCCGGCGATCGATGGAACGACAGTTCCGAGGTCCAGCTCAAGGTATTCGCTGAACGAAAGCTCGATGCTCGGGTCGTGCCACAACCCCTGGAGCTTCGAGTACGCCTCAACGAGTTCGATTTGCTCTTCGCTGCGGCCGGTCATGCGCAAGTAGTCGAGCGTGACCTGGTCGATCGCGAACATCGCGGCCGTCGAACCAAACTCGGGGCTCATGTTTCCGATGGTGGCGCGGTTCGCGAGAGGCACTTGCGCAACTCCTGCGCCGTAGAACTCCACGAACTTGCCGACGACACCGTGTGCGCGCAGCATTTGTGTGATCGTGAGCACGACATCCGTTGCCGTCACACCGGAGGGAATCGAGCCGTTGAGCTTGAACCCAACAACTTTGGGGATGAGCATCGACACGGGCTGGCCGAGCATGGCCGCCTCTGCCTCAATGCCGCCGACGCCCCAGCCGAGAACTCCAAGACCGTTGACCATGGTGGTGTGCGAGTCGGTGCCGACGAGGGTGTCGGGGTAAGCGCTCTGCACTCCGTCCACCTCGCGAGCCATCGTGACGCGAGCGAGGTGCTCGATATTCACTTGGTGAACGATTCCGGTGCCAGGCGGAACAACCTTGAAGTCGTCGAAGGCGGTCTGGCCCCAGCGAAGGAACTGGTAACGCTCACCGTTGCGCTCGTACTCGATCTCGACGTTGCGCTCGAAGGCATTCGCGGTGCCGAACAGGTCGGCAATGACGGAGTGGTCGATGACCATCTCTGCCGGAGCAAGCGGGTTGATCTTCTTGGGGTCTCCCCCGAGTTCTGCCACGGCCTCGCGCATGGTGGCGAGGTCGACGATGCACGGAACGCCCGTGAAGTCCTGCATGATGACGCGAGAAGGAGTGAACTGGATTTCCGTGCTCGGCTCAGCGGTAGGAACCCAGGAACCCAGCGCCGTGATCTGCTGCGCTGTGACGTTCTTGCCGTCCTCTGTGCGCAACTGGTTCTCCAGCAGCACCTTGAGGCTGAACGGCAACCGTTCGTGGCCCGCGACCTTGTCGATCCGATAAACCCGGTAATCTTTGCCGCCAACCGACAGGTTGTCTTGCGCACCGAAACTATTCACTGCCGACATTGCCGGCCTCCTCTTGTCAACCAAACTATCTTGATGTCAAGATAAATATATCACTCTCTGCTGGTATCCGGGCCCAACACGCTCTCGCGTCGATACACGGCAGTGACGAGAAGCCACGTGACCCACAGCATCGCGGCGTACAACGGAACACCCATGAGAAGCTTCATCGCTGCGAGCAATTCCGTGTGCCCGGAAAAATACAGCGGGGCCTGAATGGCGAGCCGCAGCGAAAACACGCCAACCCACATCCACGTCGCGAGAGTGAGGACACGCCGCTTGGCTTTGTTCAAGCGCCATTGTGTCAATTCGTTCGTCAGTACTCCCGCAACGAGACCGATGAGCGGCCAGCGCACGAGCAAACTCACGAGCAACACGGCGACCGAAATCACGTTAATGATGAGCCCGAGTGCGAAATTGTCCTCGGCGCGACCCGTGAAGAGAGCTAGACCTGCGGAAAGCGCAATTCCCACCACTCCCGCAAAGGCCTGAGTTGCGGGAGTTTTCGTGGCAAGCCGCACGGCAACGAAAAAGAGAGCCAGCGCAACGGGAGCGATGACCGACGGCAGCACCTCCCGCGTGATGGCATACACAACGAGGAAGCCGAGCCCCGGAAGGATCGCCTCGATGAGCCCACGCACGCCGCCGACCGCCGTGAGAAGGGACTTGCCCGTCGGAACTTCGCCTGGCGCCACTTGGCCGATGCCGGCATTGCGCACGGCAGCGTTCAGCGCGCCGCGAAACGTCTCTTCACTACCCGGATCTGAAGATTCATCATCCGGTCGCTTTGCGGTCCCGGCATCGTCGATATTAGTCACCACGCAAATCAGACGTCGAGCGGCCCGGATGCTTCCGAGCGAGCCGACGACTGGGGAACCACCAGCGGGATAAGATCCCGCGGAGGCATGGGAGTTGTTCCACGCACCACGACGATGCTGCGAAACAGATCCTCGACGAGCGCGGCAGATTCAGGCTTCACGAGGGCATCGCCAGCAACAACCCCGCGCAAAAACCAACGAGGGCCATCGACCCCGATGAAACGGGCGAGGCGTTTTGATCCCGGCTGGCCGGGTGCCGCTGCCGGAATTTCCGCGAGAAGTTCAGGACCGAATGGGCCGACTGTCAGTTTCGTCGTTCCACCCTGCTTCGCGATCTGATCGGAGATTTGGTGGCGGATTTCATGCCAAAGGCCCGTGGATCGCGGCGCAGCAAACGGCTGCACTTGAAGAGACGACCCCGCGTAATCGAGCCCAACGGCAACAACGCGCTGGCTTGATTCTTCGACTTCAAGCCTCAACTGCAGCCCTTCCCGCGGAAGAACTTTGATGCCGCCTAGATCCACATAGGGCCGCACGGCGTTGGCTTCCGCCTCATCGAGAGGTCCAGCCGTGGCCCTGTCGGCTGGCGCCGACTTTGCCTGCTGCTGCTCCTGCTCGCCATCCTGGCTCGCGTCAATAACGTCGTTCACTCACGTGCTCCTGCCTGTACTCCATCGGTAACATCGCGCTCAGCCTCGCGATATCCCGTCGAACCGAATCCCGATTTGCCTCGGTGGCTGCCGGGGAGCGACCCTACCGGGATGAAACTCGCCCGAGCGACCGGCATAACAATTAGCTGGGCAATCCGATCTCCCACGGCAACAGAATACGGTACGGACCTGTCCGTATTGAGAATCGTCACTCGAATCTCGCCTCGATAGCCGGCGTCCACAGTGCCGGGGCTATTCACGATCGTGATGCCATGACGGTCGGCGAGTCCACTTCGCGGAACAACAAAAGCCACAAACCCATCAGGCAACGCGATGGACAGCCCCGTTCCTACCGTCGCGCGCTCCCCAGGAGCAAGCGTCACGGCTTCAGCCGCCGAAAGATCGGCACCGGCATCGCCGGGATGCGCGTACTCGGGAGTCTTCTCCCCCACGAACAAAACTTCAACTGGGTCGATCACGTTACGAGGTTAGTGCAGCGCACCCCAGAAAGTCTGATCGAATAGGGGTATGACGATTTATCGAGAGCGCCTGTGGGCTTCAGCGGGGCTTTACCTAGCGACCGCGCTAGTCATCCCCGCGACACTTCTTGTCTTTTTGCCCATCAATGTGTGGGTCGGGGTGGGTGTCGCGCTCGTGCTCTACGCGGGATGCGTGGCCATTCTCATCATTTCTTCGCCAAAGGTCACGGTGACCGATCAGGAATTTCACGCCGGTGGAGCCCGGATCCCGCTTTCGCTGATCGGAACAGCGAGCTCTTTTCACGAGCCGGCAGCAACACTCGAACGGGGCCAGCGCTTAGATGCACGGGCGTGGCTGTTGATTCGCGGCTGGATCGGGCCGGTTGTCAAGGTCGAAAACCTGGACCCGAATGACCCGACGCCGTACTGGCTCGTGTCATCGCGACACCCGGAACAGCTCGAAGCTGCCCTGACGTCAGCGCGAAAGAGTCAAATCAACTAGCGCACTCGAGGCAAATGGGCCCGAGCTTGCTTTGGTGATCGATTTGGGACCGGTGCTTGACGAGAAAGCAGTCGACGCACGTGAACTCGTCTGCTTGCGGTGGCAGAACCACCACGTCGAGATCCAGGTCTGATAGGTCAGCGCCTGGCAGCTCAAATCCCGCAGGATTGTCCGAGTCGTCAACGTCAACCACGCCGGACATCTTGTCCGGGACACGTTCTTTGAGCGCCTCGATCGACTCCGAATCGTCGTCGTTTTTACGTGGGGCGTCGTAGTCGGTTGCCATGCCCATCCACTTCTTGATCGTCTTGGTTTATCGAAATCAGCGGGGGTAGTCTGCATCAATTGAATCCCAATAGCAAACCACCTGAGCGTACTCTCAGACACTCCACATACCGAACTTGCGGCACGCCCGGGATATTCCCTGATTCGCAGACCATTTATGGCACGCTAAAGACAATCTCACCTGTGGAAGAGGCATGCTCATGGAGGACCTTCGAGTTATCGGTGTCGAAGACGGCGCACTTCTCGTCACCTCAGATCGCGGCGACCGCTACCGCATCGAAATTGATGAAGCGCTCACCGCCAAAATGCGGAAGTCAGTTCAGGATTCGGGCACCGGTCGACGCCTGGCTCCGAAAGAGATTCAATCCCACATCCGATCGGGAATGTCGGCGCAGGATGTCGCATCCATTACCGGCGTTCCGATCGATTACATTCAGCGCTTTGAAGGACCCATTCTCGCTGAGCGGGAATATGTGATCGAGTCAGCTCTTGCCGTTCCCGTGCACACTGCCAATGACACCGAGTTCGGTGACAGTCATGCAACGTTTGGTTCAGCAATTCTTGCCCGATTGCACGAGCTTTCCGCCACGGGCGAACGCTGGGCAAGCTGGAAAGAAGAAAGCAGCGGCTGGGTCGTCAAGCTCGCGTTCACGGCGGACAGTATCGATCACGATGCGCGTTGGCGGTTCGACCCGAAGAGGTCATCTCTCGCGCCCATCAACACCGAAGCAGAAGCGCTCTCCCGGCAAGGCGAATTGACCGGAAAGCTTATTCCCAGGTTGCGTGCCGTCGACGGCGGCGACCGCATGACGGACAGTTCTCGATTCGACAGCGGTGCTTTTGTAGACCAGGAGCTTGCCGAATTGCGCACCGCTCCGTCCGTCAGCGCAACAGAGGCGCCATCGGATGTCGACATCCACGTCGACGTCGACGACACGTTCTCACCGCTCCACGACACCGCACCGCGCTTGGAAGCGGTTCCCTATAGCCGCGACATTGACCGCGACATTGACCACGTCACCGTCGCGCCCAAGGCCGATGAAGCGCCAACACATCAGACTGCTGATCTTCTTGATGCGCTCAGGCGCAGAAGAGGCGAGCGCGAAAGTGCGAGCTTTGATGAGATGGACGATGCGATGAGCGACCACCCGTCAACCGGCAGCATCCGTCTCGTGAGCGTTCCGCTACCGGAGTTGGACCTCGAGGAATCGGAACAGGCAACTCCGAAGCCCGCCTCCGCGCACCAGCAGTCATCTCACAAGTCCTCAAAACGCGGCAGGGCGACCATGCCAAGCTGGGACGAGATTGTTTTCGGGGCCCGCTCGGACGACGACCCCGCGTAATCTCTCGCCGTACTCGACTACGAGGGTCGGGCGAACGCGCCAAACCTCAGAAGAGGGACGGCTTTCTCTTCTGCCGAGTTTGATCCGTGCTGGCCGACCATGAGCCGTCCAGTCTGAGATTCACTGCGCACGTCGTAATAGGCCACCGCTTTTCGTGCGGCAACCAGGATATCGCCAATGCGCGGCTCAACTTCGGGATGAACGACGGGCCCGAACCAACCTTCGTCGATCGCTTCCCGCCGAGTGAGCACGTGCGCGCGGTCGCTTTCCGCGTTCTTCCATCTTTCCAGCATGGTGTCGCGAAGCTGGGGGCTCGCGTCGGGTTCAAAATGCAATTGAAGGCATCGCGGCTCCCCCGCAACGAAGCGAATGCCGTCGACGAGCGAAACGTCCTCCCCAATCAGCACGTGGGAGCGCGCAGGAACGTCGAGCACGCCGTGATCAGCGGTGACCAAAAGCCCTTCGCTAACGCTCAAACTCCGTGCGAACACGCCCAGCTCGGCATCGAGCGTTTCAAGCCATTCCGTCCACACTTTGGATTCCCAGCCGTACGCATGAGCGGACTGGTCCAACTCGGGAACGTAGATGTAGACGATTCCCTTCTCAAGGTCATCCATCGCCGCGCGCGCAGCCGCGAACCTGTCGGCGATGGTCTTGCCTGAGGCGTAGCGCGCTCCTCGAAGCACGGCGTGCGTGAACCCGGAGTCCCGGTAGCGTTCTTGAGCGACCACGACGCTCGGCACGCCCTCTGCCGCAGCCTTCTCGAACACGGTCGGTGCGCGCTGCCAGGTTGCGGGGTCGAGATCGTCATCCCACCCGGTGAGCTGGTTCACCATCCGGTCGTTGCCGACATCCAGCACCGTGTATCCGACGAGTCCGTGAATGCCGGGAGTCATGCCAGTGGTGAGGGTTGCGAGGTTAGCGGCTGTGGTCGTCGGACAGCCAGCAATGGCGACGGACGACTTGTTCACGACGCTCGCCATCGTGCGTGCGTGGCCAAGTCGCTGCTTCAACGACGAAACCCCGAGCCCGTCGACCAGGAGAACGACGGCTCGATTGACGTGAGGAAGTGCCAATCGATTTTCCCGGCCAGCCACAGCATCGAGGCAACTCGGAAGAACATCGGCAAGGCTCGGCCGGGAGGAACTCGTGGCCGATATCATGGTGGCAATCCTATGACTACGCCCGCAGATACCCCACCCAGCACCCTCACGTCCGACGGTCAGCACGCCGGAGAGCGCATCGACGACATCGATGTCTCGACGGAAATGGAGGGCTCGTTCCTCGAATATGCCTACTCGGTCATCTACTCTCGAGCGCTCCCGGATGCCCGCGACGGATTGAAGCCAGTGCAGCGCCGCATCCTCTACCAAATGGGCGAAATGGGTTTGCGTCCCGACCGCGGACACGTGAAGTCCTCGCGCGTCGTCGGCGATGTCATGGGCAAGTTGCACCCCCACGGCGACGCTCCGATTTACGACGCCATGGTGCGACTCAACCAGCCGTTCATCATGCGCTTGCCGCTCGTCGACGGGCACGGCAACTTCGGCTCGCTGGACGACGGCCCCGCAGCACCTCGCTACACGGAAGCGAGACTTGCCCCAGCCTCCATGGCCATGACGGCGGATCTCGATGAAGACGTCGTCGATTTCGTACCAAACTACGACAATCAGCTCACGCAGCCGGAGGTTCTCCCCGCCGCGTTCCCGAACCTGCTCGTCAACGGGGCGATGGGCATAGCCGTTGGTATGGCTACGAACATGGCACCCCACAACCTCATCGAGGTCGTCGGCGGCGCACGCCACCTTCTCGAGAATCCGAATGCCACCCTGGATGACCTCATGTCGTTTATTCCGGGCCCGGACATGCCGACGGGTGGCACGATCATCGGACTGGACGGCATCCGCGACGCCTACGAGAACGGGCGCGGCAGTTTCAAGACTCGCGCTCGCGTCTCTGTAGAAAGTGTCACCGCGCGAAAGTCAGGCCTTGTCGTCACCGAGCTCCCGTTCATGGTGGGAACCGAAAAGGTGATCGAGAAAATCAAGGACGGGGTTAATTCCAAGAAGCTCTCCGGAATTTCCGATGTCACGGATCTCACCGACCGCAAGCACGGCTTGCGGCTCGTCATCGGCATCAAGACCGGCTTCAACCCTCACGCTGTTCTCGAACAGCTTTACAAGCACACGCCGCTTGAAGACCAGTTCAATATCAACAACGTGGCGCTCGTAGGTGGTCAACCGCAAACCCTTGGGCTGCGCGACTTGCTGCAGGTGTACATTGACCACCGGATCTCGGTCACGACGCGTCGCACGGCGTTCCGTCTGGCTCGCCGAAAGGAACGCCTGCACTTGGTCGATGGTTTGCTCATCGCCATTCTCGACATCGACGAAGTCATTCAGGTCATCCGCGCAAGCGATGATTCGGATGCCGCCCGCACGCGCCTTATGCACGTGTTCGATCTCAGCGAAGTGCAAGCGGAGTACATTCTTGAGTTGCGGTTGCGACGGCTCACGAAGTTCTCTCGCATCGAACTTGAAGCCGAGCGTGACAAACTGCGCGCGGAGATCGCCGAGCTCGAGTTGCTTCTTGCAGACCCCGCCCGCATCCGCCGGCTGGTATCGGTGGAGCTCGACGCTGTCGCCGAACAGTTTGGAACGCCGCGACGCACTCTTCTCACGGAGGCCAGGCCCTCCGTGGCCACGACAAGCTCCTTAGCAGCCAAGGGCTCGTCGGCGACCGGCTCAGCCGCGATGTCGCTTGAGATCGCCGATACGCCGTGCCGCGTCTTGCTCTCGACGACGGGCCGCATCATCCGAGTGGAGCTCGACGACGCGATGACCGATTTGTCAGCGCGCGCCTCTCGCCGCAGCAAGCACGACGCCATCCGTTCTTCCGTCGTCACGACGAGCCGCACCGAAATTGGGGCGATCACGAACCTCGGGAGGTTGGTCCGCTTGTCACCCGTGGACTTGCCGCACGTCCCCGCGAACTCCATCCAACTCGCTGCCGGCGCGAAAGTCGCTGAATACCTCGCACTCGACGCAAAGAAGGAACGCGTCGTTGGCCTCGTCTCGCTGGAGTCGGAAACACCTATCGCGATCGGCACGAAGCTCGGAGTGGTGAAACGGGTGACCCCAGGTGATTACCCCCAGCGACCCGACTTCGAGGTGATTTCGCTCAAAGACCGCGATGAAGTTGTCGGTGTGGCGCAGGGCTCCGACGCAGAAGAACTGGTGTTCGTCACGTCGGATGGGCAATTACTGCACTTCTCTGCGGAGGCCGTGCGTCCGCAAGGCAGGAGTGCGTCCGGTATGGCCGGAATCCGGCTGTCGAAGGGTGCAGAGGCTATCCACTTCACGTCCGTCGATCCCGGTGCAGAACTCGTGGTCGCTACCGTATCCACGCACTCCGACACGATTGCTGGCACCGATCCCGGCCGGGCAAAAGTTTCATCGTTCAGCGAGTTCCCCGGCAAAGGTCGCGGCACAGGCGGCGTGCGCTGCCACGCGTTCCTTAAGGGTGAGAACTCGCTTTCGCTTGCGTGGGCTGGCCCCGCGCCAGCACTCGCGGTGGGTGCGGATGGTTCGGTTCGGGAACTCCCAGACGCCGGAGCAAAGCGAGACGCCTCAGGTGCGCTGCTTGAGGCCGTTGTCGGGTCGGTAGGGACCTCAGCCACATCGCCATGAATCGCGAAGCAGCCCGCGTGATCATCTTCAATGAGCACGACCGCGTGCTTCTGTTTCGAGGCGTCGATTCAACCTTGCCGCAGCGGGACTCGTGGTGGTTTACTCCAGGTGGCGGCCTTGAGCCGGGCGAAACTTCGCGCGAGGCCGCACTTCGTGAAGTGAAGGAAGAGACGGGACTCACCCTCGACACGGTGAGCGGCCCCGTGTACGAGCAAAAAATGGATTTTTCGTTTGAGGGTGTCGACATGCACCAATACGAACAATTCTTCGTCGCTCACGTGAACGACTTCGCCATCACGTCCGACGGTTGGACCGACCTCGAGAAGCGCACCATGCTGGAGTCCCGCTGGTGGTCGCTGGATGAGCTCGAGGCGACGGATGACGTGGTCTACCCGGAGGCTCTTGCAAGGCTCGTGCGGGCGCAACTACAGGGACGTAAGCTGAATAGCCAAAGAAGGGGTCACACCATGGATACCGCGCGCGGGCCTGTTACGGAACTAGATGTCGACGAGTGCTGGGGGCTGCTTGCAGCCAACACCTTTGGCCGCATCGCTACGTGCGCTGCGGGAGAGATCGACATTTTCCCGATCAATTACTATGCCGATGGAAGCACCATTCTGATCCGCACGGCCCCAGGCACAAAATTGCTGGAATTGACGCTTGATCACCACGTAGCGTTCGAAATTGATGGCCTTGAGGACGACAAAGCGTGGAGTGTTGTCGTTAAGGGAACCGCGCAACAATTGGAGTTGAACCACGAAATCGAGCTCGCGGAAACCGCGCCTCTCGAGCCGTGGATCCCCACTCTCAAATATCGTTTCGTGCGCATCACGCCGACAGCGATCACCGGTCGCGCGTTCACTCCGGGGCCAGAGCCAGACCGCTACTGACGCACCTGTTGCGTCAAACGTCGATGCGGTCGCGGTTGAGGCCTGCAGCACCGGCAACAATGAATTCCTTGCGCGGAGCGACCTCGTTGCCCATGAGCAACTCGAACACCTTTTCGGCGTGTTCCGCATCCGGAATGCGCACGCGCCGCAAAGTGCGGTGCGCGCGATCCATCGTGGTCGACGCCAATTGGTCTGCGTCCATTTCACCAAGGCCTTTGTAGCGCTGGATGGGGTCTTGATACTTCTTACCTGACTTCTTAAGGCCAGCAAGTACGCCGTTCAGCTCCGTCTCGGAGTAGGTGTAGATCGTCTCGTTGGGCTTCGTTCCGGGGTTCATGACGACAACGCGGTGCAGCGGCGGAACTGCGGCGTAGACGCGGCCATCCTGAATCATTTGCGGCATATAGCGGTGGAACAGAGTGAGCAGCAGAGTTCGGATGTGAGCACCGTCGACATCCGCGTCGCTCATGATGATCACTTTGCCGTATCGAGCGCTCGACAAGTCGAAGCTTCGCCCTGACCCGGCACCGATCACTTGAATAATCGACGCGCATTCGGCATTGCCGAGCATGTCGGGCAGCGAAGCCTTTTGAACGTTGAGGATCTTGCCGCGAATCGGCAGCAGCGCCTGATACTCGCTGTCGCGCGCGAGCTTGGCCGTGCCTAGCGCCGAGTCGCCCTCCACGATGAACAATTCGCTATTTGCTACGTCGCTGCTGCGGCAGTCCACAAGTTTTGCGGGGAGAGACGAACTCTCCAACGCGTTCTTTCGACGCTGCGTCTCTTTGTGTGCACGCGCGGACACGCGCGCTTTCATCTCTGCGACGATCTTCTCAAGCACAAGCGCTGCCTGATTCTTGTCGTCGCGCTTCGACGACGAGAATCTCTCCCCCAGCCCCTTAGCAATCACGTTCGCGACAATGCTGCGCACCGCGGGAGTGCCAAGCACTTCTTTCGTCTGGCCCTCGAACTGCGGCTCAGGCACTCGCACGGTAAGGACGGCCGTCAACCCGGCAAGAATGTCGTCCTTCTCGAGCTTGTCGTTGCCCACCTTGAGCCGGCGAGCGTTCTGCTCAACTTGAGCGCGCAGGAATTTCATCATCCCCTGCTCGAACCCCGTGAGGTGCGTTCCGCCCTTTGGTGTGGAAATGATGTTGACGAAGCTGCGGATATCCGTCTCGTAGCCGGTGCCCCACCGCAGTGCAATGTCAACGTCGCACTCGCGCGTCAATTCGGTAGGCGTCATGTGGCCTTTGTCGTCGAGCACGGGCACGGTTTCGGTGAACTCGCCAGAACCCGTAAGGTTCCAGGTTGCCGTGACGGGAGCATCCTTCGCGAGAAAGTCAACGTATTCGACGATCCCGCCCGCGTACCTGAACTCTTCGATGATTGGTTCGTCACCACGTTTGTCTTCGATGCGCATGCCGAGACCGCCCGCGAGAAACGCGGTCTGCCTCGCGCGCTGCAACAAATCTTCGGTTTGAAAAGTGGCGCCGCGTGAAAAGATTTGCGGGTCGGCCCAATACCGCACGCGACTGCCCGTAACACCTTTCGCGACTTTGCCGACAACGCGTAATTCGCTCACCGAAACGAACGGCGTGAAGGGTGCATCCGGCCTTGGCTCTCCCGAGTCAGCGAAAATTCCCGGCTCGCCGCGGTGAAACGACATCGCCCACGTTTTGCCATCCCGGTCAACTTCAACGTCGAGGCGTTCGGACAACGCGTTGACGACGGATGCGCCAACGCCATGAAGCCCACCTGAGGACGTGTACGAGCCGCTGCCAAACTTTCCACCCGCGTGCAGCTTCGTGAACACGACTTCGACACCGGAAAGACCGGTCTTCGGCTCAATGTCCACGGGAATGCCGCGCGCCGTGTCCCGCACCTCAACGCTGTTGTCTGCGTACAGGATGATGTCGATCTGATCGCCGAAACCACCGAGCGCCTCGTCCACGGAGTTGTCGATGATCTCCCACAGGCAGTGCATGAGGCCACGCGAATCCGTCGTACCGATATACATGCCTGGGCGCTTGCGAACGGCATCCAGGCCTTCCAACACGGACAAATGCCGCGCTGAGTAGTCTGAACTTGCCATTCTTCAAGACTAGTGAGCGTACCGACAGTCAGAGCCTTCGACACCCCTTCACCCCACTTCGCTACGCGTACAGCGAAATACCGTGCCTATCTCCGGCAAAAACCAACTGCACGTGTTTGGATGGTGAGTGACATCAGCGATAGGAGTGCACATGTCTCAGGTCACCGCAGAAACTACGGAAACTATCGAACGCGACTCCTACGAGCTCACAGCCTTAGACCGTTGTGACAGTTGTGGAGCACAAGCGTACATTCGCGTGAAAATTGGCGAAAGCGAACTCATGTTCTGCGCCCACCACGGTCGCCGCCACCAAGAGAAGCTCGAAGCGATCGCCACCGATTGGCACGACGAATCGAGCCGCCTGCACGAGGACCGCTAAATTGGGCGGACGTCGCGGCCTTGGCATGTGGCGACGGATAAAGTACTTCGCCTGGAGAGCCTCGAACGTCGACACCGCGAACCTGTTTCGCATCGCACGCAAGCTGAGCACGTCATCCCGCAAGCCCATGCTGTGGATTGCGGCGGACATGATTTGGTCTGCAGCGGTTCACGAGACAGGTTTTACCGACTACCAGGACTGGGATTTTCACCTTCTCAATCGCCACGAGCGCCGCACGTATATGACGCACCCGAAGTCCAACCACATCGCTCAGCTCGTAAACCAAAAGCCGTTCAGGCACCTCTTCGCCGACAAGTCAGAATTCGTTCAGAAATTCGCGCCTTATGTCGGCCGCGAGACTCTCGACGTTCGCAAAGCCTCTGTGCCGGAGCTTGAAGCGTTCGTGCGGAAGCACGGCTCGGTCATCGTGAAAGTCACCGACAGCGACGGTGGACAGGGAATCGAGCGACGCGAAGCGGCCGACATCCCGGATTTCGAGAGGTTTCGCGAGCACCTACTTGAGCAACGGCAGTTTCTGGTCGAACAAGTCATCCCACAGCACGCCGAAATGACGGCGCTCAACGACACCAGCGTGAACTCGCTGCGCATCGTGTCGTATTTCGACGGCACCGACGTTCACATCCTGGCTCGCGTGCTCAAGATGGGCAACGGCGGCATCATCGACAACTTCGCCCACGGCGGCATGTACACGATGCTCGACGAGAACGGAGTTGCACTCCACGCAGCCTTCGATATGGCGGGCGACGCTTACGACATCCACCCGCTCTCCGGAATACAGATCACCGGGTTCAGGGTGCCCATGTACGACAAAGTTCTTGAGCTCGTCGATGAGATTTCTCGTGTCGTGCCTGAGATTCCGTATGTCGGCTGGGATATCGCGATCTCCCCAGATCGACCCGTCGTCATCGAGGGCAACTACAACACCGGCGTCTTCCAGGCGAAGCCGAGTCTCACCGACACGAAGACTGGACTGCTTCCCCTCTACCGCGAGATCATCGGCTTCTAGCAGGTGTTCAGGCAACCTGGCGGATGATTCCGAGCGGTGTGCTTTGCCTTCCCTGCCCGAGCGGGTTGTCCACGAGAATGCGTTCGACGAGTTTTTCTTTCGACTTCGCCACCGTGGAGCCAAGCACGTTGCCGCCAAAGTCATTGATGTCGACGATGAGCACGTCGGCGCCGAGCTTCTCACGCAATTGTCCGGCAACCGCCGATGGGCGATCCGGCGCGAGCACGACGGCCGAGTTGTACGGCGGAATCGTGTTCTTTGTCGGACCGTCAATGCCGCGAGCTTTCGGGCCCGCCACGTTGTAGAACGCACCGCGAATCCCGAATGCTTTCGCAACAACCGACACTGCAGCGGCAAAGAGAATTCGCGGAGTACCGCACTCACGCAGCGCCATTTCCATGGTTTCGGGGATACCGAGTCCGATTCCTGCTGGCGTCTTCGTCACGTGCTTCGCCAAGCGAAAAGCGAGCGGCCGGGGCTTGATCGAGTCCATTGGGAGGGAACGACCTTGCGTAATCGCCACGATCTTCTCTGTGACGAAAAGCAGGTCGCCAGGCTCCAAGTGATCTTTCGCTGCCGCGGTTATTTCCGCCACGAGATCATCGTCGGGGCTGAACAGTCCCGTGCGCAACGGAATTCGTTGGTAGCGGATTCCGTCAACGTCGATCTCCAGCTGTTTGCCTTCGTTCGGTTTCACGGACATCGGTTTACTCCAGGTAATCGCGCAGCGACTGGGAACGGGACGGGTGACGCAATTTTGCCATCGTCTTCGACTCGATCTGGCGGATACGCTCGCGCGTGACGCCGAACGTGTCGCCAATCTGGTCGAGGGTCTTCGGCATTCCGTCGCCGAGGCCGAATCGCATCCGAATGACACCAGCTTCGCGCTCCGAGAGCGAGTCGAGCAGGCTCTCGAGCTGCTTCTGCAACATCGTGAAGCCCACGGCATCCGCAGGAACAACCGCTTCGGTGTCCTCAATGAGGTCGCCGAATTCGCTGTCGCCATCTTCACCAAGCGGCGTATGCAGGGAGATCGGCTCGCGGCCGTACTTCTGCACTTCGACGACCTTCTCGGGAGTCATATCGAGCTCGCGGCTCAGTTCCTCAGGCGTGGGTTCGCGGCCGAGATCCTGAAGCATCTGGCGCTGCACGCGAGCGAGCTTGTTGATGACCTCGACCATGTGCACGGGGATACGGATCGTGCGAGCCTGGTCGGCCATCGCGCGCGTGATCGCCTGGCGAATCCACCACGTTGCATAGGTGGAGAACTTAAAGCCCTTCGTGTAATCGAACTTCTCGACCGCACGGATAAGGCCGAGATTGCCTTCCTGAATCAAGTCCAGGAACTGCATTCCGCGACCCGTGTAACGCTTGGCGAGGCTCACAACAAGGCGCAAGTTGGCTCCGAGCAAGTGTGATTTCGCGCGTTGACCGTCCTTGGCCACCCAGCGAAGCTCTCGTTCTAGTTCCTTGCTTACCTTGCCGGTCTCGTTGGCAAGCTTGTCTTCCGCGAACAAGCCAGCTTCGATACGCATGGCGAGTTCAACTTCTTCCGCCGCGTTGAGGAGTGCGACTTTACCAATTTGCTTGAGGTAGTCCTTCACCGGGTCGGCTGTGGCTCCCGTGATCGCCGCCGAGTAGACGGGAACTTCATCCTCGTCATCGACGAGCGAAAGGCGCAAAGCACCGGTTGGCAATGGCTCCTTTGGCGTTTCTTCCTCGTCGGATTCGTCGTCGGTCGCGTCATCAGCTTCGTCTTTCGCGGCGCTGGGAGCGATCTTCTTCTTGCCCTTGGTGGCAGTCGCCGCGGCGGTGCCGACCGTTGCTTCGTCGGCGTCTTCGGCGGCTTCGTCCTTGCTCTTGGCCGCCGTGGCCTTCTTTCCCGCAGTGGCCTTCTTGGCGGTTGTAGCCTTCTTCGCCGTAGTTTCCGCCTTCGCGGCAGCAGGCTTCTTCGCGGCAGCAGTCTTCTTCGCGACATTCTTCTCAACGGCGGGCGCGGCCTTGCTCGCGGGAGCCTTTTTCGCGGCCGCGGCTTTTGCCGGAGCGGCTTTGGCCGTTGTGGCATTAGCGGCAGTGGTCTTGGCGGCAGGCGTCTTAGCGGGAGCAGCCTTCTTTGTCGGTGTGGACGCGGCAGCCTTCGCTGTCGCCTTTGCCGGCGCGGCCTTTGCCTGCGCCTTTACTGGGGCCTTTGCCGAAACCTTCGCTGTCGCCTTTGCCGGCGAGGCCTTCTTTGCCGAAGCTTCGGTAGTCTTTTCCGTCGATTTTGCCACTGTTGTAGTCATTGTTTTCGTGGGGGTAACTTTCTTGTTGGTAGCTTTTGTGCCGACACTCTTTGACGGTGTCGGCGGAGTTGCAGGGGCTGACTCTTCCTGGCCCGGTTTGCCCTTCCTCGCTCGCGACGCGAGTGCCTTTGCTTTCGCCATCATCCGGTTGCCTGAACCGTTTTTTGCAGCGGCATCGTCGGTGTGAGACTTCGTTTCGCTCGCCATAGTGGCGGTGGCCTTGTTTTTGGCTGCCATGAGGTCACCTTTCGTCAGCCGAACAACCGCAAGCACGAGTTCCGACGGTCCGCTTTACGCGCATCCATCGTTTTCGGGCAGTACTAGGACCCATGTCAAGTCCTTGCCGTCGACGCGCGTGAGCACAATCGATACATGGTGACCTGAACGGGTCCGTGCTCAATTATTGCACGGAATACGTGTGCGGCTTACCGCACACCCCTTTATCGTGATTTCCTGACATTTACAACCACGAATAGCGCTGAACTATTCCTTCCGCGGTGGAGGCTGTTCGTCGTCGCCGTTGTGCCGCAGCGCAAGAAAAATCTCCAGCTCCGCCGCGATCTCGTCGGCAGTGGGCAATTCGCCGTCCTCATCGATGAGCGGGGATCGCAGTGGATTGCCCGCCATATACGAGTCGTGTCGCTCCTCAAGAGTTCCGACGAGCCGCGCAAGTTCAGGGTTGGCTTCCACTTGCTGGTCGATTTTTTCCACGAAACTTCTACCCTCATCCCGCAGTTCGGATGTCGCGAAAATTAGTCCAGTAGCGGAACTCACCGACTCGAGCGCTTTGAACGCCGCATCGGGATACTCGGTATCCGAAAGGTAGTGAGGGATGAGCAAGACGAACCCGGCCACGGGGTGGTCCAGTTCCTGAAGCCGATACTCGACAAGGTGCAAGGCGTTCGCGAGCACTTGAGTGTGCGGCTTCCACACGGAAAACGTCTCAATGAGGTCTGCGCGATTCCCACTTACTGTCACGCCAATCGGCCGTGTGTGAGGAACCGGCATCGGAATCGCGTGCACCCACGTCATGGACTTCGCCTGGAACCGGTCGACGAGGCCGAGCACTGCGGAAGTAAATCGTTCCCACTGGAAATCCGGCTCATACCCGCTCAAGAAAAGGAACGGTTGTCCAATCTGATCGTGCGCGAGACGCAGCGCTAGGGAAGCGGGACGGTAGTCGGTGAGGTGATCCTGCTCGAAGTAGATGGTCGGCCTGCGAGCTCGATAGTCAAGGAGCGCGTCGTTGTCGAAAGTCGCAATCTCGCGAGACGTCAGGGTGTCGCGAAGATTGGTGATGAACTGGCTTACCGCTCCACCCGCATCCGCGAAACCGGTCAGCCCCGCGACAAGCGGCAGCCCTGGCGGCACATCGGCGATGTCCGTTGCAAGCGTGTAGAGGCCCTCTGGGTCTTCCATTCTTCAACTCTAACCGTGAGAATTTGTGCTCGCCGTGTGAACCACGCCGGCTAACCATGCCCTGAGCGAACACTTCACCACGAACTATCGGACACGCCAGATAACATGGCGGCATGACTGTCGCTGCTCTTCACCTTTCCTCCGATTCCGCCCTCACCGTATCCACCGATGTTCTCGTCATCGGTGTGAGCGGTTCAGATTCCGGTCCCACATTGCACACAGACGACGCCGCGTTTGAGGACATTCGCGCAACCCTCTCAGCGCTCGGCGTGACGGGAGCTGAAGACGAAGTTCGCAGGCTCGCCGCACCAACAGGTGCTGCAAAAAGCATTGCTCTCGTCGGCCTTGGGACCGCGGATGTCACTCCCAACGTTCTTCGACGCGCTGCCGGTTCAGCAACCCGCCAACTGACGGGCGTCGAGTCACTCGCGTTTGCGCTGCCCACGACCAGCACAGAAGACGTTCTTGGAGTGCTCGAAGGTGCCGCGATCGGCTCATACTCCTTCACTCGCTATCGTTCGCAGCCCCGTGACGCCGCGAAGCTGCCTGCCACCGACATCACGGTCATCACCTCCGTGGACGGCATCGAGGAGCTTCCCGCACGCGCCACGATCGTCGCGGATGCGGTTCACACCGTGCGTGACCTCGTGAACATGCCTCCGCTTGACCTCTACCCAGAGACTTTTGCCACGGCCGCCAACGAGCTTTCTGAAGGCGCCCCCGTGTCGGTGACGGTGCTTGCAGACAAGGAGCTTGCCGAAGGCGGCTTCGGCGGGATCATCGGAGTCGGCCAGGGTTCCGCTCGCTCTCCTCGTCTCGTCAAAGTTGAGTATTCGCCGGAAGGCGCAACCAAGCACATCGCCCTCGTCGGAAAGGGAATTACGTTCGACACGGGTGGCTTGTCGCTGAAGTCACCTGCCTCCATGGCCGGGATGAAGTACGACATGACCGGTGCTGCGACGGTTCTCTCCGTGGCACTGGCTGTTGCTCGCCTCGGGCTCGGAGTGCGAGTGACCGCGTGGTTGTGCATCGCCGAAAACATGCCGTCGGGAACGGCCATCCGCCCCAACGATGTTTTGACTATTCGCGGCGGCAAGACGGTCGAGGTATTGAACACGGATGCCGAGGGCAGGCTCGTTCTGGCCGATGGACTCGTGGCGGCAAGCGAAGAACACCCAGACATGATCATCGACGTTGCAACCCTCACGGGTGCGGCTCGAGTCGCGCTGGGAGACAGGTACGTCGGCACGATGGGCGACGAGGCACTACTTGGCGAGGTCACCGAGGCGTCGAAGCACGTTGGCGAAACCATGTGGCCCATGCCATTGCCGTCAGAATTGCGCGCACTTCTGAACTCCGATGTCGCAGATATCGCAAACGTGAAAATCGGAAGTTCCGCTGCCGGCATGCTTGTCGCGGCAGTATTCCTTCAAGAGTTTGTGGGCAAGACCCTGGACGGTTCGCGGATCCCCTGGGCCCACCTCGATATCGCTGGCCCGGCCAGCAACGACGGTGCTGGCTACGGATATACGGGCAAAGGCCCAACTGGTGTCGCGGTGAGAACTCTCATCGCACTGGCAGAGCAAGTTTCTCGCTCGTAGTAAGGTCGAAGGGGCAGTTGAACCTGCCAGTGGAACCCCCGATGCGCGACCTTGTGCACGGGTGAGTAAAGAGGCTGAAACCCCGAGGGAGTTGCCCGGTGTCGGAACAGAATTTTGACCTTGTCGTCCTCGGAGCCGGAAGCGGCGGATACGCCGCAGCACTCCGCGCTTCCGAGCTCGGAATGAGCGTCGCGCTCATTGAAAAGAACAAAGTTGGTGGTACCTGCCTGCATGTGGGCTGCATCCCCACCAAAGCGCTTTTGCACTCGGCTGAAGTGGCGGACGTTTCGCGGGACTCTGCGAAGTTCGGTATCACGTCGACTTTCGAAGGAATTGATATTGCCGGGGTGACCAAGTACCGCGAGGGAATCGTCGCCAGCAAGTACAAGGGGCTTCAGGGACTAATTAAGGCTCGCGGGATCACGATGTTCGAGGGTGAAGGCAAGCTTGTCTCCCCCACCACCGTGCACGTGGGCGACGACCGCCTCACGGGAAAGAACGTTGTTCTTGCCACGGGCTCCTACTCGCGTTCACTTCCCGGTCTGGAGATCGGCGGACGGGTCATCACGTCGGAGCAGGCCCTCGAGTTGCCTTTCGTTCCGCGCAAAGTTGCCGTACTCGGTGGCGGCGTCATTGGTGTCGAGTTCTCAAGCGTGTGGCGTTCCTGGGGTTCAGAAGTCACCATCATTGAAGCGCTCCCCAACTTGGTTCCCAACGAGGACGAGTCGGTCAGCAAGCAGTTCGAGCGAGCCTTCCGCCGCCGCGGTATTGAATTCAAGGTCGGAGTTCGCTTCCAGAGCGTGACCCAGAGCGAATCCGGTGTCGTCGTCACTCTCGAGAACGGCGAAACCGTCGAGGCCGAAATCCTGCTCGTCGCCGTGGGGCGCGGCCCGTCAACCGCGAACCTCGGTTTCGAAGAAGTCGGCGTGACCATGGATCGCGGCTTCGTCATCACGGATGAGCGACTCGCTACCAACCTTCCAGGCGTGTACGCCGTTGGAGATATCGTTCCCGGGTTGCAGCTCGCGCACCGCGGATTCCAGCAAGGAATCTTCGTGGCGGAGGAGATCGCGGGCCTTAACCCGATCGTCATTTCGGACACCAACATCCCCAAAGTCACGTACTCCGACCCAGAAGTTGCGTCAGTGGGGCTTACCGAGGCAAAGGCCAAAGAGCAGTACGGTGACGACAAGATTTCGAGCTATGACTACAACCTCGCGGGCAACGGCAAGAGCCACATCCTGGACACCGCCGGTTCCATCAAGGTTGTGAGAGTCAATGACGGACCCGTTGTCGGCGTGCACATGATCGGTGCCCGAGTTGGCGAACTCATCGGCGAGGCCCAACTGGCTGTGAACTGGGAAGCCTATCCCGAAGACATTGCACCCCTTATCCACGCCCACCCGACGCAAAACGAAGCGCTCGGCGAAGCTTTCCTTGCACTCGCCGGGAAACCACTCCACGCGATCTGACCCGCCAAGCGAACTATGCTTGACGGGATAGCCACGGTTTTAAAGGAGCACTACTCATGAGCGAATCCGTCAACCTCCCGGCACTTGGAGAAAGTGTCACTGAAGGAACGGTGACCCGTTGGTTGAAGAAGGTCGGCGACCGCGTCGAAGTCGATGAGCCTTTAGTCGAAGTATCGACGGACAAAGTCGACACCGAGATCCCCTCCCCCTTCGCGGGAGTGCTCGAAGCGATCCTCGTCGCTGAAGACGAGACCGTCGAAGTTGGCACACCGCTTGCCACCATCGGCGACGGCTCCGGAGGTTCGGAAGCGCCAGCACCTCCTGCCGCTGCCGAATCGGCACCCGGGCCAGAGACTGCGCCCGTGCCTGAAGCTGCGCCCGCTCCCGAGGCAGCACCGGCACCAGAGGCTCCACCCGCACCTCCCGCCGACGTGCCCGCATACGCGCAAGAGGCCGCACCCGCGCCAGAAGCGGCACCTGCTGCTCCAGCTGCAGAACCAGCACCTGAACCAGCACCTGAGGCCGCACCTGAGGCCGCACCCGCTGCTGAGCAGGCTCCTGCCCCAGAACCGGCTCCAACAGCAGAGCAGGCTCCAACAGCAGAGCAGGCTCCAGCTCAAGCCGCGCCGCCGGAGCCAGTAGCGCCAACCCAGCCGGCAGCGCCAACCCAGCCGGCA
>RCMY010000721.1_pt1 | contig 31497 bp, 28 predicted proteins | sample 2041341 | NCBI WGS metagenome assembly RCMY01 (sample SAMN09708234, study PRJNA481090) | Marine sediment metagenome, whole genome shotgun sequencing project. | reverse complement strand
GTGTACAGGTGCACCGGGCGGTAATCAATGTGCGTATCGCCTGTGTCACCCACCCAACACAGGCTGTGCTTCATCCATTCGCTGTCATTGCGATCCGGGAAATCCTCACGCGCATGCGCACCGCGCGACTCGGTGCGGTTGGCGGCCGAGGTGATGGTCGCCAGCGCCTGGCCGAGCAGGTTTTGCAATTCCAGGGTTTCGACCAGGTCGGAGTTCCACACCAGCGAGCGGTCGCTGACCTTGACGTCGGCAAACGAAGCGTGGATCTCGCGGATCTTCTCGACACCTTCGGCCAACGACTCCGCAGTGCGGAATACGGCCGCATCGGTCTGCATCGTGCGTTGCATCTTGTCCCTGATCGCAGCAGTCGACGTGTTGCCGTCCGCATTCCTGACCTTGTCCAGGTTGGCCACTGAGCGGTCACAGGCGTCTGCGGGCAATTGCGAGTGCAACATCCCGGGCTTGATCGTTTCGGCGGCGCGGTTGGCGACGGCACGACCGAACACCACCAGGTCAAGCAGCGAGTTTGAACCCAATCGGTTTGCACCATGCACCGAGACGCAGGCCGCCTCGCCAATGGCGTACAGGCCCGGCACCACGGCATCAGGATCGCCATCGCGCAACTGCACGACTTCGCCGTGGTAGTTGGTCGGGATGCCGCCCATGTTGTAGTGCACGGTTGGCAGCACCGGGATGGGTTTCTTGGTGACGTCGACGTTGGCGAAGACCTTGGCGGTCTCGGCAATACCGGGGAGCTTTTCGTGGATGTCGGCCGGATTGAGGTGGGTCAGGTCCAGGTCGAGATGGTCCTTGTGCTCGCCGACGCCGCGTCCCTCGCGGATCTCCAGGGTCATGGCGCGCGACACCACGTCACGCGAGGCAAGGTCCTTGGCGTTGGGCGCATAGCGCTCCATGAAACGCTCGCCCTCGGAATTACGCAGGATGCCGCCTTCACCACGCACGCCTTCCGTGATCAGCATGCCGGCACCGTAGACGCCGGTCGGGTGGAACTGCACGAACTCCATGTCCTGCATGCCCAGCCCGGCACGCAATGCCATGCCGCCACCGTCGCCGGTGCAGGTATGCGCGGAGGTGCAGCTGAAATAAGCGCGACCGTAACCACCGGTCGCCAGAACCGTGCCTTGGCCCCGGAACAAATGCAGCGTGCCCTCGGACATGTCCAGGGCCAGCACGCCCTTGCAGGCACCGTGCTCGTCCATGATCAGGTCGAGTGCGAAATACTCGATGAAGAATTCGGCGTGGTGGGCCAGCGACTGCTGGTACAGCGTGTGCAGGATGGCGTGGCCGGTGCGGTCGGCGGCGGCGCAGGTGCGCTGCGCGGTGCCTTTGCCGTAGTCGGTGGTCATGCCGCCGAACGGACGCTGGTAGATCTTGCCCTCGTCGGTGCGCGAGAACGGCACGCCCTGGTGCTCGAGCTCGACCACGGCCGGAATCGCCTCGCGGCACATGTACTCGATCGCGTCCTGGTCGCCCAGCCAATCCGACCCCTTGATGGTGTCGTAGAAGTGGAAACGCCAGTCGTCCGGGCCCATGTTGCCCAGCGCGGCGGAAATACCGCCCTGCGCGGCGACGGTATGCGAGCGCGTCGGGAACACTTTGGTGATGCAGGCGGTCTTGAGCCCCTTCTGCGCCAGGCCGAAGGTGGCGCGCAGGCCAGCGCCGCCGGCGCCCACCACGACCATGTCGTATTTGTGTTCGGTGATCTTGTAATCGTTGGTCATGGGTTACTCAATGAAAGCGGCTCAATAGAAGCGGCTCAATGCAAGCGGCACAACGCAAACGGCTCAGCCCATCACCGCGATGCGGACGATGGCGTACAGCGATGCGAGTGCGCCCAGCGCACAGGCCAGGGTGACGAGGACTTGCAAGGTGACCTCGACGGCACGCTGGTGGACGTAATCTTCGATCACCACCTGCATGCCGAGCTTGGCGTGCCAAAACAGCATCAGCGCCAGAAATGACAGGGCGATCGCGTTCCAGGGCTTGGCCAGCGCGAGCTGCACGGTGTACAAGTCGGCCCCTACCAGCGAGATGACCAGCCCAAGCAGCCAGGCGACCAGCGGCAGCAGGAACAGCGCGGTCAGGCGCTGCCACCAGAAGTGGCCGGTGCCGGATTTGGCAGAGCCCAGGCCGCGAGCACGTTTCAATGGCGTGCGTAGATCTTGTTGGGGCATGCTCATGCGGCACCTCCGCGCAGGGCGACGTACCAGATCAGCGCGGTCAGCAGCACCGTGAGCACCGCGACGGTCCAACCGGAGCGGTAGAACTCGGGAATCTCGAAGCCGACCCCTGCGTCCCACAGCAAGTGGCGCACGCCGTTGAGCAGGTGGAAGACCAGCGCCAGCGAGAAGCCGAACAGCAAGACCTTGCCCAAGGGCGAGGCCAGGCAAGCTGCGGCGTCCGCGTAGCTTTCGCCACCGGCGGCGACCGACATCAGCCACCAGGCCAGCCCGAAGGCGCCTACAGTCAGGATGACCCCGCTGATGCGGTGCAGGATCGACATGGTCATCGTGATCTGCCAGCGATAGACCTGCAGATGCGGTGACAGGGGGCGTTCACGGGTCGCCATCGTGCGTGTCATCCTTGTGTTGTGCGGCATGGCGTTGTTAGGCGTCAGTACCGCGCGGATCAGAAATCGATGCAGCGACCACGTTTTTCCCAATCGCCGTAACGGGTCGGATCCGGGCCGTCCCGGCCACCGGATTCCGTCGTTACAGGCTGCTCCGGCGTCTGGGCCGGCGTCATGGCCGGCGTCGACTCCCGAAGGTCGGCAGGAGCCGGTTCGGGGTTCGGGTGGGAGCGGGATTCGCCTATCATCTTGGTATTCACAACAGCACAAGTCTAAGTCGCATCGCATATGCCCGACAAGCAGCAAGCCATTCCAGAGCCATCGGCAGCCGCCAGAAACGCTGGATCGGCGGCCCTGCCCGGCCATCGCGTGCTGGAATTGGCCGGTCGCGACGCGGTTGTCTTTGCGCAGGCGCAATGCATGAGTGATGTCACGGCGCTGGTGGCTGGCCATTGGCATTGGAGTGGCTGGTTGACGCCAAAGGGCCGTGTGATCGCCTTGTTTGCCCTGATTGTCCTGGACGAGGAAACGATCTGGCTGCTATTGCCCGATGCCGACCCGGCAGGGCTTGCCGCCCAACTGCAGCGGTTTGTTTTCCGCAGCAAGCTGGCGCTTTCGGTGCGCGAGGACCTGGCGGTCAGCGGGGGCTTTGAATCGCCCACTGAAGCCAGCGGAGCGCGGTTCGGAGGGAATGCTGGTAGCGGGCTTGAGCTGGATTTCAGCGCCGATGGTGGGCCACGCACGCTTCGCATCGATAGCGGCTTGAGTCCTGCTGAAGACCAGAAAACCACTGCTCGATGGGCCGGTTTTGATCTCACCCATGGCCTGCCCCGCTTGGACGCGTCGCAATCCGGGCAATGGACACCGCAGCAGCTGTCGTTGCAGCGGCTGCAGGCTTATAGCGTCAAGAAGGGCTGTTATCCCGGGCAGGAAATCGTCGCGCGTACGCATTTCCTTGGAAAAGCCAAGCGTGGGCTGGTGTTGTTGGAAGGTGATGTCGCGCTGGAGGCAGGCATGGATGTCGCCGACGGCGATGCCCAGGTCGGGATGATGGCCTCTGCAAGCGGGACAGTGGGCTTGGCGGTGGTGCCGCTGGGGCAAGCTTTCACGGCGCTGCATGTTGGCGACGTATCGCTTCGACAACAGCCGTTACACGGCGGCCTGGAACGCTGACCGCTTTTGTAGGAGCGGCTTCAGCCGCGAGTTCTTGATCTTGCCTCGGCTCCGGCTTCTTGTAGGAGCGACGTAAGTCGCGATCAGGTGCTCCGGAAAGCAATCGCGACTTACGTCGCTCCTACAAGAGCCAAGGCCCAAGCCCCAAGCCCCAAGCCCAAAGACCAAAGACCAAAGTAAGAGCTCGCGGTTGAAGCCGCTCCTGCAATGTCATCGAGGCGCCTGGAAAACGCCTGCGGCGTCAGTCAAGCGTTTCGGCTGCGTCGACAATGTCCTGCTCGGACGGGATCACCAGCAACGCGGCGCTTGCCAACGGCGTAAACGTATCGACACCCACCACGCGCCGGAACGGTCGCGCACCGTAACCACCTTCGGTGATCGCGGTGATGATGCCCTCGCCCACGCCGGCGCTGCGACGGCCCTCGTCGACGATCAGGATGCGCTTGGCACTGCGTGCCTGCTCGACGATCCAGGCGTCGTTGAGCGGCACCAGCCAGCGCAGGTCGATGACGCGCACCTTCCAGCCATGCTTTTTTTCGATCCTTCGCGCCGCGCGCAAACTCATCGGCACGCCGTTGCCAAAGGTAAAGATCACCAGGTCGTCGCCGGCGCTGCCGTCTTGGGGTAGGTAGATGCGGCCTTCGCCCAGCGTCATCGCCAGGTCTGGCGTCGGGTATCCAGTCAGCCAGCCGCCGTCACCTGGCTCGTAAAGATCCTTGGTCATGTACAACGCAATGGGCTCAAGGAAGACGCAAACGCGGCCGTCGACCTTGGCTAGTGCCGCCAGTGTGCGCAACATCGTCGCCGCGTCGTCGCCACGCGACGGGCAGCCCACGATGAGGCCAGGTATGTCGCGCAACGCGGTAATCGAGTTGTCGTTGTGGAAGTGGCCGCCGAATCCCTTCTGGTAACCCAGCGACGCGATTCGCAGCACCATCGGGTTGCGATACTGGTCGTTGCTGAAGAATTGCAGGCTGGCTGCCTCGCCACGGATCTGGTCGCAGGCGTTGTGGAAGTACGCCAGGTACTGGATCTCGGGCAGCGGCAACATACCCATGTTGGAAAAACCCTGCGCCAGGCCCAGGATCATGGTTTCGTCCAGCAGCGTGTTGAACACGCGACGGTTGCCGAACGCCTTGTGCAGGTGCTTGGTGACGGTATAGACACCACCCTTCCTGGCCACGTCTTCGCCAAAGAGCAGTGCTTCGGGATATTTGCAGAACAGGTCGTGCAAGGCCTGGTTGATCTGGATCGCCAGGTGCCTGGGCGCCTGTTTTTCAGGCAACTTCGCGTCGCCACCAAAGACAGCAGGACGCTTGTCGGCAAAGTCGAAGCGCATGGCTTCCGCTTGCACCTTGTCCGGCGAATATGGCGCCAGTGGAGCGATGACTTCCGCCAACGTCGTCAGGCGCGGGCGCTTCTCGGCGATGGCGGCGGCAGCGAAGCAGCGCTTGCGGGTGGCCTCGTACAACGCCAGGACCTCGTCCTTGGACATCAGTCCGGATTCCAGGGCGATTGCCGCGCTGCGTAGCAACGGATCGGTCGCTTCGACCGTGCACAACTCCTCGATGCTGCGCCACTCGATCTCGAAGTCGGTGCCGGCATGACCCATGATCCGGGTCGTGCGCAGGTGCAGGAAGGTCGGACGCCGGGTCATGCGGCAGTGCTCGACGGCATTGCGCACGCGGCCGTAACCATCGGCCAGGTCGAGACCGTCGGCCTGGAAGTAATCCAGCCCACGCCGCGAAGAGAAGTTCTGCGCGATCCAGCCGTCCGGCGTCTTCACCGAGATGCCGATGCCGTTGTCCTCGCACACGAACAACACTGGCACCGGCAGCTTCTGGTACGCCGTCCACGACGCGGCATTGAACGCCGCCTGCGCGGTGGCGTGGTTGCTGGACGCATCGCCAAACGAGCAGATCGCGATGCTGTCATCGGGAACCGGCAGCTGGTGGCCAATCCGACGCGCCTGCTCGATCGCGACCGCAGTGCCGAAGGCCTTGGGCAGGTGCGAGGCAATGGTCGAAGTCTGCGGCAGCACCCAGAGCGGTTTGCTGCCCCAGACCTTGTGGCGCCCGCCCGAAGCAGGATCGTCCTTGCTGGCTGCGAATGACAACGCCGAATCCATTACCGGGTCACGGGGTTTACCGTCAGTGCCGGGCAACTTGCGGAACCGCTCGGCCATGAATCCGCCGCTGCGATAGTGCAGGAAGGCAGGATCGGTATGCCGCGCCAGTCGCGCGACCATCGCATTGCCTTCGTGGCCGCTGGAACCAATGGTGTAGAAGACCTTGTCTTGCACCCGTAGCACGCGCGCCATCAGGTCCAGGTGGCGGCTGATCAGTTGAGACTCGAACAGCTCACGGAAGCCGCGTGCGTCGAGTGCGCTGCCGTCAAGGATCGAATCGTCATCTCCAGGCGCGTCATTGACGGCGCCGTCCCAGTCGCGAACGTACTCACTGAAATTGACGTCGCAGATCTCGGCGCGGTTGACGCCTTTCATGCGGGCCGGGATTGGATTGGGGATCGTGGGCATTTTCAACTCGTATGCGATGTGGAATCAATGTAGGAGCGACGTAAGTCGCGATAGTTGAATTCTGGAGAGTCCAATCGCGACTTACGTCGCTCCTACATTGGATTCAATATTGTGTTTGCGTTAGCTGCGTGCACGCCATTGCTCGCGCGTCTGCCCCCAGACTTCGACCTCGGGCTCTTCGTAAGGTGCCGGCAACCGTCCCATCCGCAGGAAACTCGAACCCAGCCGGGCGGCGACCGCCTTGGAAGGCAGGTTGTCGGTGTTGATCGTATGGATGACGTCACTCCAGCCCAGCGTGTCGAATGCCCAGTCGATGGTTGCGACACTGGCTTCGGTCGCATAGCCCTTGCCGGCCGCATCGCGGACGATGCCCCAGCCGACTTCGGTCCCGGGCCAGCCTTCCGGCACCCACGGCCCTACCCGGCCAACCCAGCGCCCGCTGGCCTTCTCGATGACCGAGAACATCGCAAAGCCCTGTACCTGCCATGCGCCAGCCATGCTGAGGAAGCCGCGCCACGACAATGAACGCGGCTGTGCGCCGCCGAGGAATCGCGCACTCTCCTCGTCGGCCATGAACGCCGCCCAAGGATCGAAGTCCTCGGCCTGCGTGGGGCGCAGGACCAAGCGTTCCGTTTCAAGAGTCAGACCGGGCGGCATGCCTTCTTTCCAATGCGCCTGCGTCGCTTCAGCCGGCGAACGCGTTGATGCCGGTCAACTCACGACCGACCACCAGCTGGTGCACGGTCTCGGTGCCTTCATAGGTGATGACCGACTCAAGGTTCAACGCATGCCGGATCGGGCAATGCTCGGTGGTGATGCCGGCACCGCCCAGCAGGTCACGCGCTTCTCGCGCGATGTCGATGGCCATCCGACAGTTGTTCCACTTGGCCAGGCTGACCTGGGTGGGCTTCATGTTGCCGGCATCCTTCAGGCGCCCCAGTTGCAGCGCCAGCAGCTGCGCCGAGGTGATGCGGCGGGCCCAGTCGGCCATCTTGAGCTGCGCGCTCTGGGTTGCTGCAACCGGACGGTCAAATAGGATGCGTTCCTTGCTGTAATTCAAGGCTTCGTCAAGGCACGCAATGGCGGCGCCAATCGGGCCCCAGGTGATGCCGTAACGCGCTTGAGTGAGGCAGCCTAGCGGGCCTTTGAGCCCCTTGACGTTGGGCAGTCGGTTGGCCTCCGGCACACGCACGCCATCGAGGAACAACGCGCTGGTGACCGAGGCGCGCAGGCTCATCTTCTTGTGGATTTCCTGGGCGGTGAAACCGTCCATGTCCTTCTCCACGATGAAGCCCTGGATGCCGTCGTCGGTCTGCGCCCAGACAATGGCGATGTCGGCCAGGTTGCCGTTGGTGATCCACATCTTGGCGCCGTTGAGGATCCAGTCGCCGCCGTCCTTCCTGGCGTTGGTCTTCATGTTGGCCGGGTCGGAACCGCCCTGCGGCTCGGTCAGGCCAAAGCAACCGATGACCTTGCCCGCGGCCATGTCCCGCAGCCAGCGCTGTTTCTGCTCTTCGGTGCCGTAGGCGAAGATCGGATACATGCACAGCGAGGACTGCACGCTGGCGAAACTGCGGATGCCGCTGTCGCCGCGTTCGAGCTCCTGGCAGATCAGGCCGTAGCAGACTGCGTTGAGTCCGCCACCGCCGTACTCCTCGGGCAGTGTGGCGCCGAGCAGGCCGAGTTCGGCGATTTCCGGAACAAGTTCCTTCGGGAAACGCGCCTGGTCGAAGCAGTCGCCGATGATCGGCAGTACGCGCTCGTTGGTAAAACGGGCCACGGTGTCCTGCACCGCGCGCTCCTCGTCGCTGAGCAGGGAGCGGACGTCGTACAGATCGTAAGGGTGCAGGGCCATGGGCGGCGGTTCCGGCAAAGGGAAACGACCATTGTATCGCCCGGTTTGTGGGGGTGGCACCCCGGGCGGGTTTGAGGCGTATCAAGCCAACTTGGATCGTCATTCCGGCGAACGCCGGGTCTTTTGGCAGACGCATGTCTGCCCATCCATTGTGACGTGACGGTTAGAAAGCAAAATGGATCCCGGCTTTCGCCGGGATGGCGGCTCAGGGGGAGAAGTAGCATGTTGGGGGGATCGGCATGCCTGGATGACAGCTTGCCCACTGCTTCCCGCTCCCCATTCCCGATTAGCCAATAGCAAAGGCCCGGCGAACCGGGCCTTTGCTTCGACGTCCTGGCAGGTCGGATTACTGCTTCGAGGTGTCCTGGCCACCGTCGGCCGTCGCGACCTGGGTGACGACCTGGCCGTCGATTACCGGTAGGCGCTCGCCCGGCTTGTCTTCCATCCGGATCGTCTGTTCATTGCCGCCATAACGGTAAGTCACGTTGTAGGCGACCGGCACGTCCTCACTGCCCAGTGCGATGCGGCTACCGGGCTTGCTGCCGGTACGCATGGTGCCGGTGGTGCCGTCCGGATTGCGGTAAGTCACGTTGTAGGCAATCGTGCGCGAACTCTGCGACGTCGAAGTCTCGGTGTGGCACTCACGTTTGGTGGTGTTGACCACTTGACCGCCGACATGGCGCTTGTCGATCTCGCGACCGGCAAAACCGCCGCCGACCGCGCCGGCCACCGTTGCCAGCTTCTTGCCCTTGCCGCCGCCGATCTGATTGCCGACCAGGCCACCAATGACGGCACCAGCAACCGTGCCGCCAACGTTACCGTCACGCTCTGGAAGACGCTCCTGCACCACCACGTCCTGGCAGACTTCGTGCGGGGTGGAACTGGTGCTGGTCTCGCGCACGGGCTCGCTGCCGATTACCTGGGCGTAAAGCTTCTGCTTCTCGTTGATCGGGTCGACCTTGATGACCTGGGCGTACTCAAGGCGCCCGCCGGCTGGAATGTTGCCGTCCTGGGTCGCGACATCACCGGCCGCCAGACTACTGTCCGCATTGCCATCCAGACCAGCCTTGTTGTCCTGGGTGTTCTGGAATGCCGCGACGGCGACGCCGCCAACCAGCAGTGCGGCCAGTGCAATTGCAAGCGTATTGTTCTTCATCCTGGTTCCTCGGCGGTCGAACCGCGTTTGTGCTGTGTGGCGATTCCAACACCCGGCGCCTGAATGAAAACCTCACGAACTCGCAAACACGTACGCCAGCGTGAACCGCTCCCCAATCACAGCGTCACAGGCGCTCTGATAACTTAAGACAAGCACCAAGGAGACCCGAGAATGGCCAACCCCCTGCTCGCCCCGCTGCTGCGCTGGTTAGGCAAGCTGAGCTATCCAAAGCTGTTTGTCCTGTTTGCATTCCTGTTCGTCGCCGACACCCTCACGATCGATCCGTTGCCGTTTGTCGACGAGATCCTGCTCGGCGTGGGGACACTGATGTTCGCCAACTGGAAAAACCGCAAAGTCGTCCCTCCTGCCGATCCGATCGAGGGCGAGTCGAAGCGGCAGTGAGCATGCTGGAATGAACATGCTGGTCAACAGCCCATGCTTGTAGACAGTCACTGCCATCTCGACGTGGACGCATTTGATGGCGATCGCGCTGAAGTCATCGCTCGCGCGAAGTCGGCCGGCGTCACGCGCCTGGTCGTCCCGGCGATCGATGCCGCCGGCTGGCCGAAACTGCGTGGCGTTTGCACTGGCAATGCCGGGCTGTTCCCGGCCTACGGGTTGCATCCGATGTTCCTGGCACGGCACCAGCCTGCGCATCTCGAGGATCTTCGCGAATGGATCGAATGCGAGCGTCCACTGGCGATCGGTGAATGCGGACTGGATTACTTTGTCGAGGGCCTGGACCACGATGCACAGCAGCCTTATTTCGAAGGCCAGCTACGCCTCGCCCGCGATTACGAGCTACCGGTAATCGTGCATGCGCGACGCGCCGTGGACGCAGTGATCGCAAGCATCAGGAGGATCGGTGAGGAAGGCAATGGCGGCCTTGGGGACTTGCGCGGCGTGGTCCACAGCTTTTCAGGCAGCCGCCAGCAAGCCGAACAGTTGTGGGAGGCCGGATTCCTGGTCGGATTGGGTGGCCCGGTTACCTATCCGCGTGCCAATCGTCTGCGCAAGCTGGCCGCGACCATGCCGATCCAGCATCTGCTACTGGAAACCGATGCACCCGACCAACCTGATGCAGGTATCCGCGGGCAGCGCAATGAGCCGTGCCGACTGGCCAGCGTCGTGGCTACCATCGCCGAGCTGCGTGATGCATCCCCGGACGCCATCGCCGAGGCAACGACACGCAACGCAGAGCGCCTGTTCGGCCTACCTGCCGTGCCCATGTAGAAGCAGCTCCAGCCGCTAGCTCATGACCCTGGCTTTGGCTGTTGTAGGAGCGACGTAAGTCGCGATTGCTTTCCGGGGTGCTTGATCGCGACATACGTCGCTCCTGCAACAGCCAGGGCAACAGCAACCACAAGATCAAGAGCTCGAGGCTGAAGCCGCTCCTACAGTCCGCGCGCTACGCCTTGAGCAGCATCTCCAACGCTTTTCCCACGGCAGCAAAAGCGAACGTACCGGTGACATGCGTGGCCGCACCCAGCCCCGCCCCGCAATCCAGTTTCAACGCCGCATCCTTGCCCAGCTGCGGGCGCACGCCACTGACGCTGCCATCGGCCTGCGGATACTTGACGTTTTCCAGCGAGTACACGGCTGGCACACCAAAGTACCTGCCGGCATTCTTCGGGAAGTTGAACTCACCACGCAGCTTCTTGCGGATCAACGACAGCATCGCGTCGTGCTCCGTGCGTGACAGGTCACGGACCCGCACCTGGGTCGCATCGCGGCGACCGCCGGCCGAGCCGACCGTGATCACCGGCTGCTTGCGCCGCCGGCACCAGGCGATCGCTTCGACCTTGCTACGGAAACTGTCGCAAGCATCGAGCACCAGCGAATAATCCCGGTCCAGCAACGCCGACAGGTTGCCCGGCGTCAGGAACGACTGGACCGCATCGACTTCGACCAACGGGTTGATGGCACGGCAGCGCTCGGCCATCGCCGTAGCCTTGTTGCGGCCGTACTGGCCGTCCAATGCAGGCAGTTGCCGATTGGTATTGGACAGGCACAGGTCGTCGGCATCGATCAGGGCCAGGTGCCCGACGCCACTGCGCGCCAGCGCTTCGGCGACCCAGGTGCCCACGCCGCCCAACCCCACGACCACCACCCGGCTTGCAGCCAGGCGCTCGACGGTGCCTGTCCCATAGAGTCGGTCGATGCCGGCAAAGCGTTCGTGCAGCTCTTTTCGCATGGCCGGATTGTAGCCGTGCAGCCGCAGCATGGCTCCGGTGCATGGTTCCGAAGGCACTGCGCCCGTGCTAACTTTCACGGCAGACCATCAGGCTCCGAGGACACCCGACGATGAGCGCCAACGACAAACCTGCCAACGTCAAACCTGCCGGCAACGCCAGGATGCGGTACCTGTTCCTCTTCCTGCTCGGCCTGGCCGTCGGGATCTTCGGCACGGTCATGGTGCTCAACGCATGGCAGGCGCGCCAGGATCCGTATCCGGACAGCGTCATGCAGGTCATGGGTGCGCACCTGGATGCGCTGGGCAACAACGTCAAGCAGAACCATTGCGCCGCCACCGATACCCTGCCGCACCTGCAGACGCTGCGACTGATGGCCAACGACATCGACGTTGCCTTTGCTGGTAAGTTCGACGACCCACGTTTCTCCAAGCATGCCAGCGACTTGCGTGCCACCTTGGACGATGCCCTGTCGAGCCCGCCACTCAATTGCGCCGGCGTGGGCACGACGGTCAAGCAGATCGGTGGCAAGTGCAAGGCCTGCCACCAGGATTTCCGGGACTGATCCGCCGCAACCCGGCTTCCGAAACGGAGCTGGCCAGACCGCGACCCTGCCGCCTGCAAGGGCGCACAGGTGAACGCCTGCTGACGCATGTACCGAAATTGCTTCCGGCAGCGGGTGCGGTTGATCGGATGTTCACGTAGACCTGCCTACCGTGGCTCACGGTACAAGCGGAGCACTCGCACCGCCCCGAATCCATATCCTAGGAGAGTCGCATGAAAATCCGCCTGATCGGCGCCACCGCACTGCTGGCCACACTGGCTGCGGCAGGTTGCGCGACCACATCACCCGGCTATGGCAACACTGGCAATGGCTATGGTAATAGCGGCTATAACACCGGTAATAGCGGCTATAACAACAACACGTCCTGTTACAACTGTGGCACCGTGACCCGCATCGAGATCGCGGCCAGTGGTGCCAAACGCGCGCCAAACGCGACCGGTGCCGTACTCGGTGGCATCGTTGGCGCAGTCGTCGGCCATGAAATTTCAGACAAGACCGGCGGCAGCAAGGGCAACCAGAACCTGTCCGCCGTTGCTGGCGCGGCTGCCGGTGCCACTGCTGGCAATGCCATCCAGAACAATCAGCAAGCCAAGACCATGTACAACGTTTATGTGCGGATGGACGACGGCCGGACCACGGTCCTGCGGCAGAACGATGCCAGCGGCCTGCAACAGGGCACGCACGTCCGTGTCGACAATGGCCGGGCAACGAAGGTTCGATAGATTCTCCGATAGGCCCGGACCGACCGGGCGCGGATGACTGGATACGGATGACTGGACACGGATGGCCTGATCGTTCCAGACTCGTCTGACAACCTGATCAAGACAAGGCCCGCCACGTGCGGGCCTTGTTTTGCATGCCGATCAGAAACAATGCATTGTCAGCCCAAGCCACACCATCATGGTGCGTGTCCGACCCACTTTCGGTGCGCGACTGCCATTGACGGACATCCGGCACAGGAGCAAACCAACGATGACGATCCTGTATGTGCTGGCCGTGATCCTGATCGTCATCGGACTGGTCGGCGTCGTACTGCCAGCGATCCCGGGCGTCCCGGTAATGTTCGTCGGGATGCTGCTTGCGGCATGGGCTGGTGGATTCGAGCAAATCCACGTCTCGACCCTCGTGGCATTGGGCATCCTGACCCTGCTTTCGATCGGCGTGGACTTTTGGGCCGCAGCGTTGGGCGCCAAACGCGTCGGTGCCAGCCGCCTTGCGCTGATCGGCGCCGTGATCGGGACGTTCGCGGGCTTTTTCTTCGGGCCAATCGGCCTGTTCGTCGGCCCGTTCACCGGCGCGGTGATTGGCCAGCTGCTACATGGCCGGAAACTAAACATCCAAGGCATCGGCCATGCCACGCGCGTTGGCTTCGGGACCTGGCTGGGAATCGTGTTTGGTGTCGCGCTAAAGCTGATGCTTGCGCTTGCGATGATTGGTTTGTTTGCCTGGGCGTGGTGGCACTAGGTCAACTCCAGCCTACATTTCCGTGATCCCCGTGAAAGCCGGAATCCGGCTTGACTTGGATACTTGACTTGAAGGTTTAGCTTGGTGCCTGGCTTGCCTGTCCAGGTAGCTACGCAACGCAACATCCAGATGGATCCCTGCTTTCGCCGGGATGACGGGTACCAAGGGAGCCGTTGGCGATACGCGGCCATCCGGTGCGCTCCGGATCCGGATGACGTCGCAACACCAACACCTACGTATCCATAACGACGACTACGCTATCGTCGTGGCAATCCCCCGCCACGGAGCGCAGCAATGAAGGCACGACGCATCCTGTCCCTGGACGGTGGCGGCATACGCGGTCTGGTATCGAGCCTGTGGTTGCAGGCTGCCGAAGACGCCCTTGCACGCGCCGGCAAACCCGGATTGCGCAACAACTTCGACCTGCTCGCCGGCACTTCCAGCGGCGCGCTGATCGTATGTGGGCTGGCCGTTGGCATTGCCCCCGACAAGATCATGGAATTGTTCCGGGAACAGCGCGACCGCATCTTTCCCGGAATAGCCGAGCGCTTGTGGTCGCGTGCCGGACGCGTGTTTACCCAAGGCCCTTCGGCACCAAGATATAGCGGCAAGGGCCTGGATGAAGTGCTGCAGGAAGTCTTTGGCAAGACCACGCTGGGACAGTTGGAAGACAAGGTCATGGTCACGAGCTACGACACGATCTCGCGCACGCCGATCATCTTCAAGAGCTTCGATCCACGGCATAAGGACCTGCTGATCTGGGAGGTCTGCCGTGCAACTGCGTCCGCGCCGACGTATTTCCCCGCGCACGGCATGGTCGTCGACGGCCAACAACGCTCACTGATCGACGGCGGTGTGGTCGCCAACAATCCGACCGCGCTCGCGATCGCCGAGGCGCTACGACAGGACAGTGGCGTGTCGCAGTGCAGTGAGCTGCTGGTGCTGTCGGTGGGCAGCGGCGCCCGCAACCGGCCAATCAGCCTGAAATCGGCACAGGAATGGGGCGCGCTGGAATGGGCAGTACCCATCATCGACGTCCTGTTTGACGGCAACTCCGACTCGGTCGACTACATCGCCCGGCAATTGGTCGGCGACAGCTATTTCCGCATGCAAACTGCATTGCTGGCCGGGCTGGACGATCTGGACGACACCAGTGCCAGCAATCTCGTAGCGCTGGAGAAACTGGCCGGGGACTACCTGGCGCGTGAGGCGACACACACATTGCTCGGCGACATGGCCAAACGCACCTGAGCAGATTCGTTTGGACAGCAGCCCTGCCCCGAACCTGCCGTCACGCGGCAGGCTTCAATCACCGCCATACATCAGCCAGCGCCTGGCTTCGATCTCGTTGCTGAACACCTGTGTCGTGATTCCCCGCTCCAGGGCCTGGATCCCTCCCTGCTCATTGAGCGGATAGTCGTCGCGCAATTCAACAAAAGCGGTGCGAATGCCGGTAAAGCCGTTGTCGATCATCGTTTCGATAATTACATCGATATCCGTCGGGGTAATCGTGTCCTCGAGGTCTTCCACGACGAGCAGCCGCTTCATTGCGTGCCGGCGACATTGCGTGGCCAGCAGCGCCCAGAGTGCGATCGACACCTCGCGTGAGTCGACCCCGTCGAACACGTATGCCCGCAGGTAACCATCGTGTCGCTTGACCTCGACCTCGATCTTGAACCCTTCGCACTGCAACAACTCCACGTGCGATGTGCTCACACCTCCACCCGGACAGGCGTGCCACCCAGCGACGCAGCGATCTTCCCTTTCCATTGCCTTGGACCGGTCTCGTGCACGGACTCACCGTGGCTGTCGACCGCCACCATCACCGGCATGTCCTGCACGGTGAACTCGTAGATCGCCTCCATGCCCAAATCCTCGAATGCCACCACGCGCGCCGCCTTGATCGCCTTGGACACCAGGTAAGCCGCGCCACCGACCGCCATCAGGTAGGCGGACTTGTGCTTGCGGATCGCCTCGATCGCAACCGGTCCACGCTCGGCTTTGCCGACCATTCCCAGCAGGCCGGTCTGGTCCAGCACCTGCTCGGTGAACTTGTCCATCCGCGTCGCCGTGGTCGGGCCAGCCGGACCGACGACCTCGTCGCGCACCGGGTCGACCGGACCGACGTAGTAGATAAAGCGGCCTGCCAGATCGACCGGCAAGGCCTCGCCGTTGTCGAGCATGCCCACGATGCGCTTGTGCGCGGCGTCACGACCGGTCAGCAGCTTGCCGTTGAGCAGCAGGGTTTCTCCCGGCTTCCAGTCGGCGACCTGCTCGCGCGTGACCGTATCCAGGTCGACGCGACGGCCCTTGCTGGCGTCGTAGGTCAGCTTGGGCCAATCGGCAAGCGATGGCGGATCGAGCATCACCGGGCCGAGACCATCAAGCACGAAATGCGCATGCCGGGTCGCGGCGCAGTTGGGGATCATCGCCACCGGCAGGTTGGCCGCATGGGTCGGATAGTCCTTGACCTTGATGTCGAGCACCGTTGTCAGTCCTCCCAGGCCCTGCGCGCCGATGCCCAGCGCATTGACCTTGTCGAACAACTCCAGGCGCAGCTCCTCGGCACGATTCGACGCGCCGCGTGCCTGAAGCTCGGTGATGTCGATGGACTCCATCAGCGATTCCTTGGCCAGCAGCATCGCCTTCTCGGCGGTGCCGCCGATGCCGATGCCCAGCATTCCCGGGGGACACCAGCCTGCACCCATGGTCGGGACGGTCTTCAACACCCAGTCGACGATGGAGTCCGACGGATTGAGCATCACGAACTTCGACTTGGCTTCCGAACCGCCACCCTTGGCCGCGACGATCACATCGACAGTGTTGCCCGGCACGATCTTGACGTTGACCACGCCGGGCGTGTTGTCCATGGTGTTGATGCGCTTGCCGGCCGGATCCGCCAATATCGATGCACGCAGCTTGTTGTCGGGGTGGTTGTAGGCGCGGCGCACGCCCTCCTGCACCATCCCGTCCACGCCCATCGTGGCGTCATCCCAACGCACATCCATGCCGACCTGCAGGAACACGGTGACGATGCCGGTGTCCTGGCAGATCGGGCGATGGCCTTCGGCGCACATGCGCGAGTTGATCAGGATCTGCGCGATCGCATCCTTGGCGGCAGGCGACTGTTCGCGATCATGGGCGGCCGAGAGGCTGCGGATGTAATCAACCGGGTGGTAATACGAGATGTACTGCAGCGCGTCCGCGATGCTCTGGATCAAGTCATTCTGGCGGATGGAGACGGATTGGCGGGTGGAGACGGGTTGGCGGTAGGTCACGTCGGGCCTGGCAATGCGGAAACCCCTCATTCTAGGAGATATGCCGGCACGATATTTATCTACCGTACGTGCACGCCGGCAACGCCATGATTGCATTGAAGGCCATGCCGTGGTCCACGGTGCGAATCCCCGGCACAAACTCCAAACGCAAACAAGGAGCCCCATGCGCAATCTGTTACCACACCTGTCCTGCTCAATCATGGCCTGCCTGCTGGCTGGCTGCCCCTCTCCCGCCAACGACCAGGCTGCCGGCGCGTCGTCACGACAACAAGAGACCCAATCACCCAGCAAACGCGGCGCGGTTCGCGTGGAATCGATTGCCACCGGCCTGGACCACCCGTGGGCTGTCGCGATATTGCCAGACGGCACTTTCCTGGTCACCGAACGTCCCGGACGGCTGCGCAGTATCGCGGCAGACGGCACGGTATCGGAGCCACTGGGTGGCGTCCCCGAGGTCTGGGCGCAAGGACAAGGTGGCTTGCTCGATGTCGTCCTGTCCCCGGATTTCGCCAGCACCCAACGCATCTATTTCAGCTATGCCGAACCCGGACCGGACGACAGCGCAGGCACGGCAGCTGCCTACGCCACACTTGGGACGGACACCCTGTCGGACGTGCACGTTATCTACCGCCAGCAGCCCAAGTTGGTCGGCTCCAGCCACTTCGGTTCACGCATCGCCTTTGATGGTCACGGCCATGTCTTCATCAGCCAGGGCGAGCGTTTCCAGAAAATGCTGGCGCAGCAGCTGGACAAACTGCAGGGCAAACTGGTGCGGCTGGACCTGGACGGCAGTGTTCCTGCTGACAATCCCTTTGTCGATCGCAAGAATGCGCGTCCGGAAATCTGGAGCTACGGCCACCGCAACATGCAGGGATTGGCGGTCGATCCACGCACCGGCACGTTGTGGGAATCCGAGCATGGCCCGCGTGGCGGCGATGAGATCAACCTGCCTCAACCGGGTAAAAATTACGGCTGGCCGATCATCAGCAATGGCATGGATTACTCGACCAACCGCCCGTATCCGGAAACCATCGGCACATCGGCGCCGGGCATGGAGTCGCCGTATCACGTCTGGAAGAAGTCACCCGGCATCAGTGGCATGGCCTTCTACGCCGGGCATCCCGGCTCAGCATGGAACAACAGTTTGTTCCTGGGCGCCCTGGCCGATCACAACCTGATCCGGCTCAGCCTCGACGGCAACCGCATCGTGTCCGAGGAGCGCCTGCTCGACGATCTGGGCGCACGCATCCGCGACGTCCGCGTCGGCGACGATGGCAACGTCTACGTGCTGACCGACGAAGCCGATGGCAAGCTGCTGCGGCTGCATCCGCCGGCAGCGCAATAAGGGTGCCATCGGGTATCGTGGACACGATTCCAACGGCAACGTTTCCATCAGAGGATTGAAGATGGCTTCCGGCAACAAATATGAGGGGCGGCATGAAGACCGGCTCGCGATCCTGATCGATGCCGACAACAGCAACCCGGCGCGGCTGCCGCAACTGCTGGCCGAAATTGCAAAGTTCGGCACCGCCAGCGTGCGTCGTGCCTATGGCAACTGGACATCGGGCCACCTGGGTGGCTGGAAGTCGGTCCTGCTCGAGCATTCGATCCAGCCGATGCAGCAGTTCAACTACACCACCGGCAAAAATGCGACCGACAGCGCCATGATCATCGATGCGATGGACCTGCTCCATGCCGGCCATCTGGATGGATTCTGCATCGTGTCCAGCGACAGTGACTTCACCCGACTGGCATCGCGCATCCGCGAGCAGGGGCTGACCGCGTATGGCTTTGGCGAGAACAAGACGCCACAGGCGTTCGTAGCGGCCTGCGACAAGTTCATCTATACCGAAAACCTGGGCGATGGGCATGACGAGCACGATGAAGGCAAGCCATCCACGAAACCCGCCAAGCTCAAACGCGATAGCAAACTTGACAAACTGCTGCGCGAAGCACTGGAAGCCTCGTCCGACGACAGTGGCTGGGCGCATCTAGGCGCTGTCGGCAGCAATCTCGGACGGCTGGCCTCGGATTTTGATCCGCGCAGCTACGGTTTCCGCAAGCTCAAGGACCTGGTCGCGGCACATCCGTCCTACCAGGTTGAGGATCGCCCCGGTGCCGATGGCAAATCCAGTGCGGTGTATATGCGATCCAAGCGCTGATGGGCCCAAGCGCTGATGGGTTTTTTAGCTGTCGGGCATTCAACATCCGCGAACTACAGCCGGTCGACCAGGTTTGACCCTGCCCACCAGGCTTACACACCATCATCCCCGCGAACGCCGGTATCCTTTGAAAACAGCGAACGTCCAAATGGACCCCGGCTTTCGCCGGGTGACGAACCAATACACCGCGACGCCGCGGACGAGGGTGCGCCGGATCATTCCCCGGGTTCGAACAGATCAACCTGCCCTGCGTCTTCCGGCGGATAGCGCAGGACATCGTCCACCATGACAGCCGCCTCGTTCAGTTCGTGCAGCATGGTTTTTCCCGGCCCCATGATGTGCAACACCTCCCACCCACGCGCCGTGAAGTCATCGGAGATCAGGCGCCGATGGCAACGCCACCACACCGCCTCGGCACACATCACTACGCAACGTTTTTCACCAGCCAGTTGCATCAATTGCTCACGTGCTTGTACGAATCCATCCGAGGCCATGTAATCGGCATAACCACGGAAGGCCGCGACGCGCCATGCGCCATTGGGCGAATCCGCCGTTGTCTTGCGGCGCCCACCAAAGTCCGGCATCGGCAGGTACTCGATCCCGACAGCCTGCAAGGCAGGTGCCATCGCATCCGGTGAAAACTGGGGATTGCGCCGCGAGCCAGCAAACCGCCGTACATCGACCAGGACTTCAATGTCCGACTCGCGCAGCAGTGCAACGAAATCCTCCCAAGGCCGGGTCGAGTGCCCGATCGTCCACAGGCAATGGCGTTGCGTCTGGTCAGGCGTGGGCTCCATGCGCCCATGGTGCCCCGGACATGATGAAGCCGTCTTGACGGCCACCCCGCTACGCTGCGGCCTATTCATTCCCACCGGTCACCGGCACATGGACAACACCGACTCGCAGGCAAGCACGCATACCACCGAAGGCGGCATCGCGCGCACGACACACATCCTGCGCTTCCTGCTCAAATACCATCGCGCCGGCGTCTTCACCGGCCTGGACCTGGATGCCGCAGGCATCGATGACATCGCGCAGCCGGAGTCCGACGGCAAGCCTGAGGAGTTCGTCGGCGACCTCGAAGCCCTTGGCCCGACCTTCATCAAGATCGGCCAGTCGCTGTCCACCCGCCCGGACATGGTGCCGCCGGCTTACCTGAAAGCCCTTGAGCGCATGCAGGACGACGTCGCCCCCGCTGCCTTCGAACAGATGCGGGCGGTGCTGGAAGACGAACTGGGTGTGCGCATGCACAAGGTCTACGAGAGCTTCAATGAAAAACCGCTGGGCACCGCCTCCCTGGCGCAGGTCTACCGCGCGACCCTGCACGACGGCCGCGCCGTGGCGGTCAAGATCCAACGACCTGGTGTTGCCGAATCGGTGCGTGGCGATCTGGACCTGCTTGCAAAACTGGCCGGACGTGCCGACCGCATGACCGACCTGGGCGGACGCGTGCACTTTGCCGACTGGGTGCATGAGTTCCGCAAGACCTTGCTGGGCGAACTTGACTACCGCGTCGAGGCCGAAAACCTCGACCGCTTCGGTGAACACCTGCGCGAATACCCCGAGCTGGTGATCCCGGCCCCCGTCTGGGATCTCACCCGACACCGCGTCCTGACCATGGAGCTGATTGCCGGCACCAAGGTCACCGAAATTTCAGGACTGCGACGCACCGAACAGAAAATGGACCACTTGGCCACGGCCCTGATGCGCGGCTACCTCGACCAGGTCTTCGTCCATGGCGAGATCCACGCCGACCCGCACCCGGGCAACCTGCTGGTCACCGACGACGGCCGCTTGGCGCTGTTCGACCTGGGGATGGTCGCGCACGTGCCACCCAAGCAGCGCGATCGCCTGCTCAAGCTGTTGTTCGCCGCAGTCGATGGCCGTGGCGAGGAGGTTGCCGGCGAAGCGATCGCGATGAGCACCCGACTGAAGGACTTCGATAGCGAGCGCTTCCTGCGCGAAGTCGGGCAGGCGGTCTCACGCTACGCCGCGCATTCCGCGTCGCTGGGGTTGTCCGAAGGTCGCTTGATGTTGGAGATCGTCCACCTGGCCACCACCTGCGACCTGCGAACGCCGCCCGAGATGGCGGTGCTGGGCAAGACGCTGCTCAACCTTGAGCAGGTGGCCAATGCGCTGGACCCGAACCTGGACGTCAAGGCCGTGGTCGAAGATCACCTGGAGCATGTCATGCGCGGCCGCTTGCGCAAGTCGTTCTCGGTCGCCAGCCTGGCCAGCGAACTGATCGAAGTACAGACGCTACTGCGCGAAGGGCCGCGCAAGGTCACTGACATCCTGTCGCTGCTGGCGGACAACCGCTTGCAGGTGCGACTGACTGGACTGGAGGAGTCGTTCCTCGTCGAAAGCCTGCAAAAAGTCGCCAACCGCATCACCGCAGGGCTGATCACCGCAGCACTGATCCTGGCCTCTGCGATGATGATGCGAGTCGATACCCAGACGCACCTATTTGGTTATCCGGCGATAGCGATGGTCCTGTTCCTGATCGGTGCCGTACTCGGCATCGCGCTGGTGCTCAGTGCGCTGTTGGGTGACAAGAAAGCCAAACCGCACGAGGAGCCGGGGCCGCGCTGAGGGTTGAACATCACGGCAGCAAACCCACCAGCATCAATATCGTCATTCCCGCAAAGGCAGGGTCGTTTGGCAGACGCCTGTCTGTCCATCCATGGACTCCAGTTATTGAGAATCAACGTCCGTGGGTTCCCGCTTTCGCGGGAATGACGGTATTTCGGGCCGTGCTTGGATGCCATATCCCCGCTGTTGGTGGCCATGCGCTGCTGATCGCGATTGCCACACCGGATAGAATCACCACACCCTCGTACTGCACCATTCCGCATGGCCTCCGCCTTCAGCACAGAAACCGTGCTCGACGTCCGTCACTGGACTGACGACTACTTCAGCTTCACCACCACCCGCGATCCCGGCCTGCGTTTTGACAGCGGCCAGTTCGTGATGCTGGGCATGGATATCCCGCAGCAAGACGGCAGCGTCCGTCCCCTGCTACGTGCCTACTCGATCGCCAGTGCCAACTGGGAAGAGCACCTGGAGTTCTTCAGCATCAAGATCGAAGGCGGCGCCCTGACCTCGCGCCTGCGCCATGTCCAGCCTGGCGACAAGGTCCTGGTCGGCCGCAAACCCACCGGCACCTTGTTGATCCACGACCTGCATCCCGGTCGCAACCTTTACCTGCTTGGCACCGGCACCGGCTTTGCGCCATGGCTGTCGATCATCAAGGACCCGGACACCTACGAGCGCTTCGAGAACATCGTCCTGTGCCATGGCGTACGACAGGCAAGCGACCTGTGCTACCACGGTCAAATCACCGAGGCACTGCCCCGACACGAGCACCTGGGTGAACTGCTGCGCGACAAGCTGCACTACTCCCCCGCCGTGACCCGCGAGGACTTCATCCACCAGGACCGTCGCCATCGCGGTCGCCTTACCGATCTGCTCGCCAGCGGGCAGATGGCGGCCGACCTGGGCCTGCCCCCGCTGGATCCCGCGCATGACCGCGCCATGCTGTGTGGCAGCCCGGGGATGCTCTCGGATTTCCGCGTGCTGCTGGATGGCCGCGGCTTTGAAGCCGCACCGCGGATCGGGACGCCGGGGGATTACGTGTTTGAGCGTGCTTTTGTCGAGAAATAGGCTTCGCAGTCGAGTCAGGACAATGATCCGCACATGTAAATCGCCGCACGACTTCGGTACCTGGAAGCGACCAGAACTTCCCTTCTCCCTCAGGAAGAAGATGGCGCGAAGTTCCAGATGAGGGTGCGCAGCAACATGCAATCCCGACGTGCTTCGCACCCTCACCCCAACCTCTATCCCTGAGGGAGAGGGGCTTGACGCCGTTCCCTTCTCCCTCCGGGAGAAGGTGGCGCGAAGCGCCGGATGAGGGTACGCAGCAACATGCAATCCCAATGTGCTTCGTACCCTCACCCCAACCCCTCTCCCGGTGGGAGAGGGGCTTTAACCACCCTGACCAAAGGGCGACGAACGATTCAGTTCGACTCGTACGAAGGAACCATAGCGCCAGCGAAAGCTCCCACTCACACCACCACAACACCCCGCCGCCGACCCTTCAAACAGCCATCCAAGGAGCCATACAATGCGTTTCCTGTCCTGGTCCGGCCTGCTGCTCGGCATTGGCATGCTGCTGGGCTGTTACCCCAAAGGCGACCCTCAAAAGCCCGTCCCACAAGTCCTGGTCCCGTCCACGCAGCAACAGGCACGACGCCTGGTCGTGGTGCTGCCCGGTCGTGGCGACAGCCTGCAAGGCCTTCACCGCAGTGGCATTACCGAAACAATCCACGACCAATGGCCCGACGCCGACATCATCCTGACCGGCCTCAACCTGGGCTATTACATGGCCGGCAATGCGCAGCGTCGGTTGCATGACGGCGTCATCGCACCGGCACGCCAACACGGCTACCACGAAATTTGGCTACTGGGCGTCTCACTGGGCGGCATGGGCGCAATCCTGTACGACCGTGCCTACCCCGACGACATCCACGGCATGATCCTGCTGTCGCCCTACCTGGGCGAAAAACCACTATGGCAGGAGATCAAGCAAGCCGGTGGTGTTGCGCAATGGCAGCCGGGGCCGCAGCCCGCCGAAGTCAACGCGGACAACTTCCAGCGCGAGCTGTGGCGGCATATCCACGACTGGTCCAGTGATCCGGACAAGACGACCAACATCTGGCTCGGCTACGGTGACGCAGACAGCCTGCGCCCGGGCATCGACCTGCTTGCACCTGTACTGCCACGCAAGCAGGTATTCCTGCTGGATGGTGGACACAACTGGCGTTTCTGGTTACCGACAGCCCGACGGATACTCGAGCAGGCTAAAGAGAAGGACCGAGAAGAGAAAAGTACGTTGGGATAGACGTCGGCCAAGGTTTCCCGCGCCGCAACCAGGACCACCTAAAAGCTCTTTCGCAGGAAATTTCACACCTCCTGGTCAGGCTTGCAATGGTAAACCCTGGATTGATCGGATTATCAATTCGTCATTCCCGCGAAGCGGGAATGACGAATCTGGTACGAGCTGACTGCCATCGCAGGCAATTAGCTATCCGGCATGGAGTTCGTCGCCAGCATCACCCCAGCGCTTTCTCGATATCCCCAACCAACGACCCCGGCTTGTCAGTCGGCGCAAACCGTTTGACGACACGCCCATCGCGCCCAACCAGGAACTTGCTGAAGTTCCACTTGATCGCATCGATGCCCAGCAGCCCGCCCTTCTCGTGCTTCAGCCATTTCCACAACGGGTGCGCATCGGCGCCGTTGACGTCGACCTTGGCAAACATCGGGAAGTCCACCTCGTAGGTCAACGAACAGAAATTTTTGATCGCGTCGGCATCGCCCGGCTCCTGGTGGCCAAACTGGTCGCAGGGAAACCCCAACACCACCAGCCCGCGATCACGGTAATCACGCCACAGTTGTTCTAGCCCGGCGTACTGCGGTGTAAACCCACACTTGGAGGCGACGTTGACGATCAGCAAGACCTTGCCTTGGTACTGCGAGAGGTCCTGCAGCTGGCCATCAAGACCGGTCGCACTGAAGTCGTAGGCGGTGGTCGTTGCAGCGCGGTCCGTGGGCTTGGTCATGATGATTCCTGAATACGACGATAGACCGGCATTATGCCCCCGACACCAGGCAGCACTTCGGTCGGAAGGCTCGTTCGGGTAGAGTCCGTGGTTTCGACCCAGACGCAGGAGTTGTCATGGCACGTCCGTCCCTTCCCGTACTCGCCGTTGCCCTTTGCATTGCGATGACGGCATGCAGTGGCCAGCAAAACCAGGGTGCCGATCAACCCCAGCCACAAGCCCAGGCCGAAGCGCCAGACGCCACGGACAGCGCCAGCCCCTTCGCCGAACCCAGCACGTTGCCGCTGCACGCACCTGATTTTTCGAAGATCAAGGATAGCGACTACCAGCCTGGCTTCGAGCAAGCGATGGAGCAGCAGCTCGTCGAAGTCCAGAAGATCGCTGGCAACCCCGACGCACCCACCTTCGACAACACCCTGGTGGCACTGGAGAAGAGCGGCCAGATGCTCAGCCGCGTCAACATGGCCTTCAACGCCGTGACCTCGGCCAACACCAACGACGCACTGCAAAAGGTGCAGGAAACCGTTGCCCCCGAGCTGGCTGCCACCTCCGATGCGATCTACCTCGACAAGATGTTGTTCGAGCGCATCAAGACGGTGTACGACCAGCGCGACACACTCAAGCTGGATCCCGAGTCGCAGCGTTTGCTCGAGTGGACCCACGACGAGTTCGTGCACAACGGCGCCAACCTCTCCGACGCCGACAAGGCCAAGCTCAAGGACCTCAACAAGGAGGAATCCACCCTCAGCACCGCCTTCGTCAGCAAGCTGCTGGCCGCAACAAAGGCCGGCGCGCTGGTGGTCGATGACAAGGCCAAGCTGGCCGGGCTGTCCGATGCCGGGATCCAGGCCGCCGCGCAGGACGCCGAAGGCCGCGACATGGCCGGCAAATGGCTGCTGCCGCTGCAGAACACCACCCAGCAGCCCGCACTGACCAACCTGACCGATCGCGACGTGCGCCAGGCACTGTTCGAGCATTCCTGGACCCGCACCGAAAAGGGCGACGCCAACGATACCCGCGAGTCCATCGCCCGAATCGCCAAGATCCGTGCCGAGAAGGCCAAGCTGCTGGGCTACCCCAACTACGCTGCCTGGACCCTGTCCGACCAGATGGCCAAGACTCCAGACCAGGTGTTCAAGTTCGTGCGCGGCCTGGTCGCGCCGACCAATGCCAAGGCCAAAAAAGAAGCCGCCGACATCCAGTCCATGATCAAGCAGGACGGCAAGGACTTCACGCTGCAGCCCTGGGACTGGGAGCACTACGCCGAGCAGGTGCGCAAGGCGCGCTACGACCTCGACGAAGACCAGATCAAGCCGTATTTCGAACTCGACAACGTGCTGCAGAATGGCGTCTTCTACGCCGCCAACCAGCTCTACGGCCTGACCTTCAAGGAGCGCAAGGACCTGCCGACCTGGCAGCCCGACGTGCGCACCTTCGAAGTGCATGACGCCGACGGCAAGCTGCTGGGCCTGTTCTATGCCGACTACTTCAAGCGCGACAACAAGTCCGGTGGCGCGTGGATGGACAACCTGGTTGGCCAGTCCAAGCTGCTGGGCACCCAACCGGTCATCTACAACGTCTGCAACTTCACCAAGCCCGCGCCCGGCCAGCCGGCCCTGCTGAGCTGGGACGACGTGACCACGATGTTCCATGAGTTTGGCCACGCCCTGCACGGCTTCTTCGCCGACCAGCAGTACCCGACCCTGTCGGGCACCAACACCGCGCGCGACTGGGTTGAGTTTCCCTCGCAATTCAACGAGCACTGGGCCAGCTATCCGGCAGTGTTCAACCACTACGCCAAGAACTACAAGACCGGCGAGCCGATGCCGGCCGAGCTGGTGGCCAAGATCAAGAAATCGCGCACCTTCAACCAGGGCTATTCGCTGGGCGAACTGTTGTCGGCCGCCCTGTTGGACATGAGCTGGCACACCCTGCCCGCCGATGCCCCGCAGCAGGACGTCGACACGTTCGAAGCCAAGGCGCTGGCGGACAACCACACCAACCTGCCCTACCTGCCACCGCGCTACCGCTCAAGCTACTTCATGCACATCTGGGGTAACGGCTACGCCGCCGCGTATTACGCCTACCTGTGGACCGAGATGCTGGACGACGACGCGTATGGCTGGTTTGAGCAAAACGGCGGCCTGACGCGTGAGAACGGCGACCGCTTCCGCAAGATGATCCTGTCGCGCGGCAATTCCGAAGACCTGGCCAAGATGTACCGCGACTTCCGCGGCCGCGACCCGAAGATCGACGCGATGCTGGACAATCGCGGCCTGTCCGGGGGTGGATCCGACTGATCACCGGCGGCAACGGATGCCAGGCCTTGTCCACTTGGTTACGTGGTGCAAGATTGGTTCCTGGCGTCAGTACGCTTGCGTACTCCGGCATCAAGGCAGTCCAATGACCGGACAGCCTTGCTACCATGGCCATCGTCGCCGTTGGTAATGGGCGCTTGGGAGACGCAATTGCAAGGCGTGCCGACCCGCAATACATTCCAGTTCGGGATCATCCTGCTGTTCGGTGGCATCACTGGCTTCGCGATCCTGCCATTTGCCATCTACCGATTCTGGTCAGGCAATACGGTCGCCGGCTTTGTCGACCTGGGCATCGTGGCCTGCATCGGAGCCACCGTGCTGTATGTCTGGCGTGGCGGCAACGTGGAGCGCGCAGGCATCGCGGTGATGTTGACCACCGCCATCGGCGGCCTGCTGGTCGTCAAACTGCTGGGCCTGGCCGGCCTGCTGTGGATGTATCCGATCCTGCTGGCCAACTTCCTGCTGGTCCGGCGCGAGTGGGCACTGTTGATCGCGCTGTTGGGGATCGCCGCTGTCATTGTTGACGGCAGTGCGTTCAACTCGAACCTTGAAAAAATCATGTTCCTGGCCACGGCGTCTGTCACGACCCTGTTTTCCATGGTGTTCGCCAGCCGCACCGAGTCCCAGCGCCACCGGCTCGAATCGTTGGCCGCGCACGACACCCTGACCGGGGCCGGTAACCGCTTGTCGATGGAGCAGGCACTGCGCGGCGCGGTCGATGGCGCACGCAAGGACGACCATGCAACTGGAATCGCGATGCTTGACCTGGACCACTTCAAGCGCGTCAACGACAAGTACGGGCATGAGGTCGGAGACCGGGTCCTGGTCCATTTCGCCTCGCTGGTGCAACAGAACATCCGCGGGACTGACCGCCTGTTCCGTTACGGCGGTGAGGAGTTCGTCGTGCTGCTGCCCGGAGTCGATGCCGGGCAACTGCGGCTGGTTGCCGAAAAGCTGCGCGCCGTGGTCGCCGAGGAACTGCGCGAAGGCGCGTGCCGCGTGACCGTATCGATCGGCATTGCCACGTTGGAGCCGAATGAAGATTGGGAGACGTGGCTGGGACGCGCGGATACCGCCATGTACCGCGCCAAGCGTGCGGGACGCAATCGGGTTGTAATGGGCGAAAGCACGCTCGCATCCGCGTGAACTGACCGGACGCGTAGGTCGTCATTGGGCAAATGCGCTTCTTTTGATCACACATTCCTGGCTGCTGGATTGATCCAGCCAGGAATTCTCCGCCACGATGCCACATCCGCCAGGTCTACTTACATGGGTCATGGGCCAGGCGTCGGCGCATCGGCAAGGCTTACTGGCAACATCGACGAAGTACCGATCCCATGAGAATGCTGCTTTCCATTGCCGTGGCCACGGCAATGGCGGCCAGCGCGCCTGCTTAATTACTCCGCCCTCCATGATCCGATGCGGGCATTGTGCGTTATCGGCGCAGATTCAAACGCTAATGTTCTCTGACCCCTTTACCCGACCCCTTTACCCGCGTCCCGGTTGACTACGACCCCGGATTTCGAACAAGGCCCGAATCCAGCGAAAAATCCAGGTCAACAGCGTTTCGAGACTTTCTTGACCACCTCTGCGGTCTGCTCGTCGCGCCCGCTCAACGCCACGTCAGCCTGCGACACGATCCCGCACAGGCAACCATCGGCATCCACGACTGGCACCCGGCGCACTTGATTGGACTCCATCATCGCGCAGCAATCGGCCAGGCTGCTATCGCTGGCCACGGTCTTGACTGTGCTGGTCATGCAGTCGCCTGCGGTGCAGTTGGCGGTGTCCTTGCCGCCACCGACGCCGCGCACGGCGATATCACGGTCGGTAATGACGCCGACCGGCTTGTTGTTGGCATCAACCACCGGGATCAACCCGCAATCGTTGTCGCCCATCAACTTGGCGACATCACGCAGCGGGGTTTCGCGGCGGCAGCATGCGGGGTTCGCGGTCATGACTGTATCGAGTTCCATGGCGTCTGCTCCATTTATGGGAACGATCAAGATGTCCATATGGCCGTCGCAGAGTCGTGAACCAAGCCATGCCTGACCTTGGTCACGCCCCCATACGGCAACTTGGGCTAGGCTGGCCGGACCATCGACGAGACTTGCTATCCATGACGCATAACCCTCTGAAGTCCCCCATGCTGCATACCCGCATGGCACTCGCACTGGCCGCCACCTTGGCTGTCGGCGCGCCTGCCTATGCCCACCCCCAAACCGACGCCGATCCCGGAGCCGCCGTGTCAGAGTCCTCCCCAGCGCAGCAGTCCAACCCCTTCTACAACGAAAGCCCGCTGCCACTGCATTACCCCCAATTCGACAAGATCAACGACAGCGATTTTGCCCCGGCCTTTGATCGTGGCATGGCCGATCATCTGGCCGAGATCGACAAGATCGCCAACAATCCCGATGCGCCGACCTTCGACAACACCATCCTGGCGATGGAGAAATCTGGCCGCATCCTGGACCGCGCGACCACGGTCTTCTTCAGCCTGGTCGGTGCCGATACCAATGATGCCCGTGAAAAGCTGCGTGCCGAATACGCACCGAAGTTTTCCGCCTACAGCGACAAGATCCACCTCAACCCGAAGCTGTTCGCGCGCATCAGCACGCTGTACAAAACCCGTGACAGCCTTGAGTTGAATCCCTCGCAACTGCGGTTGGTCGAGAAATACCGCGACGATTTCGTCCGCGCTGGCGCGGATCTGTCCGATGCCGACAAGGTCCGGCTCAAGCAGATGAACTCCGAGCTGGCCAAACTGGGCACCAAGTTCAGCCAGAACGTGCTGGCCGAGGTCAACGATTCGGCCGTCGTGGTCGACAGCAAGGAGCAGCTCGCCGGCCTGACCGACGAGAAGATCAATGCTGCAGCCGATGCCGCCAAGGAGCGCAAGCTCGACGGCAAGTATGTGATCGCGCTGCAGAACACCACTGGACAACCGCCGGAAACCTATCTTCAGGATCGTGCGCTGCGCGAGCGTATCCACAAAGCCTCGGTCGCACGCGGCAGTCGCGGTAACCAGTACGACAACACCATGATCGTATCCACGGTGGTCAAGCTGCGCGCCGAACGGGCCAAGATGCTTGGCTATCCGGATTACGCGTCGTTCGTGCTGGCCGATGAAACCGCCAAGACACCCAAGGCAGTCAACGACATGCTCGGCAAGCTGGCGCCTGCCGCCGTCGCCAATGCCAAGCGCGAGGCCGCCGACCTGCAGGCGATGATCGACAAGGAGCAAGCCGCCAAGGGTGAGTCGACCTTCAAGCTGGAGCCCTGGGACTGGGCCTATTACACCGAGAAGGTGCGCGAGGCCAAGTACGACTTCGACGAGTCGCAGCTCAAGCCCTACCTGGAGCTGGACCATGTGCAGCAGGATGGCGTGTTCTACGCCGCGCATGAGCTGTACGGCCTGGACTTCAAGGAGCGCAAGGATCTGCCGGTCTACCACGACGGCGTGCGCGTGTTTGATGTGTTCGACAAGGACGGCAAGCAGTTGGCGATCTTCATCTCCGACATGTACGCACGCGAGTCCAAGCGCGGCGGCGCGTGGATGAACTCATACGTGTCGCAGTCAGGCCTGACCGGTCACCTGCCGGTGATCGCCAACCACCTCAACATCCCCAAGCCATCTGACGGTGAGCCGACGCTACTGACATGGGACGAGGTCACGACGATGTTCCATGAGTTTGGCCATGCGTTGCACGGCATGTTCTCCAACGTTGAATATCCGTACTTCAGCGGCACCAGCGTGCCGCGCGATTTTGTCGAGTACCCGTCGCAGGTCAACGAGATGTGGTCGGACTGGCCCAGCGTGCTGGCCAACTACGCCAAGCATTACAAGACTGGCGAGCCGATGCCCAAGGCGCTGCTGGACAAGGTGCTGGCCAGCTCCAAGTTCAACCAGGGTTTCACCACCACCGAGTACCTGGCCGCGGCCATGCTGGACCAGAACTGGCACCAGATCACTGTTGACCAGGTACCCGCTGCCGATGGCGTGATGGATTTCGAGGCGGCTGCACTGAAGAAGGACGGCATCGATTTCTACGCGGTCCCGCCGCGTTATCGCACGCCCTACTTCAGCCACATCATGGGTGGCTATGCGGCTGGGTATTACGCCTACATCTGGTCTGAAGTGCTGGATGCAGACACCGTGGACTGGTTCAAGCAGCACGGCGGCCTGACCCGCGAAAACGGTGACCACTTCCGTGACACGTTGCTGTCGCAGGGCGGCAGCAAGGATGCATTGGAGTTGTTCAAGGACTTCTCGGGTCGTACGCCTTATATCGAGCCGTTGCTTGAACGTCGCGGGCTGGATGCGCCGGCGGCGGATGACTCACGCAAACCGGGTGCGCCAGAGACGCCGCCGGTTGCTGAAGGCTGAGTTGGCTTTATCGTGTCATCGAAAACGCCCGGAGAAATCCGGGCGTTTTTTTATCCAGAAATAAACTACAAGCATGGCTGGGGAAACCTATTCGCCCCGCAGAGCGGGGAGAAGGAAGAACATTCGTGCTGCGTTACCCCCTTCCCCCCGCTTGCGGGGAGAGGGACAACTTCGAGAGCGAAGCAGGGTGAGGGGTGCGG
>RCMY010000720.1_pt1 | contig 31539 bp, 36 predicted proteins | sample 2041341 | NCBI WGS metagenome assembly RCMY01 (sample SAMN09708234, study PRJNA481090) | Marine sediment metagenome, whole genome shotgun sequencing project. | reverse complement strand
GTGAGGAGTGCTTCGAACATTTCGAATGGCATGTTGAGTTCGATGAGCATGGTTTGGCCGAGGCCACGGCCCCAGATCATGCGGCGATCAAGAAACGCTTTCTCGTCCAGGTCTTTGGGGTCGGTCGGGTCGTTTATGACTTCCCATTGTTTGATGGCGCTGATGAACTCTGGCCAGGTATCGACTAGGGCGTAGCCAAGAAGTTTGGTTTGGTCGCGTATCGCAGCGTCACGTAGATCAGGGTCGCCTGCGAGTGACGCTAAGCGAACGGCGTGTTCGAACGTGATTGAACCGTCCATCACGGCAGCAGCCACGAGTGGCATATAAGTGTGAAGTCGTTCAGCTTCACCGACGCGCTGCGCCCACAGTGAACGTCTTGAAGAAGAGGAGTAAGCGAGCCATGTTGAGGTACTGCGATGTCCATGCGAAGTGTGTACGCGCCGTTTCTTCGCTGACGCCAAGACTGTGGAGAACAGTCCTTCGAGTTTCGAGCGGAGTTGTTCAGCTTCGACAGTGAGGCATGCAAGTTCGCTTGGCGTGAGTGTGTCGAGATTGTTCTCGACAGCATCTTCTACTGCTCTAAGCGCACTGGTTAGTGACATAGCGACTAGTTTAACGGATATATGTTCGATTCAAACTCGATTTAGGGCTTTTTTACGGCATTTTGGTCTATCAACGACGACCTTACAGCCCTTTGGTGGACCAGTCGCTTGCTACGCCGTATCATGGCGAAACTTGCTACGGAGGCATTAATGACATCGCTCGCAGACCGGCCGAATACCGCTCTTCTCATCATCGACGTGCAGCGAGATGTTGTGGCGAATGCGCACGATGTCAAACAGGTCGTCGCCAATATCAACACCCTGGTCGACAAGGCCCGATCGGAACAGGTGCCCGTTATTTGGGTTCAGCATGACGACGAGGGACTGCCGAAAGACACCGCGGGGTGGGAGTACGTCCCTGAATTGTCACCAAGAAGCGACGAGCCGATGGTTCATAAGTCGTACGGCGATTCGTTTGAAGAGACCGACCTTGAAGCTCTTCTCGCCGAACGCAAGATTGGTCGCCTTGTCGTGACCGGTGCCCAGACCGATGCGTGCATTCGTTCAACCCTGCACGGGGCCTTGGTTCGTGGCTACGACGCCACCCTCGTCGAGGACGCACACACAACAGAAGATCTGCGCGAGTACGGATCACCGCTTGCGCCGAACGAGGCGATCGCATTCACCAACATGTACTGGCGATACTCGAAGGCGCCTGGGCGCAAGGGTGACACCGCACCGACGGCCGAGGTCACCTTCGGCGCGAGCTGAGGCCCGACTCAATCTTCAAAAAGCTCTGGGGGAAACCCGCCCTTACTGAGTGGACTCCATCGAGTTGGGCGAATAAGGATCATGCATTTCCCTTGGTCCGCCATGGCTTGCCGATACTCATCCCAGTCATCATGCTCACCGCTGATGCACCGGAAGTACTCGACGAACGCGTCCGATGCTTCAGGTAGGTCGAGCACCTCGGCCTCGCCGTCGATCTGCACCCAGGAGTCGTTAAACGCCGTACCCATCACCGCGACAGACACATGCGGATTGCGCCTGGCATTCTTTGCCTTGGCTCGCTGCGGGTACGTCGAGATAGCGAGGAGTCCGTCGGCCGTCATCCCGCCGGTTACAAGACTCATCTGGGGTCGACCATCGCTTCGAGTTGTTGAAAGCACCCAGTGGTTGAGCCCCTTCAGATGGGCGGCGAGTTCACCAGCATCGAGTGGTATGTCGGTGGCTCGATAGTTCGCGCGACGGTCGTCACTTGGAATCTTCTTCACCATGTTCAAGCCTCACTGTTGGCGGCATCACGGCGTGCTTTACGGATCGCCTCAAGGTTGTGCGCCACGATGGGGCTTGGCTCAGAGGGTTGCCAATTCTTGTACGCCTGTTTGGCATCACCTGGCCACTTCTCGTCGACGTCAACACGGTCCTCGGGCCCCTCGGCTGAAACGAGGAGGCGAAGCGCTGCCGTCAAGATGCGGGTCTGCATCTCGGCCTCGTTGACGACTCCGAACGAGTGACCGAACGGAAACTCAACACCGATGATGCGCGACGACCGATACTTCTCAGCCAGCACCGGCATCATCGTGACAGTGACAGTAGGGACACCGGCAGCTTCGATCGCACGTGCCAACACGGGCACGTTCATGCAGCAATCGGGTCAGGCTGGTGCCAAGATCAAGGCATCGATGTCGGCCGCATGACAACGCGCTGCGATTTCGGGTCCAACTTCGGTTCGCCACACCTCTGCGCCCTCTTGCTGGAAACCCATAACCGAATAGTGCTCATTCGCCGCTGCACCAATGACGCCAGATACCGCGAGCTCGTTCAACCGAGCGATCGGCAGGGCTACGTTCATGTCGGCGAGCAGATCGGCCGTATTGATATGAAGGTGAGTTGCGTCGATCTGAGACTGGGTTACGTCATTCGGAATGACGCGGAGGCTGGGATCACCCCATGTTGGTTCGAGCCGCTCTCGATCGACGTCGAAGGGCTCTTGTTCGCCAGTGACGAACATTCCAGCACTAGTGAGTAGAGCAACCTTGGCTTCGCTCAGCGGTTTGCGAAAGGCAGCCCACACGGGATCGTGGTCGAACTGAGGCGCCGCTTCGTACATCGGCCGAAATGCTCGGGGCAGAAAGGCATAGCTATCGACTGTCATATCGCCACCCTAGACGAATGGTCCGGGACGACCGTGCAACAGCTTCCGACCTGACGACTTCGCTCTGAATCGTGCGCTCCGTGTGCCGAGCCCCAGAGGGTTTTAGGGGAAACCCCCAATAGAACCGACCGCCATTCCAGCAGACGATGGAAAGATGGAACTCTGGTTCACCTTCATCACGCACGCACCCATGATCTTCGCCATCGGGGCGGTCACGACAATCTCAGTCGAAGTCCTCCACCGATATCTCGCTGGCTCATCGATCCCGTACCGGCAGTGGTGGCTGTCCGCTGTTGCTGGCTTTACCTTCATGGGCAGCAAACACCTCATCGGCTATGGCATCACGCTGCCGCTCCACCTGTTCTTGTTTCGATTCCGACTGTTCGACCTTGATCTCTGGAACCCACTCGTGTGGATTGGGATCTTCGTCGTCCGCGACTTCGTCTCGTACTGGACACATCGCATCGAGCATTGCTCCCCGCTGCTTTGGGCGTCGCACTCGATCCACCACTCATTCGAAGAGATGTCGCCATCGGTTGCCATGCGGGTGCCATGGATGGAGAACTTCTACAAGGTGCCAGCGACGCTCTGGATGCCACTCGTCGGTGTCGACTTTCGACTCGTTGTCGGGATCGATGTGATCGCAGCCCTCGTATCGATCGGCCAGCACACCGAGATGTTCCCAGCCAAGCCGACCGGACTACTCCAGCGCTACTTCATCGTGCCGAGCCATCACCGGGTCCACCATGGCAGCAACGACCTCTATCTCGACAAGAACTTCGGCGCCGTCTTGTGCATCTGGGACAAGTTCTTCGGCACGTTCCAAGCCGAAACTTCGCCGGTCGTCTATGGCATCCTCGGACGTCCACTTGACACTTCACGTGACATGGTGCTCGGGAAGTACCCCGACCTTGCTCTCTCACTCGCGAACCATAAGCACGCCCAACGCTTTTGATCGCTAAGGAACAATTTTCAGGTCGGCATCGCTCACGCCTTCTTCTAATAGTCGAACTCGCAGAATATACGGCCATCCGAATGGTGGAGGACTAGTTGCCTTTAAACGAAGGCTCACGCTTCTCGAGGAACGCGGCCCGAGCTTCTTTGCCGTCGTTAGTCCCGAACGCCCGGCGAATGTGGTGCAGCTCATAGCGAAGCTGACCTTCGAGATCGCGATGGGCCGTCGCCTCACGCACAACTCGTTTGGTCGACCGCGCTGTGATCGGTGACAGCATGGTGAGTTGCTGGCAATACTCGGCGAAACGGGCATCAAACGCATCGTCGTCCACTACCTCGCCAACAAGTCCAAGCTCACGCGCTTCGTCACCGTAAACGGTTCGATTCTCGAGTAAGAAACGCATCGCCTGTTCGTAGCCAACGAGCTGGCTGAGGGTGTAGGACATGCCGCCGTCTGGCGATCCGCCAATACGGGGATAGCCAGCCATGAGCCGAGCGCCTCGTGCCATCAGCCTGATGTCTGCGGCAAGGGCCAACGAGAGTCCAGCCCCAACGGCGACACCATTGATGCCGGCAACTATTGGCTTATCGCAGCCATAACGAAGCTCGGAGCAGAACCGGCTTACCCAGCCAAGATCGTCGAGCAACGCGTTCTGCTCGGACATCCCTGAAAAGTCGACGTCGCGGTCACCGGTCAGATCGAGGCCAGCGCAAAACGCCTTGCCCGTCCCGGTCAGCCCGATGATCCAGGTGTCGTCGTCTTTCGACGCGGCAGCAACGGCATCAATCACTCCCCAAGCAAGCTCTTCGGAGATGGCGTTCATCTTCTCGGGGCGGTTAAGGCGAATGGTTCGAACACGGCCTTCTTGAGTGATTTCGATGACGTCAGACATGGCGGTGGAGCCTACGATCGACCATCCGCGCCGTCAAAGTCACACCCCCGGAAGACCCTTACGCGCGGAGATCTCAGCCAGCTCCGCAAAGGTCAGTTCGCCCATGAAGAGTGACTTCAATGCTCTTCCGAACGCGCGGCGTGGCCAACGCTCATCATCAACGAGGTGGACCTCGCTCGACACACTGCCATCGGAGGAGAACTCGTATGTCCGATAGCCCGGTGGCAGCCACGTCTGCGGTTCGAGCGAGAAGTTGTTCTTCAACGACGGTGACACAAATACGGGGAGCTCGCCGATCGCATACTCGGCCGGGATATGAGTGTGTCCTGCTCCCATTCCGCGCAGCTTGGGGAGACGAGGTAGAAGGCTCGCCCACTCTGCGATGTAGGCCGCATCGTGACACATGGGAACTGGTACCCCTGGAGGATGATGCAGCCAAATGAACACATGCTCGGCCATGGTTGCTTCGCACATCTGGTGCACCCCGGCCGCCTCGCGTTCACCGAGGACACCGTTGTTGTGTAGTCGCTCCTCGCCCGGTGGGTCGATGAGCAGGCCCGCTTCGTTAACCGTCATCAGTCCGGCGCTCGTATCAATAAAGAGGAAGGCCCAGGCCCCGATCTCTATGACCCGCGATGTACTTACGCCCGGACGGCCGACGCCTGCGGTAAACGCAGCATCAAAATCGTGATTGCCGGGGCAGGCATTGACCGGTACCTCGAATCGTGACAGAGCGGTAGCCGCTTTGCGGTACTCAGCGGCTTGACCGTGGTCGGCCACATCTCCGGTCACAACAACCATGTCGAGGTTCAAATGGTCGCCCATATGAGTAAACACAGCGTCGAAGGCGTCGTCGGTGTTGTAGGCGTAGCCACCCTCTGGCGATGCACCGTCTTCTAGGAAGTGAGTGTCGGAGAGCTGCGCGATGCGGATGACGTCAGACATAGACGCCACTTTGCCACAAACGTCCCGAGCTGGAGCAGCTCAGGGCCGAAAACGGCACTGCGGCGTTCCAGTTCGGCGCATTGGCCTAAGCTCAAGGAAACGCGACTGGCGACCGCCGGGATCGTTCCTTAGTTGTGAGTGAGAGCAGCTTGCCAACAATCGCGTCCAACAACATCAGCATGATCGCTGCATCTGTGGCCGATGTGCCTGATGCCGTTATAGCTGGGGTGATCATGCTTGTTGGCGTGATCATTGTGTTTGCGATACGGCACCTCGTCCATTCACTGGAGAAAACGCTCCGACTCCAGTCCTTCATGGCGGCACTGATAAGCCGGTTCGTCGGAACGACGGTGATTCTCATATGTATGGTCTATGCGTTCCGCGAGCTCGGCGTGCAGGTCGGACCCCTTCTCGGCGCCCTTGGCGTAAGCGGCATCGTATTCGCCATGTCGCTGCAGCCCGTGCTTGGCAACCTCGTCGGCTCTGCCCTTCTGCATGCTCGCCGACCAATCAAGAAAGGCGACCAGCTACAGAGCAACGGCTACGGCGGCACCGTGGTCGACATCAACGGCCGAGCCGTCGTCATGATTACATTCAACGGCGAGCGGGTGCACCTCCCCAACCTCGCCGTCTTGGAGTCGCCTCTCCTCAACCAGACCGCTCATGAGAACCGCCGCACCCTCCTCCCCTTCCAAGTCGCGTACGAGTCAGATCTACGCAGGGTGCAGAAAGTCATTGTCACCGCGTTGGCTGAACTTTCAATTCTGGAGGACTCGCCGCGGGCCGAAGTCCTGGTGACCGGGTTCGATGATTCAGGGATAAACCTAGAGGCCCGTGTGTGGCACCCAAGCGAAGAACTCCTCGCTCGTTTCGCTATCAGCGAGGCCGCCATCACAATCCACGAAACACTCCGTCGTGAAAACATCACAATCCCCTTCCCCCAACGTGTGTTTCGATTTGCCAAAGACGACGACAAAAGTGCCTTGCCTGATTCCGCGCCGAATGATCGAATCCTGTGAGCAAGACCGACGCATCACCTACTGCGGGCAAGCTCGGCACGTTCGGCGGAGTTTTCACGCCGAGTCTCCTCACCATCCTCGGCCTCGTACTCTTTCTCCGACTCGGTTTCGTCGTCGGCAACGTCGGCCTCTTTCAGATGCTCTTCATGCTCGTGCTCGCCACGAGCGTCTCGTTGATCACCACGATCTCGCTCTCGGCAATCGCAACCAATCTCCGAGTTGGCGGTGGCGGCGTCTACTTCATCATCTCGAGGACGCTCGGGCCAGCGTTCGGTGGTGCGATTGGCTTGGTTCTCTACGTCGCGATGGCAGTCTCCGTCGCGTTCTACTCGATCGGTCTTGGCGAAGCGGTTGCAAGCGCAACCGGAATCGAAAGCTCCCTCGCCCCTCGGTTCATTGCCGCCATCACCATCGTGGCCCTCACCGGCCTAGCGTGGTTCGGCGCTGACATCGCCACAAAGCTTCAGTACGTCGTGTTGGTGTGTCTTGCCGTTGCCATCGCCGCTTATTTCATCGGCGTCGTGCCCGACCTCGACTTTGCGAATGCAGCCGGCAACCTCGGAGCACCCTCGTCTGGCAACGGATTCTGGGTCAGTTTCGCAATCTTCTTCCCGGCGATCACTGGATTCACCCAAGGCGTCGCTATGTCGGGCGACCTACGAACGCCCTCGCGTAGCATCACGGTCGGAACCTTCGCCGCAATCGGTATTTCAACGCTGGTGTATGCGGCCGTTGTAGTCACGTTCGTGCTGGCGGTCCCGCTAGCCGATCTGCGGAACGACACGTCGATCATGCGAACGCTCGCCCTCGATCCGATCCTTGTTGACGTTGGCGTGGTCGCCGCCACACTCTCGTCAGCGATTGCATCAATGCTCGGCGCTCCTCGGACGTTGCAACGGCTTGCAGCCGATCGACTCGTACCTGTGTTGCAACCGTTCGAGAAGGGCGCCGGAGCCGACAACAACCCTCGTCGAGGCGTGCTCCTCACCGCTGCAATCGGGCTGTTCACGGTCGCAACCGCAAACCTCGATGTCGTCGCTCCAATCATCTCGATGTTCTTCCTCGCCAGTTACGGGATGATCAACTACGCCACGTACTCCGAAGCCCGCGCTGCGAGCACGTCGTTCCGACCGACCTTTAAGTACTTCCACTGGCGGCTCAGTCTCGTCGGAACCCTTGGCTGCATAGGCGTAATCCTGGCCATCGACCCGTTCGCTGGCGCGTTGGCTGGCATCGCTGTATTCAGCCTCTACCGCTATCTGCTTCGGTCGTCCGAACAATCCCGATGGGCCGACAGCACGCGAGGCTTCCACGCCGCTCAAGTCCGCACGCACTTGAAAGCAATGGGGCCAAACCACGAGCCAGGTCGCGACTGGCGGCCGTGCACGCTGGCGTTCGCCTCGCGTGATCCACTCCGCCGACAACGCCTGACCACGGTCGCCTCGTGGATCGAAGGTGGCGCTGGGCTCTCCACGCTGGTTCGGATCATCCCTGGACGCGGCCCATTGACCCGCAAACAGGCATCCCGAATTGACCTCGAACTCCAGCACGAGCTTGCGGCGGACGGGCGCGGCGTCTTTGGACGAGTCGTCATGGCCGAGACCCTTGAAGATGGCGTCGCTTCGGTGCTGCAGGCCCACGGCGTCGGGGAACTCCGGGCCAACGTTGCGCTCTACAGCTGGTATGCCGACAGCGAGGACATCAACACCAATCGCGGCGACTACGAAAGAATGGTGCAGACAGGGCTTCGATTCGGTGCCAACGTCGGCGTACTTCGAGACTCTCCCACCGCCTGGTCGCGTGTCCCCACAACTCCGGGGAGCGACGACAAGATTCTGGTGTGGTGGACTGACGATACGACCGGCCAGCTCCTCACCTTGATGGCATGGATGGCGACACGTGATTCAGTGTGGGCAAATGCCAAGATCCATGTCTGGGTTGTCGGCGACGATCCTGATGACGCGCTACGCGTGCAGCGTCTCCTTGCGGCGGCGCGGCTTCCGGCCACCATCGCTGGCGTCGCCGCAAGCGGTGACTTTCTCCAAACTGTGGACGGCGCGCAATTCGTGCTCGCCCCACTCCGGGTCCGCACTTCGACGTTGCTCGGGCCAGATGACACGCCAATCGAGTCACTGGGCGACGAACTGCCGGTCACGTTGTTCGTCCAAGCTGCCGGCGCGATCGAGCTTGACATACAGCCTGACGACAGCACGGCATCGACCCTTGCCGTAGCGAGGGACCGAGCCGAGGAGTTGACCAAACATGCTCGGGCGCTCGACGAGCGGGCCAGCCACTTGGTCGTCGCAGCCGAGATGGCGCGAATGGGTGTCGACACTTCAGCAGTCGGTCAGGGCTCCGGCAACGCGCCGCCCACCATTGATGAGGCAACGGCGGCCGCGGCAAAAGCACAACGGGACTATCTCGACGCCCGGTCCCGCGCCGACGAGGCGTGGCGCATAGTCGCAGAAATCGATCCGACGATGAGTACAGAGACGGTCGACCCGGCGCTTTGGGTATCGTCGGCTCGCGCTACCGGAACTGGGTTCAACCAGGCATAGTGCGGCCGAGCTGACGATCGCCTAATCGGCCTTGCGGCGAATAGGTCGCCGAAGCGAAGAGGTGATGCGATTGCGGCTCGGCGCCTCTGATGCATCAACGTCAGGGTCTGACGAGTCCACGATGTGAGGGGGACGGTCATAAGGACCGGTGTCGCCCTGTCCGCTCCACACCACAACCTGAGGGAAGGCGATTGTGATGTCATCGGCAGAAAGTGCCTGGTGTACGGCGATGACCAGATCGGTTCGAGCCGCGAGTTCTGATGGAATATCGCTGTCGTGCCAAAAAAGTATGCTCAAGCCGATGCTCGAGGCGCCGAATCCAGTGATGTTGACGATGGGAGGCGGCTCGCTGAGTACGCGTGGCACTCGCCCGATCGCGGCAAGCAGAGCTTCTTGAGCAGCCTGGAGGTCAGTGTCGTACGAGACGCCGACCTCGAGGGTGCTTCGCCGAACTGGCTCCCGAGTCAGGTTGACGATCGTTGACGAGGCAACCTTCGCATTTGGGATACGAACCTGCGTGCCGTCGAGTGCGTACAACAGAGTGGTACGAGAGTCGATATCGACGATGACACCGGTTCGGCCGTCAAGCTCAACCGAATCACCGATCGTGAACGGGCGTCGAGCCTGAAGAATTATCGAGCTCACAAAATTCTCCACGACTCCTTGCAGCGCCAACGCAACTACCAAACCGCCAAGCCCGAGCGCTCCAAGGAGCGGGCCAACTCGGATGCCAAGACTTGTCAGACCGTAGAAGAGGCCGACGAGGAATATGGCGTAACTGGCGAGCCGAGCCATGATGATCGACGCAAAGCCAGGACCGATGCCGTGGGCGAGGACCCTGCGGAGCACACGCGACACGACGATCGCAAGTAGCAGACTGCCACCCAATATTCCCGCGGCCTCGACCCAGTCCCCACTCGTTATCGAGTTGTCGACAAAGACGTCAGAGTTGGTCTGTGCGGCGAGGAGTCGTTGGGCTACGTTCATGTCAGGCCAATTGTGCCACCCTCTGTTCGTTATTTGGTGCGGCGGCTGGCGAGGAATGCACCGACAAGAGTGATGGGGGCGCCGATGAGCGCGAGGCCGGTCACGTGATCGTCGCGCAGCCAGACCCCGAGAGCGAGCGACACGACGGGAATCAGATAGGTGATGAACGATGCCCGGATCGAGCCAACGCGGCCAACGAGGGTGCTCATGATCCAGTAGGCGGCACCGGTGCCAACCGCGCCAAGAAAGGTGAGCGCCACCAGCGACGAAACCTGCCACTCGTTTTCTCCCAAGTTAACGAGGGCGAAGGGCAAGACAAATACAGTCGCAGTGCCGAGGACGCTGCTCATCAGCACGACGGCGCCGTACTTGACCTGCAACGGTGGAGCGATATTGATGGAAAAGCCGTAACAAACGGTGGCCCCAAGTACAAGCAATACGCCCTTTGCCTCCGAAGCCCCTCCGCCAGCGGCGCCGAGGGAGATAAGCATGATGCCCATGAAGCCAACCACGAGACCAACGAGCTGAAGCCCTCGCGGCGCAACCCGAAGAAAGGCAACCGAGACGAGAGCGACAAGCACCGGCGTTGCACCGTTGAGCAAGCCAGTGACGGCCGAGTTGATCCATTGTTGAGCAAGCGGGAACAACGTAAAGGGAATCGCAACCCAAAGCACTCCGAGCAACCCGACCCGGAATCGATCTGCCGCCTCAATCTTTCGGCCGGGAGCCACCAATAGTCGAAGCGTCCAAAGGGTGACTGCTCCAAACAACACTCGCCCGAATGTAACCATGCCGGGAGTTAGCGACTCCAACGACTCTGCGATCAGAAGAAACGACGCGCCCCAGATCAATGAGATTCCGAAGAAAAGAGCCCAATCCTTGCTTTCGAATGAGCCTTCGTTGCCGGCCGCAGTGGCGGAAAATACTTTGGTTCTCGGGGTCGTCATCGTTTGTCAACCGACATGACCGCCACGCTAACGGTCATTCGCTACAGGAGGCGCGTCGGCGTACCCAACACTTCGCAGGAAGACACCGAGCAGCCGTTGGAAGGCCACTTCGAAGTCGTCATAGACAAGGCGAAGTTCGGGTGGCGCCCAACTATCTGGCACCAATACAGCTGGAAGCTGGGGTTCTATCCTGAGGAATCGCACGGCTGCGGCCGAGAGGACGAAGGTCGATGGCAGCACCGACGGGTCGTCGTTGTCGAGCGACGGCCGGTTTCGCGTAAGCGCGGCAGAGAGCGCAGCAGACTGCTCGTGTATCTCGGGTAGCGGCCAAAGTTCGTTGACGAGATCAAGGGGATCGTCGGTGTCTAATTCGCCGGTGAGCAGAAGAACGTCGGTCTGACCTTCTGGTTTGGCGATGTTTGCTGGCCTCATCCAAATATCGGGCCGAAGCTCGGCCAATCGAGCGCCGACCATCGTGGAGCGAAACGACCGTCGCTCAGCGACTGATCTGCCTCCTGTTGCGGCGATACAAGTGAACCATCGCCCATCCCATGGTTCCGCCGGCGTGTGACGTCCCTCATCCTGCTGACGCTGCCGATGCATCATTCGGGGCCCGAGCGAGTATCGACCGTTCTCGGCTATTAGCTCGCCGCTCGCAGTCATACGCGAAAGGGCGGTTCGAGCAGTGCCTGCTCGGATGTCGAAGAGCTCGGCGAGGCCAACGAGCTGTTGGCCAGACAGCACCGGCGGGTGGGTGCCCAGAAGGACGGAAAGCATGATTGAGCGAGCACCAAGGGGCGCAAGACCAAGCCCACTCCCACTCTTCGGTTTGTTACTAGACTTGTTCATGTCGATCACAAAGTGTATCATTCTTCTCATGGCAATATCGATGGTCCCTACCGACAGTTTGCTGCCGAACGTCCTCCCTACCGACCGCCTGAACCAGCGCGGTATGGCGAAACGCGAACTCAGGGACGAACTTCGTCGCATCAACAACGTCGGAAACGTGTTCACCGTCCTCGGCGCAGTTGTAATGTCATTTGGCGTCGTCGCAGTCGCCGGATACGTCAACACATGGTGGGCCTACGTCGGGGCTTTCGTTCTGATGGCCCGTGGCCACGTCGGCATGAACATCCTCGGCCATGAAGCCGCACATCGTCTGCTGTTCTCGAACCAAAAGGCGAACGATGCTGTCGGCCGCTGGGTCCTTGGTTACCCGACGTTCCAAGCAATGCTCGCCTATCGCCGCTCGCACTTCGCCCATCACCGAGACGAGATGGGGCCAGAAGAGCCAGACCTCTCGCTCTACAGCGGCTACCCGATCCCCCCCGACTCGTGGCGCCGCAAGCTGCGACGAGACATCACCGGCGTGAGCGCCTACAAGAACTTTCGCGGGCTCTTCAGAGCAGTGAAGAAGGGTGCACGCGAAGCCAAACAAATTCTCGCCGTTCAGGCCGTGATGCTCGGAATATCGATCGCCGTGATGCGGCCACTGATGTACGTCATCTGGGTCTTGTCATGGTCAACGCTCTGGCGAGTGTCGAACCGGCTTCGATCAATCGCAGAACACGGCGGACTCGTTCGGTCGAAAGACCGGCGTTTGACCACACACGTCATTCACCAGTCACCGCTTGCCCGATTCTGGATGGTCCCCTACAACACCGGATGGCATCTCGCGCACCACGTCGACATGGGCGTGCCGTGGCGAAATCTCCCACGTCTCCATCAAGAACTCGTCGACTCAGGTTGGGTTGTTGAGGGTCTCGAATACCCCACTTACCGCGCGTTCTGGAAGACTGCGAGTTCTGGAACTGTGAAACAGCCCGACGTGGTCGGTGCCGGGTCTGGCCGCTCTTCGATGCTCGACTTCAGCTCTAGTGAGGTTTCTGCCCCCAACTCTTGACGAGGTCGCCATGACAGCCCCCGCTCGCCCGACGACGGTCGACTTCCACTTCGATGTGCTCTGCCCATGGGCCTACCAGACGTCGCTCTGGATGCGGGAGGTTCGAGACCAAACCGACCTCACTGTCAACTGGAAGTTCTTCTCGTTAGAAGAAGTCAATCGGGTTGAAGGCAAGCGCCATCCCTGGGAACGAGACTGGAGCTATGGCTGGTCGATTCTTCGAATCGGCGCTCTGCTTGGCCGGATCGATATGAAGCATCTCGACGACTGGTACGCCGTCACCGGGCGCGCTCTCCACGTCGATGGCATGAAGATCCACGAGCCCGACGTGGCCCGCGTGCTGCTTGAAGAGATCGGCATGGACCCCGGACTCGTCGACGAATCGATCCGCGACCTCTCAACTAACGATGAGGTTAAGGCCGACCACGACAAAGTGATCGCAGCCGAAGGGTTTGGGGTCCCGACGCTCTTCTTCCCAGGAGTCAATGGCGAACCAGAGCAAACCATCTTCGGCCCTGTGCTCATCGAACCACCAAAGGGCGACGCCGCGCTTCGGCTCTGGGACACCGTCTGTGGCTGGCTAGAATTCCCGAACCTCTATGAGATACAGCGGCCAAAAACCAACGAAGACCAGCGCCTGATCGGCCGCACGTTCAAGCCGTACATGGAGGCTCGTGACTGGGTCAGCATCAACCGAGGCAAAGTCGTGGCTATGGAAGAAGATGGCTTCAAGGTCAAGGGCGATGCAATCGACGCGGGCAAGCTCAAGTCGTAGCCCACTCAGTGTCATCGATGTCACCGAGTAGCTCCTCGACGATGTCTTCTACCGTCACGATCCCCATCGTCGCACCTTCCGCAGTGGTAACAACAGCGAGATGGCAACGCGCCCGTTGCATCTGGTGCAAAACATCGATGACGAGTGCCGAAGCGTCAACCGACAGCGCGGGCCTGACCTGACTCGCAACGATTGCTCCGTCATTGGTCGATACTGCATTCGCGAGATCGCGCAGTCGGACAAATCCGACGACACGGTCGGGCGAAACGTCATAGACGACGAGACGTCGGTGCCCCGCGCCGATTGCGGTGCGCAATGCGGCCCCGACAGGGGCAGAGGCGACGACCGATACGACATCCTCGAGCGGTATTACGATCTCGCCGACTTGCAGATCGCCGATGGTGAAGGACTTCTCGATCAGCTCCGCATCGGACAGTTCGATCTGGCCCGCGGCGGCGGCTTCGCCCGTGATGTGCAGTAGCTCGTCCTCACTGACGGCACTCACTGAAGCGGTGCTATCGGTGTCAGGTGATTGCCACTTCGCGATCGCCACCAGAACCGACACAACTGGACCGGCCGTCACAGTTAACAACCGAACGAATCGCGTGAATCGCATCGCATGGCGGATCGGATCGTTGATGGCAATGGTCTTCGGGATTGCCTCGCCATACACGAACAAAATCACCGTCACACCCAGAGCAGCAGCGGTAATTCCAGATTCGCCGATCCAGCGCTGAGCAAGCACGCCTGCGATGGCGGTCGACGTGACCTGCGCCAGCAGGACAGCCAGCAATACGGTGTTCATCACCCTTGGAAGATCATCCAGCAGAGCAAGAAGACGCCGCGACGAATCGTCACCTTCCTTTGCGCTGGCCGCGACGGCGGACCGTCGGACGTGCAGCAGCGATGCTTCGATCATCGCCAGGATGAACAGGACAACGACCAACACGACGAGGGTGACCATGAGTCCGACATCGACGACAGTCATCGGCGGCCTCAGCAGACCTTGATCAGTACCGGAGCACTGCGGCTAGTGGCCCATCGCTTGGCATCTCTGCAGCGTCCAAGGCGAACACCACACCACCGTGTTCGAGCGTCTCCCGTGCGACAAGATCTATCAGGTCACCGTCGCCCGGTTGGCGATCGACGTGTTCCTCAATCCCTTGACTCTCGGCGTCGACCACACCCCACGCATGCCGGCCACTAGCGATAAAGAGCGTGGCCACACGCCCAGTCGTCGCGGCCTCGACGGCGTCGGGGACAGTCTCGACTGTCGATGTCGAGCCGTATTCTTCTCGAGCCTGGATCCGGCCGGCATCAAGCACGGATACAACGAGGGGCAATGCCCGTTGGTGTAGGTCCTGCAGAGAGCGCCGTCCGGCCGAGCCAGCGATAGATGACCCGACGATATTGCGATTGTCACTCAGGTTCCGGAACTGCGACACGATCTCGCCTACTCCGGCCAGTACCAGCGGGCCCGAATCGCCCTTGAGGACCTCGGCCAGGCCTCGGTCAACGTCCTGCAAGAAACGGGCTCGGTCAACATCGTCGAAGTCGCTAGCTACGCCTTGGCCATGAAACGCGGCCGACACTTCTCCCGAACCAACGCGGGAGGCCCCGTGACTGTGCAACTGTGATTCGCGATCGTCAAAGCGAAGCGCCTCGGCCTGGCTCGCGGGGATCTCGCCAAGGCCGAGTTCAGTCAACGCGTAGCGATCGCCTCTCATCAAGCGCACCTGATTCTCGCTGAGGACCAACAGATGGAACCTATTGCCGGCGGCCACAAACGGCACGAGCGGTGCGATCCAGAAGCGACCAAAAATCAGCATTGCCTCTTCGACCGGACCAGGCAGCCTGAAGGTCCTTACCGAATCCGCGTTGACGAACACGGCGAGGCCCTGGCCCGCATGAGCCCAGAATCTTGCGTCATTCACGATCTCATCGACCGGCCGGAGCAACTCGGCTACTTCACTCGATCTCAATGATCGTTGTGCAAGTTCAGTCTTCGCCTTGCCAACCAGGTTCTTCAGGCGGAGCGAATCCTCCGCCATTCCAGGACCCTTGACGTGCGTCGGTAGATAGAAGGAAACGCAGTTCTTCGACTCGACCGCTGCGAGTCCACGCAGATCCTCATTCGAAATATTGTCAAACACGCTCAACCTCCATCGCAGTCGCTACTCATGAACTATCCGTGTGAAGCCCGAATCTGGCAAGAGGCCAACGTCACTGCTGGGGTTGTTCTCAACTACTTTGGCGTGCAGTTGGCAAATGTGACATAGGGAGAGATGTGGAGAAGCGAAACAGCGTCCCGTTTGCCAAGCCCGTCACCTGGACCCGCGAGGCCATCGAGATCATTCGCCAAGTGAGCCGAGGTGAACGACTCAGCTACGACGGAGAGATCTTTCAGTTGCCCCTGCCCGGTGGTGAAGGCAAGGCGATTCGCTCTGGCGCTGAGACGGCAGGCCGCTCACTCAACGATATCGATCTGACCGTTTCGATAGGGGTCGAGATCACTGACGACCTCGAGGAGGCTGGGCGCCGCCGCACGTGTTCCGGTTGAGATTGGAAGCCGCACAAACATCATCGGCCCGCCAGACGAGGTCAGACGGCGCCTGCGGGAGTATCGCGACAGCGGCATCAACGAGGTGAACGGTGAGGCGAGCCCGAGGTTGTAGATGCCTGGCGCCGGAACGTGAACCCGGTGCCTGGCCGGTCGGGGATCACCAACTTGCCTGACCGAAGCTCGACCTCTTCATTGAACAACGGGGCGAACCAGTCGATGTGCTCAACCGATATGCAGTTGTGGATCGAGCCAGCGATCGCGAGACTGTGCTCAGTAAAGAAGTGGCTTGAGACTGGCACATCTCTGGCCGCAGCCGCCGCGGCGGCAATCCGGAACTCGCTATAGCCGCCGATCCGCTGCAGATCGGGCATGAGGACGTCGGCCGCCCTGGCATCGAGCATGGCCTGCATGCCATAGCGGGTGTATTCAGTCTCGCCGGATGCGACGGGAGTGGCGAGCGCGGCCCGAACGTCGGAGTGACCTTGCAGGTCGTGCGCAGGCACTGGCTCTTCGATCCACACAAGGTCGAACTCTTCAAGTCGCTGGCCCAAGCGGATTGCGTGCTTCGGCGTGAATCCCTGATTGGCATCAACCAGGAGTCCAATATCGTTGCCGATCGCATCACGAACCGCTCGCACTCGGTCCACATCATCCGATATTCGTTGGCTACCAATTCGAAGCTTGACCGCGTGAAATCCCTTTTCAACGAGTGCCACCGCCTCAGCGCCAAGCTCGGCCGTCGGGGTCGACAGCCATAGTCCAGAGCTGGCATACGTGTCGACCTCATCTCGGCACGCACCAAACAGCTTGTGCAATGGAAGTTCGGCGGCCCGGCCGACGGCGTCCCAGCAGGCAATATCGATTGCCGACAGGGCGGAAATCGTGACTCCCTTGTGACCGGTTGGGTTGATGTCGGCCCAGATTCCGTGCCAGATCCCTGAGGTCTCGTGCGGGTCGCGGCCGATGACGTGATGACTCATCCCGCGAACCATCTCGTCGAACGCCCGGATACGAACGGCATTCAGCGTAAAGACGAAGGATTGGCCCACAACGCCGGCGTCGGTGGTCAGTTCGAGCAATACGCACCCCACCGAGTGCATCGCGTGAATAGCAGTACCGATCGGTGACGGGAGTGGCAGCTCAACGAGCTGTGTTTCAACGCCCGTGATCTTCACTGGCGGAAGGACGGGTCGTCCTGATCCAGCATCCGGACCAGCGCTGGCCACTCGTGCAGTCCGAGCGGGAAATGGTCATACTGTTGCTTCGACAGCTCCCAAATCTTGGTTGGGCCAGGGTCGAGGGGAAGGCCAGTTGCATGTGCGGCGAGCATGGTCCGACATGCACGAATGAGGTAGTGCATCACCATGAAGGCTTCACCAGCCGTCTCACCTACGGTCAGAAAGCCGTGGTTGCGCATGATGAGCGCTCGTTTGCCGGCCAGGTTCGCGGCGAGTCGTTCGCGTTCCTCGAGCGTCAGCGATAGTCCTTCCCAGTCGTGATAGCCGACGTCGCCGTAGAGCATCGACGAGTCTTGGACGAGGTGCTGGAGACCGCCTTCAAGCGCAGTGACGGCCAAGGCATCTGGAACGTGGGCGTGAAACACAACCTTCCACTTTGGGAAGTCATTGTGTATCGCCGAATGGATGACAAAACCTGCCGTATTGACGTTGGCCGGACCTTCGAGCACGGTTCCTGCGCTGTCGACCTTGATGATGTTTGATGCAGTGACCTCGTTGTAGAGCAGTCCAAATTTATTGAGGAAGAAGTCGTGATCGCTGCCAGGGACGCGCATCGTGATGTGATTCCACACGAGATCGTCGTATCCGAAATGAGCAGCGAGGCGATACATCGCCGCGAGGTCGACACGAGCCTGCCACTCGTCGCCGGTGTACGACCCTGCGTTTGCTGCGGTGAAATCGTCGGCAGTCACTTCGTAGTTGCGGTCGGCCTTGGCTGGTTTGGAGGTGTCTGTCATGGGCCCTCCCCGGGCAGTTGGTGAAGAATGAGATCGTTCATGCGTTCGAGCATTTGCATTGCAATGAGGTGTGGCGTTCCGCCCCCAAATGACTCTTCGGCGTCGCAGTAGAGAGCGAATACCTGGTCCATGAATGGCAGCGATGTGCCAACAACAGCACCGAGTTCCGAGGCGAGCCGCAAGTCCTTGACGGCAAGCTTCAGGTCGAACGTATCGTCATAGCCCCCAGAGAGTATCTCCGGTCCGTATCGGTTGGCCACATAGCTGCGACCCGTCGAGTGCTGAATGATGTCGAGCATGCGTTCGGGATCGACGCCTCCCTTCACCCCAAGCAGGAGCGCTTCGGTCAGACAGACCGACTGGAGGTAGCAAAGGCTCACTGATGCGATTTTGGCGACGTAACCAGCGCCATGCGGGCCAATGAGATCGAACCGTGAACCGATCGCGGCCAGCACTGGCATGGAGCGAGCGTGCGTGGCCTCGTCGCCGCCTACTAACACGCTCAGTGTGCCAGCCTCGGCTCCTTCAGCGCCACCTGTCACGGGGCCATCGAGTAAGTGGATGCCAGCAACCGCAGCATCGGCGGCCAATGACCGAGCACAATCGAGGTCGTTGGTGCTGAGATCGAGCCAGATCGACCCGCGAGGCATCGAGGCGAGGAGTTCATCTCCCACCGAACGAACCTCGCGCGGACCTGGAAGTGAAGTGAGTACAACCTGAGCGTTGCGAACTGCATCAACCACACTCGCCGCAACGGTTGCGCCGGTGATTGCTTCGGCTTTCGACACCTCGGGATCGAAGACGGTCGTCACGAACCCAGCGGCTACGACATTTCGAGCCATCGGCCCGCCCATGTTGCCCAGCCCGATAAAGGCGACCCGCTCTAAATGCGCCATCAATCGACGAGTCCGTCAACAAGTACTTTCGCTCGCTGACGATGCATGTCGGTGGCCCATCCGTAGATGTTCTCGGAATGGAATGGCCGGTTCATGCGGTAGGGGTCGTGGACATACGAAGGAAGTCCGATGTAGCGAGAAGCTGCGCCAACAATCGGCGTGACTCGATGCAACGAATAGCGACCGGCGAAGAGTTGGAGGTCTCCCGGCTGGAGGTCGAGACGGCAAACGCCCTCGGTTCCCCCGCCAAGGATGTGCGCGATAGCTTCGTAGTTCTCTGCCGAGCGATTACGAATATTCGGCACGTATTCGAACACACCACCCTGCTCGGCCTTCTGGGCGAGAATGCTGACAGTGAACTCGTTGCCATCAAAGTGCCAGGGGAAATAGTGATCGGTTTCCATGACGCCGTATGGATTGCGACCCAAGGGATCGGCCCATCGATAGATGGGCTCCTGAACGCCAAGGCACTCCCAAATGAAATGAAGAAGGACGTCAGAGTCGTAGAGCTGTCGCAACCGTGATTGGGTTGTCAGAAGGTCGGAGTTTATGAAGCCACTTTCGCGGTGCTGAAGCGTTCTCCTCGGGTGCCCGTAGGGGAACTCGTCATCAACGACCGAAAAGTATGGGTTGTGATCTTCCTTGCACCAGTACGTCATGGGATGAAGATCACGGGCCTCGAGCGCCATCGTGTTAACAGTTTCGGGGCGAATGAAATTGGCAATGCGAACGCAACCAATGCTGCGCATCTCGGACTGAGCCGAACCAACAAGATCTGCCCGAACCCGGCTCGTGAGGTCGTGAATTGGAAATGTGTCGAGATCGATCAATTCATCGAGATTGATCTCGGCTGCAGAGAATGCACTTGGCAACGCTGGCCCCCTTACACATCTACTGGACACTCGTCCAGGAGCGCGACTGTAGATCGCGAACTGGACGAATGTCCAGGGATCGTTAACAATGTACGAATGCCGCTTTCTGACTCGCAGGAACACATCCTTGACGCTGCAATGTCCTGCATCGCTCGCGAAGGGGTTGAAGGCACAAGTCTGCGGGCTGTCGCCCGCGAAGCTGACGTCTCGCTCGGGCTCCTGAGCTACCACTTTGACGACAAGAGGTCGCTCATCGTCGAGTCATTCAGGCTGGCAACGCAGCGACTCCTCGAAAGCTCTCTTGCTGCCATCGATGACATTGCGGATCCCGCAGGCAGAGTCCGAGCATTTATCCGAGGCGCATTTGTTGGTGACTACCTTGAGGCCGACTATCTGGCACTTCGAACTGCGCTGTGGGCGATCTCACGAACCGATACGGAACTCGCCGAGGTTGAGGCAAACCTCTACCACCGGTACGAAGCGCAGCTACTCGACCTCATACGAACGGCTGGCCCCTCACTCACCCCTGACGATGCTGCGGCAAGAGCAACCGACGTCATCGTCAATCAGAACGGCCTCTGGCTTAATTGGGCCCGATACCGAGATGAAGCTGACCTCGAACGGGGTTTGGCGAGGTGCGAGCAGATCGCGCTCAGTTAGATTGCGCGAGCTGCTCGCCAATCCAGTCATCCATCAGCTGCCAGTAGCTATCGATCACTAGGAGGTTCTCGACTGGGTCTGCCCCGAAATTGTTGGCAGGGACCCGCCACGACTTGACCTTGATCGGTTCGGGAAATGGAACGCTGGCTGCGATCGAGCGCAGCGAGCCAAAGGCAACGAAGCCAACGTGCCCAACGAAGACAACATCAGCCTCCGGCGCACCTTTCAAGAGCGCCAGTATTCCACCTGGTCGAGGCGGCAACGTGTGCGACAGATTAAGGCGGGCGCCGCGATCCGGGTCAGTCGCCGCAACCTTCTTGAAGATCTGTTTTGGCTTCGAGGCCGACCGGAACGTGCCTTCGGGGAAGATCACTAGCGACTCATCGCCCGCTCCCGATGCGAGCGACTCAATCGCCGCAACCTCGACCGTGTCGCCGCTGCTGCGATCGACAAAGTGGTTGGCATGGCGATGGCCATATATGCCGAGGCATGGGTCCCATGAAAGTTCTCGTTTCAAGACATGCCGTACCGGGTAACGCCCGTTCCGGCGAAGTAGCAACGTCGGAAGCAGGGCGTCGAAGAAGCTGGCGTGGTGGGCGGCGACGATGAGGGGAGCACCTCCCTCAAGCGTGCTGCCCTCAAATTCGACCTGAAGCCCCAGCCACCTTTGGGCCGCCGCGAAAACGGACTGACCCCAACGGGCCTGGACTGAGTAGTGGACACGGCGAGAAAGCCCGGTGCCCATGAACAAGCCAAATCCTGTTGCGACCCAAAGAACGAATGCGGCGATCACCCCGATCCACTCCAAGACCAGATAGTTCAGCACCATCGCAACGAGCCGGCTGACACCTGCAGACTTCGTTCGTCGAGTCAGATCAATCGCTCCCGAAACGGCGAAAAGGAGCGGCGAAGCAAGAAGCACGACCGGCACGCCGCATACGAGCACAACAGCCACGCCTATGCGCATCGCTCGTTGACTGACCCGATCGCTCATGCTTCCTCTACGTAGAAACCACCTTCAGCGGATGCATTAGTTTGCAACAAACCCACACTACGTTTGGAGCGCAGCGGAAAATACCAACGCGAACCTGTCCCAACACGCTGCGATCCACGCGGGGTCGTCGTCGGCAAACGCTTCCCTCACTTCGTCCCTGACCTCACTAGCCGAAGGCCCGAGTGGATCGCCATAGCCATGCAGCCAGGCATCGGCTCGGAGCGCTTGTAGAACCGTGATTGGATCTACGGTGCCAAACTCGAGGGCGCAGGCGACAACCTCGTTTTCGCCTGACCATTTCTCTGTCATCGCGAGCCAGTCGCCGGCTAGGGGAGCCGACACGCTGTCGCCATCGACCATCGAATGCACTTGCCCCCACACGACCTCGGCTCGCTTGTACCCAGGGCTTCCGGTCTTCTCGTGGCTAATCAGCTCGCCATGACCCGAGGGACCTAGACCTGTATGGAGATCGATCACGGTCACACGCTCGGCACCGCTCAACTCTTCTGTCCATACTCGTGACATTTGCTCGTTGCTCCAAGCCCGGCCAGATCCACCATAGAAAACACCAAGCGGGTGTTTGTACTGCCCTTGGCTCACATCGGCCTGCAGTTGTTCGAAGCCGACCTTACTCAGATGATCCATCAGGGCAACGAGCGTGCGTTCCTGCTCCGACGCGCTCCATTCGTGCGGTACCAATAAGTCGGCCAATTCGTCGTAGCCGGGGTTCAGGGGCACTGGGTCATCCCAGTCGAGGAAGTTTCGGTTGAGGTCAATGTTGTCCTCGTTGACCCGGCGAACCCACGCGAAACCGTAGGGGTTCAACGCGTGCAGCATTACGACGCGTACGTCATTCGGCCGCTCTTCGAGGAAGTGGTTCAACCAATGGGTCTGCAGTGCTGAGCCGCAGAACCCCTCGACCCCATGAGTCGCGGAAACGACAAGCACACGTCGCTTCGCATTGGCCGGCCCGAGCGTTGCGATATCGAGCGCAAGCTCCTCACCGGTCGGCCCCAACTGAGGATGGGTTGTCGATGTGACTGTCGCCCCAGCTAGCTGAGCAGCCGCGAGGAAGGCCGACCGAGCGGTGGTGTAGTCGGCGGCCAGACGGAGCGGAGCAGGTGCGTGAGTGTCGGTCATCGCTGCATTCTAGGTTTTGCCGCGGCATGCTGACCAACGTGAACGATCAATTCCAAGCCGCGGACATCACCGTTAAACGAGACGAAGGGGTCGCAATTGTTTTCGGCGACGGTCACCGGGACTACTTCGATCTAGAGACGCTCCGCCTTGGCTGCCCCTGCGCCGAGTGCAAGTCAAAACTCGACAAGGGCATGCCGGTATGGACCGCTGGATCCACACCACTCTCGATCGCTGATGCCGAACTCCACGGCGCCTGGGGCTTGGCAGTCACCTGGAACGATGGTCATTCCACTGGCATCTACTCGTTTGAGCTCGTTCGCCGATGGTCTGAACGCCGGGCTCAGGGCGGCCTGTAGCCTTTCTCCCATGAGCAATCGAGCGCGACACGCCGTGACCAAGGCCGTTCGGTCGACGCTGGGGCGCGGCGCCGCGAAGATCGCTTCGAACGATCGGCTGATGAGCGTTTTCTACGACTTAGAGAACGAGAACAACTTCGCTGGTCTGTCGGAGCACGAGGAGATGCTGAGCGACTCGATCAGAGTCGACACCTATCACCGGGGCATCCACCGCAACGTGAAGCCGGGCGACGTTGTTCTCGATCTCGGCACCGGCACTGGCCTGCTGGCAATGATGGCGAGCAAGGCTGGCGCAAAGAAGGTGTACGCCGTTGAACACTCCGACTTCATCGAGGTCGCCCGAGAGATTGCGCACAAAAACGACATCACGAACATCGAGTTCGTGCAGGCAAACAGCCGTGAGTTCACTCCCCCAGAGCCGATTGACGTTGTACTTCACGAGCAGATGGGTGACGAACTTTTCAACGAGAACATGCTCGAAAACCTCCTCGACCTTCGTAGCCGTGTCCTCGCCCCAGGCGGCCGAATCCTTCCCGCCAAGTTCAGACTCTTCGCCGAACCGGTTTCGATGCACGAGACGATGCGAGTTCGTCGCCTCTGGAACATAGAGCTGCCTGACGGCATCGACCTCGGGGCCCTTGAGCAATCTCCGGCGGCTGCCCGGTTCGATTCCGGCCGAAGTGATCAATATTGGGCTCGCCCCGGATCTGTCGCATCGGTCGTTAGCGAGCCCCATCCGATCCTCGCGTTCGACCTGAACACGGTTGATGGCATTGGCTCTCTACCAACCAGCTATGTCGTCGAGCGACGCGCAACAGCCGACATGATCGTCGACGGTGTTTGCATCTGGTTCGAAGCATTATTCGACGAAGAAACTGTCCTGACTACGTCACCACTTGCTCCGATCACGAGTTGGGGCAACCGCATGTTTCGGCTCGACCGCGAGATCAGTGTGGGCGAAAAGTTGCGCCTCCATATACATATGGACCAGCTCGTCGAGCCGTCAACCTGGGGCGTAGAGCTTCTCTAGCTGGACAACCGGCATGCGGGATGGCGTTGGCTACCATGCCAAGAATGATCATCAGCATCAAATATTGCGTGCCGTGAGACTATTCCGATCACGCCGTGCGCGTGGCCCAAGAATTGCTTTCCAACTACCAACACCTCGTGACCGAACTCAAGCTCGTCACGGGAGCCAAGGGCATCTTCGACGTGAGCGTCGACGATCAGCTGATCTACTCAAAGCACGCGACTGGTCGCTTTCCCACTGAGGGTGAAGCGCTCGAAAAGCTTGAACAGATTTTGCCTGCCGGGTCGCAGCGATTTGAAAGCTAGGGCTCAGAAGCGCTGACTACTTGCTGAGTTCGGCGATACGAGCCTCGAGCTTGTCCATCGCCATGTTCCATCCCTGGCCACCAGGTGAGTCTGCTGGCACGCCGACGTGGGTCATGACCATCTTGGTGCTGTCACCGAGGTCTTCGAGCTCAACTACGACCGATGTGGCCATTGGCATGCCGGCTGGCATACCCATCTCTTCCGACTTGAGAGGCACACCCTCAGCGTTCGCGACGCTCTCGGTGTAGACCAAGCGGGTCTTCGGGGTGATCTCGCTGTACTCGCCGATGAAGTGCATCTCCATCGGGCCACCAGGAGTTTCCATCGCCATCGTGATCCGGCGAGAGCCTCCAACGGTGAGGTTCATTTCGGCAGCAGGGATCGTTGCGCCCATTGGCCCGTACCACTTGGAGAAGTGCTCGGCCTCGGTCCACATCGACCAGATGAGGTCGATTGGGGCTGCAAAGGTGCGCTCGATTTCGACGTTCTTCATTTCAGTCATTTGGTGCCGTCTTTCGTTTCTTGGATGTTTTGGTTTGGTCGAGTCTGGAGGGTTTGCACGTAGTCGTCCAAGCGGTCGAACCGGCCTTCCCAAATGTGCCGATATTGATCAGCCCAGTTCGAAACCCCAGCAAGCGGGGCGGCGTCGATGGAACATGGCCGGAACTGTGCCCGCTTGCCGCGTTGGACGAGACCAGCGTGTTCAAGCACTTTGATGTGCCTTGAGATCGCAGGAAGGGTCATGTCGAATGGTTCGGCGAGGTCGTTAACACTTGCTTCGCCTTCGGCAAGCCGAGCCAGGATTGCCCGACGGGTAGAGTTAGCGAGAGCCGCAAACGTCTCATCAAGCCGGTCGTCATCGAGTGTGAGAACCTTTACCACAGCTGCCCCTCCGGTTGAATTGGCTACTACTTTACGAACTCGTTAATTAACTAGTAAGTAAAGTACCCGAAAGGGCAAACTGTGTCAAGGATCGACCCAGCCATTGAGGCACCAGGTCGGACCACACATTCATTCTGGGTCAGGTGAGCTCGACGCCTTCGTAGCCGGCGGCAGCGACCTGCTCGACCTTCTTCGCATACTGGGGAGCCCCGCCGAAGTACGCCTGGTAGCGGATGTTGCCTTCGGTATGGCCAGCGACGTTTGAGTTGTAGCCGGTGAACCAACCCTTGCTCGTCCGCAGAAGTAAGCGGTCATACGAGACCTTCACTTCGGCCACCCATGCCTCTTCTGCGTCAGGCGTGGCTTCGACGCGGGTCGCGCCCTCGGCCAATACGTGTTCCATCATCTCGGTCAGCCAGTCAACGCCAGTCTCGATAGCACGAGGGAAGTTCGTCGAGCCGGACACACATTGCGGGCCGGCAACCATGAACATGTTCGGGAAACCGTGCGAAAAGACGCCGAGATACGTGCTTGGGCTATCGCGCCACTTGTCAGCCAGCATCTGGCCTCCAACACCCTGGATGTTGATCCGGTCATACCCGCCGGTGATGGCATCGAAGCCAGTGGCAAAGATGATGAGATCTAGGTCGTGTTGTTCCTCGGATGTCGCAATGCCGTCGGCCGTGATCCTCTCGATTGGGGTTGCTGTCACGTCGACCAATCGCACGTTGTCACGGTTGTACGTCTCGAAATATTTGGTCTCAAGCGGTAAACGCTGAAGCCCGAAGCCGTGGTCCTTCGGTATTAGCTTTTCTGCTAGCTCAGGGTCAGTGACACGGCCACGAATTCTGTCAGCCACGTAGCCAGAAATCTCGTCGTTCGCCTTCTCGTCGAAGAAGATGTCGGCATAGTTGGCCGCAAGGAACGCGAACCCAGGCTGGGTGTACAGGTCGTCCCAGACCGCTCGTCGCTCCTCCGGTGTCGCATCCCAGAAGCCACGCAGCGCCTTGTGCACAAAGCCGCCAGCAGAGTCATCACACGCGGCGAAGATCTCGTCGTACCGTTCGCGGATCGACGCCATCTCCTCGTCGGATATGGGGGCGTTGTTGAGTGGCGTGCTCCAGTTGGGACGCCGCTGGAACACTGTCAGCTCGCCAACCTTGTCGGCAATCTCGGCGATGATTTGGATACCGGTTGCCCCAGTGCCGACAATACCAACCCGCTTGCCTTCAAGGGAGACAGGCTCCTTCGGCCACCAGTAGGTGTGGAACGACTCGCCTCTGAATTCGTCCATGCCGTCGTAGAGCGGCATCGTCGGCATCGACAGTGGACCAAGACTCGTGATCACAAATCTGGTCGTGAACGTTTCACCCGTCTCCAGATCTAGTGACCAGGTCCGAGAATCTTCGTCCCACGTCATTGCCTTGACTCGAGAGTCGAATCGCATGTGGCGGCGAAGGTCGAACTTGTCGGCTACATAGTTCAGATAGCGGAGGTTCTCGGGCTGAGCCGAGAAACGCTCGTTCCAGTGCCACTCATCGAGAAGTTCACGCGAGAACGAATAGCCGTAGGTGTAGCTCTCGGAATCGAACCGGGCGCCGGGGTAGCGGTTGCGATACCAGGTGCCGCCGAGGTCGTCGTCGCCTTCCAGCGCTATCGCGTCGATGCCGAGGTCGGTCAGGCGCTTGATCTGATAGATGCCGGACACGCCAGTACCGACAACGATGACGTCGAATTCCCGCTTCTGGTCCGCCGTTCCAGACTCTTGAGCTAGCTCTTGCGTACTCATCTATCGAAGTCTCCTGCTTCATCGCGTCGATTGGCCAGCGACAACAGGCCAACAAAGTTCTAGGAGCCATAGTGGCGCTGCGTCAAAATGGGCGGAGCTGCAAACCTCAGTCGTTGCGGACGGTGGCCCAACCACGAGGGAAGTCGCGTTCGGGATGAACGGCCGACAGGGGGTCTTCGCTGTCACGCCAATAGCCAAGGCCATTGCCCGTCTTGGCGTAGCCGATGAATCGAAGAAGCTCGTCGGACCACTCACTCACTTCGGACGACTGGCACTCCAGAAACTGGTTGGTCGATTGAGTAAGCCAGCCGAGTGCGTGCTGAAGCGACAGGCCACGGCGCCATGTGTCGGAGGTGTTGGCACCGCCGCCGTAGTAGTAGAGCGACCCCGTATAGAACAACAACGAGCCCGTCGGAATCAAGCGCCTCTCCCCGCGTCGCAGCCGCGTCATCCATCGATAGCGAGCGAAGATCAAACCGAGGAACCGTCATAGGTTGAGTCTGCACTGAAGCCATTCCAACGCACATTAAGGCATACGCACGTCGTGTAGCCTGCATCGCTACGACGAGACGACCGAGAACCTCATGACACTCGACGAGTACAACGACTTCTGTAGATCGCTCACCGCAACAACCCACGTTGTGCAATGGGGCGATGCTCACGTATGGAAGGTCGGCGGCAAGGTCTTCGCCATCGCAGGCTGGGGCGACGATGACTTCATCGGTGTCACCTTCAAGACCACCGCAGAAGAGTTTGACTTCTTGGTTGCGATGCCAGGCGTTCGACCTGCGCCTTACCTCGCCTCTCGGGGTTTCACTTGGGTTCAACACTACGCCGCGCCGGGGCTCGAAGAAGCAGACCTTCGTGAGCAGATCACCGATTCCCATCAGATCATCGGGTCGGCCTTGTCAAAGAAGAAGCAACGTGAACTCGGACTCATCGAGTAGCCGCGAGTGGCTGATCACCTCCGAGTAGAGGCATGCTGGTAGCCGTGACTTTTTCGAAACCACCCGCCCTTTCCATACTCGACCTCGCAATCGTTGGCGCCAACGAGACAGCCGCTGATGCCTTCAGAGCAAGCGTCGCCACGGCCCAACGAGCCGAGCAGCGCGGCTACACACGCGTGTGGTACGCCGAGCATCACAACATGGCCTCCATTGCGTCATCGGCCACCAGCGTTCTCATCGCTCACGTTGCGTCGCAGACCTCAACGATTCGCTTAGGCGCCGGCGGGATCATGCTGCCGAACCACTCTCCGCTCGCCATCGCCGAGCAGTTCGGCACTCTGGCCACCCTGCACCCAGGCCGGATCGATCTTGGGCTTGGCCGAGCACCCGGTAGCGACCTCCAAACGATGCGAGCGATGCGGGTCGATCGGGCGGCATCCGAGCGATTCCCCGAAGATGTGCTCGAACTGCAGGCCTACCTCGGCGACGAGAGCGCAATACCCGGAGTCGTCGCGGTGCCGGGCGCGGGTACTCATGTCCCGATCTACATCTTGGGATCGTCCCTGTTTGGGGCTCGGCTCGCCGCCGCATATGGGCTTCCGTATGCGTTTGCGTCTCATTTCGCTCCAGCCCAACTGCTCGATGCGGTCGCCGCATACCGGCGAGACTTCAAGCCGTCGGAGTTTCTCCAGGAGCCGCACGTGATTGCCGGGGTCAGCGTCATTGCATCAGACACGAAGGCTGATGCCGATCGCCAACAGCTCTGGGTGGCCAGGAAGCGGGTCGCTCGATTCCTCACACCAGGCCGGGAACTGACCGACGACGAGGCCGATCAGGTGCTCGCTATGCCTCAGGGCCAACAGATCGCCCAGATGATGCACTACTCCGCCATCGGCGACCCGGGGCAGGTCTACGACTACCTGGTCGACTTCGCCGAGACAGCCCAGGTTGACGAACTAATCACCGTGCACCCGTCGCCAACGCTCGACGAACGACTGCGCTCAATCGACCTTCTCGCTGACGCCCGAGATGCCTTGGCCGTTTAACGGTCTGAGGGAGTCCTACTTCTCGACAACAGCCTTTAGCTGAGCAAGGCCCTTCTCAAAGTCAGGGCCGACCATCTTGTCCATACTCTTGAACAGACCCATGATCTTTGTCATCCACGTCTTTGGGCCTTCCATAACCCAATCCACGTCGGTGCCGCCGTCGGACTCAGTCATCGTGATTGTAATGAAGTTCTGAGCCTTGAATGGTTTCAGAAAAGAGAGGTCGAGAGCTACCTTCTCGTTTGGGACAAGACTCGTGAAGGTCATCTCGCCTTCGCCTACCTTGCGGTTTCCCTTCCAGTGGTAGCTCGAGCCGACAGCACCCGACCTCGTCGAATAGGTGCGAGCGAGGTTGGGGTCGATGCCTTCCCACGGCGACCACGCGACCCACTCGTGAAAGTCGGCGACTCGTTCGTACACCGCCGAAGCGGATGCACTGATCCGAGCTGAGCGTTGTACGACAAACGTGTCTGAGGCCATCGGCAGATCGTAGTCGAGCTACTGTGCCGCTTGCCGACGAACCGTACGCGGGTTTCGTCCCCGTAGTGGAACGAAACCCGCGTACGGCTCAGGTCAACTTCTAAGAAGACAGCAGCCATGGGCACTACTGATACGAAGCCATCCATCGGCTTCATCGGACTCGGCAACATGGGCGGACCAATGGCTCGAAGGCTCGCCCAAGCCGGCTACGACGTCTCTGTGTTCGACATAAATGCGAATGCATTTGCTCAGGCGACCGACGCCGGTGCCACCGCCGCCGCATCTGGCGCTGGAGTGCGCTCTCGGCCGTGACCTTCTCTGCACCTCGTTGCCGAGACCAGATCATGTCGAGGCCGTGATGATCGGTACCGACAGAGTGAGTGTTGTCGACTCGCCGGTCGCTGGCGCTGTTGATGGCGCTCGAACCGGCAAGCTCACCCTCTTTGCTGGCCACTACGACCCGTCGTTCTCGCTCGGCCTTTGCCTCAAAGACCTCGGACTCACCAGGGAATTAGCGGAGGCCGTTGGCACCGGTCTTCCTATGACCGAAGCCGCGCACGCGGTCTTTGCCCGTGGGGCCGAACGCTACGGCAACGATGTCGGCGAACTCCATGTCGCAAAGCGAATCGAGGACGACAGCGGACCCTCAATGCGCCTCGACGGCGACTGGGTGCCTCATTGGGAGAAGTGAACGAGTCTGCCTTCGACTGGCCGCACGCAGAGGCGTCATCTTGCTTGCAGGAAATGGCCATGGAAGGATGAACCGACTTCCGATTGGGGCAACGACGCCCCTAGAGAGCGACCCTCCATGAGCGATACAGCTGCACAAGACCAGGCATGGCCGACAATCGAGCTCAGGAGCCCCGAAGCCGAACAGGCCGCGGCTGGCGTCAACGTCCCTGACGCCAGCGAACTCTCGATCGACGAGATCAATCCCATCAACGCGAACCTCTTCGCCCAAAACCGTTGGCAGGGCCACTTCGAGCGGCTGCGCAACGAAGACCCCGTCCACTTCAACGAGATCCCGGCCGCAGGGCGCTACTGGTCAGTCATGAAGTACGAGGACGTTCGCGCCGTTGACGGCGATTGGAAGACCTACTCGTCCGCATCAGGCATCACAATCGGCCCACCAGTCAGCTTGCTGCCGAAGGACGGATCGGGCGCCACTTCATTCATCTCGATGGACCCGCCAAAGCAGACCGAGCAACGCGGTACCGTCCGCTCTGTCGCTGCGCCAAAGAACCTCCGCAACCTTGAGCCGCAAATGCGCCAGCGCACCATCGACGTGCTCGATTCGCTCCCCGAGGGCGAGACCTTCGACTGGGTCGACAAGGTCTCTATCGAACTCACCACAGCACTCCTCGCTACCCTCTTCGATTTCCCTTGGGAAGACCGACGCAAGCTCACTCGCTGGTCCGACATCGTGTTCGCGATTCCTGAGCCTGGTGGCGTCGTCGAGACGATCGAGCAGAAGCGCGACGAGATGCTCGAGATGGTGCACTACTTCGAAAAGCTCTGGGACCTGCGCCTCACCAACCCTGGTGACGACCTGGTATCGATGCTCGTGCACGGCGAAGCCACCAAAGACATGCCAACCATGGCGCACCTGGGCAACCTGCTTCTTCTGATAGTCGGTGGAAACGACACCACTCGAAACACGATGTCAGGCAGCATCTACGGGCTCAACCAGTTTCCCGATCAGTACGACAAGCTAGTCGCCAATCCAGACCTCATCCCGTCGATGGTGCCAGAGATCATCCGCTGGCAAACACCGCTCTCCTACATGCGTCGTACCGCCAACCACGACACCGAGCTCGGCGGCAAGCAGATCCTCAAGGATGACCAGATCCTGATGTGGTACCTCTCCGCTAACCGCGACGAGAGCGTGTTCGAGAATGCAGGCGCAATCGACATTGAGCGTCC